>WNFD01000249.1_pt1 | contig 51858 bp, 34 predicted proteins | sample 5400491 | NCBI WGS metagenome assembly WNFD01 (sample SAMN13153343, study PRJNA577476) | soil metagenome | isolation source: 120 cm saprolite under Douglas fir tree site 2 hole 2 replicate 2 | place: USA:California | collected 2015-04-18
CGCGCCATCGATACGGTCCTGTTTTTTCTCCCGCCCAAGGCCTTCAACCGCGAGGAGATGATGGCGCGCCCCCGCAAAAACATCTCGTTCACCTGGGACGAGACCTACACGCTTCCCGAAAACTTCTACCTCGCCTACCAGCGCGGAGCCGGCCCTCGCTACCGCCAGCTCGCCCAGCGATTTCTGGAGGACGACACCTACTTCGGCCCGCTCTCCGAGGACATCAACATGCTTCCGGGTCAGCACGCCTACAGCCACGTCAACGGGCTCTGCTCCGCCATGCAGGCGTACCTCACCGACGGCAGCCAGAAGCACCTCGCCGCCGCCCGCAACGGCTTCGCCTTCGTCCAGCAGCAGAGCTACGCCACCGGCGGCTGGGGCCCCAACGAAGGCTTCGTCAGGCCCGACACCGATGGCCTGGCCGACAGCCTCACCAAGACCCACAACAGCTTCGAAACTCCCTGCGGCGCCTACGGCCAATTCAAGATCACCCGCTACCTCATGCGCGTCACCGGCGACAGTCGCTACGGCGACTCCATGGAGACCATCCTCTGCAACACCATCCTCGGCGCCCGTCCCATCCGCCCCGATGGCGTCAGCTTCTACTACGCCGACTACAACCACGACGCCAAAAAGGTCGACTACGAACAGAAGTGGCCCTGCTGCTCCGGCACCTTCCCGCAGCTCACCGCCGACTACGGCATCAGCTCCTACCTCCGCAGCGCCAAAGGCATCAACGTGAACCTCTACGTCCCCTCGCGCATCATCTGGCAGCAGGGAACAGCACGCGCCTCGCTCACCCAGCACACGCAATATCCCGCCACGGGCGACACCAGCATGCACCTGACTCTCTCGCATCCGGAGCGCTTCACCATCGCCCTCCGCATCCCCGCATGGGCCGGCAGCAAAACCAAAGTCACGGTCAACGGCAACCCCGTCGATGTCAACCTCACCCCCGGTACCTGGGCCAACGTCGACCGCACCTGGAAGGAAGGCGACCGCGTCGAACTTTCACTCGACATGCCCCTCCGCCTCGCCCCCATCGACGATCGGCACCCTCAGATCGTCGCGCTCCTCTACGGCCCGGTCGCCCTCTTCGCCATCGAACCCGGCGCCCATTCCATCACTCAGAAGCAACTCCTCGCCGCCCAGCGCATCGGCGATTCCTCTGCATGGGAGGTCGCAACCGACGCCGGCAAGGTCCGTATGCTCCCATACCCCGACATCAAAGACGAAACCTACCGCCTCTACCACCAGACCTAGACGTTCCGACTAATCTGGAGTTTTGCTGTCGCCAGGAGGCTTCTGCAGTTGCTCCTCGGTATATCCTGGCAGCACACGCGAGTCCGCGCGATACAAGTGATATTGCTCAAACACAACGTCATTCAACGACGTCTGAAGCGGCGGAAAATCTTCCTCCCGTGCACCCAGCGAGGGCTGTACCTCCGACGCCAACGAAAGAGCGATGCCCTTAAGCGGGCAGATGTAGCTTCTGCCGCCCAGCTCTACCGGACCGTATTGGACCATGATGTTGGCCTTGACAATCGGATCAGTGTTTTTGAGGCCGGTCGCCTTTAGCGACAGCCGAAGAATCGTTCCGTTCGATGGATCAATCGTGATTTCCCCTTCATAAGCAGAAAATTGCCGATAATAAACGCGAACCCCATCGGTCTTGATAATGCAGCAATAACTCACTTCGTAGTGCGACTTTTCCGCCGGCACCGCGAAGCGGAACACTGCCTCCGGCCCTGCCGCTCCCTGCTCCCAGCGACTCCAGACCAGATGGCCTTGAGCAGCGTCAAGCAACGACATGCTCAGAATGGGGCCAAACTCTCCCGATGTCGTTAATCCCTGCGCCCTCGACTGAGCGGATTCCGCATGAACCTCCTCACGGCCCCTGCGGTAGAGCACAGCCGCACTGTACCTGCCGATGGGATGCAGTGGCTTCGAGATGATAAAGACGTTCGGGATCGTCCTCCGCTCGCTCATCTTCGATTCGTCAAACGATGGGTTGTCCTGAAAGGTGGTAGTAACGCGCGTCGCGTAGAAATTCGGCAACTCGTGAATCGTCTTGCTCACATAGTCCACCGTTAACGCGATCATCTTGCGTTGGGCTTCGGAGTCTGGCTTGGCCATGGCTGGGATCTCAGCGGCGGGAGGATCGAGGAAAGCCGACATATCGGTCAACGCCATGAACGCCTGCCGCGCGCGAGGACCGGGTAAATCTGCCTCGCAGCGCGAACGTACCGCAGGACTCAATCGTTCGATCAGGGTCAGATCAGAGAGTTGAGCCGCCATTTGGGCATCGGACGCAGTATGGGTAGCGGCGAGGATCTGCTCCAGCTGCTCCGCCGTAACGGGCTTGACCGCCGCGCACGATAGGGCGCTGCTTGCCAGCAACAACAAGATTGCTATCCTGCGCATCTCCCGTAACGGAAGAATCGCAATTCGTCTCGATAACAGCCGCAAAACGACGTTCAAGGAATGAAGGCTCGTCTCCATGGTGGACCGCCATCATATTTCTACACGTTAGACGCAGCAATACCGCCGATACACCCCACTTCGAGACTCCGCCCATGGCATGATGCGAAGGTAGATCGCCTAAACCACGCGGCTCCATGCGAGAAAGTTCGGCTGTACGTCCATTGAAGAGATCAACCGACAAAATAAAGTTGAAAATTGTGGCGTACTTTTCAGCAGCAAAATATGACCATCAACCTACCATCGTTTACCACGCATTTCACCACAAACTAACCACAAAAACACCACACTCTACCACCACAATTTTGCAAAACCCCCCGCAAAAACACTACTCCACCACACCGGGAAAAAAAGATGAAAAACCGCCTCAAAAATCCCCGCTCAACCCTTCTAAACGTCCTTATAGGGAATCCAAACCTGCATCGAAGCAGACTCCCGATTCGCCCAGGCGTAGTAGGGAATCAACTTCACCGTAGTCGGACTCTCCGGCGGCTTCGGAGTCGAAGCAGGGAAGTACAGCGCCACATCCGTAGCAGACTTGCTGATCGTCGCCGGATGAGTCAGCACCATCACTCCATCCAGCAAACTAGCCTCGAAATGCGCCGTAGTCGCACCATCAAGCAGCACCGTATAGCCCGCAAGATTCATCCCAACGCCATGGTCCGGCTGATCCAAATGCTCCATGCAGAACACGATCGGCCCGCGTTGGAACGCAACTCGTCCGCGATCCTCTGTTACAGCAGGGTTCGCCTTCAGCAGATGCGTCGTCATATCGAAACTCAAATCGATCGTGTCATTCTCCGCCCAACGCTTGCGAATCGCCAGGTATTCACCCGGCTTTGCGCCTGCGATCTCCTTGCCGTTCACCTTGACACTGTTCTTTGTCGACCATCCAGGAATGCGAACATACATGACAAACTCGCTTGGGGTCGCCGGGCTAACGGTCATCCTCACATCGCCGATCCACGGGTAGTTCGTCTTCTGCTGGACCTTCAACCCCGTCCCGTCATGCAGGTGCCAGTCCATCTCCGAGTTGTCATAAAGATGAACGTAAACGCCGTCCGCATTCGTGCTGTAGAAGTATCCCGAAAGCGATGCGAAGGTCCTCTCCAGGTTCGGCGGACAGCAGGTCGTGTCGTACCACGCATTGCGGATCTTGCCATCCACCAGATGCCTGTCCCTCGACTCACCGGCAGGGTCAAACGCCAGCGGATTGCGGTAGCAATAGGTTTTGCCGTCGAGCGACATCCCCGAGTTGATACCGTTGTACAGCGCCCGCTCGATCACATCGGTGAACTTCGCGTCGCCCGATGCTGCCAACATGCGCCAGTTCCACATCATGTTTCCAATGGCCGCGCAGCTCTCCCCGTATGCCTGTGCATTTGGGAGTTCGTACTGATCGCCAAAGGCCTCGCCTGCGGCCCGCGCTCCCACGCCGCCATTCACATAGAGTTGATGCGAGGTCAGATCGTTCCAAAGTACATTCAGCGTCTTCCAATAGGCTTGGTCGCCGCTCTCCAGGTAGTAGTCAGTGGCGCCACAACATGCATACATCGCTCGCACCGCATGCCCTTCGAGCTTGGTACGCGATGTAAACGGAATCCCGCAGTACATATAGACGATCTGCTGGGGCTTTAGCGGAACCCGTTCATCCCCATGCAGGATGTACCCCGCCAGATCGACGTATTTGCGATCGCCTGTCGTACGAAAGAGCTCAATTAACGCCATTTCAATCTCTGGATGTCCGGACACAATTGCCTTCTGGTTTGCACCCGGTCCGTAGTTAGGAATTAGAAAATTATCTACAAATCGAATGCCCGCGCTGAGGAGAGTCGAATCTCCCGTTGCTCGATAGTATGCAATCGCGCCCTGCAGCATATGACCGATGCAATACAGTTCGTGGCCGGTCGTCTGGGTGTCGTACTGCATACGCAATGGCCTTCTATCGCCGTTGTAATAGGTATTCAGATACCCGGTGGGTTCTTGGATAGCAACGACATCGCGAATCATCGCATCGGTCGTCTTCCTTAGCGCGGGGTTATCAGCAACCTGCAACTGAAGGCCAACCGCCTCGGTCCACTTGTAGATGTCTGAGTCTGAATAGACTGGTCCTTTCTGCGGTTCGGACGACTTGCCCTCGAGTCGCAGAAAGTTATCCATCCGCCCATGCTCGAGCAACTCGTCGTGCATACTCGGAATGCTCGCCAACAAGTTCGTGTTGCGACGTTGCGACCAGAAGCCATCCTCGATAGTGACCGCCCTTACCGGCACAGTTTTCAGTTTGGCGTAGGGAGAATCGGACAAATCGATCACCCCGGCATTCTTCCAATCGCTCTTCAAAGGTTTGGCTGCCTGTAGCTCATTGGCAAGAAAAGAGAGAATGCCGCCACCCTTCGGCTGCGCGTGTGCGATAACGGCTGGGGCGACCGAGGTGGCTGAGATGATAAATTTACGACGGGAAAATTTGAGTTTCATCGCCAAAACTCCATAAATTTATTGACGATCTGTTGTATGTCACGGAAAGATCGTCGGTCAAGAGAACACTTTCCAAACATTACCCTCAAACGCCCTGTCATTCGAAGACATGATTGCCCATGGTTATTCCAGTAATCGGTAGGGCAGGCTAAATCGTCCGATCTGCAGGATGGATTGTTCCGCGGGGGGCCACAAGCGAAAAGACTCGACGCGACTCCCCTGCGTCATCCGATGTGCGGTGGCTGTGCCACGTTCCATTCCATTCGTCGCTTCGTAAAATTTGACGAGGAGACCTTCGTCCGTCCGTTGCCAGCCGAAGACGTAAGAGCCCGGGGCAAGAGCGATTTCGGCTATTGTAATCGGTGCCTGGACGATGAGGTAGTGAGAGTATTTTCCATCCGCGGAGTACCCCGCAGTAATAAGAACCACGCCGGCAATGACTTTTCCGTGTGAATTGACGATGCCGGAGGCGGTACGCATCTCGGTTTCGATGCGCTCCTTCTCCACCGGAGCACGCAATGGAAGCACAGCTTGAAGTTCCTCCGTTGTGGCGGAACGCCATCCAGGTTTGGCCTGAGCCCGGACCGAAGGTGGGAAAAGTATCAGGAGGAGAAGAACGAGAGACAGATTCATAGAGGTAGCCTTATTTGAAATGGACGAGACCGCGCTGAATAGCGACGGTAGCTGCGTTTGTGCGATCACTGACACCAAGCTTGCTCAACAAGTTATTGACGTGGGTTTTGACCGTTGCCTCGGAGATCGCAAGATCGGACGCGATTTCTTTGTTCGCGCGACCAGCAACAATGCGCTCGAGGACAGCGAGTTCCCGGGCAGTAAGGTCCTGTGTCCCCATGCGTTCGGCGAGCTTTTCGGCGATTGCCGGCGAGATGCTGGTCTTGCCGGCGTGGACCAGGCGGATGGTACTGAGCAAATCATCGATGGTCATTCCCTTAAGCAGGTAGGCCTTGGCTCCGGCCTGTAGCGCACGAAAGATATCTTCGTCGCCGTCGAAGGTTGTCAGGACGATAAACCGTGCCGTCGGAGTTTCTGCACGGATACGGGTTATGGCCGCGACTCCTCCCAGATTCGGAAGCTGCAGGTCCATAAGAGTAATGTCGGGCTGCAGGCTACGGTGCAGTTCGATGGCCTGAAGGCCGTCGCTTGCTTCGCCGACGATCTCGATCTCGGGCATGACTTTGAGCAGAGCGACGAGGCCTTGTCGCACCACATGATGGTCGTCTACTACCAGGGTTCTGATTCGATCTGCCATACCTTCATTCCTTTCCGTTCGATAGCGGTACGCTGAGCGTGATTGTGGTACCGCTCTCCGGAGTGCTCTCCACGTTCAACGTTCCGCCAATCTGATCAGTACGTTCGCGCATTCCCTGAAGTCCGAAGTGTCCCTTAGCAGGCAGGGTTGTGTCAGTCGCCTGGAACCCAATGCCGTTATCGCAGACCGTCAGTGTGAGCTCGTTTGGATGATAGCGCAGATCGAGCGAAACACGGGCCGCTCCGGAGTGACGGACTGCGTTGGCAAGCGCCTCCTGTGCAACGCGTAACACTTCGTTCTCGAGAGAAGGAGAGAGGGCCCGATAAATGCCCCCAATGTCTATATCGGTTTTCAGATGCTCGGTCGCGCTTTGTTCCACAAGATGCGTGAGCCGCATGGGCAGTGTGGCGGGTGTACCGGTCGCCCGCAGATCCCATATGCTGCGGCGGGCGTCGGCGAGCCCTTCCCGGACAAGGTCCCGTGTACGATCGACCTGCTGGCTGGCCTCGAGCACACGAGATTGGGCGAGCAGATGGGCGGTGAGCTCAAGCCGCACTGAGACGCCCACGAATCCTTGCGCCAGCGTGTCGTGAATCTCCCGCGCGATGCGGTTGCGTTCCGCGAGTATCGCGTCGAAACGTGAACGAATTGCACGAACACGCATCCTGTATATCGAAAAGATAATGCCAACGAGGAGAAACGTGGCGAGTCCTGAAAACCAGAGCGTGCGATAGAACCGCGGCTTGATAGCGAAAGCCACTTCTGCGCCTGTTTCGTTCCAAATGCCGTCTTCATTGGCCGCCTGAACCCGGAAACGATAGTGTCGCGGCGGAAGATTAGTGTAGTAGGCATTGCGGCGTGAACCAGCCTGCGTCCACTGTTTGTCGAATCCTTCAAGGATGTAGCGATAGCGCACTCTGGAGGGCGAGACATAACTGAGACCCGCATATTCGAAGCCATACTGTACATGGCCTGGCGGAATTGTTATCTCCCCTCCTGTGTCTTTCAACCCGGTATCATCGACCGTGAAACGTTCCATAACGACGGATGGCGGCGTATGGTTTTCACGCAGATTTGTTGGGTCAACGATAGCGACACCCTTGCGAGTCGCGAACCAGAGATGCCCATCAACCGCCCTCCAGGCGCCGGGATGCCCGCTGGACGACATCTCCTCGGTTGGCATTCCATCGGAGGAGCCATAGGTGGCGATGTGAGGGGTACATGCAGGTGCTTCTCCGCAGGCTATGAGCTCGGACGCCAGGACGCGCATGACCCCGCGACTTGAGGTGAGCCACAGGTAGCCGTGAGCGTCCTCAAGGATTGCATCGATCTCGCGGGGGAGATCGTGCGTACGAACACGCGAGAAGCTGTTCGCAGAAAAGCGGCTAAGCCCGTCATCCTTCGTGCCCACCCAAAGCGTACGGTTGGTTGCGTCTTCGAGCAGGGAAGTGATGACGTCGCCCGAAAGTCCCTGGGTCTTCGTAAATATAGTCAACTTACCGTCCCTGATGCGGACGAGGCCATCCAACGTGCCAACCCAAAGATCGTTGGAACTCGACCGCAGCATGGCCCCGACCAGATCACTTGTCAGGCCGTCGGCGCGCGAGAGGACGGTAAAGTGTCCGCTTTGCCGGTGGGCAAGGCCGCGACGCGTGCCGACCCATAGGCTTCCATCGCGGTCCGCGTACAGAGAACGGATGAAGTCGTCCGGTAGTCCATCGGCAGAGGTGTAGGCCTCAATTTTCTCGTCCCGCAGATGATTGAGTCCGTCTGGTGTACCGATCCAGAGGGAGCCATCTCCATCTGCGGCAAGTGTAAGGATGACATCGCTGATCAAGCCATCCTTCGTGGAGAGATGGTGGGTTTGACCGCCTACATAATGGAAGAGGCCCTCGCCTTTGCTGCCCAACCAGATGGTTCCATCAACGGTTTGCGTGATTGCGGTAATGGGATAACCGGAAAGCGAAGGCAACGTTCGGAATTTCTGCTGTCGAAGGATATGTAGCCCGGTTGTATCGGAGCCGACCCAAAAGTTACGCTCTCGATCCTCGAACATTGTGAGGATGGAGGTGCCGCCTAAGGCTGGCTGTATCTCAAGTCGCACGCTGTCGGCTGTGCGTGCGGACGATAACGCAACAAGACCCTGATCGGTGCCGACCCAGAGAATCCCACGTGAGTCCGCGAGGAACGACTGTACACGTGTTCCAGGTAGCTCGTGTCCTGTACGCCAAGTACGGAGACGGCCCTGGTTCCAGAGCAGGAAGGCCGTGTGCGTTCGCATCCACTGAGAACCATCCTGAAGGGAACCGAGACCTTCGATCGGCTCCATTGGGAGGCCGGGGACAGGTACGGCGCGCAGATCCCCCGGGTCGTATGTAAAGAGCCCAGTTGCAGTCGCAAGCCAAACGCTGTCATTGGGCCCGGAGCCGAGTGCTGAGGCTGCAAGTTCCAGTGGAATGAACTTCCGTCCGTCATACTTTGCAAGACCATCGCTGGTAAGCACGAGCAGGAAGCCGTCACCGGTCGGGGCAAGTGATAAGACAACGGGAGACGGCAGTCCGTCGGCCGTCGTGTAGCGGCGGAACACACCGCCGGCGTATTGCAGAAGACCATCGGATGTTCCAATCCAAAGAACACCACTCCGATCTTCGGCGAGGCAGCATGTATCGTTGCTGGTGAACGCGGGGTCGTTCTCCTGGTTGAAGACGGTGAACTGGATACCGTTGAAGCGGGCGACGCCTCCTTCGGTAGCGATCCAGAGGTATCCATCACGAGTTTGGAGTATCTGGTGAACACTGTTCTGCGGAAGACCGTTCTCACTCGACCACGCCTGATGCCCCAAGGCCCCAAAAACGGGCGGTCCCGTGGGTCTGCCGTGCTCTTCCGCATAGGCCCAGGCGTAGGTGGCTGGAACCGCACATAGGGTCAGGAAGAGCACGGAAAAGAATAAGGAGAAGCGCGAAAGATTCATGCGAGTGTGCTTCTGCATGTTAAGACATTCAGTTGCACATAGCTTCATAAAAATAGGGTTGGGGACCAATTGCTCTCTTGCTGACCAATTGGCAAGGATCTGCCGGCCTGGCAGATCATGAGCGCTGCTAAGTACAATGTTTCGGCGTACCTCGATCTCAGTGGGTGGTAAGCACATAACGTGACCAGGCGTGACCGGATGGAACTTGGATCCTTGGTGTAACCGAAGGAGATCCACATGATCCAAACATGCAAAGTATTCGCTCTACTTCCGTTGTTCGCCTTGGCTTCGAGTATCTGTCCCGCTCAAAAGCCCCATGTCTATCGCCTCTCTGGCGACGTTGCCGGAACGCACGATCCCTCGATCATAAAAGAAGGGAAGACCTGGTACGTTTTCGCAACGGGCAAAGCCCCTGGGGGCGGTCAGCTTGCAGTGCGCTGCTCGGCCGATCTCGAACATTGGAAGCTGTGCGGTCATGTCTTCGACGCCATACCGGCCTGGATTCTTGAGCGCAGCCCGGGCACAAACGATCTGTGGGCCCCCGATATCTCATACGTTCATCACGAGTACCGACTGTATTATGCCTACTCTCTCTTCGGGAAAAATACCTCGGGTATTGCTTTGGCCACAAGCAAAACTCTTGACCCAACAAGTCCCAATTTCAAGTGGGTGGATAAGGGACTGGTGCTCGAATCGAAGACAGAAGACAACTTCAACGCAATTGATCCCAACTTCGTTCTCGACGGAAAGGGAGGTGGGTGGCTCGTCTTCGGCAGCTTCTGGGATGGCATCAAGATGCGCCGGCTCAACGATGCAGGTGTGTTGTCGACAAAGGACAGCACAATTTATTCCCTTGCACGACGAGCGAAACCGGCGGAAGCGGCGGCTGCCCCTCCGGGTCTCCCGGCGAACTGGCAGGCGATTGAAGCGCCCTTCGTTGCGCGTCACGATGGCTACTTTTATCTCTTTACATCGTGGGACCTATGCTGCCGCGGCCTGAAGAGCACCTACAAGACGATGGTAGGCAGGTCGAAGTCCATAACAGGCCCGTATGCGGACGCTAACGGAAAAGAACTCGCTGATGGGGGCGGCACAGAACTTCTGTTGGCGAACTCGCGCTGGCTCGGACCGGGCGGTGGAAGCGTTTATCAGGATTCTCAGGATCGAAGCCTCATCGTCTTTCATGCCTACGATTCGAGGACAGGTAAGCCTTCGATGCAGCTCTCTACTATTGATTGGACCGAAGGATGGCCGCACGCAGATCTGGAGCAGTAGGAGTTCACCAGCATCCAGTAAAATGCGAAGACATCGCATCACGAATGTTAAACTCGGTAGATACGCGCTTATCACCCTTACGCTGGAAGAACGGCAAAGGATCTTTTGGCTTATTCATCTTCGCGAAACAGCAATCGATTTGCGAAAGCGCTTGTGGACCGACTGGCCCGCGGCGAGGTGATCGCGGAGCTGGCGGGAGGTTTCTTGTTGGCGGGTGTGAAGTAATAGATCGCGCGCGTCGGTCAGGTGGTCGGTCATGAGACGAGACGCGAGTTCTGGGTTGCGCTGTTCGATCGCAACCAGGATCGGCTGATGGAACTGCAGGGTATGCTCCAGATCTACGAGCTGGGAGGTCACCATCATCATGTTTAGCATGGCACGGTGGATGGTTTGAAAGAGCCGTTCTGCCAGACGATTGCCTGAAGCCTGAAAGATGGCACGGTGGAAGAGTAGATCGGAGGCCACGAGGCGAACACGGTCGGATTTGCTCCGTTCTAAGTCGACGATGGATTGCCTGAGCAGTGCGATATGTTGTACGTTGGCGCGCTCGGCGGCTTTGGCGGCGAGCGCTGGCTCCATCATGAGTCGCATCTCGGTGAGTTCTTGAAGTGACGTGTCGTCGAGGAGAAAGAGAAACTCCATGGGCACGGCCAGTACCGAGGAGGCGTCCCTGTTGAGGTAACTGCCATCGCCGACCTTCTGTGTGATGACGCCCATGATCTCAAGCACCTTGAGGGCTGGCCGTAATGAAGAACGAGCGACGCCGAAGTTTGCGGCCAGCTCGCGCTCCGGCGGCAGCTTGGTGCCTGGAGAAAGTAATCCCTCGCTCAGCAGCTGCTGGAATCGGAGGATCAGCAGTTGCGTGACATCATCTTTGTCGTTGAGGACGTGCCCGCTGTCGCCGAGCGGGGACTTTCGGCGTTCCTTCATTCTTGAATAGTGGGCTACCTGCAATTTGATGTCAACTGATTTTAGGCACTTACCATCAGAATAAGTTGAGAGATATTGGTACTACCTATAAATTTGGCCTCAAGCAGCACATGAATCTGCAATTTTCTGGAGAGAATCACGGCTGACATCTGGCTGAAGAAGAGCGCGGCTACAGCGCTGATGCGTGACCAAAACAGCATGATAGCCCAGAAATTCCTGAAGATATGCGTTATCGCGTCCCCGTCAATTAGATTCGATGAAAATATGGGTGCGACCACATGGATGGCTCCAGAATTTACGTTTCTCAAGATTTAGCTTGACACTCTTTTACTCGTGGTACTACCTTTGGTCCGCTCAATGACAGATCGCGCAAACGTTTACCGGTCGAAGTCTGTCTTTGAGAATTCAAGAGCTGAGGGACGAAAATGAAAGCTCGCAAACTTTCTACAAGAATCCAGAATGTGATGGTTCTAGTTCTTCTTCTAGGAGCAGCCTTATCCACCAATGGCCAGGTGGAGTCGGGACGCTTCGTCGGACGCATCACCGACGTCCAGGGCGCTTCCGTGCCCCACGCAATCGTCAAGGCAACGAATACGGGCACGAATATTGTGCAAAGCGCTATTACGGACTCGTCAGGAGATTTTGTAATCACGCCCGTATCGGCTGGAGTGTATTCACTCAGTGTTACGGCGACGGGTTTTCAGACGATCAATGCGTCGAACATCGAGGTTCAGGTCGGTCAGATTGTCCGCGAAGATCTCGAATTGAAGGTGGGCGAGGCGACCACTACCATCGAGGTGTATACCGACGTTCCGCTGCTGAGTACGGACAGTGCAACGCTCGGCACGGTAATGACCAACCAGCAGCTTACAAGCCTTCCGCTGAACGGACGAGGCTTTTACAAACTGGCTGAGCTCACGCCGGGAGCAGCTCTGTTGCCTCCGACTGGGAATTCACTGGCAATCCGACCCGAAATAGTGAATGGAAACACTATCAGCGGTATTCGCGGGAGCGCGATTTCGTTTTTGTTGGACGGTGTCGACGTGAGTGAACAGCATCAGGGCGGCACGTTTATCCAAACGTCGATCGATGCGCTGCAAGAGTTCAGTGTGCAGCAAAGCCCGTATTCTGCAGAGTACAACCGCGGTGGAGCGTTTTTTAATGCGACGACGAAATCCGGAACCAATCGATATCACGGAGGAGTTTTCGAGTTCCTTCGCAACGAAAAATTGGATGCACGCAACTATTTTTCAGCAACGAGGGCGATCCTGAAGCGCAACCAATTTGGAGGCGACATCGGCGGCCCTCTCTCGATTCCGCATTTGTACAACGGCAAGGACAAGACTTTTTTCTTTGTGGACTACGAAGGGCAGAGACTAAGACAGGGGTTAGTCGTCAACAGCACGGTGCCCACCGATGCGCAACGACTGGGAGATTTCAGCGCTCCGGGATTGAAGACGATCTATGATCCACTGACGACACCCCGCACTCAGATCAGCTGCAACGGCGTGCTCAACGTAATTTGTCCGTCACGGATCTCAGCACAAGCGTCTGCGGTACTGGCTTATTATCCGCACGCAAACAGTGGCGCAACGAGCTTTAAGGCAGTCCCGTCGCAGGGAATCGACTGGGACCAGGGTACTGTACGCGTCGACCATCAATTTAATCCATCCAACCGCCTTTTCGCGCGCTGGGTTTATGTCAACAATCGCGAGTCGGATCCCAACGCCGCACCGCTATTAAAGACTGCGTCGCTTACGTCCAATGGTTACGACCTTGCAGTTGGGCTTATCACCAATATAGGAGCAAATAAGGTCCAGGACTTCCGGGTGCATTATCTGCCTAGTCATGTGCGGCTCTCCGCATTCCTTCAAGGTCCTGACTTCAACACATTGAACGGCATTCAAGGATTCAACCAGTTGCTGCGGCCCGGGACAGGAGGCTCATTTCCGGACTATTCCTGGAGTGGCTACGCCGCTCTTCAAGGGTCTGCTTTCGATCAACGCCCAAAATCTCAAGATCGTACGGTGTTTGAACCGACCGATAACTTCACCATTCTTAAGGGGCGCCACTCTTTGAAGTTCGGGGTTCTGGTTCGCTACTACCAGTGGATTGGATACGACAGCTCGAACTACGTGGGGATCTTCAACTTCACGGGAACTGAGACGCAAAACTCCGCGGCCGCGGGTGGTGATGCGTTCGCAGACTTCCTGTTGGGATATCCCGCTTCGGTGGCTCGTGCTTATCCTGCAAATAATTTCGGCGGACAGCGTTGGTACCAGCAATACTTTGCCCAGGACGACATACGTGTTAATCCCAAACTGACCGTAAACATTGGTCTCCGTTACGAATATTCACCCTGGCTAAACGGTTACAAGGGACAACTTGGCACCTTCGACCCCACCAAGACGAAGCCGATTATTGTCGAGGGAAATACAAGCCAGGTTGATCTGACATCCCAGTACGCGGCTCCTGCGGCTTACCAGTTCTTCGGACAATATATCCAAACCAGCAGTCAAGCCGGCCTGCCCTATTCCATCACCTACACCGATCGTACGCAGTTCGGGCCGCGCGTAGGCTTTGCGTGGCAGCCCTTGGGCCCCGATACGGTGATTCGTGGCGGCTTCGGTATGTTCTATGAGCCTGAGGGAACCAGCGGCCGTGTGAATCGAAACATCCTGCCCTTCCTGCTGGCAGAGACCGTCAACCAGACGCAGAACGTGGTTCCGAATCGCACAACTGCGAACTTCTTCTTAGGCTCACAACTCGGCTCGGCACTCTCCAACCCATCCCTCTTGCCAACTCTCACTCACCTGAAGCTGGGACAAAACCAGCACTATAGTTTAAGCGTGCAGCAGCAACTCTCACCAAAGACCGTCTTCGATATCGCGTACGTTGGAAATCATGGGTTGCATCTGCAGGCTACCAATGATTTCAACGATCCGCCTCCTGCGGCTGGTGCGGTCCAAGGACGTCGTCCTTTCCAGCCGTGGGGCGCGATCACCTTTCAATCGCAAGACCTCGGAACAACTTATCAGGCTTTGCAAGCGAAGCTCGAGCGCCGTGTCAGTGACGGGATCACGGGACTAATTTCTTACACTTGGTCGAAGTTCATGCAGTCGAACCAGTCTCCCGCACTGGGTGGAAACATCGGATATGAGAGAACGTACTCCCCTTTCAATACACCGCAAAACCTTGCAATGAGCGGGAGTTATCAGCTGCCGGTGGGGCGTGGTAGAAAATACATGGCCAATAGCAGTCATTTTGTGGATGCAGTGCTTGGAGGATGGCAACTTCAGACTATTATCGTGCTGCGAAGCGGAACCCCGTATACGCCTATCGTTTCGACCGATAGGGCTAATACCGGTGTTGGATCGCAACGGCCGAACATAAATCCGGCCGGTGGATCACCTACTTTCCACAAGTCGTTGTCGAGTTGGTTTGATAAGACGGCTTATGTCGTAGCGCCGCAGTTCACTTATGGAAAGGTAAAGGCTTTTACACTGCAGTCAGACGCGTTCCGGCAGTACGATGCTTCGATTTTCAAGAACTTCGCTCTACCCGGAGAATCAGTGCTGTCATTCCGCGCCGAATTTTTCAACCTGCCAAACACAACCAGCTTCAACGCTCCCAGCGCAACCATTGATGCATCCTCCTGCTGCACTGTGACTTCGACTTCTATTCCGTCTCGAGACATTCAATTGGCACTGAAGTACAACTTCTAACAATATAAGGGCTGTTAACCGATGCGAAAGCTTGCAATTACCTTAATCTGTGCCGCCGCGATGAATGCGGCGGCACAGAAGTCAGAATCAACTCCAGTATCCATTCGAATTGACCTCGCGAAGTCGCAGGGGCCGTATACGCCGATCTACAGTTGGTTTGGCTATGACGAGTCGAACTACACAACCATGAAATATGGCAAGCAACTGCTGACGGAGCTACACGACCTGAGCCCGGTTCCGGTATACATTCGTGCTCATCATTTGCTGACCTCGGGTAACGGAGTGGCGGAGCTGAAATGGAGTTCATCGAACGTATTTGCCCTAGATGGGAATGGAAAGCCGGTATACGACTTCACCATTACCGATCAGACGTTTGACGAGTTTCATAAGGCGGGTGTCCGCCCGATGGTCGAACTGGGGTTTATGCCCAAAGACCTTGCTGCGACGGTTCCTGGGGTGAACGACTACCAGATTCACTATCCGGGAAGCACCATTTCTGGAGCTTCCAACAATCCGCCGAGGAACTATGCGGTCTGGGGGGAGTTAGTGAGGAAGTATGCAGAGCACCTGGTCCAACGCTATGGCAAGGAACAGGTCAGCACCTGGTATTTCGAGGTTTGGAACGAGCCTGATATCGCATATTGGCACGGCACTCCTGAGGAGTACGACAAACTCTACGACTACGCTGTGGCGGGCATTCGCACTGCGCTGCCGAATGCAATTGTGGGTGGCCCGGCGAGTACCGGACCTGCTTCGGAAAAAGCGAGCCTGTTTCTCGATAACTTCCTGAAGCATTGCATGAATGACAAAAGTGCGGCGACCGGTAAGTCGATTCCACTGGACTTCATCTCATTTCACCCGAAGGGCCGACCGACGGTCGTCGATGGACACGTGCGGATGGGGCTCGCAAATGAATTGAAAGCTGCCGGTGAAGGGTTTCGGATCGTTGCAAAATACCCGAAGTATATTCATCTCCCAATCATTCTGAGCGAAGCCGATCCGGAAGGCTGCGCGGCCTGCTCGATGAAGGTGAATCCATCGAACGCCTACCGGAATGGCCCACTGTACCCGGTGTATACGGCGGTGGCCATTAAGGGCCTCTTCGCCTTGCAGGATCGATACAAGGTAAACTTGATCTCCATGCTGTCGTGGTCCTTCGAGTTTGAAGACAAAGAATATTTTGAAGGGTTTCGAACACTTGCAACGAACGGGGTAGACAAGCCGGTAATCAATGTCTTCCGGATGGCAGGCCTGATGTCCGGACAGCGTGTCAGTACGAACAGCACGGGACAGGTTTCGCTGGACGATATTCTCAATACGGGCGTGCGGCAGGCGCCCGACGTCGATGCGTTCGCGACAAAGGCTGACGATGAGGCTGCGGTGATGTTGTGGAACTACCATGACGACGATGTGCCAGCCGCGGGCGCGACAGTGCGGGTAACGATCGCGGGAATTCCGGCGGGAGTAAACAGAGTGCTGCTGCAGCATTATCGGATCGACGAGACACACAGCAATTCGTACAACGTATGGAAGAAGCTGGGATCTCCGCAATCGCCGACGGCAGAGCAATATGCACAATTGAAGGAAGCAGGACAGCTGCAGCTTCTGAGTTCTCCGGAGTGGCTGGACGTGAGTGATGGCAAGGTAACTATTGCCACATCACTCCCGCGGCAGGCTACATCGCTGATGCATCTGAAGTGGTGATCCCGTGGCGACCATGTTGAGAAACGCCAAACGAGCGGTGCAGTCCAGTTCGAGAGATGCGCAGTGGTATTTCGTTGCATTGGTGACAGCGGCGATTGCCATCAGCTATTTCGATCGGCAGACATTGCCTGTCGCCATCTCGGCGATTCAACGGACGATACCGCTCAACAACCAGCAGTTTTCGTGGTTGCAGTTTGCGTTTCTAATCCCCTATGCGTTGCTGTATGCAGCAGGGGGACGGATGCTGGACATAGTGGGGACCCGTCGAGGCTTCATTCTGATCATGCTGTGGTGGTCAGGGGCCTGTGCGTTACATGGTCTCGCCATGAACTTCGAATATTTGTTAGTGGCCCGCTGCATGCTGGGGATGGGTGAAGGCGGGGCTTTCCCCGCCGCGACGAGAGTTGTGGCGGAGTGGATTCCGCCGCATCAGCGCTCGACGGCAATGGGAATTATCAATGCAGGAACTGCGGTGGGATCAGTTTTGGCGCCGCCGCTGATTGGCATAATTCTGCTGACGGCCGGATGGAGGATGGTGTTCTTCACGGCCGGAGCACTTGGGTTTGCGTGGGTCATTTGGTGGTTGGTCACCTATCGCAGTAACAGCGAGATTTCGATCGCCACCTTGGATGCGCGGCTGGTTGCCCGGCAGCTGTCGTTCACGGACGTGCTAAGCATGCGTCGGGTGCAAGTGCTTGTCTTCGCCAAGTTCATGAGCGATTCAGCTTGGTACTTCTACCTGTTCTGGCTACCGAAATATCTCTATGACGTACGCGGCTTCGATGTAAAGCATGTGAGCTACTACGCGTGGATACCATACGCGGCGTCCGGAGTTGGAAGCTTCCTGGGTGGATGGCTGTCCAGTGCTCTGCTGAGGCAGGGGCGGTCACTGGACTTCTCTCGAAAGTTTGTTCTCGGCCTTAGCGCACTGTTCATGCCTGTGGTCATGCTGGTCCCGCACGTACCTGTCGGTTGGGCGCTAATGTTATTCAGCATTGCATTTTTCTGCCAGCAGTCCTGGTCCGGCTTGATTATGACTTTGCCCGCCGACATCTTTCCGCTGTCCGCGGTCGGATCCGTATCGGGGCTGATCGGATTTGGTGGCGCCATAGGGGGTGCCATCTTCGGGGTTGTCGCTGGTTTCCTGCTGGGGCAAGGATTCGGGTATGGAACATTGTTTTTTATCGTTGGGACCTTTCATTTCATTGGGTTTCTAGCCATCCTGTTGCTGGGAGGCAGGGTGCAACCACTTAAGACTCCAGATTTATTGCCAATATAGAGAGCCAATTATGAAAATCACAGAAGTGCGTACGCGTGTCGTTCAGTGGGAAGGGAAGACCAGACCGTTGCCCCCCCACTTTTGCACCAATCCGATGGACTTGGTTATGTTCCGGGAAGCATCGATGGGCAACTTTGCATTTCATGGATGGGTACTGGTGGAGATATTTACGGGCGGTGGACTGGTCGGGCTGGGCAATGCCGCATTGTCCCCTCTCGTGACCAAGGCCTGCATTGACACCTACCTGAAGCCGGTACTGCTAGGAGCGGACCCCTGGGACACTGAGTATCTGTGGCAGCAGATGTATCGCCGGACAATGGCGTTTGGGCGCAAAGGCGTCGCGATGACGGCGATCAGCGCAGTCGATATTGCCTTGTGGGACCTGCTGGGAAAATCCGCTAAACAGCCTGTGTACCGATTGTTGGGAGGGCGCACGAAAGGACGGATTCCCGTCTATGCCAGTCGCCTTTACAGCATGCCGCTGGACGAGTTGCGGGTTGAAGCGCAGCGTTACAAGGAGCAGGGGTACAAAGCGATGAAGCTGCGTTTCGGCTGGGGACCTGTAGATGGCGCGGAGGGAATGCAGCGTAATGTCGAGCTGGTGCGAACGGTTCGTGAGGTGGTGGGCGATGGCATAGATGTAATGGCCGACGCATACATGGGCTGGACGCTCGACTACGCAAAGCGCATGCTGCCGCTGCTGGAGCCATTCCATCTGCGGTGGCTGGAGGAGCCTGTCATCCCGGATGACACGCGGGGGTACAAGGAGCTTAAGGCGTACGGGCGTGTGCCGATTGCGGGCGGAGAGCATGAGTTCACGGTCTTTGGCTTTCGCGATCTGCTCGAAGCGAACGCGCTCGACTATATCCAGTTCGATACGAACCGGGTTGGTGGGATCAGTCAGGCACGCAAGATCACGGCACTGGCGGAGGCATATCAGATTCCGGTCGTGCCGCATGCAGGCCAGATGCACAACTACCATGTGGTGATGGCCAGCCTGAACTCGCCTATGGCCGAGTTCTTTCCCAAAGTCGACGTTGAAGTGGGCAACGAGCTGTTCTGGTACATCTTCGATGGCGAACCTGTTCCGGTGGATGGATGCATCGACCTCGATGAAAACACTCCCGGCCTCGGTCTGACCGTGAACGAAGAGTCGCTGAAACGCTTCAAGATTATTGAGTAAAGCATAAGGAGAGGAATGATTCATCTTGTCCAAATCAGCGACGGTTCGTCGCGCCGCGTAGCGATCGTGGAGGAGCCTCGTCTCCACTGTCTTACCGGGGTGCAGAGCGTATACGAACTGGCACAGCGATGTTTGAGTCTCGGTCGTCAACTGAGCGAGCAAGCGATTGCGATCGCGAACGGTGAAGTACTGGACTACGACGCGATTTATTCGGGAACCTCAGAGTGGCATCTGCTTGCACCGATCGACGTACCTGGCGCATCGTCTCGCCTGACGATCGCCGGCACAGGTCTGACACATCTAGGAAGCGCGAAGGAGCGACAGTCTATGCATCTCGCGGATGCCGCGAAGGCAGCTGAGATTGTGACTGACAGCATGCGTATGTTTCAGTGGGGCATTGAAGGTGGGCGCCCCGCGGAAGGCGAGATTGGAATTGCCCCGGAGTGGTTCTACAAGGGCAATGGTTCCATGTTGCTGGCGCCGTTCGCTCCTTTGACGATACCCGCCTACGCTGAAGATGGTGGGGAAGAGGCGGAGCTGGCCGGGATCTACGTGATTGGCGAGGGTGGCACGCCGTATCGCATTGGAATGGCCACGGGCAACGAGTTCTCCGATCACCAATTCGAGAAACGCAACTATCTCAATCTCGCGGGCTCGAAGCTGCGCACCTGCAGCCTGGGGCCCGAGCTTGTGGTTGGTGCGGGGTTCCAGGCGGTTGAAGGAGAAGTCCGGATTGAGCGCGGAGCGAACACGATCTGGTCGAAAAAGGTGGCAACCGGGGAGGAAAACATGTGCCACAGTCTCGCCAACCTGGAACATCACCACTTCAAGTTTGAGGGACATCGGCAGCCGGGCGACGTGCACGTGCACTTCTTCGGTGCTCACTCATTGAGCTTCGGCGACGGCATTGTGCTGAAGGACGGCGACTGGATAGACGTGCGTTACGATGGATTTGGACGAGCGCTGCGCAACTCGATTCGAATGGAGGCGAAGACCGCAAACCGCCGGGTTGCGGTGCGGTCGCTCGCGTAAAACAGAGAACAGGGGAGCGCTTTCATGAGCGAAGATGTAGCAATACTTGGGCTGGGAACGATGGGTGCCGGAATGGCGACAAACCTGCTAAAAGCCGGCTATTCGCTGAGCGTTTATAACCGCACATCGGCGAAGGCCCAGGCATTGATCGGTGCAGGCGCGCGGTTCGCTTCGACGCCAGCCGAGGCCGCCAAAGATGCGTCGGTAATCATCAGTATGCTGGCGGATGACGCGGCATCACGTGAGGTTTGGCTGGGCAAAGAGGGAGCGCTTGCTGCTGCCAGGAAGGGTGCGATCCTCATCGAGTCGAGTACAGTGAGTCCAGCATGGGTCGCTGAGTTCGCGAAGCTCGCAGAGCAGCACGGAACGGATCTACTGGATGCTCCAGTGACTGGTAGCCGCATGCAGGCCGAAGCTGGCGAGCTCTCATTTCTGGTAGGTGGTAAAGATACTGCGTTGGCAGCGGCTACTCCGGTATTAAAGGCCATGAGTAAAGAGATCGTTCATCTGGGTCCCGTGGGAAGCGGGGCGAGGATGAAGTTGATCAATAACTTTTTATGTGGAGTGCAGGTGGCGTCGTTGGCAGAAGGTCTTACGTGGATTGAGCGCAGCGGGCTCGACCGCGATAAAGCGCTCTCCATCTTGAAGGCGGGAGCTCCAGGCAGCCCGCTTCTCGCCGCGATCTCGACCCGCATGGTCAGTCAAACCTATACCGTAAACTTTCTGCTCAAGCTGATGACAAAGGACCTGCTCTACGCACAGAACGAGGCATCGCAATGCAACGTCGATCTGAAGACGGCTGAGGTGGCGCGAGGCCTCTTTGAAAATGCTATTGAACAAGGACTCGGCGACAAAGACATGGCGTCAGTGATCGAACCGCTTCGCAACAAGTAGGTCATCAGGCTGCAACGCTCTGAAAAGAATTAGTTCAATTCATCAAGAGTCCAGTGGAGATCGAACTATGAAGCGCGCTGTCCTCCTCTTTAGTCTCCCGCTTTGTCTATATGGTGCATCTGCACAGGATGCCTCGCGGCCGGTGTATCTGGATCCATCAAAGCCAACTGAGCAGCGAGTCGCCGATTTGATCGGGCGCATGACTCTCGAAGAGAAGGCGCAGCAGCTAAATCATCTGAATGTTGGTATTCCGCGTCTCAAAGTGGCGGCATGGGGTGGATGGAACCAGACGCTGCACGGCGTGTGGTCGAAGCAGCCGACAACCCTCTTCCCGGCGGCGATCGCGATGGGCGCGACCTGGGATCCGGCGTTGGTCCACACCATCACTGGTGCGATGTCGGACGAGGCTCGCGCTCTGTATAACATTGGCGCGGATGGCCCTCGTTCGAAGCACGGTCTTGTCTTTCGCTCACCAGTGATCAACATAAGCCGCGATCCTCGCTGGGGACGAATTCAGGAAGTATTTAGCGAAGACCCATTTCTGACGGGCCGTATGGGTGTTGCGTATATTCAAGGATTACAGGGCGACAATCCGCACTACTTGAAAGTCGCGGCGACGATGAAGCATTTTGCAGTAAACAACGTCGAGACGAACCGCCAAAGACTCTCCGCTGAGGTGGATGAACGCAACCTGATGGAGTATTGGTTGCCCCATTGGAAGGCAGCGATTATGGAAGGCCATGCACAATCGGTGATGGCCTCCTATAACGCGATCAATGGCGCTCCGGATGCGATCAATAAGTACTTGCTAACAGATATTCTGCGCGGGCAATGGAAGTTCGATGGCTTTGTAACCGACGATCTGGGTGGAGTCAACCTGCTAGTGGCAGCGCACCACATAACCGAAGACCCGGTAGTGGCGACTGCAGAGGCCATCAAGGCGGGATGCGACTCCGACGACGTGCTCTGGACCCTGGCGAAACAAAGCACGTCACGATCGCCCTGCCTTCGTCTCAACTCTCGTACTACGATGTCGCCACCCACAAGTTCGTCGTTGCTCCGGGGATGTTCGACGTAATGATCGGCTCGTCATCGGACGATATCCGGCTCCGGGACGGTCTTGGAGATTACTAATTGAAAGCTCGCGCCGTAATATGTTACGGATGAACTTATTGCCCTTCGAAATCCAGACGTTTCCGTAGCTCTATTCATATCGAAATTGTACGTATGAATTCCTTGGAACGCTTGGGGAGGACAAAGGAGATGTTCACACATGGATAAACGAGAATTCCTGAAGACCTCGGGCGCTCTTCTTGCCAGCAGCCTGTTTTCAAAGCTCGCCACCGCGCAAACAGCGGCTGACAGCCGTACAAATTGGGCTGGAAATTACACGTACAGTACTAAAAACCTCGATCTCGCAAATACGGTCGAAGACGTCCGGCACAGTGTCCTTGAGCACTCTCATCTCAAGGCCCTTGGGGCGCGTCACTCCTTCAATGGTATTGCCGACAGCACGGTTGAACAAATCTCCCTAAAGCATTTCGACCAGATCGAACTCGATACCACAGCCAAAACGGTGACGGTCGGTGCCGGCGTCACCTACGGTCAGCTGGCCCCCTACATTGACAGCCGCGGATTCGCCGTCCATAACCTTGCTTCACTGCCGCATATATCGGTGGTCGGGGCTTGCGCTACTGCCACGCATGGCTCTGGCAGCAAGAATGGCAATCTTTCAACCGCTGTTCGTGCGATGGAGATTGTCACCGCCAGTGGAGATGTCCTGACCCTCTCCCGCGAAAAATTGGGCGACAAATTTCCAGGCACTGTAGTCGGACTGGGCGCGCTGGGTGTGATCACAAAGATCACGCTCGAGGTGCAGCCAACCTTCCAGATGACCCAGGTGGTCTATGAGAATCTCTCCTTCTCACAACTCGAACATCACCTCGATGATATTTTCGCGAGCGGTTATAGTGTCAGCGTCTTTACCGACTGGCAGAATCATCGCGCTACCCAGGTCTGGATTAAGCGCCGCGTTGACCAGGGCCTTCATGCAGATCCAAATACAAATTTCTATGGAGCGACGCCAGCGACCCGCAATTTGCACCCCCTTGCCGGGCACTCAGCGGAAAATTGTACCGAACAAATGGGCATACCGGGGCCGTGGTACGAACGGCTCCCACACTTTCGCATGAACTTTACACCGAGCAGTGGAGCGGAGCTTCAGTCGGAGTACTTTGTGCCTCGCGAAAGAGGCTATGCGGCTATAAGTGCGGTCGAACAGCTTCGCGACCAGATCACGCCTCACCTCTTCATTTCGGAGTTTCGCACTATCGCGGCGGATGATCTTTGGATCAGTCCTTGCTACCAACGGGCCTCAATGGCGCTTCATTTCACATGGAAGCCGGAGTGGCCAGCCGTCGAAAGGATCCTGCCGCTAATCGAAGAAAAGCTTACGCCGTTCGGTGCCAGACCCCATTGGGCCAAACTCTTCACCATGCCGCCCGCCCGTCTCAGGTCGCGTTATGCAAAGATGTCCGACTGCCAGGCGATGCTCGCTCAATATGATCCGAACGGAAAGTTCCGTAACGAATTTATCAGCAAAAATATTTATGGCGCATAAGGGTAACAGGCACTTCGCTTCGTCTTTCGATAATAGCCAGAAATACTAAAACACATAGGAGTTCCTTGTAGTCACGGATGATGAGATCCTGCTGCAGTGGCAGACTGCGCAAAGTTAACGAAGTCACGGCCGACGTAAAGCCGGTATCCGGAACCTCCGGGCGATGGCAGCACCTGCAGAGGAGTGGGACGCCGCAGATCGGCGTCCTTGGAAGAGCGTATGGAAAACAGATCGTGGCCGCCAATGTCCATAACCACGAAGGCGTTGCCGGCGATGAAACCGCACCCATATGCACCTGGTTCAAGTCGATGGCCCTCAATGTCGATCGCCGTCTCGGTGATGAGATAGGCCTGATATTTTTCCTGCACAGAGCTTGAGTAGCCGGCTGTGTCCACTAGGCTAATAAGAAGGAGCGCGTCTTTCGCAAATTGAACTCCACCAGAGTTTCTCGCCTGAATTGGCGCGCTCTGACCACGGAAGAAGACTGCGTCGGGAAGAAACTTCGCAGCTTCTGGAGCGGTCAGCACCTTCGGTCCGGTCACCGCACCCGGACCAATTTTGTCGGGGTAACCGGCTTGAGAGGCTGCAAACAAGGCAGGTGCTGCAACTGCAAGAAGAAGGATGGCACGCATCGGTTTACGGAGCATAATTGGCCTCTTGTAAGTCGCATGTACATCGTATGGAAAGGATACCCGACCGGTAAATGGGGCCTTGGAGGGCGGAGACCAAATGCGCCCCGCTTACTGTGGTCGTGATGCCATGCGCGATTGCGACCGTTCAGAGCGAAGCGCCCAATTGGTGCTTTTCTAATAGAAAAAGCGGTCTCGCGATTCTGCGGAAGCGTGGAGTCTGGCGCAGATTCCACGTCTCTATTTTCTTCTCCGAAGCCGGTCTTTGCAATCGGATCCGTTACGGTGCCGGTTGTCTTATTTCTTGCCAAAATGGATTCGTAATGTATATTTGCGGTCCCGCTATCCACAGCTGTCATACGGCACAAGGTCGCCGGAACAGATTTAACCCGTTCAAACGTGGGCGTGAGCGTGCGTCGCTTGCCTCTGCAAACACCTTCTTCTCTGATTCAGGGACATTAATTGGGGTAGAAAAAGAAATACGTCGTTAGGTGGAGAAATGCTTGACAAGCTTAGCTTGGTTTAGTAGGCTTCGGGGCGATCAAGAAGTGGGAAAATTTCTTTGGTGAGAAAGCGACCTCATTTTCTGCTTTAAGAAATGTCGCTCGGTAAAAGAAGTCCACGGGCCCGACCAGAATATTTCGATAGTTCACTTGATTGTTTGCTTATTCTTTGCTGATCCAGGTGCTGCGAGAAAACGTTTACAGGAGCCACTTATCTCCCGAACGAAAACAAAATCTGCCTGTAAAAATCCTTGGGATCGAAAAAGGACTACAAGGGTTTCCCCAATACGCTAGTCAAATTCGGAGGCTGCATTATGCGTCGTTCTCAGTTTGCATTGATAGTTATGTTAAGCATGGTTCTGTTCCTCGTTCCATGTGCGTGGGCTCAGGAAAACGCAACCATCGTTGGAACCGTGGTCGATGCTTCCAACGCAGTGGTTCCCAACGCGGAAATTACTCTGACCAACACTGCGACTAGTCAGGTAAGAACGGCAACGTCGAACACTTCGGGAATTTACCTCTTCGCTAACGTGGGCGTCGGCCAATTCACGTTAAGCGCTATAGCCAAGGGGTTCCAGAAATACGTCAAGACGGACATCGTGGTGAACACCGCTCAGACCCTGAAGGAGGACATCGCCCTCACGGTCGGCAGCGAAGCACAGACGGTCACCGTCGAGGCTAATGCTCTAGTGCTCCAGTCGGAGACCAACGAGATAAGCAACCTTATCAGCGGTGCCCAGGTGACCCAACTGGCGACCAACGGCCGCAACGTAGTTCAGCTCGCGGCCTTGGGCATGGGCGTGTCCAACAACTTGCCGGCTTTCGGCGGCGTCAATGCTCTGACCTCGGCCAACGGCATCAGCTTTAACGGGACCCGCGTGACCCACAACATTTACCTGTTGGATGGAGGCGAACTGAACGATCGCGGCTGCGGCGGCTGTTTCAGCTCACTGCCCTCGGTCGATGCGCTCGCACAATTCCAGACTCTCGGTAGCAACTACGGACCGGATTACGGCATCGGTTCAGGCGGAACCATCCTCATGGTCCTCAAGTCCGGAACCCACGACTTTCATGGAGGACTGTGGGAGTTCAACAGGAACGCAGACTACAACGCCAACAATTATTTCAACAACCTCGCGGGACGGCCGCGTTCGAAGTTTAACCTGAACATCTTCGGCGGCAACATTGGCGGTCCACTGTGGATCCCTCACGTATACAACGACTCGCGCACCAGAACGTTCTTCTTTGTGAACGAAGAATGGCGGAAACTTATTCAAGGAAGTGCGCCTGCGATTAGGAATACCATCGCACTCAGTAACTTTCCGGTAGCTGGGCAAGATCTGGCATATACCGTTCCATCCAACGGAGTAGTTCCAATTGTTCCAGTCACCACTGACCCGGCAAAACTGGCGATCTATGCTCAACGCGGCTTAACACCGGGACAACCATTCCCAAATAACATTATCCCGAAGCAGCTCATCGACCCGAATGCGGTCCTCGAGTTGAACGCGGGCACCTTCCCTCATCCAAACTTTGGCGCCAGCCAATACATTTCGTCCATCCCTCAACCAACCGATGTCCATGAAGACGTCATTCGCATCGATCACGCCATCAATAGCAAGTTACAGTTGATGGGCCATTACCTCCATGACGGGGTCACTCAGACGTATTACCCGCCGTTGTGGGGCAACAGTTCGTATCCAACGGTAGGCACGGCCATGCAGAATCCGTCATGGTCGGCGACGATCAAACTCACCCAGACGCTTTCGCCGAGCTTGCTCAACGAAACCGCCTTCCTCTACAGCGGCAACACGATCCACTTGACTCCCGTAGGTGTTTCGGCGCAGCCATCCGGGTGGACCGCTACGACCTTCTTCCCAGCTGGCAACAACTTTGGCAGCCGCATGCCGGAGATCCAACTGGGCGCTCCCTACAGTACGACCTGGAGTTCGAGCTACTTCCCCTGGAAGAACTCCTTTGAAGGCTATGAGACCCGGGACGATCTGTCCTGGAACAAGGGAGTGCACCAGTTCAAATTCGGTTTTAGCTGGCTGCACGCTCCCAAGAACCAGCAACTGCAGGCCAACACTCAGGGCACCGCGGTTTTCAACAATAGCTCGTTTACCAAGGATTCGTATATAAATTTCCTGCTTGGCGACACCGCGTCCTTTACCCAACTGCAGTATCTCAATGGCAAACATTGGGTGCAGAACAACTATAGCTTCTACGTCCTTGACAACTATCACCTCATTCCCCGATTGACTCTCAACCTCGGTCTTCGATTCGACGGGTTGCCGCACACCTTTGAGCGATTCAACCAGTTTGCGAACTTCGTTCCGTCAACCTACAACACATCGCTGGCTTATCCTCTCAATCCAGATGGCACTCTGAACCCCGCTTCGCTCACGCAGTTCAATGGTACGCCGTTCTATCTCAATGGCATCAAGGAGGCCGGTGTCAATGGCTTCCCCCGCGGAGTGGTCCAGAACTACTACTACACCTGGCAACCGAGAGTTGGCTTCGCTTACAACCTCCCCGGAAAGGGCGCTACCGTACTCAGGGGCGGCTTTGGAATGTTCTATGAACGTGTCCAGGGCAATGACGTTTACAACGCGGCCTTGAATCCACCCTTTGCGTACCAGCCTTCCGCCACCAACGTTTATTTCTCTAACCCCAACACCAGCGCCCTGACCGGACTTACAACGGCACAGGCCTTCCCTTCCACAATGTTTAATATTCAATACAGGTACAGGCCTCCCGGCACCGCGCAGTTCAGCCTGGGCCTTCAACGGCAGCTCGCCTCTTCGGTTATTGGGGTAATCCAGTACGTCGGCTCTTTAGGTTGGACCCAGAATAATGACCGGGGAATCAATACCTTACCCTTGATCGACCCCAATCCTGCGATAGGTTACGCAAAGCGAAAAGCGATCGCCACCAATACGGCAAGCGTTGTTGCTGGTACTGCTATTGTTCCAATCGCGAACCTGTATCGACAGTACCCCGGTTTTAGTTCTATTACGCAGGAGGAGAACGAAACCAATTTCAACTATAACTCTCTCCAGGTTGGCATACGCATGGAGAATAAGCATGGGCTTACTTTCCAAGTGGCCTACACCTACTCCCATGAGATCGACCAGGTGGCCAATGATCTCAATGCGGTCTCAAACCCATTCAATCTTGCATATGACCGTGCGTCGGGATTGTTCGACCGACGTCAGGTCTTCAACGTCAATTACATCTACGAGTTCCCATTCTTTGCCAAGAGCGGCAACACGTTCGAGCGAGTGGCGCTGGGAGGCTGGGAGTTCTCCGGGATAACGGTTGTGCAGTCAGGGATCCCGCAACCGATTAACTACAATGGAGCCGACGCTCTCGGTCTGGGCGGCGGCACTTCCAACCGTCCGGACAAGGTGGCCCCTATCGTATATCCCAAAACGCAGACCGCATGGTTTGCAAAGGCCTCCTTTGCTGCCCCAACTGCCCCTTGGAATGGAGGGACGACGAACCAAGGCTGGGGAAATGCCGGAAGAGACCAAGTCATCCTGCCGGGACTCTTCAACTGGAACATGTCACTTTTTAAGAATTTCTCATTCACAGAACAGGTCAAGTTCCAATTTCGGCTCGAGACCTTCAACACCTTCAACCACACGGAATTTAACGCAATCGATAATGGCTTCAATGATGGGAACTTCGGCCAAGTGACCGGCGCCTACGATCCTCGGGTGCTGCAGCTTGGCGGGAAGCTCTCGTTCTAAAGCGTATCTGTGTTTCTAATGGCGCCGAGGCATCATGCCTTGGCGCCGTTCTTATTTCTGGGAATTCGGTGGCCTTAGCTTCGATGGACTTTTTATACCTTGCAACGAAGACTTGAAAATACCTTGGCCTTCCTTGATGGTCACTAACTGATTGGGCTCGACACCGGGAAAGCGTTCGACCAGACCGTTTGTCCAATGGATCTCTAGATCAGCATGAGTGCTCCGCCCAAGTCCGAAGTGGAGCCTGCGATCGTTCACGGAATAAAAGCTCGACTGGCCCATGACAGCTTGGGCCTGCACCTTGCCACCGTACTTGGCAACGACTCTTGACCCGATTGCACTTCGGTTCGACTTCGTCCCAACGAGAAACACCTTAAGCCAGTTCAAATCACCCTTAAGATCGTTTCTAAGCAGGGAAGGGGGTTCGTTCAAGTTGATGACCACCATGTCGACGTCGCCGTCGTTGTCGAAATCGCCGAAGGCACAGCCTCGACTACAATGTGCTGCTGAAATTCCTGGCCCCGCCTCTTCAATCAATTCTTCGAACTTGCCATTCCCCAGATTGCGGAAGATAAACCGCGGAGTCTTCAGCGGGTACTCCGGAAACTCCGCTTCGACCTCCGGATAGACAGATCCGGTAACGACTGCCAGATCTGGCCAGCCATTGTTGTCGAAATCTGCGAACCCGGTGCCCCAGCAGATGTAGCGGGTTTCAACCCCGAAGCCGGCAGGAATCGTGACGTCCGTGAAGTTACTGGTTCCGTCATTGCGATACAACACATTGGTGTCGTCTGAAAAGTGGGTTTTGAAAATATCCAGATTGCCATCCAGATTGTAGTCGCCGACTGCAACTCCCATCCCGGCCTGCTCAGCGCCATCCGCGCTGAAGGCTACGCCTCGTTCGGTACCTTCCTCCGTAAAAGTGGAGTTATGCTTGTTGCGCAATAGAAGGCTGGGGGTCGAGTCTGATGCTACATAGAGGTCCGTCCAGCCGTCGTTGCTGAAGTCAGCGGCCACAGTGGTCATCGAATAGGTGCGTGGGGCCTTTGCGATGCCAGTCTCCTCAGAGACGTCCCGGAAGGTTCCGTCGCCTTGATTTCGGTAGAGGTAGTTGCGGGGCATCGGCAACCCTCGAGGGCCACAGTTGACTGCCACACCTTTGAAGTTGCAGAACGGGTTTGCGCCGGGTTTTGGCAGTCGATCCAGATGCAGGTCGACATAGTTAGCGACGTAGAGATCCAGATGCCCGTCGCGATCATAGTCGAGAAAAGTGCATCCAGATCCCCAACGAGTATTGCCTTCATAGATCAATCCTGCCTGCTGGGTAACATCGGTAAAGGTACCATTGCCATTGTTACGGTAGAGAACATTCTGACCGTAATAAGTGATGAAAATATCCTCAAAACCGTCGTTGTTGTAGTCTCCGACCGTTACTCCGCTGGCCCACCCAGAACGTATTAACCCGGCCTTCTCCGTAACATCGGTGAACGCCCCATCCCGGTTATTTTTGTAGAGGCGATTACTGGAATCGGCGATGGGCTCATCCATGCGCATGCCGCACAACACGAAGATATCCAGCCATCCGTCGTTGTCAAAGTCCAGGAACGCGACACCGCAACCCACTGTCTCGATGATGTAGTTCTTATGCTTCAGCCCACCGTAGACGACTGGGAAGGTCAGCCCGGCCTGGGCAGCAACGTCGGTGAAATGGGCAAGGAACGGGATACCGGATGGCTTACCTCTGGGCAGGGGCTTCAAATTTCGAGTGGACACACCCTGGGCCAAACCCATTGTCGATGCGGCAGTCATCCATAGAAAATCCCGGCGCGAGATGTGGGTCTTCGCTTTGCTCATTCGTGGTTAGAGCTTGTGCTTCTTCAATCATAACTCCTATTCAAAGAATGTTTTCTATTTCGGCACAGTGCTATCACCTGATACCTTCTCAATCAGCGAGTCTTCTGTTTTGCTATGCAGTTCCTTTGTTTTGGCGAACTCCTGAGCGGCCTTTTCCTTTTGTCCAAGCACCGTGTACAGCCGCGCGAGACGGTAATGCGCGTCTGGCTGCATAGGGTCCAACTGCACGGCATGCAGGAGGGCTGCAACAGCCTGCTGATTTTTATTTTGGTCGGCATAGATGCAACCGAGATCGAAGTAGGCCAACCGGTTTTCACTTTGCAGTTGAAGCGCCTTCAGCAACAACGGTTCCGCCGCCTTGTTGTCATTTGTGTGCAGCGCAATGTCGCCCAGATATAAATATGCCTGGGCGTAGCCCGGATTGTTTTTGATCTCCAGTTGCAGCTCCGGCGACGCCTTATCGTAATCTCGCTGCTTGTAGTAAAGATAACCTAGCTCGAAGTGGAGGACAGGTTCATTCGGCGAGATGTGTGCCGCTGTCTCAAGCTCCTTGATCGCGTCCTCCGTCTTTCCCATGCCGTCAAGCGCTTCCGCCAGAAGCATGTGTGCCTGAACGGCATCAGGGTTGACAGCAAGAATGCTCTTGTACTCTGTCAAGGCACAGTCGTATTGGTGGCTCCATAGACAACTCTGGGCCAGGACGTTGTGCAGCTCGAGATTGGAAGGATCGCTCTGCAATGCGGTCTGCAAAAATTGGCTTGCCTTGTCATATTGACGAAGCCCGAAATAGCTCATCCCTAGAAGTACCGTGCTGCGACGGTCCTCCGGCTTTTCCTTCGCCACCAACTCAAATGCCGGGATCGCAGCTGAAAAATGCCCTTGCTTGAATTCAGCGATACCCAGGTTAAATGCAACGTCAGGCTGGTCTGGTTTTAGAGTCAGCGACTTGCGGTATTCGGCCGTCGCTGCCTCCAGCTTTCCCTGTTGCGCGAGTGCGACACCCAGGTTGCCATATACCAAAGCGTCTTTCGGATGCTGCTGCTCCAGTTGACGCCATAGCAGTTCAGCATCGTGAAACTTGCCCGCACGCATAAGCTCTGAAGCCTGGAGAGCCGTATCATTCTGCCCATGTAAAGGAAGGACGGCGCATGCGAGGAACAGAAAGATCAACACCAGCCCGTTGATCCCCCTTGTTGAGATCAATCCCTCACTAAGAGCGCGGTGCTTCCGTAGCCTCGGAATAGCAAGTCGCAGCGGCAACCTTTGTGAGAACATCTCGGATAGGAAAATCATGTCAGGTGGATTATCCGCTAAAAATCGATGGGATTGGAAGGATTGCACCCCAAGCCACAACATACAGTTTATCGCCACGGAGGCACACTTTTTCAAGCAGATTTGCACGCTGTCAACTTTGCATAGAGCCCAGGAGCAGAATCAATTATCGCCTCGATTTTCTTGGAGATTAGCCGTATTCAGCCTCACTTCCACCACATATAATTGGCCCGTTCACGAACCTACTTTTCACGATCACAGGAGATTGCTATGCGAATGTCTTACCTCCGCTTCCGAGCTCTCTCAAGCCTCTTTCTCGCTTTCACTACGCTGGCGTTGCATGCGCATGCACAGCGGCAATCTAGCACCCAATCTTTCCAGTTCATGAACCCCGCTTTCCCGGTCGATCAGCGAGTTAATGACCTCATCGGCCGCATGACTCTAGAGGAAAAAGTCTCGCAGATGCGCGATCATGCCCCCGCGATCCCGCGCCTCGGGGTTCCTAAGTACGATTGGTGGAACGAAGGTCTGCACGGCGTCGCCTTTGCCGGTTACGCAACCAACTTTCCTCAAGTCATCGGCATGGCCGCTACGTGGGACACCAGCCTTGTGCATCGGATGGGCGAGACCACGTCTACCGAAGCGCGTGCCAAGTACAACCAGGCCATGCGTGAAGACCACCATGAGATGTTCTTCGGGCTTACTTTCTGGGCCCCCAACATCAATATCTTTCGCGACCCGCGCTGGGGCCGAGGCCAGGAGACCTACGGGGAAGATCCTTTTCTCACCGGCCGCATGGGGGTGGCATTTGTCACCGGCATCCAGGGCGATGATCCCAAATACCTAAAACTAGTCTCTACCCCGAAACACTACGCCGTACACAGCGGTCCCGAGCCTCTACGTCATCAGTTCAACGTCGATGTGTCTCCGCACGATCTAGAGGACACCTATCTACCCGCCTTCCGTGCCACCATTACCGAAGCTCACGCTCAGTCCGTCATGTGCGCCTACAACGCAATCGACGGGGCGCCCGCCTGCGCGAACACCATGCTCCTGCGCGATCACCTGCGCGACGCCTGGCACTTTGACGGCTATGTCGTCAGTGATTGCGCTGCTGTCGCCGACGTCAATACCGGTCACCATTTCGCTGCCGACATGGCACACGCCGCCGCCGCCGCAGTGAAGGCTGGCACTGACCTAGAGTGCGGCTTCGGAAGAGGGCAGGCCTACCCTGCTCTTGTCGATGCCGTGCACCAGGACCTCATTACGGAAGCGGAAATCGATACCGCGCTGCGCCGTCTCTTCACCGCACGCTTTCGACTCGGCATGTTCGATCCGCCTTCCAGCTATGCTTACGGTCGCATTTCCGTCAACGAAAACAACTCGCAGCAGCATCGCCAACTCTCTCTTCAGGCTGCACGCGAGTCCATGGTCCTCCTCAAGAATCAGGACAAGATGCTTCCCCTCAAACCCGGCATTGGCCGCATCGCAGTCATCGGTCCCACCGCGGAACTCGTCCAATCGCTGCAGGGCAACTACAACGGCCCTCCCCCGTCGCCAGTTTATCCACTCAACGGGATTGAAAAGCGCTTCTCCTCGTCCAAAATCTCCTATGCTCAGGGTTCCAGCCTCGTCGAAGGGCTGGCTATGCCGATTGAACACACAGCGCTCCGTCCCGCCAGTGGCTCCGGCAATGGCCTAACCGGCGAGTATTTCAACTCAAAGGATTTCAGCGGCCAGCCTGTACTCAAGCGCACCGACCGCAATATTAATTTCAACTGGGACAAAGTCGTTCCCATTGCTGGCTTGCAGCGCGACAACTACTCGGTCCGCTGGACCGGCACCTTCACACCGCCCGCTCCCGGCGATTACAAACTCGGTGTACGCGTGAACTACTGCTATGCCTGCGAGAACGCGGAGGGCTTTCGCCTCTACCTTGACGAGAAGGTGGTCGTCGAAAGCGGTGCGAAGGGCACCGGCGAACGCGGTGCTGTGATCGAATCCTCCGTGCATTTCGCCGACGTAAAACCCCACCCCATTCGCCTCGAATACCTCCACGGTAACGGCAGCGCCGGCATTGACCTTAGCTGGGATGCGCCCGCAGCCGTCCTTCGCGACGAGGCCGTCCAGGCGGCAAAGCAGGCCGACGTCATCATTGCCTTTGCCGGACTCTCCCCCTCGCTCGAAGGAGAGGAGATGCCCGTCAAACTCGCGGGTTTCACCGGCGGTGACCGCACGGCCATCGATCTGCCCGCGGTGCAGGAGGAGCTCCTGAAGGCCGTCGCCGCTACTGGCAAACCGCTTGTAGTCGTCTTGCAGAATGGGAGCGCTCTGGCAGTCAATTGGGCCCAGCAACATGCCAACGCCATTCTCGAAGCCTGGTATCCCGGTGAAGAGGGTGGAACCGCTATCGCCGAAACGCTGGCCGGAGATAACAACCCGGGAGGACGACTTCCGTTGACCTTCTATTCCTCCCTTACCCAGGTGCCGTCGTTTAACGACTACTCTATGAAAAGCCGGACGTACCGCTATTTCTCGGATAAACCCCTTTACCCCTTCGGCTTCGGCCTCAGCTACACCAGCTTCACCTACAGCGGCATCAAGGTACCCTCCTCAAGTATCAAAGCAGGCGATCCAGTCACCATTGAAGGTGATGTAAAAAATGCTGGTCCCGCTGTCGGCGACGAGGTCGTCGAGCTCTACCTCACACAACCAAAAGCTACCGACACTCCCATCCGCGTGCTGGCCGGGTTTACGCGTGTTCACCTCGGACCAGGCGAGTCTAGCCACGTCGGATTCAAAATCGATCCGCGCTCGATTGCTCAGGTCGACTCAAACGGAACCCGCATGATACTTCCCGGCGACTACACAGTCTCACTCGGCGGCGCACAATCGGGTGACGCTGCATCGGTTCAAACCGGGACGTTCACCATCACTGGTAAAGCGGAACTGCCTAAATAGTCCTAGTGCGGATTCTTACATGATTGGCATCTCAGATGCTGTTGCATCTTCAATCAAGTCCTACACTAGCTACTTTTGCGCGGGTGGAGTCACAATACCACTCAGTGTGTCGTATAGCGGCTGCGCGGGATTCACTGCCGGATCCTCCTCGGCAACGGAGATAGCTAGGATGCGAATTTTATCGTCGTTTGGCAATACAAGCGTTCTTTCGTTTTCTGAGACGCCCATTGAATAAGCAAATAGGTAGGAGTAGTGATACGGCTCGTTCAACCCTTCGGCAGTGTGATGATGGGAAGCGTACCAAACAAGGCTCGCGGGCTTGACGTAACCGGCCTGGAGGCCGACATAGTCCTCCGGATATCGGGGAGATATAGGGCGCTGCTCTCGCTCCTGTTCATCGACCGGGGGCCAGATGGCGTGATTTGCAGATATTGCCCAATCGCGCTGAGGCGAAGGCTTCCAGAGGCGCGTATCCCATTGGCCGATAAAGCCGCCCCAATCTTCGATATTCAGAGCGACCGCTTGTCCGCCGACCTTGAACTCTGCGCGCCGAACTCCGTCCGACGATGCCGCCAGAATATAGATACGGTTGTAACGTCCCGCAGGTAGATTGATAGCCTGGCCCTTCGCTCCAATTGCGTTTGGAGATCCTGTTTTGGCGGCCGCCAAATTGAAGTCTACGCCGTCATAGTTGATTGTTTTGGGTAGCATTTCAGCTGGCATCGCATTACCCTTGCCGTCGAATCCGCCGCCTTCTGTCTTAGTGTCGTCATTGCTCGCAACGGCAAGGTCGTATTGCAACGCCACAGACTGCGAGTGAATGGGAATAAGTCTGGAACTCGAGGGACTAAGATGCAGCGCGAAGGTGCGTGGCTGGTACGCAGTAAAGGATGTGGTCAGCGCACCATCATGGATGCTCGCTGATCCTACCGGCTGCTCCTGGGCATTGATTTCTTGAGCGGCACTCACCGGTGCGGCAAAGGAGATACTCACGTTTTCTGCGGGTTTGCCATCGAATTCGACCATACGGACAACGATCTCGTCAGTCGCCTCTGCTTTCTTAAGAGCAAGCACGCGAATGCGGCTGTTGCTCAAATGGAGCAGCGAGAGCTTTTGCCTAAGGAACCGGAGTGGCTTGTTGTTGTGAAGGCGATCAGCGGATCATTCAGACGGTAGGCTTGCCAGTCTGTCTGGTCTTTTCGCCAGTCACCTGCATGTCCCGCCAAACCAAATAGAAATTCATGATGACCCCAATCCTGGTTTGCCTGATCGGTGTACGCTTGCGGCCGGCCGTTGGTCGCTGGTTGCATGCCCGGAGAACGCATGAGAGTCAAGCGAAGGGTATTGTCATTGGGCTTGTCAGAGCCGTTTTTGCAATCAGTCAGAATGGTCGCTCCGAAGCTGCCACTTTTATCGGCCAAGTCGATCCACCGATGAGAGGCAACTTCAAACTGGCGCTCCTGGGCATTGGGCCTCTGAATAGTGCCGACCTCCCAATTGTAAGTAGCATCTTTATTCGATGCTGCAAGAGGAAAGGTCACTTTCAGATTGGCGTCGAGAGTTTTCCAGTCAATAGCGTTGCCGAACTCGACACGATTGCCCGCATCGCCCGCCGAAAGGCTGACTGTCTGAACAAACTTTGAGCCTTCGGTCTCGCGTGTCACTTCAAGAGAGACACGAACAGGTCCGTTCTCCTTGATGCGAACCTGGGCGGGGCCTCCAACGTAGGAGCGGGGAGGCGCCTGCTCCTGTTCAAATTCCATATTCCACGCTGGATATATCTTCGGCGTATCTGTGGAGATGGCGAGGCGAATCGGACTCGAAAGTAACTCCTTCTTCAGGGACTTATCGTAAATGCTTGAGACATCGCCGTTTTGATCAAGACGCACTCGATAGCGATCATTTTCAAGTGATGACTTCGTCACACTTAGTGTGGAGCGAGAACTGGAGTTCTCAGCCGGTTGCACGTCGTAAACGGCATAGCCAACAGAAGGAGCTTTGGCGGCGAAGAGAACTTTGCTGCCTTCGAGTTGCGAAGGAACTTCTTTTCCCTCTGGATCAGTGACGCGCACTGCTTTCGGTGTACCGTGAGGGAAAACGACTTCGGCCTCAACGATATCCTCACGTGGAATGTTTAAGGAGTTGAAGACTATGATTGGGATCCCTTTGGTTTGCGTGTTGAGGCCGCCAGCGATCGCCTCAGTCGCGCTGGTCAGAACGCCCGCAAACTGGTTTGCTGCGATGATGTCATCATTCCATGCAAACTGATAGGCCCGTGGAGTAGAGGTTCCTGCGCCAGTATCATGAAAATGGCCACCTAATTCGAGCGTCCACGCGTCATTGAGCCGCTGCCGCGGATAGGTTCGGCCCCCCATCCATTCGGCCGCTATGGACGCCTTTTCGGCCGCATCGGCAAGGAGTTCATTCTTGATGATCCAACGCTTGTGATAGGCCTGCGATGTCAGTGAACCGGCGGAGTGATTGATAAGTTCAAGGTCGCCCTGGTATGTAGGCATGCGAGACTGCATCCCAGGCTTGATCTCATTGAACATCTGATCCGCTGTGGCCACCACAACATGCACCGGCCCTTCGCCAACTTTCACCTCGGGGCCTGTCGCTTCGGATGTCGGACCCGTGCCCTGTCCAAAGAAGGGCCTGGGAGGGGAGGGAAGTACGGTTTCTTTTTTGTCGACGATGGCTTCAAGAAGTTTGACTGTCGATTCGTGTGCGGCTCCGCCGATGTCGCCCGTTCCTACGTAGTGATAATCGGCGGACCCTGCACTGTCTTGTTCGCTCCAAACCTGACGTGGTTGGGCCGATAATTCAGTTGGCGAATAGATCACTCGTAGGCTTTGACGACGTTGACTTTTATACCCTGGTCACGCCTCCATTACGGCTGTTCGTCAGCCCGCGGCGGAACTCGGTCGCGTGTCGGTTCGGCTCCTGATGCAAAGGATCAAGGCGATTCCTCGCCATCGGGTGTTAGAACGGTGCTGCCCGTGTCGTTGGTCATTCGCGAATCGTGCGGATGCAAGAGAGGAGAGTAGCACCGCAATAGGTTCAATTCTTAAGCTGCGGCCTGCTCCGACTAAGGCACTCCTCATCGAATCCGTGCAGGTATCTCCGTTTTGCGCTGAGGAGAGTCCTCACTCGTTCCTTCATCTCGGCCGGGAGCATCTGATAGCTGACAAAAGCGAGGTGATGGCTGTCGGAGCCCACGATGGAACGTTAATTGTTCCCGAACCGCCAACAATATTCACGAGCACTCTCACATTTTTGTCGTCCATGGACATGATACGCAGCACAACATCCTTGTTCGCAGGATGTCCTGTCACACCCTTTTCATAACTCAGGAAGACCATTGATTTGCCGTCGGGTGAGATGTGGGGTGTCCAATTCACGAGGTCGTCAGAGGTGATCTGTTCCGGGCCGCTACCATCCGGGCGCATACGCCAGATCTGCATACTGCCGCTTCGGTCTGAGTTGAAGTAGATGTATTTTCCGTCTGGAGAGTAATCCGGATCATCGCTGACGCCGTTGCCTGCGGTCAAAGCACTCTCTTCACCGCCCTCGGCCGATATCGCGTAAATATTGAGGGAACCGTGGTCCGGGCGAGTAAAGACGATCGTCTTACCGTCGGGCGACCAGCTATGCCAGTAGGAGTTGGGATGTTCTGTTACCAAGCGCGGCATTCCTCCGTTGGACGGGACGATATAGACGCGCGACTCAGGCCTTTCAGGCATGCTGCAACTGATGGCGAGCCACTTGCCGTCGGGAGAGAGCCCATGACTTCCGTTGCAGCGAGTGGCGGTGCAAATATTAATTGCGTCAGGCGTTCCTCCCGCCGCAGGAATCTTCATGATCTTGCCGTCTTGGTTGAAGAGTAGAGTGTTCCCGTCCTTCGTCCAGTTGGGCGCCTCAAAGCGGCCCCGCGTTGTGTAGACCATTGCTCTGCGAGAGTTGTCTTCGGTCCCGATAGTCTGGAGTGTGCTGTAGAGGGCAAGATTGCCAGGTTTGGCCGGTGGCAACGCCTTGAACTCGACATTCGAGAAGACAGCCTTTTCTACAACCTTTACATCGTGGGAACATACCCCAAGGCCAACGTAGAACGGTTCATCAAGGTGAAGCTTGATGGACGAGCCAACCTGATGCAACGGTTCGCTGCCCATGCTTAGAAACATGGTGATCGTATCGCCACGTTTATCGAGGCGCAGTCTTTTTGGAGAAGAGATGTCCAATTCAATGTCTCGAGTTGTCGCGCCTTGTGCTAGCCGGTACTGCAGCGCGGTCAGTCCCGAACCGTGCTGCGCCGCGTCGACGTAGACACCATCGGCGTCGAGACTCTGGCGAAACATCAGGAGCGCCTTGCGATGGGGGTTTGGGTTGCCGGTCATAATCGGAAAATCGATGTCGGCCGTCAACGAAACATCGCCGGAAACCTTCTTCCACACAAAGTGGAAGGCATCGACCGTAGACCAGAGATTAGCGCCCGCGGCGGTGATGGTATAGGTGCGTGCGGCTGGGTCGTACACGAGAGTTCCCGGAGGAGTAACGCTGCCGACATCAGACTGGCCTTCGAAGAGGCCGAGAGAATCTGGCGGAGGTGCGAGCGAGCCTCTACTCCCGGATCCACCTGAGACGGTGACCTGGCCTTTGCCGAAGGCCGGATCCATCTCAGCGATGTCCACGCGAAAACTGACGGTGTCTGCGGTTGGGAATCCGGCTGGCACCTTCTGAGTCACTTTGCCGGTAGCTGCCCACTCTGTTCCTCGCTGAAAGGTCGCCATAAACCCAACGTCGCTCAACGCGGCGACATCGTGCCCTAACGTAGTGTGGAAGATCCTTCCCTTTCCGTAGTTGAGGACCATCAGCATTGGCTCGTTGCGGCCAGTGCCCTTGTTATTCGGGTCGGAATACGCGGTGGCGAGCACTGTCATATCTTTTCCCGGACCACGAAGCGTCGCATAGAGCTCATCCGCGGCGTGCATCCAGACGTGCGGCAGCCCCTTCATAATTGGGTGTTCCGGCACGCGCGTCTCGATCTTGAAAGGGAGGCGATTGCCATGCGAGCCAGCGGATCCGGGAGAAGTGTCAGAGACCAACTTGCCCTTCTTGAAGTACCAGAGAGGTCCTGCGCTTTCGTTTCGGTCCCGCCAGCCGCCGATTCCAGCCATCTGATTGAAGGCTGGCCAATTGGGAAACGCATTGTCGGCCGCATGAACGATAACAAGGCCGCCCCCATTTTCTATGTAGTGCTCGAACTGCAAGCGAAGGTCAGCTGGCCAATCGGGGGCGTCATAGTTGAATACGACCACCTGATATTTGCTGAACTCGGGCCTGAAGCTGCTGAAGTCGCCGCCGGGCTGAGGAGAGGTCGCGACCGTGACCCGAAACCGGCCGGCCTGTTCCAGCTCTTTCTTCAGTACGGGCGTGGTCAATTGCCAGTTGTGATAGGGCCCCGCGCTTTGTCCGTCAAGAAGCAATACGCGTATCGGGCTCGTTTCCGCAGATGAAGAAGTGGCCACAAAGAGGATTGTGCCCCAAAGGACAGTGAACGCAAGTCTCTTCATACTGCTTTCTCCTTGTTCGAACAACGGAATCTGGCGTCGCCGTGGCGGCTAGGGCAGGGAAATAGCCATCCACAGCCCAAGGGGCGAGTCTACAACAATCCGCGGATTAATCTCCTTCTGAGATGCCTGCTGGAACACATCGAGCGCTCGGAGGTCCCTTCGCCCTTAGTAAACTCTCTATACTGATCCGCGGAGGCTAAGGGCATGAAGGTTGGTGTATTCACCGCGCTGCTATCGCAATTGCCACTCGACGAAGTGCTGAAGAAGTTGAAGGCATTTCAGATCGATACCGTGGAACTTGGGACAGGGAACTACCCGGGCGATGCTCATTGCAAACTGTCAATGCTTGAGAACAGCTCCGCACTCGCTGAGTTCAAGAGCAAGCTGGCTGACCATGGTGCGAGCATTAGCGCTCTCAGTTGTCACGGCAATGCGCTACATCCGAACGCGGACCGGGCGCGGCAGGCTCGCGAGATAAGCCGCAAGACAATTTTGCTGGCTGAAAAACTGGGTGTACCCGTAGTGGTCGATTTTTCAGGTTGCCCTGGAGATTCCCTTCAGTCCACCGCGCCGAACTGGGTCACTTGTCCCTGGCCTCCCGACTATCGCGACGTTCTGGAATGGCAATGGAACGAAGTCGTCGCACCTTATTGGATTGAGCACGCGGCATTCGCTTCGCAGCACGGGGTAAAAATTGCAGTGGAGATGCATCCCGGATTTGTGGTGTATAGCCCCGAGACGATGCTGAGGCTGCGTTCGTTAACGGGGCCGGCGGTTGGCTGCAACTACGACCCAAGCCACATGTTCTGGCAGGGAATTGATCCAATTGCAGCCATCAGGATTCTTGCCGAGGCGATCTTCCACGTTCATGCCAAAGACACACAGCTCTACGCAACCAATCTGCCCCGGACGGGGGTGCTCGACACCAAGCCCTACACCGACGAGCGGAACCGTGGATGGATCTTCCGCACCTGCGGCTACGGTCATGGCGCGGAGTGGTGGAAGGAGTTCGCTTCCACGCTCAGAATGTTCGGCTACGATAATGTACTCTCCATCGAGCATGAGGACAGTCTGCTCTCTCCCGAAGAAGGACTCAGGAAAGCAGCGCAGTTATTGAACGAGATTGTTATTAGGGAGCAGCCCACCGCAGCCTGGTGGGTATGGCAAGCCCGCGCTTCCGCGCATAGGAGTCAAGGTGAGACGGATTAGAACGGCAGTAATCGGAACCGGATTCATGGGGCGCGTACATCTGGAGGCGCTCCGTCGAGTGGAGTTCGTCGACGTGGCCGCGATTGCCGGCCGTGAACTTGCACCAGCAAAAAGGCTCGGGGCGGGCTTTGGTGTAGAGACCGTGGTCGACGATTATCGCAAGTTGTTTGAGGATACGACGATCGACGCGATCCACATCTGCACTCCGAATGCCACGCATTATCAGATGGCAAAGGATGCGCTGCTGGCTGGCAAGCATGTTCTCTGCGAGAAGCCCCTCTCCATATCGGTGGAGGAGGCGCAGGAGTTAGTCGATCTGGCGCGAGAGCGTTCGCTTCGTAACTGCGTCTGCCATAATCTGCGCTACTACCCGATGGTTCAGCAGATACGAAGGATGCGTGAGGATGGCGACCTTGGCGAGGTGCTGGTGGTGCAGGGAACCTACTCGCAGGACTGGCTGCTCTATGACACAGACTGGAACTGGCGCATCGATGCGAAGGCGGGAGGGGCGTTGCGGGCGATGGGAGACATCGGCTCGCACTGGTTCGATATGGCGGAACATCTCACCGGATTGCGAGTTCGCTCTTTGTGCGCCGATCTGCAGACCTTTCACTCGACCCGCAAGCGGCCGAAACAAAGTATCGAAACATTTGGTGGAAAATTACTCACCGCCGCCGATGTCGAGGACACGCCGGTGCAGACTGAAGACTTCGGGGCAGTCCTGTTTCGGATGGGAGATCATGCGCGCGGAGCAATGACTGCGAGTCAGGTCTCCGCCGGAAGGAAGAATCATCTCAGCATCGAAATCTACGGAACAAACTCATCAATCCGCTGGGACCAAGAGCGCTCCGATGAGTTGTGGATGGGGCAGCGCAACAGCCCAAACCATGTGATCGTCAAAGATCCGTCACTGCTGAAGAAAGCGGCTGCCGGGTATGCCGATCTGCCCGGCGGCCACCTCGAGGGATACGACGACACGTTCAAGCAGATCTTCCGCCGATTCTACGCTTCCATCGCTGAGCCCAAATCTCCTTCGGAGTATCCGCAAATGGCCGATGGCCTGCGACAGATGAGGATCATGGAAGCCGAGCTTGCAAGCCATCGTAGCCGAAGCTGGGTAGACCTCCCCAACGACTGATCCAGCAGTTATGGAACCGTACGGAGAACTAACTCATACCTAGCTTCCGCAGGTAGTCCGCATCAATCTTCAAGGACTGCATCCAGGGCACATTAAAGGCCTCTTGTTCCGCGAAGCAATGCTTTATATTTCCAGCTTTTGCCGCCTCCTCAAAGATGGGACGGTAGTCGATTGTTCCTTGTCCCAGTTCTGCGATCGCGGGCCGATTCGTATTCGATGGCGGAGTTACTGAGGGTTTGAAGTCCTTCACATGCAGCATTGTGATGCGGGTGGGGTAGTTGCGCAGATACTCGATCGGATTTCCGCCTCCGACAATGACCCACCCGCAATCCAGCTCCATCGTAACCTTGGAAGGATCGGTCAAGCGCAGCAGCTCGACATACGGGACCACTCCATCCGTTTCTTTAAATTCCAGAATGTGATTGTGATAACCGAACTTCATACCGGCAGCACCTACTTTTTCTCCGATCACATTGAACTGATCCGCATTCCATCGCCAATCATCAAGCGTAAAGTTCGCCTTGTCTGCCGGATTTGGATTCTTATGCCCTGGAGAGGAACAGAGTATGTAGCTTATGCCCAACTCATGACTGAAGGAAAGAATTTGATCCAGGTTCCGATGAAGGTCGTCCGATGGATGATGTGCGCTGACTAATTTCAAGCCTGCATTACTCATGGCTGCCTTAACTTCCGCCGCAGTGTGATTGAAGTAGCCAGCAGACTCCACTTCCTTATAACCCAAGGTCCCAATCTCCTTGAGCGTGCCGTCGTAGTCCGTGGGCAGGAGTTGTCGTACCGAATAGAGCTGAAGTCCGAGCGGCAAATTGAGCGTCTTTGCGTTTAACTTACCGGCGTAGAGCGCCGAAGAACCGCAGACGAGGGAAGCAGAGCCGGCTTTGACAAAATCTCTTCGCGAATAATTCAAGATAAGACCTCTTTCTTCGGTAGTAAAACTTGTCGATTGGGTTGAAGGTCCACGTCAGACATTTCCTTGACGCATCTGTTCAGCCAGGTACTCCGAGGCTCGCATCGCCAGCGCCACAATAGTCATGGTTGGGTTTTGCCATCCTGCGCTGACGAAGCTGGCGCCGTCCACAACGAACAAGTTCTTGATGTCATGGCTCTGGTTCCACTTATTCAGCACGCTGGTCTTCGGATCATTGCCCATCCTGCAGGTGCCAAGCTCGTGGATGCTATAGCCGGGCGGATTTGGGTCGTAGTTCTTCGAAAGAACTTCAAAACCTGCTGCCTCTGCCAGCACTATGCTCGTATCCACTGCATCACGCGACATGTTGAATTCATTGTCGGTGTATTTTGTCTCGATGCGCAGTGCTGGAATGTCCCAGGCATCGACGACTTTCTGGTCGATGCTTACGTGGTTCTCGTAACGTGCCAACACCTCGCCCATGATGCTGGTCGAGAACCCGCTCCCGTTATAGCTGTCCAGTTTGTTTTGTAACTCCTCTCCATATGCCGCAAAGTTGCGCGGATCCATCGGGCGCGTACTGCTATGCACATTGAGAGCATAACCGCGGATAAAGTTCTTTGCCTTACCATTGATATTCCGGAAGCGCGGAACCAGCGCGCCGCCGCCGATCAATTCCGGTGTAGCTCTGCCATCGCGCGCCTCAGGCACCGAAGAGACAATCCCCGGTCCATAAACCTGATCGACCAAATAGTGGCCCATCACACCGCTGGAGTTCGCCAGTCTGGAGTTTAGCAACAAGCGAGTGCTCTCGAGAGTTCCAGCGGCCAAAACTACAACTCGCGCCTTCACCGACATCTCTCGCCGCGAAAGACGATCAACGAAGTGAGCTTCATTCACCAGACCTGTATTTTTATCCACGCTGAGTTCGCGAACCACTACATTCGGGATTGCATTCAGCTTACCGGTAGCGAAGGCGTCCGGCAGAAGAAGATTGACCGAACTTGCCAAGCCGTCCACTCCAAGAGAGCTACGTGGTTTGCAAACTGGAATTCCCATTTGTTTACCGGCCGCAATAAAGCGTTGCATGCATCCCGTCCACGGCGACTCATCCGGAACGAAATTTCCGTCCGGATACTGGGGCAGCCCATCAGCGCGGCCCTGCACGCGAAATATCGCTTCGACCCTCGAGTAGTAAGGAGCTAAGTCTACCAGGCCAATCGGCCAGTCATCCCCAAAGCCGTCATGGGACTTTCCCTTGAATTCATAGTCGCTAAGCCGAAACGATTGCCGCGACCAGAATAACGAGCGTCCACCAAACAGCCGCACCCTCACCCAGTTATAAGGATGCTGCGGGTCGTACGTGTAGGGAACCTCCCGTTCGTCTACCCATGTATTCGCATTGAACTCGTTCGACTGGAAGACATGCGGCAGACGGCCCGGCTGGCTGAAACCGCGAAAGGGCAAAGCATAGGCTGGCTTCGGTTCGGTGTCTTTGTGAACGTCTGCTACCGGACCCGCATTAAGCATCAGGCACGAAATGCCCTTCTCGGTCAGGATCTTCGCTGCCATCCCGCCAGAGTGGCCGGAACCAATGATTAGAACGTCAACTGTCTCTTCCGCCATAGCTCCTCAGTCGTTCCGTCTTGCGTGACATATGGTTCGATTTTCACTTGCCTAAGGACTCGATTGCTAGCCGCGACCCGTCCTCCCGGAAAAACCTCGAAAAGAAGAGTCGCAGTCTTCGGTCTGTGGCTACGAAGGTCGTTTGTTTTGAGTGGGCCGGCGGACCGAGGTGGGACCCTCTCGATGAATGTCAGGATCGACCGGAAACCAATACAATTCCATGTCCGGCGTTTTTTTCCTCGCGTCGCTCCAGACCTGCGAGTTGATCGTTGCGGTGCGGATGTCGCTGTGCGCGATATTGATGAAGCGTGCGTATGGCTCCGTTGGAGGATGGTCCGTCATCCACGTCCTCAACCAGGGACGAATGAGTTGGTCCGCCTGGCTCTTCTCCAGCGCTGAAAACGCCACACCAAAGTGTTGCTTCGCTTCCGCGTGGAGCCGATCCAGGCCGGATTGATACATCTGCTGACGCTCCGTAGGCGAAACCCCAATCAGAAAATCGATAAACTCCGGCGTACCGGCTTCCTTCGCGCCCGGATAACCCTTGAGAGGTGGTAATAGGATTTCGCTCAACCGACGCAGGGTCGCGAGCTGCTGTTCATTGAAAAAATACGCTTCGGTTTGCGCCACAGCATCAGGAACTACCGACGCTATCGACAGCGGTTTCACCTCCATTAGTCCACGCATCCATGGCACAGGCCCTGGGGCCGTCGGCGCCGCGGGCGGCACTGCAGGCGGCACAGAGGGCGCCACCAGAGTCTGCGTCTGTTGTCCTAACATCGTCTTGGCGGACGCCGATGCCGCCACCATCGCCTTAACAAAATCGCGTCTTCGCATTGTTGTTAATCACCTCTGAATGAGAACTTGTCTAGTTGCCGCACAATATCGCGACAGTCATGGAGAATTAAAATGCGTGCACAAAATTCCGATGTTCATCGTCTTCGGGTTGGATTCGGATGCCAAAATCCCCCCGATGGAGGAGGTTACGAGCCTCAGCCGCAGATTGCAAGGGGGCCTTCACGTCCCGACCAAATCACGTCAGGCATTTGCATAGGCCCAGTCACCTCGTATGGCCCGAACGTCCTCTAAAGCTAGATGTCTATCGCAACGACCTCATGATCGAGAATGGACGGTACCGTAACTGTGAGCACGGAGCCGGAAAGCTCGAAGGCGACGCTCCTATCCGCAACGAGCAGGCGTACATGATTGGCACGAACGCCGCTGGGCAGACGAAGCTTGAGAGTTTGCGCTCCGATAGGGAAGAAGTCGCGATATGGGCCCTTCATCGCCATTGGGTTTGTGAGATTGACGAGGTGGATCGTAATGGAGCCGGCGTTCTTCCACACGGTGACATCAACGAAACCAGGTCCATTGACCTCAACGACCGGCATCTCCGTGTTCGCCCAAAGAACTGCGTTGCGCAGCAGCTTGAGGTGATCGGCGCACAACACCTCCCAGAAAGTCCGGTCGATGTCGAAGGGAAAGTACGCTACGCGACCCGCGGTCTGGCCGAGATAAAGGCAGGAGATGTCAGTCTTTGTCGTCCGCGGATACACCTTTTCCATGGGCAGATCAGGGTAGCTTGGAATGAGCGTGAGCGGCATCTCTGCGAACGTCTCCCGCGGTGTAACCTCAAGGCGCGTGACGCCATTGATGACGCGAGGTGCGTCTTCAAGACCGGTGAAGAGGATGTGATGCGGTAGCGCGTCATGCTCCAGGCGGATGTAGGAGTTGAGCATCGGTCCTTCGGCTTTGCCTGTCCAATCCACTCCAAAGAGATCGGCGAGGCCGAAGTTCCCGCGGCGCACGCCCCACTCATCGTAAAGACTAGTCTCATGCGTAGCGATAAGGTTTCCCCCGTTCTTGACGAAGGCGCGGAGTTGGTCGCACTGCGCGTCGCTGAGTGCGGCCAGATTAGGCAGTATGAGCGTCGCATACGGAGCAAGGTGTGCGGGGTCGAGTAGGCGGTCATGCACCATTTCGAAGGGGATGCGCGACTCGATCAAAGCCTGATACCAGCCGAGAGCATAGTTCTCCACCTTCGCTTCGGCATGCCCCTGGCCGTAGTACCAGGCCGTCTGCTGGGAGTAAACCAATCCGATTCGCGCGAGCGATCGCTGGTGCACGAGGTATTGCTGATTCTTTTCCGTCCAGAGATAAACTTCTTCAACGCCCTTAAGCCAACGCTCATCATGGAGAGTACCGGAGAATTTGCTGCACCACGGACGCATACCGTTGGCAATGGCGTCCAGAACCCAGATGCGAATCTCGGCGTCGCTGGTAACGCTGTCCTTCCACCGATACGGTTCTTCTAGGCCGACACCGAAGAGACCGATAACAGGCTTGTCGCCCATCGTTGCGCGATACTCCTTTGCCGTCTTGCCGATAAGCCATGGCGCGGCGAGGCCGTGGCGTGCCTGGCGGTCGGCAGCGAGCATAGGCGCGCGGCGGCTTGTTTCAAGCGCGTTCAGCGGAGTCAACGCACCGCTGCCATTGTTGGGGATGACGGCCGCTTCAGGGTTGATCCTTCGGATCTCGGCGTTCCAGACATCGAGCAGGCTGATGAGCCGCTCTTGCCGCCAGATGAGATAGGCACGGTAAGAGGGGCCCTGCTCAGTGGCCGAGCGCGGCAGCTCGAAGCCGGTGGCGTCCTTGAAATTAGCGACACAGTGCTGGCAGTAACACATTCCTGAGCCGTCCCAGCGATTGATGAAAAGACCGTCGGCGCGATAACGTGACATGATCTCTCTGTGCACAGCTGTCATGAACTCGAAGTTGTAAGGACCATAACAGCAGGTGACCCACATCTCGGGCGAAGACCAATGACGGCGGGGTTTGCCGTCAACATCAACGGCGATCCAGTCCGGGTGTGCGATTTTCACGTCGTCATAGGTGGCATGAGGATCTGTTCGGACGAGGACGGACATGTCTAACTTGCGGCAGCCGGAGATAAGTTCACCAAGGACATCACGATCTTCAAGCCAGACGCTGCGATGGTGAAAAGGAATCTCAGTCGGGTAGTACGCGACGCAGCCTCCGCCACTGAGGCACACGCCATCAGAGCGTGTGCGCTTGAAGTAATCGAGCCAGAAAGCGAGGTCGAAGTGAGCAGGGTCATCTTCGACAAGAGTGAGTTGCGTCCAACGCATCGGTTTTGACGCCCACACAGGGACGGACTTCGACTCGCCAGATGAGGAAGATTGGCCCCAAAGCAGGCTTGGCGTAATGTGACCGAATGCGGCTCCGGACCCGGCGACGGCCGCAGTCTGCAAGAATTCTCGACGTGTCGAAGTGAAGCGTCTCATGCGGGAAATGATACGCGTGTGCGAGACGTTAGCTGGCTGATCCCTTGACCCCAAATCCTCAAAAACCGTGACGGGACTAGCAAGAGCCACGGCCTGAAGTCAGATGTCCTGTACGTATCCAAACTGGGTTGCGCAAAGATTATTCCATGGCGGAACAAAAATTTCTGATTCGAAGGGATAAAGCTAAGGGGTGGGCCACCCGTTCGGCTGTTTGGCGGGGCGTTATTATACCTGAAGCAGACTCCTAGAAGGAATACCACTAAAGTTAATAAAGCCTGTGGCACCAGGCAACCTTTTTTGGTCTATACTCAGTTCATAGCCCTACCGGGCCTTCTCCCTGCGCGCTGGATGCAGTACTCTCGCGCCTCGCCCCGGCATTGTTCGACCTCCTGCCAAATATTGACTGCTGATGGTTAGGCCTCAGCATGTAAACACCAACCCCTTCTCCACACGAGGTTTGCTCCACTATGCGCATTGCATCTGTAGGTACAGCATTTCCTGCGCATCGATACCCGCAGGCAGTCATCACCCAAGCTCTGAAAGAGCGTATCCAGAACAAACCGTCGATTCCTGACGTCATGGATCGCCTTCACTCGAACTGTGGCGTAGATTTCCGCAACATTATGTTTCCCCTTGAAAGCTTAGGAACGCTCTCCGGCTTCGGCCCAAACAACGATCTTTGGATCAAGGGAGCTGTCGAACTTGGTCAGCAATGTATCCAGATTGCGCTCGATCACGCCGGACTCGCTCCATCGGATATCTCCGCCATCTTCTTTACGTCACACACCGGTATCGCCTGTCCAAGCATCGACGCCCGTCTCGTCAACCGCATGGGCTTCCCCAGGAACATTAAACGCACCCCGATCTTCGGTCTCGGCTGCGTTGGCGGAGCCGCCGGAGTCTCGCGAGCGATTGATTATGTGCGTGCATACCCCAAACAATATGCGCTCCTGCTCTCTGTCGAACTCTGCTCCCTCACGTGGCAGGAGAACGACTACTCCCTGGCTCATATCGTCGCCAGCGGACTCTTCGGTGACGGCGCCGCAGCCGTGGTCCTGGCTGGAGAGGAGACACCGCACGCCCAAAGGCCCACTAGCGTTCAGAATCCTTGTCCGCGCGTCGTTAATACTCGTTCCACGTTTTATCCCGACACGGAGCATCTGACGGGATGGACCATCAATCACAACGGCTTTAGCATTATCCTCTCCCCTGAAGTTCCCGAGCTCGTTAAAGCAGAGCTTCGTGACACCGTCGAGAGCTTCCTCGCTGACAATGACCTGAGTATGGGAAACATTTGCAGCTTTATCTTTCATGGCGGCGGCCCCAAGGTTCTCCGAGCCATGGAAAATAGTCTTAGTCTGCCTCCCCATGCTCTGGCTGCATCCTGGAACACTCTTCGGCAGCGCGGAAATCTCTCCTCCGTTTCGGTTCTTACGGTTATGCAGGACTATCTGCTCAATCGCCCCGGAAGCCCAGGTTGCTACAGCATGATGGGGTCCATGGGTCCAGCCTTCTGCACCGAACTGCTTCTGCTTCAGTGGTAGATGACGGATGTTAAAAAACATACGGGAGCCAGTTGCGGCTCCCGTATGGTGTTACTGAACGAGTACAAGTTTAGGCGCTGAACCTGCGACGAGCGATCCCGACGAGTCCGACCAAACCGGTCCCGAAGAGAGCGAGCGATGCTGGCTCCGGAATAGGCGGGGGAGTAGCCGAAGTCGACGCAGAGAACGATGTGAGGGTGCCCACAGTCTGGCCGGTTACATATTGAGAGGTAAATTGGAACTCGGCTGGAGTCGGCGTGTAGGTCACCGCCCCCGTTCCCGTAAAGGTTCCCATTCCCGTGATCTCGAGACAGGTATTGCCGGTAAGGCACCCTACGGTCGCAGGAGTTCCTGTTACGAGATTTGCGTTAAAGTTGGTTACAGTGAAGCCGAAGGTTTCCCCGGCCTCAGTAGTCGAGAAGAGCTGGATTGCGGGTGGAACATTGTTCCCTTGCGCATACGGTATGGGGCCGGTTGCAAATGTGATTGGGTTACCGTCCGTCAAGTAGGTAGCGAAGGTACCTCCAATTGCTCCTGCGACTACCGAATTCTGCGGCGGTGCAAAGGTGAGGGTTGAGGCGGTAAAGGAATCGGTTCCGGTGGCGGAAAAGAAACCGCTGATGGAATCGGCACGGGCAACAGCAGCGCTGCTAATAGCTAATGCAGTCAATATGACGAGGCGCTTTATCATCATGGGTGGTCTCCCGGGGGGAACAGCATACGTTCGAGGAACGTCCTCGCAGTGATTATAAGCAGGTGCCGTGCCAATCTGATGCGGCGAATACTTCCAGTTAGTGCCGTAGAAAGAACGAGTTAATTTATTTTTCGACGGCAGGCCATCAATACAGTGCAAATCTTTGCTTAAAAAAGGAACAACTGTTCGCATCGCAATCTCCTCAAACTGCCTTCGCAATGGCGATATGGAACCTTCTTCTCCACCGTCCGCGAAGTCCGGTCGCTAAGCGCATGATCGGGACCATCGGTCCAGCCTTCTGCTCTGAGCGGCTTCTGCTCCAGTGGTAGCTGACGGATGTTAAAAACATACGGGAGCCAGTTGCGGCTCCCGTATGGTGTTACTGAACAAGTACAAGTTTAAGCGCTGAGTTTGCGACGAGCGATCCCGACGAGTCCGACCAAACCGGTCCCGAAGAGAGCGAGCGATGCTGGTTCCGGAATAGGCGGGGGAGTAGCCGAGGCCGACGCAGAGAACGATGTGAGGGTGCCCAAAGACTGGCCGACTACATATTGTGAGGTAAATTGGAACTGGGCTGGAGTCGGCGTGTAGGTCACCGCCCCCGTTCCCGTAAAGGTTCCAAATCCCGTGATGTCGAGGCAGGTATTGCCGGTAAGGCACCCTATGGTCGCAGGAGTTCCAGTTACGAGATTTGCGTTAAAGGAGGTTACAGTGAAGCCGAAGGTTTCCCCGGCCTCAGTAGTCGAGAAGAGTTGGATTGACGGTGGCGTATTGTTTCCTTGCACATAGGGTATGGTAGCGGAAACAAAGTTGATTGGGTTGCCGTCCGTCAAGTAGGTAGCGAAGGTACCTCCAATTGCTCCTGCGACTACCGAAGTGCCGGGTGCAAACATGAGGGTTGAACTGGTAAAGGAATCGACTCCGGTAGCGGAAAAGAAACCGCTGATGGAATCGGCACGGGCAACAGCAGCGCTGCTAATAGCTAAGGCAGTCAATATGACGAGGCGCTTTATCATCATGGGTGGTCTCCGCAG
>WNFD01000251.1_pt1 | contig 51685 bp, 61 predicted proteins | sample 5400491 | NCBI WGS metagenome assembly WNFD01 (sample SAMN13153343, study PRJNA577476) | soil metagenome | isolation source: 120 cm saprolite under Douglas fir tree site 2 hole 2 replicate 2 | place: USA:California | collected 2015-04-18
GGAGCTCTGCTAAGTCCAATTGTTTCTTTGCACGATCTAATCCTTTGATGGATATGCTCTTTTCTAAATGAATGTTCATATAATACCATGTGTCCTAATTGTTTGTCAATAGCTAATATATATGCTGTGTCTTTTACCAATACCAGATCGTCGTTAGCACTAGCGCCCATATAAGCGTCAAGTTGAGATAGATAGCCCCAATCGTCAAGCGTTGTTTGATATTTCCTTTTGAATTTGTCCATCCCACGGCTAGAGGAAGATTTAACATCAACAATGTAGCCGTCGATAATGCAGTCTCTATGACCGCGGATATCATCGAGAACAAGTTCATCCTGCTCTCCCGTAACTGTATGTCCTGAAGCTTTGGCAAGAGATATAGCCTGAGCCTCTATTATATGTCCAAAGGAGTATTTGAACTCTGCCCATGGTGGTAGAGGCTCGGCTAACTCTGGTGTATGTATCGAATGCCATAAAGCTTTAGGACAGACAGGTCCTAGTTTAGACATTCTTAAAGATGGTTTATCGATATCGTTATATTGAGATTGTAATCTTTTGGTTATGTTATTAGATAAATCCAGGGCTAGCTCATCTGTGAACCAGCCTCTGGTCGTCAATAAATACTGTATATCGGTAACCAGAGTATAGATTGTTTTTATGGTATCATTCCTTTTACTTGATGTGCAAGTTGTAAGTATAATATTAGTTGTCCAAAACCTACGATTGGAGCGAATGCAGCCATTGTTACAAATGTCTGTGCTACTTCCAACCACTTATCCTTCTTCTTAGGTGGTTCTGGTTTCTTATTCTGATCCTTCAACTCCTTTTCTAAACCTTTGTAGTAGTCTATGGCAGCTCTTAAATCTGCCAGAGGGTTGGATTGAGGTCCGAAAGGAGGGTATCCATGATACATTGTAACCTCCATTATAAATGGACTAACGGGGGCATATGTGCCCCCAAACTTAAGGCGGTTGTTTGATTTGTCCAGAGTGCACATCATGTAACACGATTGCACCTCCATTAGTTAAAGTCTCGGACATGAGACTCTAGAAGTCTCCCTACGGTAGACAACCGTCGAGACCTTGGTTCTTATTTCTCTACATCGAGAGGTCTGATGTGTTTGTTCCAGGTTTACTCCCGTTGAGTAGTTTTATAACGGGCGTTCCGGCTGGTTCGTTTCCCAGTCCCCGGTTATACCAGTGTACTTAACCACTGCATCTCTTTAGATCATTCATCTGTTCATCACAGATCGGCGATCTCTGTAGAGTCTTCGATACTGAGACATCATTCCAGATGACATTTTCACGCCTAATGGAAGCGCTAGTCAAACAGTCTAAGATCAACTCTTCAGAAGAGTGTCTACTTAGTTAATGATGCTATTGCTCAGTCTTTTCAGATCAACATCCTTGTTGAATACAGACCACAGGTTGTTCGGTCTTACAACATCTCTGGAGTTGCAATCCAGCGCATCCGATCACATGGTACTCGCTCTAAACCAATTCCGAGTTCGACACCTATCTGGTGTCCTCATGAGCGTACCGTTGTTTGTCTGCCACCGTGGCCATATCAAGGTTTAGATCCTACTTGTCCTAATACTAGATCGTACTTTCACTCAGGAAGGATTTGAACCTTCTATTTATACCAATTAAGTCTGAGTTACTGTAAGGAGTTACACATCTCCTTAGGATACTAATATTAGTCCTGCTTTTGTTTCTCTATCTATTAGATAGATGACTACGGATATTCCACTAATCCTTTGCCGTCTCATCAGATTGGACTCTGATCCTGATATCCTGGTTGTAGAGACTAAGCTGACTGATCACGTCTGTCACCGGAGGACTAGATTTGATATCGGTTCAGTCCTACTTCCTTATGTTTTAGCCTCCATGTAAGGATACACGGGCCTGCTTAGCGCTCCGACTATGCTGTCCGAATGACTAGTACGTTACTACCTGGCAGATGCTTGCCTCTGTACCCAGACCCTTCCGTACATCTTTCACATAGGATCGCTTATCACGAAAGAGATCATTTATCCTCATCCGTGGGAATAGTCCCTATCGGTAGTGGAGGTTTCACTCTTCTCGGATTGATCTGCTGGCCATTCTCTGCCAGTATTATCTGTAGCTCTTTCGACTGCAGGTCGAATAGTAATTGGAGGAGAAGCTCGTTCTACTACTTCAATTACTTCACAAATCATCACCTTAGTAATGAGATGATCTGATGACAACTGTTTAGCTGCGTATGCATGAATATCTGCTAACGTTGCTTTACAGTTTCCAGGAATACCTGTTGAGTCTTTAATACTAGGTGTTTTAATGTTGATTGCAGCATAGAATTTCTCGTTCATAGATCACCTTTAGATATGACGTATTTATTACGTCTGTTAGTTCGTTTGATCGTAAGATCTAAGAAATGGTACTTAGTTTTCCATCTATTCTCATAGATGCCTGGATGTTTAACTTCTACGTTAGTCATTACATTACCTCGTAAATAGGAACTTTAAACCAATCCCTGGAATATCTGAAGATAACTTTAATTCTTTTCTTTCTTCCTTTTCCTGAAGACCTGATTATTTTTGTAGGTCTAGCGAAATCTAAATATCTCCATTCGTATGTATGTTTACGTTTGGACATAGCTTTCTCCGTTGAGCATAGAATTCTTGTAAATTATCATATTCAAATCTACGTTGAATATTTAATTTAGTCTGACGTTCAATCATTCTCTGATGATAAGTCATTGGTAAAGGACCATCAGATTTCTTTACCTTGTTATCGATGGGAGGTCTTTTCATATTATCCTCCTTGGTAGGAATAGGGAACTCCCACGGAGATAAGAGTTCCCTTTCCTTTTGTTGAACTTCTTAGTTCAACTGTTGTAAGATTAGGCAGCTAGTGTAGTCTTCATAGTAACTACGCCAGTACCGTCACCGTCGGTCTGTGTAGGCGTCGATGAGTTATCATTCGCAACAACCAAGTCGGTAACCAACATATCCGTCGGGAACGGAAAGGAGACTAACTTAGTCGCTTCTAGAATGAAGACATCATTACGATGCTTAGAAGAATGCTTCTTAGCAGAAGTTACGACTGCATCTAACGTCTTCCAGCCATTCAGATCATCAGTAATCTTCTCCCCACCACGGATATAACCGTAGCTGGGGTCATAAGCTAACCAGAACTTATTCATCTTTAACTCCTAGAATAAAGGGTTATCAGCAGGCACCTTATTGAAGCCTCTGATTTCCTTCGGGTCTCTCAAATTATCCGATATCTTCGGATCGTAAGGGACTAATTTATCTACTCTAACAGAAACTAACCTAGCTGCTGTTCCTCCCATCTTATTACCAGGAGGATTGTAACTATAGGTTTCTAATTTAATAGTAACTTCAGAACCATTACCTACGCCAGTACTTATCGGTAGATTGTTTTCATCAAGTATCATAGGTGCAGCATATAATCTACGTACACCTTTGACCATCTTCTCTGAAGGACAAGAGAAAGACATACTATCTCCATCTTCATCTCGTCTTAATCTATTCTTAATACCTTCATATTGTTTTCCGTTTACAGTCTTAATCTCCTTCAATTTCTTGATCTTATTTAAAGACTCTTCGTTAGGATAAAGTACCATAGCATACTTACCGTACATGTCTGGTACAGAAACTCTAACCCATTTAGCTTTACCCTGTAGGTAAACGTTATCAGTAGCCATTATCGGAGTTCTTCAACTCGAACTACCGTAGCTTCAAGAGCCTCTGGATTATTGTCCTCGAATTCTTTAATAGCTAACTTAGCTGCGTCATCTACATGATAACCATCTACATCTACTTCAGCAAACATAGGTACTTCATATTCAATATGTACTCTGTACTTCATTATTTATTCTCCTCATCTAAATCTATTATTGTAGGTCGAAGTTTCTTAATTCTAGGCTCACGTTTTCCAGTAGGTTTTCCTGTTCCTTTTGTTTCCTTTCTATATTCCCGACCACGTGACTCTACTGGACTAATTAAAGGTTCTTTCCAATTTAAAAAGGTATCTCTTGCTTCGTTATTTGGATCTCCTTCATCAAATAAAGCTGCAGCTCTCGATAAAGCAATGGGAGTATCTAAACGATAAATTGCCAATTCTCCAAGATTTGCAGAGTCTTCAGCCACTGCTAGTATAACTCGGTTATTAGTTCCATCTCCTGTTATAGTGGGGTATCCTGTTGCAGCAGATAGTCCTGAAGATATTACACAAAACCAATTATCATTGCTTTTTGCTAGGTTTAGTACGGCTGTGGTGAATATAGGTGTTAGTTTTTCTTCATGTAAAAGATAACAGTTTGCTTTTTCTAAACGACTTTTCAAATATGGATAGCGTTTAATAAATCTTTCTCTGGTCTTTTTTGCACCTCTGGGGGCATCTTCTTTATAAAGTTCTATCAATGAGTTACCTTCCAATTTGTTCCTATTGTTTCTTTACCATCATTCATATAACTTCCTGCTAGAGGACACTTAAGTCCGAACATTTCACCTACCTTTCTCAGCGAGTCTGACGCTGTTTCAGCCATCCAACGAGCTTCTTCTAGATCATTGGTGGGCATTTCTATTTGCCATTCATCATGAACTAAGTTGACTAGGATCGGTTTATCAGATGAGATAAATAATTCAGCAGAAGGATAATAGCCACTGCGAATATTACTTTCGATATTCCCTGCCACATCATTAGAGAGTGGTATGTGTCCATATCGCTTCTCCTCCGTCTCGCGTAAACGCTTCGACACTTTATCCAGCCACAGTATTGTGGCGTGTTTCATTACTACTGATTCACCGTTCTGAAGATAGCCACTCATCATCAAGTGTCTACGTTCTGATACTGTTTCACCAGGTACCCTGACGTGACGACCGTCCAATCCAATAAAGTAGCCGCGCCTAGCATCTTTCTGAATTTGCCCTTGCTTAAGTTCGGTCCAGGCGGTGTACTGGCCCATAAGCCTACTAAGTGCTTCTTCCGCTTGGGGTACTTTACACTCAAGAATTTCAGCCAGTTTAGAAAGTCCTGCACCCAAGAAAAGAGCATATAGAAATCTTTTGGCAGCTTGCCTGCTTCGACATACACTACCAAGCACCCGTTGATTGAACGAATGTGGATCAGTCTTGTCATCTTTACGTCCTTCCACAATAGCTTTTATTAGGACAGGATCATTTAAGTAATGAGCAAATATTCTAAGCTGAATACCTTCTGCGTCAACGCCAACGAGCAAGTGACCCTTAGGGATTGAGAAACAAGAACGCATTTCTCCTCCCAAGAGCTTGACTTTTCCCTGAATGTCAAGTTCGTTGGGAATATTGGCCATATTAGGGGCTTGATGCGCCATCCTATGTGTCCATGCACCGATAGCAATAAACCTCCCGTGAATTCTTCCGGTATTGGGATCATAAAGTTTAATCCACTCGGTGAGCGTCCTACGTCTAGCTTCGAATAGTATCCTCTTGGCCAGAGTTCTAGCTGATTGTGGAGCACTACTGGGAAGTGAAGAGATATTCGCTTCATTGATCTTCCACCCATATTTACTAAGATCTTCTCTAACTATTCCTTGTCTGTTGGCTTCAACGTGTGTCTTGGTTTTGTCGCTTGGTCTCCAGCCAGCCTTAGAAAGAACATCCACAATTTGTCTATGTGAGGATGGATTGAACTCTTGGTAGATACATCTACAAAAAGATCCCCCATTGTATTCCGAAAGATCGTTACTCTGTACCCAGCGGAAGTCTTTTCTATGAAGAGTCCCATGTTTGGTCAACTCTGGATTAATCTCTCTAATTAAAGTGAGATGAGGAGGAAAGGATTTAAGTATATCTTCATCTAAATTCTTTAATTCTAAAGTTACTTTCTCAAGTAGTTTATTACACTTTTTAATATCAAAATAGAACCCATTATCGTGAAGAGAATTAGCAATGATTTGGAACTTGTGTTCACAAGTAATAGCATTCCTATACTTAGGATTATCGATGTCACTAAGATAGCTAAGGTAAATACGCTCACAGATATCGACGTCTCTAATACAATACGTAACCATTTCTTCAGTAAGTCTAGACCAATCATTGAATTCTCCTTTAGGTAAGTTAAATTCAAGACCGTAATCTTCTATTCCATGTCCCTTGCGCGAATAGTTACATAACTTAGAAATAATAAAGGTATCAATAATATCGGTAACATTAATGCAATCATAAAACTGAATAAGATTACACAAGACAGGGTAATCATAACCAAGAATGTTGTGACCGACCAATCTTTTACACTTTTTAACCAAATCTTTAAACTTCTCCACTTCTGTTTGATCTTCGTGGAGATTTCTAAATACATAATATTCCCCCGTAGCTATGTCTTTTAGAACGACACACCATATCTTAGTAGGATTTTCTAATTTATCTGCTTCAATATCAATTATTAATTGCATATTGAGATTTTAATTTATTATAATAATTACTCTCCTTGTCTATTGCAGACTTAAACTTATTAGAATCTCTGTTCTTCATCCATTTAACATCACTAAGTAATTGTCGCATAGTATACCAATCATTTGAATTAATAGGTCCAATAACGTTACTCATCTTTCTCCTCTACTGGTATTTGGATAATTTCATGGAGAACAAAATCTCTGCAGAACTTCTTAGGGTCTACCCAACGTATTATTTGTCCTTCGTTGACAGCTACTTTAATTGATTTCTTAGTCTTAACTATAACATGATACTCTAATAAGTCAAGACCTAACTTAGGTGAAGAGGCTAAGAATATAGTAAATCTCTTCATAGGGGTCAACCAATCTTCTACTTTAGGTTCTCCATTATCAGGTGGTTCTTTACCTCCTATGACTACTTTTAAAGACTTACGTCTCTTACGTACTTCCTCTTCCTTATCTAGTCTTTCATCTTCAGTAGTGGTCATAGACATATGTTTCTTCTTCCTCCGTATTTCTTTGTACTAAGTAATAAATTAAACCATCAAGTTCTTGATCTATTCTTAGAATTCTATACTTAATACCAGATTGAAATAATTTCCATAAAGTATTTACATTTACTTTAGTTGAAACTTCAAATCTTAATAAATAACATCCATCAGCTATATTCTTATCTAGAGCTTCACAATCTCCATCTTTATTTATATCTATTTCATATTTAAGAACTCCAAGGTTAGGAACACCTAACCATATTAGTGTAGGACATCTCATAGAATGCCTCCAGGACTGCGTAGGAAGCTCACTGGTGAATTATTTTATATACCCCGCTAGGGTAGTAGCCAAAATGTATAAAACTTACTACGGACCTTCCTACGAGCTATAGTTTCCAATCTATAGGATCTAACTTATCTTTAGCTAAAAATGCATTAACTCTACTAAAGACTCTACTTCCAGAGAATGGATGTTCTCCAGAACAGAAACCTCTAGGACTAGGATGACTTACTTCTATCAAGTCTGAGTAATCCTCGTTCACAAACTCTGTCAATTCTCTTGCTATACCTCCGCATAGTACGAAGCAGATGCCTTTTCTGTTCAGGCGAGTGATTACCTCTATCGTAAGAGACCGCCATTCCTGCCAGTGAAGATGTGAGAGTGATAAGAATTGTAGACACGTCGGTATCGCGTTCCACAGTAAGACTCCCTGTTCAACCCATGGCTCTAGATTACCAGACTTAGGAAAGATAGATTTCTTTCCTTCTTTATCAAAATATTCATAGTGAAGATCGTTATGTAACTCTTTGAAAATATTAACTAATGTAGGAGGGAACGGATATTCCTTCCTATTTATACAATCCTTAGGAGTACTAAAGGCTAGTCCTGTGGAATATTGAGGATTAGGATAAGGATCTTGACCTATGATTGCTACTTTGACTTGCTCAAACGGAGTAAGATCCAAGCTTGCAAACAGATTAGAACGTCCTGGGCAATAGAATGTACGTTCCATATCAAGTCTATCCAATCTGGTCTGAACATCTTCCCACTCCTTTGATCTCCAGAAATCTAAATCTTCCCAAGTGTCTATTTCATTCATTTCCCCCTCAACCTTCTAATAATATGTTTAAGCTGCTCGTATGTCTTCCCACGTCTTATCTGGCGAAGACCTTTGTTGTTGTGATGACGTCTGAACTTCATTATCGTTATCAGCTTTTAATTCTGATAGAGTATATGTTCCAGGATCAAACGTAAGTATGCCTGCTGATCCTGTTTTACCGCAGTACCTATTTTTAGAGACTGTGATGTAAGTTTCTCTGCTTCCTTGTGTAACATCGCGAGAAAGATCGATCCTAATATCGGATACTTTCCCAATGGCCCTACTGCTTCTTGTTTGTCCAAAATCATTGACATGGCTTACTACTATTAATCCAAAATCTAATTCCTTGACCATCATCTCTAATCTGGTAGAGATTTGGTCGAGAGCTTGTCTTTCATTCTCTCCCGCCAAGAGAGGAATGGCCATGCAAATGTTACCGAAAAGAATAAAACGACAGCCACAGGCAGAAACGAGAAACCTAATAGTGTCGCAGAGTGTCTCTGCAGAGTCGCCCCCAAAGCTAGAATGAAGGTACAACCGCTCATCCATGCGAATAACCTTGGAGACAGCAGAAAAGATTTCATCTTCTTCGAGACCGCTGTCGGGAAGGTGCGCGGGTCTTTGGAGCTCAAGTCCAGCAATAGCTTGGAGGTGCCTTCTAGGGCTTTCTTCATGGAGAATACATCCTATGTTATCATCTGTTACCTTTAACAAATGATGTTCGAGGTTGTACATTAATTCAGTCTTACCTACTCCTTCAGGAGCAGTGATTAGAACGATTTCCCCTGTTCGTATTCCATACGTCTTTTCGGTTAAGGTAGGGAACGGATAGGGGATACCGTGTCGTACTTTACCTTTCAGAATAGTTTTGAAGTCGTCGAAGGAAGAGACTATGGTCTCGGGCAAGTATTTGCGGGAATTAAACCATGTGTTCCTGAGTACTTCACCTTCACCATTCTGAAGGTATTCATTGGCATCTTTCCTTGATGTTAGTTTTACATCAAAGACTTTGCCATAGTCGAAAAGCTTAGAAACTGCTGCTGTAGCTTCTCGCCCCACTGCATCGCTGTCGAAACAGAGGTAGATTCGATCGAAGCTACTAAGCCAGGATCTACATGCTGTGCAATCACGTACGCTAGTAACAGCAGACTGGATAGAAACCACAGGTTGATGTAGTACTTGGTAAAGGGAACACGCATCTTGTTCTCCTTCGGTGATGGTCACATATTTATGTTGACCAGCGTTGAACTTATCTGATCCGAATAGACCTGCTTTGCTAATCTCTCCTAGGCTGGAGAAATCTTTGCTGCCAAGCTGTCTAACTTTGTAGCTACCGTTCGGATAGCGATAGCCAATCGAGACCGGCTTACCGTCGGAATCGATCTTAGTTTTGACGTCATAGAAGCGGAAAGTTTCCGCATTGACGCCACGCCATGGACAATATTCATAGGTAAACTCCTTGGTTGAAGGAGAGGTTAATGGCGGAAAATAATGATTACATGAAAAACAAAACCCATGTCCATCATCAAAGGTAGACTTAGCATCAGAACTACCACAGACTTCACATGGAATGTGAACTTCAACTAGTCGGGAAGTAATAATATGGCTCCTTCATCATTGCTTTTGACTTATAAATCGTGACAGGTTTACACCTAAATCCAATGTCAATTATATCAGACCAATAGGCAGGTATTCCAACATACATCCATACCCACATACCCATGTCACACATCTTAATATCTGTGTGACCATTGTCCAGATAATGTATTTGTCTATTAGGTATGTGTATATGTACTTTCTTACGTTCATATATTATAGTATTTGAATAGTCTTTGTCAAGAGAAATTAAAGTATTTCCTCTGACTGCTAATAATTGTCCTTTGATCTTAGCAGGTTGAGCTAACCTACTAGTATTAAGATCAGCCCATTCTTCGAATACAGCTTTCTTGTCTGTTTCTAAAGGAATGGGGAACGTTTCAGTCCCTAAATCCTTAGACCAGAATTCGAAGTTGTTAACTGTAAAACAATTAGCTACTAAGATGCAGTTGTCTTCTATCTGTTTAAATTTCTTTTCTCCTTGTATTAAAGCATCACATACGAATAGAAGATTATACATGTTATCTTCAATTGTACTGATGTCAGGAGTACAATACATGCCTTCAATTCGCCATTCTCTTTCTGCAAGTTTCCACCATGCAGATGATGGCTTAGCTCCTAACTTATGCCAGTTAATCTCAGCAGGAGATCTCATGTCCAATGTTTGAATAGTTGTCTGTTTCGGCTTGAACATTTCTAACATATTAGACTCCTGCTTATAGGTGGACACTATAAGGCAAAGTGTTACCCTTGGTCTGTAATTGCCTGACCTCGGTCCCTATAGTGTCCGCTTATAAGTAGCCGGAGAGTGGTAGTGATAGACGGCTACCACTCTCCTATAAGTAGACCTGATTTGAAATGCAGCTCTATAATCTGGTTACCCAGACCTGTGTCTGCACTGCATTGGTTACACAGGTAACGGCCCTCAAGCCTACTTAATACCGAACTTCTTAGTTCCTCCTGTAGCAGGAACAGAAGTAGTAGCCTTATCAGCAGGTTTAGTAAGTAATTCCTCAGCAGCTTTAAGATCTGCTGTAGCCTTGTTGTAGGCTGCTAATAAACGAATATGGTGATTAACTAAGTTCTGCCAACCGACAGCAGCAATCTTAGGATATGTATCTGCAAGATCACACTTCTTTGCAAATGTCATCCTCAGACCATTAGCTAACTCTTCAGGAATACCCGTCTGTTGAGACAGACTAGGCCAGTCTTTCTCGAAGTCAGCTACTTGCTGTGTATCCATGATTTCTAGATTGTTGACATCGATGGTTTTCATGAAGTTATCCAAGAAGTCTTGACGTTGTTCTGCGTCTATGGTCGGGATGATTGTCGGAGAATCTTTGAGTAAGGTCTCTCCTTCTGTTTTGGTATCAGTAGCGCTAGAGATAGGAGATGAAGGTCCGACAGGTTTCTTATCTTGAAGCATCCTCGCAGCATCTTCGAAAGTCTTAGCTGTCTGTTTACCTTCAATCTTCTTAGCTCGGACCTTCGGTCTATCTTTGAAGTTAGCAGGAATAGCAGCAATTCTACCTTCTCTGACTAACTTATCGTAAAAGTTTCTGAGACTGTTCTTACCTTGGATATTAACTCCAGGTTCTACTAACTCAAACTCCTCATTCTCCACCTTTTCTTCTACTTTAGGTGGAGTTATAGAAGTAGTATGCCCAAGAATAGCTGCTAACTTATTCTTAGCTTCTAAATTTCTAGGAGTAGTTCTAATACCGTCGGTCATTGCTTCATTCTGTTCGGTATAACCGAATGCATTTGAAGCATAACCCCATCTAAAATCACCGCCTAAACCATTATCTTTGTCAAAGGAAATAGCATTACCTGTAGAAAGGAACAAGCCAATAGCACCACGATGCCCAATAAGACCCGAGACAATCTCTTCGTGAGTGGAAGGATCCTTAAGATCTTCCCATACTTTAGTCATATCTCCTTCTAAGAGTTTGTATGTTTTCTTGAACCGGAGCATGAGTTTCTGTGCTGCTCTATACTCAGGAGTGTGAGCAGAACTATCATTAGAAGAAGGGAATTCTCCTTCTAATACGCCTACAATAAGAGGATTATTCTCAGTATCCGCTAACAACACAATGGGCTGTTTATCTTCCTCTGGAATAGTGTTGGTGATATTAGACAGATAGAAAATAGCCTTCTGATCCTTTAGTTGGCTCTGAAGGTTCATCCACTTATCGATAGTAAGATGATCAGAACTGACCAGTTGAAGTTCAGTTCCAGTATGTATGATGGCTCCAGCACCACCTTTATTTTTCTCTACTTGGATCTTCATCATAGCCTCTGGTATGATCCAAGTAGCCTCTTTGACTAAAAGTGAACCTCTGTGTAAATCCGTAGCCATGGTATTCTCCGTGTCGAGTGTTAACGAGACGTTGTTCGCGAACTCTTGCGAGCGAGCGTTGTAAGACCTGTCATTATTGGTTGAATAGTTCCTGTAGAGACTTTCTCTTTGGTTCTTCAGGAACAGATACCTCATCCCAGGGAGGTTTATCTTTTGTACGTGGTATAAGGTCATCGATAGACCACACCTTAGCATACTTTTCATATAGATAGTATCGTTCGTCGTTGGTTATCTTCCCTTCTAGGTAAGTCTTATCTACCTGTTCGAGGAATAGATCAGCTACGATAGTCTCTAATTCTTTATCTCTTTCCGGGGTCATATTATATTTCCTCTTAAGTCTCTTCCTGTAAAAGTAAGGAATGAATTGATAATAAGATACAATGTTTCTAATCATATAGTAGACAAGTATAGCTAACATGCCGAAGGCTACTATTAGTCCGTATTCTTCACGCATGTTAATTCTCCGTATATAGGTGGACCGCTGGGTGTTTACCTTTCTATCAGCAACATCCAAGTACCAACACCAACTCGTACTAGGATTGGTCTGAGAGGGTACAGCGGTCCGCTTATAGTCGGTGTGGTGCCCATAGTCAGACTCGAACTGACACTGTGGGGATTTTAAGTCCCCTGACTCTACCGATTGGCCTATATGGGCAGAAAGAAAACCAGACTACACGGGAAGCTTGGCAACCCTCACGCAATTAGTACGTGGTAGTCTGGAATAAGAACTCCGGTGGGGAGTAACCTGCATTACTCAACCCACCGGAGTCTGCTCCTACATGTGGGTTTGTAGGAGACTAACGTAGTGCACGGTATCTGAGGATCATGCACTACGTTTCAGTGAATTGAATAAATATAATAGAGTTTTCTTACAGTTTTCTCCGCCATCACACCAACGATAAACATTTATAGGACAACAAGTACAAACTTCTCTCTTATTAATATCTGAACGACATGTTTCACATAACCATCTAAAAGTATATGCACAGTTGTCGTGTTTGACAGTTCTACGTCCGCATTTACAAATGCCAATAGCCATTAGGTTTACTCCGTCGTATCCCCCTGCCAGTGTATTGTGTTGGTATTGTATCTTAACATAGCCATATCCCTATTAGGATAGACTATGCTGACTTGTTTAATAACTCCTAAACTAGATTGATAATAGTTTTCAAAGAAGAATTTATTACCTGAAAATTTCATTACTGTTTGATTATATTTACCGCTTCCTAAGTTGACGGTATACCATTCATCAATACCTTGAGCAAAGTCAGACTTCCATGTCGTCTCATTCTCTCTAATGTTGAGAGATGTAGGATCGAATGGAATGTCGTTAGCTATTTTCCTCCATATAGGATTAAATCTAGTAGAATGCTTCTTAAGATAAGCTCTTCTACTTGCTTGTTTTACTGGTCTCCTTCTTTTGGACATTTGGTTTGTCTTTCTTTGAAGGATTCTGTTTCAACCATTCCTTTTCAGGAGAAACTGTTCCTAAGATTAGACCTTCAGTCTTGTTTTCGTCTGTCTTGTTCTTGCTCATAGAGTTTGAACCTTTCTGGATGAACGTACTTAACTGCCAGGCCATCAGGATTAACACACATGAAACCCTGACTGGATGAACAAGTAGGACATCTATGATCCAACATATCTTCCCACTTCAGTCTGCTTGCTTTACCCATCTTGCTTCTCCCATTGTCAATATTATAACATAGTAGATAGTTAAGTCAAGAGTCAGAGCTTCTTATCGTAGGTTTTATTGCAACTTATGTAAATAATCTAGATATAATCTCCATCGACTAACCAACCACCTTCAGGCCAGAACTTCCTAGTTCTTTCCATTATGTCAGCAGATATTCTACGATGTCTCTCTGGTTCTATATTATCCGGAGGACACATATTTTCTATGACACATATCTGTTCTCCTTCGTCCCAGAAGACTCTGGTGATAGTATAGTTCCCTTTACCAGAGATGTTTACGTAGTGTCCTTTTTGTGGTCTTGATCTTGCCATTGTTGATTGCTTCCATATGGCTTAGGAGCTTCCACCTGTTCGTTCTTCGGACTCAATAAGATCATCAATAATAGACACAGTATTGGTAAGAGCGTTGCTATTACTACTAACGTTATTATCCATCCCATAATTCTTACTCCATTCATGTATTAGTTTAACTAAAGCTTCTTCATTGATTGGTTTACCACTTACTTCAGTAGTAGACCAACTGTAGATTTGTTTACCTAATTCAATCATCTCACCATAGGTGAGTGAAAGACATATATTGGCTATTATCGCTAAGGGATCTTGATCCATGGGAGATGAAAGATTCTTCTTAGCATATAGACTAGCCTTATCAGCAGCTTGCTCACGCTCATAGTCATGACAGGTCGCACACTGTTGTCTATTGCTTGCGTCTTGACTGAGAGAACAATGCGTGCCTTTGTTAGCTTGCATACAGTAGTAAGGGTTAATGCTGCTCATGGTTCTATGTTCCTCTGTTGGATCTCAAGCATCTTTCTGATTAGATAGTCTTTCAACATTGGATCATTCTGTAGTCCTTGCATCAATAGAAAGTCATTGATTGCTTTCATCGTAGCTGGTCTTAATACAGGTTTGGCTAAGATCGTAAGAGCAGCATTGGAGGACTGCTTGTAGGTGGGCTCGCCATGCCCGTAGGAAGCTCGCTGGTAAGTTATTTTATTCTTCTGGTAGGTAGGGTGCCAACACATTTCACCCACATGGTTGGGGTTCCTACGCGTATATTTATCTGTTGCTGAATGTGGATCAGACCAACATGTAGAAGCTCCGGCACACGAATATGTAATAGAAAATATTAGAGCTACAGCTAGAGTAAGAAATATCCAATAAGATACCTCAGATAGATTATCTTTCCAAGACATGACATTCTCCGTGTTTGTAAGTACAGGTGGAGAGTACGCACAGAGGCAGCATCCAGAGTAGCTCTGATCTCTCCTTATGGCGGCCCGTACAGCCAATAACCTACTAACTGAAGGGGGTCTTAGATCATCAGCCGTAGGTTATCCTATATAACCTGTTAGGTTATTCTAATTAGTTATACATCTCTACTTCAAACCATTCAGGTTTGATAAAGACATGAGGTCTACCTCTAAGACCATGATTTAAACGATGTGTTTCTTCTCTATTGCTGAATGCTGATCTACCTCCTGGTTGTTTCTCACCTTGAGGTAAGATTACGCATTCATAAATACACTCAGGATATGGATCAGTTAAATCAATATTAGTTACTAGACGATAACCTTTAATCATACAACCTGAGGTGAATAAACGTTTACATTGTGACTTAGCAGCACGTGTAGTCTTAGCTGCTAGAGTTCGATCACCTTGTTTCTGTCTTTCGAAAATCTTTTCCCATGCTCTCGCAAGATGATACTCTTGAATATCTCTAGCTCTTGCTCGTCTTTGCTTAAGCCTTTCGTTCATGATCACCTCTCGTAGTTAGCCCCGTACTGTGCACCATGTAGATGCACAGTGTCGAGAACAACCTAAGAGATTGGTCTAATAAGACCTATATTATCTCTCTTACGTTTGAACTGATCATAACTCAGAGCAGTAGGTTTCTGAGTTATGTAATGCCTAGTTATCTCTGTGTATTGATCAAAGTAGAAATTTGTATCGTAGTCACCGTTCAAAAACTTAGGCCATTGCTTAAGATTATGTTCTTCTAAGAATGTCTTCTGATACTCTGGTTTAATACAACCAGGTATTACTCCACGTGATCTAGTGACTACACGTGAAATCGGATGTAAGATGATGTAGTTAAGTCTTCTAGGTCTACGACCTACCTCAGATACATATGCTAACATAGTTGTAACTCCCACATTCAGCTTAGTTGAAGAAATACTATTCCTTTGCTTCGGGGTATTGACTCAATAGAGTACGCCCACACTCCAACAGTGCAGGCTCTATCTCGTCTATGACCTTCTGTGCTGCTGCTTTAGCCTCTTTGTAATCAGTATGGCCTGAACTGATGAAGTAATGTGTATGGTGTAACACTACCTCAGCATCATAGGTAGCCTCACCTAGCCTACCTCGCCTACATGTGACTGAGTCTAGCTTGATGTATCCTGGTAATCTCTCGTCCGCCATCTTTCTCTCCATGTTCCTGAGTAGCAATTGCTTTCCCAGTATGACTATTGTAACACAACTAATAGTTAAGTCAAGGCTATGACTCGACTATCTTAACTTTTATTACATTATATGTAAAATAAAGCTTGACAAGCCTTATTTCTTACTATATATAGATAAGACAGCCCTGCATATACACCTACATATAGTAACCACGTCTCTTAGTTAGCTTAGATTAAGTAGTACGTAGTACATATGTGTATAGTCTGACCATGACGTGCGAACCAATGCGACCTATCATACTTCGCGTAAGCGAAGGAGGACTATCGTAGGACTATAATAGGACTATCAACCTATGGTTGTCACAACCTCTGTTCATGGTTTGAACTCTTGTTCATGGTTTGTACGTTACAGCGGTAACGCTCAAACAGAGAACAGATGAATGGATGTGATATAAGTCTTATGTGCGACAGAACAGCACATCATGTTAAATCATTGATAGATAAGGACTATTTGCACTTGACATAGTAATTAGCTGGTCTATAATGGGGACAATAAGAAGAAACGAGCACATTGGAATATGGCTGTGTCTCAGACACAACCCGTTGTTTCTCATCGTTAATCGGATCGAAGGCATTGCCGCCACCTTGCCCGTCCAGGCAAAGGAAAGAGCAATGTATGATATCAATAGTGCATCTGTTGAGCAGTTACGTGCCATTGCCCGTGCTGCTTTAGCTTTATCAACCATCATGGTTGAGACAGAAGAGTTGATCAATGATCGACGTTCCTCTTTTGAAGTAGAGGAACAATGGTCTGAATTAACTTCTGTCTTTCAATCAATATGGAAAGGATAAGGCAATGAAAGACATGTGTTTATGTCAAACACTAGGATATCCTAGTTGTAATGTTCAATGTTCTGATTGTTATTACTACCAATCAGGGCTAGAGGAACCTCACTATCCCGTCCCTGCAATTCAAACAGTCGTTGTATATGGAGGAGTATTCTGGAGTATATGGGTAAAACGTGGATACGGATGGATTAGAGTTTGGCATAACAAATAACCAACATACTGCGGGCAAGATGAGGGCAATGCTGACGATCCACAATCAACGGAGTTACTGCTATGTTTACAGTAGAACAGGTTAAGTCTGAGTTTCAGGTATCTCGTGGACGTTTACTCAATCTGTCGGATGTTGAGATATCCGAACAGCTTGATTTGATGGAACCGGGATCTGACTTAGATGATGTTTTCGCTGCTCTCATGGATATGGAACCGTCGAGCGGCGACACGACAGACGTGATAGGTAGCATTCACATTGCTTCTCTTGCCTCTACACTGGCAAGAGAACTCGACGCAGATGTGGAGTTTGATAAGCATACTCGTGCTGCTCTCGAAGCATACGAAGTTATCAAGCGTGCTCCAGTCGTCATGTTGTGGGACTTCAAGCGTGTCTTTGGTGATGAGAAGGTATCTCAGTTTCCGATACCTGGATCATTCATCAAAGATGGCGTGTTGCTCGATGCTGATGAAAGACCCATCAGTCAGGGCAATGTTCAACGTAAGCCTGATAAGTATAAGGTTAGTGTTAAGGTGAATGATGCTGAGACTAAAGACCAGCCCCGTTCATTCTATAAAGAACTAGCCTTGGATACTAAGCAAGGTCGGCAGATCGTCGAGATACTTGATCAACTGACCTTGGCTAACGATAAGACTACTCGCACCAATGCGAAAGAACCTTATCGTTCTATGTCAGCGACTAAGAGACTTAGCGAGACCAACAAATGGAAGGTACGTAAGTCTCGCCTTCCAAACCTAGCTAAGCAGGCGATGCAGTGTTATTTCCAATATGAGACCTTATCTAGTATGGATAAGATACTCGTTGGTTATAACTCGACTACTCACATGGTCGATAATGTAGAGCGTGTCGATCTAGATGAGGTTAATACTCCGTATTGGATACAGGATAAGAACAACCCTGCTAATGTGGATACTTACACGGTATCGGAGTTCCTTAGACTTGATCCATTACAGGCTAATCTAAACGGTGGAACTTACGATGCTCTCATTGCCACAATAGCAAGAGCACCTAAGAAACCAACGACTACTCTGCCTGAGATCAAGACACCCGAGGAGCTAACTACTCACTGGGCAGTCGAGGCAGCATTCATGGATCAACGTCATTCTGATTGGCGTAAAAGAGAGACAGCCATCATTGCTGCTCTCCGAGTTGATCCACATGCCATCAGATCATTTGGCAATGTTCAGATGGCGACTGATGGAATATGGAAGGTCATACAGCCTCTCTACGATGCACTCATCCAAGAGGACATCCGAGCAGAGGCTAATGATAGGAAAGAGAAGGCTAAGAAACTAGCAGAGAAACACAACGAACAGGTCAAGCAACAAGCTAAGCCTGTTGAGGTTAAAGCACCTAAGACTAATCTAGCCTCTCTAATGAAGTAATCTCTACTCCAAACTAATAACCCCTAGGTCTTAAATGATCTAGGGGTTTTTTATTGTCTATCGTTATATCTAATCATATATTACGGTGTATACATAATAATCTTAATCTATGACATTAAGATACTAATAGTATACATTATATTCATAGTATACTAAGTATTATAGTAACTAATAAGGATACTTAATGGATATTAGTATGTATACTATCGTAGTATATTAAGGTATATTAAGCGAGATAAGGATCTTACTAAGTATCCTACCATTATCCTATTATTATCCTATTAGTATCCTATCGATAGTCCTCTTCGAACCCTCCATAGGGGGTCGGGGGTGGGCAAAGCAGCAACGAATTACACCTAAAATATATCTCGGAGTATTTTTTATATAATATATTAAAATAAAACTTGACATTAGGTTTAAAGTATGTTATAGAGATAAGACCTGGCCAAGGTATTAATTAAACTTAATATAACATAAAAGGATATATTAATCAATATGAATTATGATCATAACAAACAAGATAGTTATAATGGAATAATGGGTTCTCCTATGGATGCTAAGAAACATCCTGCCCATAAGATCTCTCATCCTCATGGTAATCATGGAACTCTACCTGACGTAGGTTCCCATGATAACTCTCATGGTAGATCTTCTATAGGATCTCCTCTTCTTCAAGGACAAGCAGACAGTGGTAGTCCTTCTGGGATGCCTATGTAATGAAGAAATCTAGAGGAGCTAAAGTACAACATAATAATATTCATTCTTCATTCCCTGCTCAAGGATCAGAGACAGCTCCTCCTAGTTCTATGAGTATGCCTCCTGGTAAGGAAGGTAGAGGAATGACTCCCGCAGTCAATCAAGATCCTAATCAGGGTCTAACTAATCCAGGATCCTACTCAGGATACTCTGGAGGTAATTACTCTTCAGCTCAGGATGCCTACTAATGACATACTCAACAGGACAAGAATACGGAGATAGTCCTCCTAGTTTAGGTCTATCTAAAGTATCTGGAGTTAGTATCGATAGTTACAAACTTCCTATAGTCGATGTAGATAAACAAAGAAGGAATTTCCCCTGCTATGAAGTCAACCAATACTTCACGTTACAAGACATTCAGTCCGGAGATACTGAAGGAACTACAGACACAGATGCAGAATCACATGGCTCAGCCTATGGTAAACCCTCAGGAGAGTTCGGTCAGTCAGGTGGAGGCTACACCAAGACCTACAAAGCCTATAAGAACGCCTCTAGAAGTAAAGCTGGTACCGTAGGTTCTATTAAAGCCTTAGGTCGTAGTAGATGACTTGGAGTCTTATAACAGACGGTTATAAAGTTCCTATCGTATTTGAAGAATTAGATTGGGTCTTCTCTTGGGGAAAAGAGAATTTAAAGAATCACAATCTAACTCATTTAGAAATTATTAAAGATGAGACAGAAACAGATTCATGAAGGCTATCTAATGGTCGACCATAGAGCTTCTCCTGGTCTAACTCCAGAAGAAGCTGTAAGACTAGGTTATTCTCCTGGTCTTGTCGGAGAGGGTCAACTATTCGAGACTAAAACTAATCACTGTAATCACTGTGGAACAGTAGTAATTATAAATCCTCTTCGTACGAGAGAACGTAGTTACTGCTCTTACTGTGATAAATATATTTGTGATAACTGTGGTATCAGTTCAAAACTACCAGATTATGTACATAAAACTTATATTCAACAACAAGAAGAAGGTCTGACCTTCTATTCAAATCAAGGAAATAATTATTAATGGCTAAACGATCGTTTAATACATTCGGTGTAACCTTCCCAGCTACTGCTTTAGCTACTGCAGCGACTACCTCAGGCTATATGGCTATGGTCGGATCTAGTACTACACAAGTCACCGATATCAATGAAATCTTAATCTCAGGTACAGCATCAGCATCTACCATTGGTGCATTTGCATATATCCCTATTAGTACTGCTCAGACAGGCGGTGCATCTGCTCTAGCTGCCCCTAATTCAGACGGTCCTATGCAGTCTAACGCTACTCCTACAATCAATACTACCTTTATTGCTGCTGTTACTACTCAGCCTCAAGCATCTAATGCTATTACATCTCCTAAGATCAACGTCGGTCTAAACACCTTCGGTGGTATCATACGATGGAATGCAGCACCTACTCAGCAGTTTACCCTCATAGGTAATGCTATCTTTGCTGCTGGTCCTCCTGTTACCTTCGGTCAGGCTATTCTTCTGAACATGTCTGCCGGTACCGGTGCGTCTACTACTGCTAACGTGCATATTATCTACGAGCCGTACTAATGGCCTTTAGTGATGCCGCAGTTCTAACTGGAGATCCTACTTTCCAAGGTAGAGTTGGAGCTGCTTTACTTACGTATGCTCAGGTAGTTGCTACTGAGAATCCAGCTACTGTCCCTTTTCACAGGGAACGTGCTAATTTCGCAGTACAAATATTCACATCTCCACTAAATGCTCAAGGAGTAAATCCCTGGACATTGATATTTTCAAATTCAGTAGCTACAGATACTACCGTAATAGCTGATGCTACAGTATCAGGGACAATTCCTTTAACAACAGCCAATAGGGCTGCTCAAGGTCTTTTGGTAACAGATACACACATCTCTAATGCAGTAGCTTCTCAATTTAACGGTTATATTAGAGAACCTGATATTTAGTGCCCACCAGTACTTTCAGATATGCTCCGTCTAATCCACCTATAATACCATCTGATAGAAGAATTATATGGAAACCAGGTGTAACTTACAACGGAGGTATTCCGACTAGAAATACTATTTTTACAACACTGTCTCCGTTGTCTCCAGCAGCGGGGACCACTGTCACCATTGATATTGCAACCCCTGGTTTAGTCCATATGACTAATACCTTTGTTGGTGGTGAAAGATTCACTTTCCAGACAACAGGTGCTTTACCAACAGGAATTAGTAAAAATACTAACTATTATGTCTCTGTTACAGGTCTATCAGGAAGTTCATTCCAGTTCTGTGCTGATAATGGTAGTGGTTCTTCTAGTGGAACATCTGTTAATACTTCAGGAACTCAATCAGGTACTCAAAGTATAGGATTGGATGATACAGCAGTAATACAAAATGCTATTAATACTTGTACATCTGATCAAGTAGTCAAATTAAATACAGGTGTCTTCCGTATTTCAGTTGGTGGTCTTCGTATGAGAGTATCCAATATTACTCTAAGAGGATCTGGTCCAGGTTCAGGAACAGCAAACTTCGGCATTAATGGAGTTAATACTACTCTTCAATCAGGCTTAGCCGGTTCTTACGCAGTAGATGTTGCTGCTACTCAACTTGTTAAAGCAGATCGTGCAGATACATTTGGTAACCAATTCGGTATTCTGAGTTTAGGCGGTGATCCCAGTCAACTTGGAACATCTATAAACTTAACTACTGATGCCGTAAAAGATGCATTTTCATGTACATTAGCTAGTGCACCTAGCGTAAGTCCTGGAGATCTTGCTTTAATAGATATTAATACCTCGGCTGTGGGTTGTCCCCAACATCCAGATGTATATTGGGGACCAAATAACAATGCTCCTAATACTCCAGGTGGCACAAGAAGCTACTTCTGTCGTCTTGACCGTTCCTTAAGTCAAGTAATGGAAGTTCAATCAGTCGTCGGTAATACAGTTACATTCAAAACACCATTCCATGTTACATATGGTACTCAATATCTTGCTCAATTTACACCTTGGGACTTAGCTAATAGTGGTTTTGCTACTAATACAGGTGTTGAAGATTTATTTATATGGGGTGGTCTTAATGGTCAAGGAAATCTTATAGTAGGATTAGCATCTTATTGTTGGGTTAAAAATATAGATTCTTGCTGGGCAAATGGTCCTTCGGTTCGTTTTGTTAACTCTTATCGATGTGAAGTACGTGATTCTTTTATGCATGAATCACCAGATGTAAATCCTGGCGGTGGTGGTTATCTTTTCTCAATAGATAATGGTTCTGCTGATAATCTTCTAGAGAACAATATCCATTGGTTTGGAAATAAACAGATTGTTATGCGAGCCTCCGGCGGAGGTAACGTTATAGCATATTGTTATATGGATGATTCATTTGGATCTAATTATCCGAGTCTTGGTGAAGCTGGTATGAATGCAGGCCATATGACAACAGGACATATGGAATTATTTGAAGGTAATTATACACAAAACTATAATTGCGATACTTACTGGGGTAATCAGATTTATATTACTGTCTTTAGATGTTGGTTGACTGGTCTTAGAGCTGCTGCAGGTCCTCTTCGTACTTATACTTCTGGTGTCTTTCCTTATAAAGATTTTGGAGACCGTGATCCTGCTAATATTCAAGGGTTTAGCAAATACAACAATGTTGTAGGTTGTGTACTCGGTTTTAATGGCCAAGTATTGTTCAATGATCCTCCTTCAGGAGAGACACAAACAAGTTTTCAATATGAACAACTTACTAGTCTTCAAGGTAATGAAGTCAATATGTGGTGTTTTGGTAAAACTCAAGTAGCAGCCGGTGGAGTTGTATTCACTCCAGGTACAGAAAATGGTCAATTACGTCAAGGTAATTGGGATTGGTTTACACAGCAACAACGCTGGCATGGTATAAGTGGTTCAGGTCCTAATGATAATACACGTCCGTTTCCTATTCCTGCATCATTATATTTAACTTCTAAACCAGCATTTTGGGGCTATACTCAATGGCCTTGGATTGATCCCTCAACAGGAGCTACATATACTTTACCTGCTAAAGCTAGATTTGAAATTATAGCTGGTCTTTCTCCGATACCTCCAGGAAATCAATAATGACATGGACATTAGTTCAATCCGTTGGGTCTGGAAATTCAGCTTCTGGAGCTACTTTAACTGCAACACTAACTAATCCAGTTACATCGGGTAATGCAGTATTAATTGCTTTTACTTGGGGAGATACATCTACTCCTAGCATTACAGATGATGTTGGCGGTAATACCTATACTGTTTTAGATAATACTGATGAAACTGGAGGCGGACAATCCGCAGCCGTCTGTGCTACAGTAAATATAACTAATGGTCCTAAGATATTTACTCTAAATAATTCACCTGCTACATCATTCAGAGCTATACAGGTAGAAGAATGGAGTACTACAGGAGGTCCATCAGCCGGATTAGACGGGCATCAAGGTAAAGCTACAGTTAATGTAATTAATACGGGTAGTTTTAATGCTGGTACGGGTATTACAACTACCGTCAATGGCGATCTTATTTGGTCTGCTTATTCTTGTTCTACTGCTGGTAGTTCAGCTACTGCTGGTAGTGGGTTTACTAATAGTCTTAATCCTAATCCTAATAGTTCAGCAGAAGGATCAGAGAAACAAACACAAACTTCAGCAGGCTCAATTCAAGGAACTTGGGTTAATAATTCTGGTTCTACTAATAGTTGGATAGCTAATGTTCTAGCTTTAAAACCAAATAGTGGTGCAGCTACTGCTCCAGTTGTTTCTAACATATCTGATTTACCTCCTAGAGGGACTACTTATTCAGAATGGCAGAAATGGACACAAAATGGATTAACTACTCTTCCTATTCCTAGAGTATTAACTCAGACTTTACGTGTTCAACAATCGTGGTCTAATCCTCCTAGAACTTATTGGTATCAAAGTGTAGAAGATCGTGGTAATGTTTTATTACCTCGTCCTACTCCGTTTAGACCGATAGATACATATGCATTTCCACCAATATATTACAATGTTAATATTTGGCAGGAAACAGGCAATAACAGTCTTCCAATACCTCTGACTCCTCAAGGTCAACCATTTGGTTTAGATTTAAGTCAGAATAACATACCGAATCTTACTTGGTATCAAACTTGGACTTGGTCTGGTAATTCTTTAACTGCAATTACTCAGAATCCATTTATACAAAGTAATTGGCCTCTATCTTCTCCTGTTATATGGTATCAATCTTGGACTCAAAGCTTTCAACAAGTAATACCCTTTAAACAGACGGATTGGTCATTACCAAAGACTTATCAGCCACTATTACAAACTTGGTCTCAAAGTCTAAACATATTTTATCAATCAGAAACTTTCCCGTTTGTCCAGAATGATTGGCCCAACCCACAACGAATAGTCTGGGATCGTTTCTGGTCTCAAGGTCCAGCTCAGCCTGTTGTAGGAGTTCCTTTCTTTCAGACTGAATGGCCCAATCCTAAATTTATGTATTGGTATTTAGATCCTAATATTCAAAATCTATTAGGAACTACTTTAACTGCAACAGTTGTTGAAGCACAGTTCGATTGGAGAAATCCACCTCAACTTCCTGGATTGATATATACTTGGATTTATAATCCAACTATATTAATGGGGCCAACGGCACCTCCGTTCTTTCAGACGGACTGGCCTTTACCCAGAACATATCAGCCAATACAACAATTCTGGGCAGAAGCAGGTAATGTACAGTTACCATTTCCGACACCATTCTTTCAGAATGTGGACTTTCCGACTCCTGTGGTTAGTAAACCTATCGATCAGACATGGTTACAAAATCTTCTATCTTTCTTCCAATCCAATACATTTCCCTTCTCTCAGACAGATTGGAAAAATCCTTATCCAGTTTACTGGTTTAGAGATCATAATCAGAATTTAGTAATCTATCTTCCGGTAGGGATTAAACCGTTCAATCAATCTGATTGGCCATTGCCTGGAACTTTTAAACCAATAGATCAGCAATGGTTTCAAGCTTTAGTTCTTAATCTACCAATACCTCCTGCACCTCCTGCAATTATATCTTCTGGTAGATATATAACTGAAGCAGAAGTTAGTGCAGAAGTAGCTCAGTGGTGGAAGAGACAAGAAGCAGCTAGTAAACCTAAATTATTAACATTCAGTGATATGGGGAAAATGGGTGGCAGACCAAGAAAACATTCATAGTATAGGAGGTTATGCTAGAGCAGCTAAATTAAGCCGAAAGCATAGATCTGCAATAGCAGTCAAAGCCGCAAGCACTAGGTGGAATAGCATAGAGAAGCCGCAAGCAAGGCGTATGCATGCCCGCGGGGTATGAGAAGATAAGAGACTCCTTTATTCGTAAAGGTATGTCTCGTAAGGCTGCACAAGGTAAAGCAGCTCGAATTTGGAATTCAAAACATAAAGGCAGTCAAGCTGTCGGAAGAGGAAAATAATATCTAATGGTTCAATATATGTCAGATCCTAGTGTGCCGGGGTTTTTTAATACTATAGGTGCAGGGGCTACCGTTGTACTTTCTGCTACTCAAGGTAATACTACTGGTAAAGTAGGTGATTACCTTGATAGTATTACAGTCAGCGGTGCAGCAGCAGCAACTACATTAGCGCTTATAGATGGAGCTACAACTTTAATAACAGCAACGATAACACCATCTTCAACAACTACTTTGTTTTTCAGAATGTATTCTAAATCAGGAGCTTGGTCTATTACCACAGGTGCTAACGTATCTGCTATAGCAGTAGGTAAATTTACTTGATCTATGATTGTCTGGGAAATAAGTCTAGGGACTATAGTAACCACAGCTACTATTTTGTTTACTGTAGCAGGTTTCTATTGGAAACAAACTATAGATGCTGCACAAATTAAAGAAGATGTGCACGATATAAAAACAGAATTAAAAGGCTTAAATAAAGTAGTAATTGACATGGCTGTACAAACTCAACGGTTAGATAATCAAGCAGAACGTCTTACTTTATTTGAACGTAGATTTGATAAGGTTCTTGAATATATTAAAATACATGGCATGTCGGTAGATTAATGGGTAGACCTAAAGGTAGTCTAAATAAATCTAAGGTTAAGTTATCTGACGTAAGAGCAGATCGTAAGTTCCTTGCTGAGTCTTCTTTAGAAGAGTTTATTAAGTTAGTCCATCCTAAGAGAGTCTTAGGTAACGTTCATAGAGAAGTAATTAGTTGGTGGTGTAAACAAGAATCTAAGTCTCATCAGCTTCTACTCTTACCTAGAGATCATATGAAGTCTACTCTTTTAGCTTATAGATTAGTCTGGGAATTAACTAAAGACCCTACTCTAAGAATTCTATTAATATCTAGTACTTCTAACTTAGCTATTAAACAACTTAAGTTTATTAAAGATATTCTAACTAACGATACGTATAGAATCTATTGGCCAGATATGGTCGAGAAAGAGGAAGCTAAACGTGAGAAATGGACAGAAAGAGAAATCTCTATTGACCATCCTCTTAGAAGAGCCGAATCGGTCAGAGATCCTTCGATCTTTACTGCAGGTCTTACTAGTAACATTGTCGGTTTACATTGCGACATTGCTGCTCTTGATGACGTGGTTGTAGAGTCTAACGCTTACTTAGAAGATGGCCGAGAGAAAGTACAAAGTCAATATTCACTGTTATCATCTATTGAAACAGTAAATGCAAGAGAATGGGTGGTCGGGACTAGATACCATCCTAAAGATTTATATTCTAGTCTACAAGATATGGAGATTGAAGATTACGATGAATTGGGCAATGTTTCCAACGCAACACCTTTATTCGAGGTATTTGAACGACAGGTTGAATCAGTGGGCGACGGCACTGGCGAATTCCTATGGCCTAGACAGCAAAGAACAGACGGACGCTGGTTTGGCTTCGACAGTAAAATCCTGGCCACAAAAAGAGCACAGTACATCAACAAGGTACACTTTAGGGCCCAATACTATAACGATCCGCACGACATCGATTCGTCCGCAATTAAACGAGATTTGTTCCAGTACTACAACCCAGCCTTCCTCGGACAGAAAGATGGAAGATGGTTCTTTAAGAACGAACGTCTCAACGTCGTCGCAGCCGTCGATTTCGCGTATTCGTCTGGGAAAAGGGCGGATCACTCAGCGATAGTAGTCGTAGGAGTAGATGGTAAAGGCAACTACTACATCCTAGATATAGACAGATTTAAGACAGATAAGATATCTGATTACTTTAACAGAATATTAAAACTACATGAGAAGTGGGCTTTTCATAAACTAAGAGCAGAAGTCTCTGTCGCTCAACAAGTCATAGTAAGAGATCTTAAAGACAATTATATTAGACCTTTTGGTTTGTCTCTCTCTGTAGAAGAATATCGTCCTAGCCGATGGCAAGGATCTAAAGAAGAAAGAATACAAGCTACTTTAGAGCCTAAGTATTCTAATCTTCAAATGTGGCATTATGCCGGAGGTAATTGTCAAACATTAGAAGAAGAGCTTATATTTACTAATCCTGCTCACGATGACATAAAAGATGCCTTAGCTGCAGCCGTAGACTTTGCTGTAGTTCCCTTAGATATATTTAGAATGAAGAAAGATGCTCAAATAGTGTTTCAATTTCATAGTAAGTTCGGTGGTGTGACTTGACTGGTAAAGTACTAGAACTTCATAATGTAATACAACCAGATATGTTAGCTACCCGTATCACTGAGAAGTGGGTACAATGGGAGACATTACGTCAGGTAAAGAAGAATGACTGGGAAGAGGTTCGTCGATATGTTTATGCCACGGATACAACCCAAACCACTAATAATCAACTACCGTGGAAGAACAAAACGACTGTACCGAAGTTATGTCAGATTAGAGATAACTTGTACAGCAATTATACAGCGACCCTCTTTCCCCAACGTAAATGGTTAACGTGGGAAGCAAATGAACGAGATTCTAACTCCAGAGATAAACGAGATGCTATAACCAACTACATGGCTTGGGTAGTCTCTCAACCATCTTTTAAGCATGAGATGGATAAGATTATCATGGATTATATAGATTTTGGTAATTGCTTTGGTACTGTCGAATGGGTAGACCAAAGAGTACAACTACCAGATAAGACACAAGTAGGATACGTAGGTCCAGCAGTCAGACGGATCTCTCCTCTTGATATTGTCTTCAATCCTACAGCAGAGAACTTCTATCAATCTCCTAAGCTTGTTCGTAGTATCATATCTATGGGAGAATTAAGAGATTATCTCCAGAGGGTATCTACTGATGAAAATAGACAGCGTTACATGGAGTTATTTGATTATCTTAAGAACATTAGATTCCATGCTAGAACGTTCCAAGGAGATTGGATCCAGAGAGATCATCTCTATGCAATGGATGGATTTACTTCATTCAGAGCTTATTTATTACAAGATTTCGTAGAGATATTAACTTTCTACGGCGATTATTATGATTACATCAATGACATATTCGAAAAGAATAGGGTAATTACAGTAATAGATCGCCATAAGTTAATATCGAACGAACCAGGTCCATCATACTTCGGTTATGCTCCTATATTTCATGTTCCGTGGCGTAAGAAGCAAGATAACCTATGGGGTATGGGACCATTAGATAATCTAGTCGGTATGCAGTATCGAATGGATCATATTGAAAACATGGGAGCAGATGTCTGGGATTTAGTTACATTCCCGGTACAGAAGGTTAAAGGATTCGTAGAAGATTTTACATGGCAACCAGGTGAAAAGATATTTGTATCTGATGAAGGAGACGTAGAGCTATTAGTACCCGAAGTCAACGTAATGCAAAGCGACATGAAGATAGAACGTCTAGAACAGCTCATGGAACAGATGGCAGGAGCTCCACGAGAAGCAATGGGGTTCCGAAGTCCAGGAGAAAAAACTAAATACGAAGTACAACGTTTAGAGAATGCTTCTGCACGTATCTATCAAAACAAGATTAAACAGTTCGAGGAACAAGAGGAAGAACCTCTTTTAAATGCCCTCTTAGAGCTCGCTAGACGCAATATGGTAGGTGCTACGACGATTAAGGTATTTGATGACGAGTTTAAATTAGCTACCTTCCAGACCCTTACAGTCGACGATATAACAGGCATAGGACGAATTAAACCTGTAGCTGCGAGACACTTCGCAGAACAAGCAGAGCTTATTCAGAATCTTACTAATCTCACTCAATCCAATCTATGGCCTACAGTTCAACCTCACTTCTCAGGAGTTAAACTTGCTAAGATATTAGAAAAGACATTTAATTTAGAAGACTTCGAAGTAGTAACCCCCTACGTAGCTCTCGCTGAACAAGCAGATGGTCAGAAGCAAGCTCAAGCTCTAGAAGAGCAGATGCATCAGTCTACCATGACTGCAACAGGTTTAGGTAACGACTTCGATATGGGACAGAATCCACCTCAAGTTCAACCTCAAGGACAACCTCAATGAAGACCGAAGCATTGAAAATTGCGGAGAAATTAATACACAGCAGAGAACCTCTAACCTACGAAGATAAAACATTCCTTATTGGTTTCATTTATTTCGCATTAGAGTTTCAAGATTACATAAAAGGTACGACCCTACCTAGGAGAGAATAATGACCGATATTCTAGACGAGACAAGCCTTCCAGCAATTGATGATACTAAAGATTATTATCAAGAATTGGTAGGAGAAAACAGGAAATTCAAGACCAAGGAAGACCTGGCTAAAAGTAAACATGTATCAGATTCTTATATATCTATATTAGAGAAGCGTTTAGATGCTTCTAGACAAGAATATATGGATCTTAACCAGCAGTATAATGCTAGGGCTAAGATAGAAGAACTGTTAGACCAAATGTCAGTTCAACGTTCAAGTAGCGAACAACCCATAGTGAAAGACGATAAAATACAGCCCCAATTTGATCCTAAACAGTTAGATGTTCTCATTTCTAATAAAATCTTAGAGAATGAGACAACTAAACGTCAGCAAGATAATGCTAACTTTGTAAAGGATAAAATTATAAAAGAATATGGTTCTGATTATCAGAACACAGTCAATAGACAAATAAATGAACTAGGACTCACTAGAGAGGAATTCAATAGTATGGCTCGCACTCAACCTAAGGTCTTACTTAGATCTCTAGGTCTAGACGAACAGATTAGGCAAGATCCTTTTCGTGCTCCTCCTCAATCTCAACAGAGAACAACTACGACTGGACCTACAGTAGAAAAACGTACTTGGGCTTACTATCAAGATTTGAAGAAGAAAAATCCTAGTAGTTGGTTTACTAAAGACATAGCCGTCCAAATGCATAATGATGCTCAAGCTTTAGGTGAAGAATTTAAAGATGGAGATTATCATAGATTTGGATAAACATAACTAAAACTAAAAGGAACAAACTCATATGGCAGGTTTTATGGATGCCAATACTCAGTTCCTAGTTAGAACTAATCTTTGGTCTCGTCAGATCAAAGAGCTCTTACTAGATGAACTGAATGCTATGAAGTTTGTCCGTATTTTATCTGACTTCCCCGATGGCTATACATTAAATATTCCGTCGATTGGTGAAGCTACTGAACAAGACTTTACTGAAGGTCAAGCAATTAAATACTCTGCGATGGATACTGGTAATTTTACCTTCTCCTTCGATCAGTATAAATATTCTGCTAATGCCATCTCAGAGAAGTTTAAGAGAGACAGCTACTATGCTGCTGATGTTATCGCTGCCTTCGTGCCTCGACAACATCGAGTCTTAATGGAAGGCGTGGAAACACGTATTCTCGCTCAGGCTAATAACGGACAGACTGCTTCTAACCCCAACATCATCAACTTGGCTGACCATCGTTTCGTCGCCACAGGTGTCAATACTGGTCTGGCTCTACCAGACTTCGCTCGTGCACAGTATGCCTTAACCAAGGCTAACGTGCCGCTTACTAACTTAGTAGGTATTATTGATCCTAGTGTCGCTTATACGATTCAGACTCAAGCCAATCTTGTTAACTTACTCTCCCCGATGCCTATGTGGGAAGGTGTAGTGAAAGAAGGTGCAGTTAGTGGATTTAAGTTTAGGTTTAATCTTTATGGATTCGATCTCTACGTATCTAACTATCTTCCCTCTATCGCTTCAGAAACAATTAGTGGTACTGCTGTAACCAGTGGTGTTGCTAATTACTTCTTCTCCGCAGCTCCTGGTGATACGTTACCATGGGTTGGAGGTTTCAGACAGATGCCTACCGTCTACTCGGAGTTCAATAAAGATCTCCAGCAAGAGGAATATCTGACTATCACCGAGTATGGATTCAAGCTCTACCGGCCTGAAAACATGGTCACCATCTTAACCGCTACCGGCGTCGTGCCGAGCTAACAAGGAGGTAACATCATGGTTGCTGGCTTTTGGTATAATCAGGATGGTCTTCCCATCCAATACGGCACTCAGAAGGCCGTATCTGACACTGGAGGTGATTATCTCGTCTACGGTGAAACTAGAGAAGTTGAACAGTTAATTCCCTTAGTCCCTATGCAACAGGGCTCTGGTAATACTCCTCTCATTGCAGCTCCACCTACTTCGTTCGTAGGAACGAGTACGTTTGCTGCAGCGGGAATCACTTCTCCCAACGTTCAAATTCCTTTACAAATCTCTGCTCCGATTGTTACTACAACTGGCGGTAATTTAGTCTTTACCAATACTAACATCTTCTTTGAGGAAGTTACTGTTGAAAACTTAATTACAGCTACAGGTGGTACTAGCATTGCAGTCGGATTAGCAGTCACCTCACCAGGTACTCCTAATTCTACGTTTGTACAGGCTACTCCTAATGCAGGTGCTCAATTAATCACCACTCTAGCTATCGCTAATATGGTCGCTGGTCAGAGGGTTACATTTACTGTACCTTCTACTACCGGTCTGCGATGGGATACTGCAACTGCAGTAGGTACTAGCGGTGCTTGGTTAGGCAATGTTCCTTTAGTGACTAATGCTATTACTCCACTGCCTAATTCGGCATGGATTAGCACTATTGCTACAGGTGCATTTACTAATGGATTACTTAAGCTTCGTCTTAGGTACACAATCTATGGAAACATTAGTTTCTAAATATAATAACGTAGTGTGGGGTCTTCGGACCCCCACTATATTGAAAGGAATATAAATGGCTGTTGTTGATCAAGCTCGACTTATCGATATGGCAGGATTGGACGATAGTATCAACAATACTAGAGTTCGTGCCACAAAGACTCCTATTACAGTAGGAGCAATTACCTTCCCTTCTAATCCTTTGGGAACTAACTACATTGAAGGTGCAGGTGCGCCCATCAGTATTACGTCTAATGCTGCTCAAACGCTTACAGCAGAACGACTTCTAACGGGAATCATCACTATAAGCACTTCTACTGGTCTTACGGCTACATTTGATACGGCTGCTAATATCGTAGCAGGGGTAAATTTAGTGACTGCTGGAGCTGTCGTAGGTGATTATATTACTACTCTTATTTGTAGTGGTGGAGCTAGTACAGTTACTTTAGCTGCGGGTTCAGGTGGTAGTTTTGATACTGCACAAGCAAGTAGAACGATCACTACTGGTACTTCTAAATATGTTTGGGTCAGGTTAACTAACGTTACGTCTGGCTCCGAATCTTATGTGATATATTTCTAATGACAGATAAAGTCACTCTAGGTAGTGTAGCTAATATAGATAATAGTCTACTCGCTACCATAAATAATAATAATGCTCTAACTACTACTGCTATTAATAATACATTATCTAGAGATGGCACTACTCCTAATCAGATGTTAGCTACTCTGGATATGAATAACTTTCAGATAGTTAATCTTCCTTTCCCCAGTACAATCAATTCTCCAGCTAGGTTAGTTGATGTTACAACTCCAGGAACTATAACTATAGTTACTGCTCTTACAGGTACATCTGGACATACTGTTCCATTTCTAGACGGAGTTAATACTTGGTCTGGAATACAGAATTTCAATGCAGGTATAATAGAAGTTCTTACAAGTCCTTCAGTTTTTACTACATCTAATACTTTTAATTCTTTATCCGTTGGTGTGGATAATCTAGATGCAAGCGGTATAGGTAATCTAGCAACTGCTTTTAACTTCTATCATAATTTTGGTGGGTCTGTTACTAAAGGGTCTCGTCAATCTCTTACAGTAGTTGGTCAATTAACTTCACCGACTTCAGCTACAAATACAAGTAGATTTTATGTTGGTGGTTCATTTACAATGCAAGCTGTTTCTAGCGATGGTGGAGGAATAGGTACCGAGAAAGGTTCCTTCTTTGGTGGTAATTCAGTAGCCATTTTAAACGCGGCTGCTACTAACATAGGAGAGGTATGTGGACATGAATTTAATGTAACCGCCGTAGCAGGCTCCACTGTCTTAGATAAATGGGGCATGTCAATTGTACAACCGAGTAATGATGCAGTTTCAGGTTCACGTAATGATTCTGCTGTCCGTATAGTTAATCAAGGTGGAGCTATAGGTTGGAATAGAGGGATTCAATTCGGGGATGGTATTAATCAATTCCCTGTTAAGAGTTCAGGTACTCTTATTAAAACAGTAAGTGGTTCTGTTACATCTGGTGTTGATTTCTCTGCTACAACATTTAGTGGAAATGCGTTTGCATCTCCAGGGTTTGGCATAGGAAATACTGGAACTATTGTTTCAGGAGCTACGGCAGTATCAAGTGGGAATATCTCTTTAAACGGTATAACCAGTGGTTCTCTGGGATTGCAATCAAATTCCACAGCTACTTTACTAACTATTACCCAACCTGTTCAAATAGGTGTTATTGGAACTACAGCAGGTACTTTAAATCTCGCAGGTGCTACAAGTGGCTCTGCTCAACTTAGTTCTTCTGCAACTGGTGGAACTCTTCAATTAGGCGCTGGCAATCTTACTATCGATGCTAGTGGTAATCTAACAACTACTGGTAAATCTAAAATTGGTAGTACTACTGCTCCAGTATCTGGAGGCGATTCAACTAATTCTTATCTATACGGAAGTGGTTCAAACTTTGGTATATATTTTGGTGCAGGTGCTCCTACTATAAGTGCTGCTCAAGGATCTATATATCTTAATACTACAGGTTCTTCTACTTCTACTCGTTTATATGTCAATACGACTGGTTCTACTACTTGGACTAACTTTACGAGTGCTGCTTAATGGAACAGAAAGTCAAAGCATTATTAGGTGAGTATGCATTTCAAATAGCAGCTCTAATGGCTCAAGTAGAGAAATTACAAGAGGAAATAAAGAAACTAAATGAAGACAAGTCTAAACGGTCGTCTAAATCTGATTGAACCTTTTGAAGGTATAATTCTTCAATCGTACGATGATTATAACGATCATGTGGTAGATATAGGAGATACAGTTCATGGTACTCTTACTATCGGTATTGGGCATACTAGTGCTGCTGGTCCTCCCAGTGTGTTTCTGGGAATGCGAGTTACGAAAGAAGAGGCAGATGCAATCCTCGGACAAGATCTCGGACGAGTCGAACAAGAAGTAAGTAATCTTGTTAAAGTTCCTCTTAATCAAAATCAGTTCGATGCTCTTGTTTCTTTCCATTTTAATACTGGAGCTTTAGGACACTCTTCTGTTCTTACTCTTCTTAACAAAGGTAAGTATACAGAAGCTGCGGATCATCTTCTTTTGTACAACAAAGCAGGTGGAAAAGTTCTAGCAGGTCTAATTCGACGTAGGAAGGCCGAGGAGAAGCTTTTCTTATCTCCGGCTACTACCCTACCTGACACCTCTAAAAAACCTACCAGTGAGCTTCCTACGAGCTTCTGGAGTACTTTTATTAGCATACTAACAAGAATATTTAGAAAAGGAAAATAAATGAACAATGTACTTAACGTTCTCTCTAGTCTAGTAGGTCCTACTCAGCTTGGTGGTTGGGTTAGAGCTGCTATTGCTGCTGCAGGTGGCTTCTTAGTCGCTCATTACGGAATGCAATATTGGAATGGTGATGCTGTAATCAGTGGCATCGGTACTGCTGCTTCTGCCGTAGTTGTCGGCTTATGGTCATCTCTGTCTAAGGTAGCAGTCACTACCGCTCCTGCTTCAACCTAATGTTGAGCTTACTCGGTTTAATCCTTCCTGGCTTATTTACTACGATTAGCACTGTAACTAATGCTATTGCTAACGAGAAGATAGCTCTTCTTAAAGCTCAGACTGAAGAAGATAAGACTGCTGCTCAGGAAAGAATAAATACTCTCGAAGCTAAAAGAGCTGCTCTGTTGGCAGATAGTCAACATAGTAGTTTAGATATGTGGGTCAGAGCAGGTCTAGCAGTAGGTCCTGCTGCCTACATTACTAAGATCTTTCTTTGGGATAAAGTATTAAAGATGGGAGTTACTGATCCTGTCACTCCAGATCAATGGCAAGTCTTAATGGCTGTAGTAGGATTCTACTTCATCTATTCAGGTGCAGTATCTGTAGCAAGGATATTTAAATCATAATGCAAAAGATGACTCTACTTCAATTAGTGCAGAATATATTAAGTGCTATGTCTTCTGATGAGGTGAACTCTATAGGAGATACTACTGAAGCTATGCAAGTAGCGACTATAGTTGAGACTACTTACTTCAATGTAATTAATAGAGCTGGTCTACCTGATCAATGTGAGTTATTTCAGTTAAATCCATTTACTGATGCTACTCAACCAGTCATGATGACTAGACCTGATAACATTGCTAAAATGGAATGGATTAAGTATTTCAATACTAATCCTTTTCAAGGTACTCAGTTTACAAGTCAGTTCGGGGCTTTTAGTCATGGACTTAATACAGATCTAATTACTAATGTTTGGAAGACTACATCTACAACTTCTAATACTGTCGGTACAGGTTTAAAGACTTTTACAGTCGCTTCTAGTACTTTACCAGCATTTGCAGGACAACAAGTAGGTATAGCTAATGGAGGTGTTAATGTAATGGCTGGTACTGTATTCAGTTATATAGGAACTACTTTGATTGTTAATGTGACTACTATAGGTGGTTCAGGTACATTTAGTGCATGGAATATACAGTCTACAGCAGGTCTAGGAGCTATTCCTGGTTATCAATATGTAACTATAGTTCCAGTTAAACAGTTCTTAGATATGACTAGTAGTTTCAATCCTACAGATACTAATGTTAATTCTTTTGACTTTAGAGTTAATGAACAGAACTTCTTATTTTATTATAGAAATGATCATCAACCTCAGTATTGTACTGTGTTAGAGAATTTCTATGTAGTCTTTGATTCTTTCGATGATTCACAAGATAGTACTTTACAAGCATCTAAGACTCAAGGTTATGGTCAGTTAGTCCCTACTTTCTTAATGGAAGATAACTTTATTCCTGTGATGGATGGTAAACAATTCCAACTATTACTAAATGAAGCTAAGTCTCTAGCTTTCTATGAACTTAAGCAGATGCCTCATCAAAAGGCTGAGCAAGAGTCTAAGCGTCAATGGGTTAATGTAGAGAAGACTAAATCTTTAACAGGTAAACCTACGTATTTTAATCAATTGCCTAACTTCGGTAGACGTGCTGGAACAGGTGGATATTCAGGAATGAGGGATACAAATGATCGCTTCCTTGGCGGCTATCTCGCCGGATAGAACTAAGATGACATCAGATGATAGAATTCTGGTGTTAGAAATAACAGATGGAAAGAAAGCTAATGATAGCCTAGTGGATGCTAATAATAATCTTCATGCTGTCTTACTTCAGAACAATCTATGGACTCTAAAGTATGAACATGGCTTCTTACCTGGTCCTCTTAAAGGTCTATCTTTTACTAATTTTAATCTTCTTATAAAGCATGTTAAAGAATATGTTGAACGAAGAGGTATGAAAGTTAAAGAAATCGTTGATGTATGGCAATAAATCCTAGCGTACAGAATAACTTTACTGGCGGTCTTAAGACTGAATTTACTGGTTTGAACTTTCCTGAAAACGCATGTACTCAAACCGAGAACTGCGTTTTTACTATTATCGGAGATGTCTTACGTAGAGAAGGTTTTGATTTTGAAGCAAATGCTATAGGTTCTGGTATCGATAGAACTAATGCTGCTGTTAATACTTATAAGTGGAATAATGTAGGTGGAGATGGTCTTACTCAGATAATAGTTCTACAAGTAGGTGTTAATATATTCTTCTTTAGATCTACTAGCGCTACTTTAACTAATCCATTATCTTCAACTAAATTGGCGTCTACTTTTAGTATATATCCTTTTCTATCTGCAGGAAATACATTAACTACTACCCAAGTAGGTCAAGTAGAATGTCAATTTACAGATGGTAATGGTTATTTGTTTATATTTCATCCTGCAATAGATACTCTATTCTGTACGTATAATTCTGTAAATTCATTTATAACACCGACTATAATTAATCTTAGGATTAGAGATGTATTTGGTATTCCTGAAATTGGGGTAGCAGATAATTTCAGACCTACTGTACTAAATCCTGAACATCAATACAATCTTACTAATCAAGGATGGACGACAGGCTCTGCTTGGACTGCTACAGGTAAGTTAAATAATCATAGTACTATATGTATAGGTGATACTATCGTTTTAGCTATTACTTCTCAAGTTAATACAACAGCAGTTACAAATGGAAGTGTAATTCAATTCTCTTATCAAGCGGGTATTGTAGGAGATAATAATGGAAATGTTAATCTTACTGCTACTGTACAGGGTATTGTCAGTTCTTACGTAACTCCGTTTACTACAGTAACTATTCAAGTTGGGCATATAGATTATGATTGTCATAGAACAAATGCAGGATCTTGGTCAGGAGGTAATTTCTTTCCAGCTCCTAATCAGACCATATCATTATCTTTAGTTAATGTTGGTTTTATAAATACTTGGTTTTCTGCTCTAGGTAATTATCCATCTAATTCAGATATATGGTGGCTATATAAAGATATTAATAATGCTTTTACTCCTTCGTCTACATTCCAGAATGTTCAACAGAACGTAGATGCGGCTCCAAAAGGTACATATATATTAAACGCATTTAAACAATTACGAGCTCAAGTATCCAGTATTCCTAGTCTAACTGATGTAATAACAACTGTAAGACCGTCTACAGGCGCATGGTTTCAAGGTAGAATATTCTACACAGGAGTAAATGCTTCTCAACAATCGGCTGGAGATGAGCCCTACTATACTTGGACAGAGAATATTTATTTCTCTCAGACAGTAACTAATCCAACTCAATTCGGTAAGTGTTATCAAGTTAATGATCCTACTTCTCAAACATTATTTGATATATTACCTACAGATGGAGGTGTTATAACTATACAAGGTGCTGGAGCTATATACGAATTATTCCCTATTCAAACTGGTCTTATTGTTAGGGCTTCTAATGGTGTATATTTTATATCCGGAGGATCAGGAGTAGCCTTCCAAGCTAATGATTACTCTGTAAGTAAGATATCTAGCATCCAGAGTATATCCTCAACTAAATCCGTTAATGTTCAAGGTTGGCCTATGTTCTGGAATGAAGAAGGTATCTACTATGTTACAGTCAGACAAAACTCCAGTTCTATTCGTAGCCCTGATATTAATCTGGACGTTAGAAATCTATGTCTAGGAACTATTCTATCCTTCTACGCAAACATACCTCTGCAAAGCAAGAAGTTTGCAAGAGGAGACTATCATCCTTTAGATTACATAGTTCAATTCTGTTTCAGAAGTACAAACGAATCTAGTATAACTGATAGATATCAGTTCGACAGTATTATTAATTTTAATATAGCTACTCAAGCTTTCTATCCATATCAGATAGCTACGTCTTCTACTTCTCCATACATACATGGTATAAATTATGTAGCTGGTCCAGGAGGTAGTACATCTCCCACTCCTGTATTTAAATATATAACTTCGCAAGCTAATCCTAGTCAGAATAATTACTTCTTTACCTTCTCCGAAGAAAGAGATACTACATTTGTAGATTGGAATACTTCGGGATTTCCTTTGAATTATGTAAGTAATTTTATTACTGGATATAAGTTAAGTGGTAAAGGTATAGTTAAGTTTCAACCTACTTATGTTTATGTCTATTCTAATAATGTTAATAATACTGCCTATAAGATACAAGGTATCTGGGATTATGCTATAAGTAGAGACTCTCATAGATGGGGAGTCCCTCAAACAATTAATAATTTTCTTAATACTCTTAACTTTAGTAAGTTGTTTCGTAAACATAAAATAAGAGGTAAAGGATTAATTTTACAGTTTCAAGTTATATCCGTAGATGGAAAACCATTCGATATAATGGGTTGGACTGTAATGGATAACACACAGGAAAGAATGTAAATGTTAATGGCAGCATTTGGTGCACAGGCAATAGGAACAGGATTACAGGTAATTGGTGGTTTAAATGCTATGCATGCTCAGAAAGAAGAAGCTGAAGCATCCAAAGGAATAACCATGCTTGAAATGAAAGCTGATCAACAGCGTAGACAAGCCATGGAATTAAGTGCTCAGAGATCTTCTTTAGAAGTAACTCGTAATGCTCAAAGAGCTCGATCCATGGGTCTTGAAAATGCTACAGTTTCAGGGGCTCAATTCGGATCAGGTTTACAAGGAGGTTTAGCACAGGTACAGGGACAAGCAACGACTAATCAGTTAGGTATTAGTCAGAATCTTCAGATTGGTAGAAATATATTTGATATTAATATGGATATAAGTGCTGCTAGAATTGCTGAAGCTAATGCTAAAGGTAAAGAAGCTACTGCTCTAGGTATCTCCAGTTTTGGTTCAAGTATTTCTAAATTAGGGAGTATGGGTATGGGAATGGGTACGGGCGGATAATGGCTGAAACAGCTCCCATCTCTCTACAAGATACTGGTCAAGATCAACAAGCTCCTTTAATTGATTTATCTTTAGCTAGAGATCCTCAGCCTAATCTTCCTGATGATGTAGTAACTAAAAGAGCTTCTAAAGCTACATTTGGTTTATTAGACCAAGTTCCTAATAAACCTTATGATACTTACTATAGGTCTATACTTAATGGTCAAGAGAATCAAACTCGTAGAGAGATTGCGTCTACTTTAGATTATCAACGTACTATGCAAAAGTATGATCGTATTCAAGACTTAGCTAGATCTAAAGGTAGTGCTTTAACTTCTGAAGATTTAGATAAGCTACAGAACTTCATTAATGTTCCTCCTGCAGATCCTAGATCTGTCTTTGAAGTTAATTATTCTAAGAAATATATGGATACTTTACGTCAAGCTCCAGGCTTTCCTGGTTCATGGTATGATACTGTTTATCAACAGCAACCTGAATTAGTAGAAGCTACTGAAGCAGTAGGTAGTGAATATCTAACTAAGAAAGAGTATGCTAGGACTGGTAGAGAGAATGCAGAAGGTAGATCTAAATCTCAATCTTACTTTGGAGATATAATAGATAGAGCTAAAGAATTTATACCTGGTTATGTAGAGTATAATCTTAGGATGGCTACTCCATCTGGAGAATCTATGTTTCAAGGATTACTGGGAACTCAGTTAAATCAATTAGCTACTGAAGGATTAAGGTTACCTTTACCACAATTTAAAGAATGGTTTGATTCTAATATGGAAAGATTAGGAAATAAAGATCCTGGTCTTGCTGTACAGTTTGCTCATGCTGTGGAAGGTCAATCTTTAACAGATACTGTTCTCAGTAATGCTTTTACTTTAGGAGATATTTCAGGTATTTATGGCGTTGGCAAAGGAACTGTAAAGATTGTACGAGGTCTAGCTACTAAAGAACTAGATCGAAGAGAGTTACAAGATATAACTAAGAAGTTAGCTCAATCTTCTATAGGAACTGAGAAAGCTCCTCCACAAGTAGTCGCTAATGCTGCTGCAGGTGATTTAGGAGAAGCAGCAGTACACCAAGCTACTGCAGATGTAATGGCTGCTAGGATTGGAGCAGGAGCTCCAGAAGCCCAGGCATTAGATGAGTTAACATCTCATCTTAAAGCTCAAGAAGATAATATGAGAGCTACTCATGGTCGTTACGGTCAAGAGATAGTTAATCGTGTATTAGAGAGAGCTAGAACATTTAGAGCTAATCTTGAAGAAGCTATACGTACTCGTATGAAAGTAGAACGTATACCTGAGGTAGTAGCTACTCAAGATGCTATTAGAGCTGTCAAACAAGAGTTTTTAAATGATTATCCAGGAATAGATAGTTCTATTATAAATATTAATTCTTTCTTAAATTTAGAAGGATTAAGATATAATGAAATAACGGGAACCAGAGAGATAGTAGTTCAGTTAGGAAGACAAGTCCCTAACGTACATGATATTGTTTTACAAGTAGGTAGACATACCGCAGAGTATTTTGTTAATAAAGAAGAAGCTGAAGGCTTTGCTAGAATGTATGGTCTTATCAATCCTCAGATTAAACAACAAGGATTTGGATATTACATTGAATTAAGTAAACCCCTTAATGAGACATCTCAAGTATCTAGAGATTTTTTAATGTCTACTACCGTATCTAAAGCTCCAGATAGTTATGTTAATGCTTTCTTGGGATTCTTAAGAACTCCAGATGAAACTCTGTCTTTAGAACAGAGACTTAATCGTAAAGTAGCTGCTTATGGTGGTGCTAATTTGATGGCAGTTGCTAAAGAAGAGATGAAAAGTATTAGAGCTTTAGCTAAATGGAGTATTTCAGGTACTACTAAAAGACAACAATATGATCAGTGGGCTAGTGTTGTTAATTACAGTCGACGTGCTAATGATCCTTTAACTGGAGAAAGAGGATATTTCTATCAATCTCCTGCTGAGGTAGGCGATCATTATCAGACTTTCTTTGGCAGACCTCCATCAGATGGAGAAATACAGGCTTACTTTTCATTTGTACGTCTAGTTGAAATGGATGCTGTCTTACGTGATATAGGTCTATATAGAAATATGTCTCGTCTAGGTACTGAACACTGGCAAGTCTCTATGTTAAATCAAGGTGGAGAAGAGATTAAATCAGGTTTCTTCCCAGCTATTAAACAGAATATCTTTCCTATAGGTTCTGATTCTATTCTAATATTAGGGACTTCTTTAGGTGAAGAGAAGATTGGTGTTGTAGGTGGAAGAGGTTTTAATCCTAAGTTCGTCAATCAAGTTAGAGATGATATTGCTGCAGGTACTAGATCTGTCTTTAGAATATGGGATCCTGAGTCTAGACCTCTAAAAGGATTTCTTAATGGAGATAACTCCCGTATTAGATACATAATTACTTCTAACGTAAGAGGAGCTGAAAATAATCCATTACCATTTAGTAATCTATCACGTCGTGGAGGCGGTCATTTTGATTATGATTACGATCACTATATTAAACAGGCTAGAGTAGGTTGGGATAATGCCTATAAAAAGTTTATTTATGAAGGAGATTCTACCATTATGCCTATGCTCAATAGAGCAATGGGTAGAGATGTAGCTCAAGCTTTAGATGAAGTCAGGATAGCTTTACTTAACAGAGATTCCACAGCAGCTAAAACTGTAGCTGAGTCTCGTATACCAGCTATACCTTGGAAAGAGATACAAAGTTGGTTTAATCCTACACGTACTCCAGAAGGTGAATTAATTCCTGCTCGTCTTAATAAAAGAGAACCTATTCAAGTAATTCCCAAAGGAAGTACTATAGCTAGTCAAGATCCTGGTTTGTTTAAAAGAGACTACTACGGTACGACTAAAACAGGTGGTCCTAGGTTTAAGGATGGTACTAGAGAAGGTTCAGATGCTAGAGTACATCAAATTAAATATACTCAAGAGCGAGATGCTTATGATCTTTATACTATGCGAGATGAAGGAACTCATGGTAATCCTCTATGGAAATACGAACCTGCTCAGTTAGTAGATCCTATTCCTACTCTTAATAGAGGTATTAAAGATATAGTTAATTCTACATTTATGGATGATTATAAGATCTTTTCTGTAGAACATTGGCTTAAGCAAGCAGAGTCTTTACTTAAATTAGATAATCCAGATTCCTGGAAGTCTTCTCCTTTCTGGCATTTCAATCATGCTGAATTTAAGAATGATGCTGATATACTTCAAGTAAGACAATTAGAAGATGCTAGATTTAAGATTAAACAATTTATAGGTACTCCGTCTAAAGTACAAAATATGTTAGATCGAATGTCTCAGGATTTAGCAGATGCTATGTATAAGAAGTTTGGTCCAGGTGGTAATCAACTGACAAGAGGTCTTATTCTAGCTCCATCTTGGACAGTAGCCAATTTAACTAAACCTATAGATCTTATGCATTATGTAACTTACAATGCTGTGATTGGTCTATTCTCTCCTGCTCAAATATTAGTTCAATCTATGAATTATGTGACTATGGCTGGTATTGCTGGTTGGGGTAGAGCGACTCAAGGAGGTGTAGCAGCTTTATTACATCAGTTTGGTCGACTTAATGAATATCCTGATTGGATAGCCAAGCTTGATAGTATAGCTTCTAAGTTTGGGTTTAAACCAGGTGAGTTTACAGAAGCTAGAATGTTAGGCAACCAGTCTGGTATGTTTAATGTCGGTTCTTCTCATATCTTATATGATAATCATTATGCTCCTAAGTTAATATCTAATGGTGCTCAACAGTTCTTAGACTTAGGTACAGCCTTCTTCAGAGGATCAGAACAACATTCTAGATTCGGAGCTCACTACATAGCTTATAAAGAATTCAGAGATAGAAATCCTACTGGACGTATTACAAATGCGGATAGGGCAGCCATCCTGGACAGAGCTGACTTACTATCGGGTAATATGTCCAGAGCTTCTAAGTCTAGAATACAGTATGGTATAGGTTCTTTCCCGTCTCAATTTATGGGTTATCAACTTAGATTAGCAGAACTATTTACTGGCAGTCGTATGGGGGGTACAGGTACTGAAGCTGCTATTAATAGAGCTAGATTATTTGGTACATTTGCTATTGCCTTTGGTGTTCCCACAGCTACTGGTATTACAACTATTCCATTTGATCAATACTTTAGAAAGACAGCTCTAGAGAATGGTTATGTTGTAGGAGATAAATGGTGGCAGACTACTTTCATGGAAGGATTGCCTGCAGCGCTAGGACAGATGGCCACTGGTAATGTTTATGACGTAGGTCAGAGATATGGTGCTCCTGGAATGGATGTCTTCAGAGACGTCTTTACAGGCGATAAACCATGGTGGAATATGTTAGGCGGTGCTTCCTTCTCTACGCTAGCAGGAGCATTTCAATATTCTAATGGTTTCAGAACTGCTATGATGTCTATGATTAGACAAGATAATGAAGCATTTCCTATGACTATGGAAACATTTACAGAACCTCTTAAAATTATATCTTCTTATAGTGCTGCTTGGAAGACAATGGCAGCTATTAATACAGGTAGATGGATGTCTCGTAATGAAACCTTCATAGATCGTACATCTCCTGCTAATGCTATATTTATGGGTTTATCTGGATTGCAATCTCAACAAGCTGCAGATATTCAAAGAGTAACGTGGTCTTTGAAAGATAAGAAAGCTTTGGAAGATACGGGTAAGAAAGAATTTATTAGATACTTTCACAGAGCTTTAAGAGATCAAGAAATGAATCCTGAATTAGCTAGATCAGAGTTTGCTCAAGCTAATGCTTATTTAGTTATATCTGGATATCCAGAAGAGAAGTATCATGAGGCTATAGCTGAAGCTGCAAAAGATAATGAAACATTAATAGAACGTCTTAATTGGGATTTCTATCTTAAAGATATTCCCTACTCTCAGAAAGAGAACTATATGCGTGCATACAATTCTACTACTCAACTATATCAAGGAAGAGGTAGGTAATGGCTCCTGTTAATCCACAAGTACCTCAGGTTTCAGATCCTTTTTATCTTCATTTATCTAGACCTGCTCAAGAACCTACTCCTGATAAGTCTGGAGGTACTCTTTTCAAAACAATAGGAACTGCTTTAGAAGATACTGGTAAGTTAGCTGATACTGGTATTAAGGGGTATATTAAAGATGACATAACTAAACAGATGACTTCTATCGACGAAGAAAATATCTCTGGTTTAGAATCTACTAAGGCGGCTATTGAAGGTGGTACTCAAGTAGCTCAGAACACTCAAGGTAATCAATCTACAGATGTTTTAACAGCACAAGGTAGTGCTGCAGTTCCTTCTGATATTCATCAAGGTATTAATGCTATTCAGATGTTTCAAGATGTAAGAAACAATGGAAAAATAACTGAATCAGATAAGTTAGGTAGACAGTTTAAAGTTCTTAAAGATATTAGACAACAGTGGCCTCAATATAGAGATTATATAGATAGAGAGTCTGAACGTATTACTGGTAAGAATGTAGCCAATGCTTATGCTAACTCTCTTATAGGAGATCTAAATGCTGCTAACGCAGGTAAACAGAAACAACATGATGAATTACTTTCTACTTTAGAACAAGAAATTAGATCTGGAAATGAACAGGCAGCTTTTCTTAAGAATAGATTACTCAGAGGTGAGATATCTGATGATGAAGGTAGAGTGTCAGCAGCTAGATTAAATGCTTATAAGTATAATTACACAGTAGACCAACAACAGAACCAGCGTAAAGAATGGACTATAAAAGATGAGAAAGAAACTGCTCCTGATTTAGCTGATAAACTTCTACATAAAGCATCAGATACTTATGCACATTCTATTTCTCAGCCTGAAGCTTCAGACACAGTTCTGAAGTCTCTTCAGAATGCAACTCTTACTCCTGAACAAGCTCAAGTAGCTTTACAAAAGATACAGTTACTTAAGAATGCTGCTAAGACATCTATGGAAAGAGATATCAATGATCCTAAATTAGGTATCAATGGTAAATCTTTATTCACTATATTAGGTCCAGACGATGCAGGAAAGAGAGTTAATTCTAAACTAGAATACTTTGATCGTATATCTGATCTATTGTCTAATGGTCAATATGGTCAAATACATTCAGCTACTAATGCTTATAATGCTATTACATCTACGTCTAAACTTAGTCTTATGAATGATACTACTATGGGAGGATTCTTCAGAACTCAGTCTGCTCTTGTAGCTGTAGGTGGAGATCCTTTCGCTAAAGAAGTATCTCAATATTTTATAAATAAGAACTTAGGCGGTTCTCCTGGAGTTAAGACTTGGTTAGAAGATTTTGCAGGTAAACAGATGACTGGAACTTCTACCACTAATATGAAAGTTGGTGTAGATCAGGTTAATGCTGCTAAAGATATTCCTGCAGCTACTAAAGCTAAGACTATAGATGAGATGATTCATAATGTAGAACGTATTGCTGATCCTAAGACTCCCGATAATGTTAAAGTAAATCTTATTAGAGATGCTTATAGTTCTCAAAACTTAGGTTTAGTATCTAAGTTTGAGAAAGAGAATGGATCTAATTTATCTGTCTTCGGTAGAATGACTTCTACAGATATGGCTAAAGAGATATGGAGATTGTCTGGAAGTAGTGTTAATAATCCTTTGTGGCAGAACTATAGATCTTGGGCTACACAATCTTTCGGTCAAGAGATATTTGCAGGGGAACTTAGACAGTTATCTGCTGCTCAAACAGCATTAGGAGTAACTCCTCATTTTGAACGAGGAGGTATAGGCGGGACAGGACAAGGATCTATTGGCTGGGATACCGTCAATCATAGGCTTGTAGCTGACTTTCCTAATGTAAGTGCATTCGATAGTATTAGAAAGAACGTTAACCGAATTAACTATGGTCTCCATAATATTAAATCTATAGCTGAGACTGAAGGTACAGATATTAACTCATATATGTTAGGTGAATTACAGAAGTTTGGAGCTCTTAATCCGGAAGTTATGAAGGGTTTACCTCAACAGATGTATGATTCCATAGCTAAACAGAAACAGAATGAAGATGCTTTTAAAGCAGCAGTCAAAGAAAAGTATAAGACTAGAAAGCCTGAATGATGGGTATTTCTTACGGTGATGGTCGTTGGTTTGATAATGAATATGAAGCTGTCGCAGACAGTCATAAATTAATTCAAAGTCCTAATTATGATCCTAAGACAGATGTCTACCAAATTAGTCCAAATGATTATTATGCAGGTTTACCTGGTAAATTAAATAAAGAAAGTCTGGATTTTAATCTTCAGGGTGAAGTTGAAGATAGACGTAATGAATATCCTTTTTATGCAGAAGGGATGTCTGATGTTTTACAAAGAGCTACAGATAAACAAAAAGGTAATGTTCTAGGTTATAAAACACATTTAGAAGAACCTAAAGATATCCATATTATACGTCATGGTACTACGGAAGAGAATGAAGAAGACAAGATTCGTGGAACTAATGATGATGTTAAGTTAAGCGCCGAAGGCCGTAAACATGCCCTAGAAGCTGCTGAGGAGCTCCGTGGTAAAGGTTTAGAGGCTCTGGTATCATCTCCCCTAGCTAGAGCTAAAGAGACATCCCAGATCATCGGTAAAGAGCTTGGAATACCTATCACGATAAGTGATAAATTAAAGACTTGGAATGTAGGTAATTTCGAAGGTAAACCTTGTGAAGGTAATAATGATATTCTGCAGAACTATGCAGAAAAGAAACCAGATGAAGTAGTGCCTGGTGGAGAATCATATAATCAATTTAAAGACAGAGCATTCGAAGGTATCAGAGAAGCGATCTTAGCTAACAAAGATAAGAAGTTAGGTATAGTTACCCACCATATGGTCGAGAGTTCTTTAGAAGGTTGGGAGAAGACTGGACAAGATAATCCTAGTCTAGATCTATCTAAGTTGTTTGAAGATACAGACCAACCAGGTTCTGTACGTAAGATGACTATGGAACCTGATAGTACTATTATGTCTGATCCATTTGAACAAGCAGCTAGACGTCAACGTGAAGCTGTTAAACCAGGTGTAACAGGACATCTGAGTTATACAGAAAGAACTGGAAAAGATATAAGTAATTATCGTGGTAGTAGACAGGAAGGAATGGCAACAAGAGCTGGTGAAGCTATTGGAACATCTCCGGTAAGAACAATCGGTGAACCGTTATTACGTGGTGCTCAAAATTTAATGGGAGCTCTTAAAATGATCTCAGATAGAGGTCATGAAGGTGCTTTGACAGATGAAGAGATTGAAACAATAGCTCCTAAGTTATTTGATTTTACTTCAATGCTTAATACTCCCGCTCGTCCAATTCCTAATACTTTAGGAATGTTTGTAGCTCCTTCTCTAGGTAAGAAGTTATATGCTCAGGGTCTTCTTAAACAAGGTTTATCTCCTGGAGAAGTTAAAGTTTTGACTGGAGTAGAACATGGTGCTGAAGGAATGCTTAGACAAGAAGTTAGTGATTTACCTTCTTCTGTAAATTTAAATGCTTTTAAAAATAAGAGTAGTTGGAATATAGCCAAACTAGGCGATGTATTAGATCATCCTGAATTTTATAAAGTATATCCAGAAGCTAAAAATATAAAAGTTGAAAGAAATCTTGTAAGTGATACTACAGAAGCTAGATTTATGAGTGGTCAAAATACTATTAAATTAAATAAAAATCTTATAGATGCTACAGAAGTTCATGACGCTATTCTTCATGAATTACAACACTGGGTTCAGAACAAAGAAGGGTTTGCTTTCAATGTTCCTTCTGATGCTCCTGCATCATTTGTAAAAGCATTCGCAGCTAGAATGCGTAAGGAAGGAGTTACAGAATCTCCTAAAGAAAGAATATATAGACAATTAGCATCGGAAGTAGAAGCTAGAAATACTCAGAAGAGAGCAGGTATGTCTGAGTTAGAAAGACGTGTATCTCTTGCTACAAAGACAGAAGATATACCTAGATCTTATCAACTTATCTTTGATGAGAAAGGTAATAAAATAGATACTTCTCCTGCTATGGCTTCTATTGGTAGTCGTCAAGGAGAATTTACTAAAATGTTAGACTCAGGAAAAAGTGTAGAAGAGATTGCAGATTATTTTGGATTAGGCGTAGGAACAGTTCGAAATTATAAAAGTCAGTTACGGCCAAATGAAATGAGAACTATGACTAAGAATGCTAGAGAAGCTGCAGAGAGGTTAAGTAAATTGAAATAACGTTCACAACAGAAATAAGAGTTAAAATCTCATTTAGACATAAAAATAGCCTCGGTAGGCTTTCGCTTACCGAGGCTTAGTCATGTGGGATGTGTGCGGCTTACATAACCCCTTGTACGTTTCTTACATCAGGGGCCTGGCCTGATGATCTTCTCTCGACGAAGATAGTTTAAGCTGCTTCTGCAATATCATCAGATGTGGCCACCAGAGGAATCACCTTAGCCGGAGGAGTCCAGTCCCACTTCTCTAACTCTTCGATTGCATCGATGATGACATTGTAATCAGCACCGTTATCTCTGTCGTAATCATAACCTTCTGCGTCTAAACGACAGGCTACAACGATACGTTCAATCCTCTTAGTCTCTTCACTAAGTTTAGCTACGTACTGATTGTAACCATCCTCATCTCGGACTACAGTAGGATCGATCCAATGTAACCAGTCAGTTAACTGGTAAGCACTGTGGTAATAAAAATCATTCAGGTCGTGATCTTCATCTCCAATACGAAACTTACCAGTCTTCAACCATTCTACAGCTTCAGCCAGAGTCTTAGGCTTAGGATCGTTCAGTCCAAAACGCTTAGCAGCTTCTTCCTGCTTCTTAGTAACGATAGTGTTGATCTCTCGGAGGAAGTAGTTCTTGCTCTGAGCAGTGACATCTTCTTCGTTATTGTACCACATGGTAGTCTCCTGTGCACGAGCACTTGTGCGAGTGCTATTTAAAGGAACTAATTTAATGTCTAGGTGGTTGCCGTATTCTATTGGCGTGACGAGAAACCACCTTGGTCGGTACATCATCAAGCGATCCCGTGCGGTGGAACCCAATATGGTCCAGTTCTCTATGATCGCCTTTTGTAACTCTTCCAAGTCGTTCAGCATGCGTTCTAGCTTGATTACGAGCTTCACGGCGTCTAACTTGTGCTGGACTATCTTCCCATCTTGTTTCTTTTGCATAGTTTCTACTCATATGTTCTAAACTTAACCTCTGATTTCTTTTGTTCTTGTTTGTTTAATGTAATTGTAAAAGGTATCTCCAAGTTTAAATATCCATTAAGAGATTTAGCATTCTCCCACATAGGAGCTATCTTTCCAAATACAAAATGAACTACTTCTTCATCATCTGTAATCCAGTTATTCAGCATCATCTCTTGAAGTAATAGATCTTTAAGATGTCCTACAGTCGTCTTTAACTCTAATTGTTTAGGATATTCTTTTCTAGAATCTTCGTATTTAACCGCAATGACATCTTCTCTAGACAAGGGCTTGGTCATCTTCTTCTCCTGTCGAGGGTCGCTGGAGGTGGAAGCGCCTCTCTCGCCGGACTTTCTTCTTCTCATTTATCTTTAATCTTTCTAATTTATTAGTTGGGTGTCTGTTCTTGCTCATCGTAATAACTTATGAATGTAAAATGGAGTTGAGTACATTAAGACACAGGCTCTACCTAAACAAGTAGACATACTATTAACATATATTAATGCTGTGATAATACCTAAACTAAACCATATAAGTCTATGAAGGAATCTATCTACAATATCTATTATAGCCATAACATACCTCATAAGCCTAGTAACCACTCCTCTGGAATATTCCCGATGGCATATCTAAATCCATTCTTCATAGCCCACTTAACTTGTTTCTCTTTATATTCATAAAAGACTATTCTTAGATCCATATTAGGATGCTGTTTCTTAACTGCTATTAATTTGCATTTATCCTCTGGTCTTAGATAGCCTTTATATTCAATATATATCTTTCCCAGAGGGGTATATAGTTTAAAGTCTATAAGATAGTGTCGAGCTAAGACATAAGGAATCTTTTCAGTTTCGTATTCAAATGTAATCCTAGCTCGACGTAACTGATTGGCTATATTCTCTTCAGATTTATTTCTCGTTTTCTTAGATATCTTCTTCCTCGTTCTCTTCTATATCTTGTAAATATTTACAATCTCTAATAGGTTTAGGACAGTCACAAGAACCATCTAATAAAACACAATCTCTGTCCACAAGAGGATCGCTCTGTGTAGACTTAGGTTGAAGCAAGAAGTCAGTGTATGACTTGTCCAGTTCTGTTAATCTCGATGACATCAGGTTTCCTTTCTACGTGACTAAGGTATCTTGGTCCATCTGAGTAGAGGAAAGTTCGTAGTCTTGGGAAACAACAGTGTTTGTATTGACTGTAGCTAGCTTTAACATCGAGTTTATAATTGCCTGACTTTCCCTCAGGTAATATTCCACATGTACAAGACGGAGCTCTGCTAAGTCCAATTGTTTCTTTGCACGATCTAATCCTTTGATGGATATGCTCTTTTCTAAATGAATGTTCATATAATACCATGTGTCCTAATTGTTTGTCAATAGCTAATATATATGCTGTGTCTTTTACCA
>WNFD01000254.1_pt1 | contig 51550 bp, 42 predicted proteins | sample 5400491 | NCBI WGS metagenome assembly WNFD01 (sample SAMN13153343, study PRJNA577476) | soil metagenome | isolation source: 120 cm saprolite under Douglas fir tree site 2 hole 2 replicate 2 | place: USA:California | collected 2015-04-18
AGTGCGGCTCGGGTGAAGATCGAGCGCTGGAAGCTCGGGCTGGGGGTGCTGCTCACCCTCGCGCTGCTCGCGCTCTCGGTGCCGTGGGGCGGCGACCTGGGCTGGGCCTATCTCGCCGCCCGGCAGTACGCGCGGGCCCGGGAGGTGTTCACCGAGGCGCTGCGCGGCGACCGCACCGACGGCGACCTCTGGCTGGGGCTGGCCGCGACCTACGAGGCGCTCGGCGACCCCGACCGGCAGATCGCGACGCTCGAGGAGGCCGCGCGGAGCATCCCGCGGCGCCGCGACCTGCTGCTCCAGCTGGCCCGCGCTTACGACGCCAACAAGGACCCCGCCGCGGCGGCCGGGGTGCTGGAGCGGCTCACCGCGACGCCGGGACCGGACGACGTGCCGCTGCTCAAACACCTGCTCACCACGTACCGGTGGAAGGGCGACTACGAGCGCCAGCTCGCGGTGCTCCGCAAGCTGGTGGCGCTCGGCCCGACCGACCCCGACGCCGTGCAAGAGCTGGCCGGCGCCGCGCGCAGCCTCAACCGGCAGGACGAGGCCGCGACGGCACTGGAGGCCTACGTGCGCCGGCGGCCCGACGACCCGAAGGGCCGGCGCTGGCTCGGCCAGATCTACGACTCGCTCGGGCAGGAGGATCGCGCGATCGAGCACTGGAAGGTGCTGGCGCGGATCGTGCCCGCCGATCTGGAGGCCCGCGACCGGCTGCTCCCGGCGCCCGGCGGCGAGCCGCGCGCGGAGGAGATCGCGCTGCTCGAGCGCCACCGCGCGGCTGATCCGCGTGATGAAGCGTCGCGTCGCCGGCTGGTGGAGCTCTACCGGGCGATCGGCGACGGTCCCCGCGCCCTCGGCGCGCAGCGGGAGCTGACCGCGCTCCGCCCTCGCGATCACGACGCGCTGGCCCTGCTGGGCCGCCTGCTCGTCGCGCAGGACCGCGGGCCCGCCGCGATCGCCGCGTACGAACGGGCAATCGAGATCGCCCCGGACCGGCTCGACATTGCGCTGGCCCTGGCCCAGCTCCACGAGTGGGGCAACGATCCGCGGCGGGCTCTGGCCCTCCTCGAGCGCGTCGCGAAGGCGCGCCCGACGGATCGGGCGCTGCAGGAGCGGGTGGCCGCGCTCGCCCAGGGGACCGGGGACGGCCAGGCCACGCTGTCGGCGCTGGATCGGCTCGCCGCGCTCTCGCCGCACGATGGCCGCCACGCTCAGCAGGCGGTGGACGCGCTGGTCGGCGCGAACCGGCTGCCCGAGGCGATCGCGCGCCAGCGCCGGATCGTCGAGCAGAGCCCCGGCGCGCCCGGCCCCGCGCTGAAGCTCGCGCAGCTCCACGAGTGGAACAACCAGGAGCGCGAGGCCATCGCCGTGTACGAGGGGCTCGACCGCGCGGGCACGCTGCCCGAGCCCTCGCTCGGCCGGCTCGCCGAGCTCTATCGGTTCCAGGATCGCCCCGAGGACTTCCTGCGGGTGGCCGACCGCTTCCTCGCCCGCCGCCCGGACGACTGGGCCCTGCGCGACGCGGCGGCTCAGGCCGCGGACGGGCTCGGCCGGCCCCAGGACGCGGTGCGCCTGCTGCTGCCGGTGGTGGAGCGGCGCCCCCTCGACGAGGGCCTGGTGCTCCGCTATCTGGCCCTCACCGCGCAGGCCGGGCGCGTGGACGACGGGCTCCGGGTGCACCGCCGCTTCGCGGCCTCGGCGGGCCCAGCTTACCGGGTGAAGGCGGGCCGGCTCCTGATGGATCTCGGCCGGTACCCGGACGCCATCGTCGAGTACGAGGCCGCCCTCGCGGCGGCGCCGGGCGACGGCGGCGACGCGGTGGGCGCGCGGCTGGCCCTGGCCCAGCTCTACGACTGGACCGGGGCGGGCGAGCCGGCGCTGCGGCAGTGGGAGAGCCTCATGCGCGCGCGCCCGCGCGATCCGCGCGTGCTCCGTGAGGTGGGCCGGCGCAGCCTCGCGATGTCGCGCAACGACGTGGCCCTGCGCGCCTACCGCTCGCTGCTCGACGTGCAGCCGGACGACGCGGAGGCGCTCAAGCGGGCCGGGCAGCTCATGGCCTGGAGCCACGACGCGCGCGGGGCCCGGACCGCGCTGGAGCGCTTCAACCGTGTCAAGGGCGGCGACTACGAGGTCCACTACCTCCTGGGCGAGCTCTACGCGGCCGATCGGGACGAGGAGCGTGCGCGCGTCGAGTACGAGCGGGCGCTCCGGCTCCTGCCCGCCCGCCCCCGCTGACCGGGGCCGCCGCGCCGTCCTCCTTGAACGCGGCGGCCGCCCCCGCCATACTCGCTCGATGGGCCCGGTCCGCTTCGCGCGCATCTTGGGATTCTTGCAGTGGGGATTCTTTCAGTGGGGATGCCTGCTGGGGGGACTCCTGCTGTGCCTGGGCCCGACCCTGGGCGCCCCGATCACCGCCGCGCGCGCTCAGACGCCGCCCGCCGCCCCCGCCGCGCCGGAGGCCGTCGACCCGCTCGAGGCGGAGATGATGCGGGCGCGCATCCTGGCCCGACTCGGCCTGGTCCAGGAGGCGCTCGCGGCGTACCGCGCGCTGCTCGAGCGCCACGCGGATGACCGCCGCCTGCGCGAGGACTACGCAGAGCTGCTCGTGGAGGCGGGGCAGCTCGACCAGGCGGGCCCGGCGGTGGATCGCTACCTGGCCGACGATCCCACGTCGGCGCGGCTGCGCCGGCTGCGAGCCCGGCTCGACATGACCCGGGGCGCGCCCGCCGAGGCGGGCCGGCGCCTCGAGGCGCTGGCGCGCGAGCAGCCGCAGGACGCCGGGATCATCGCCGACCTGGCCGCGGCCGAGCTCGGCGCGGGCCGGTGGAGCCGGGCGCTCGCTCTCTACGGCCGGCTGCTCGACGCGGATCCGGAGAACCGCGAGGTCCTCACCGCCTACCGCGAGATCCTTCTCGCCCACGCCCCGCGCGTCGAGCTGATCCATTCCACGCTGCTCCAGGCCGCGGCCACGCACCACGTGGAGGAGGCGGCGTGGCGCGGCTGGCTGGCCGACCGCTGGTGGCTGCGGGCGGGCGCCCGCCACGGCAGCTATATCCAGGACCGCGTGGTGGGCCAGTCCGCGTTCAGCGAGGAGGTGTGGACCGTGCTGGCCACCGTCGGCTTCCAGCCCACGCGCGCGATCTCGCTCTGGGCGGGGCTCGAGGAGTCGCGGCGTCGCGAGGAGATCTTTCGCACCACCGCGCGGCTCGGCGGCGCCTACGACGACGCGAAGGCCACCAGCGCCACGGTGGACGTGGCCATCCGCGAGCTGCTCACCAACCCGGTGGCCGCGCTGCCGCGGAACGGCTCGACCGACCGGGTGACGGTGGATGTGGCGCGCCGCGTCCTGGTGCCGGTGGTGCTGGGCGCCCACTATGATTTCCGGCACTACCGCGTCTCCGGGGAGGATCTGGGGGATCGCTGGGAGGCGGCGGGGCGGGCCGAGCTCGAGCTCGTGCGCAGCCGCGTGCAGGTCACGCTGATCCCGCAGGTATTTTTTGCCCGGTACACGGCCACCGCGGGCGGCGCCCTGCGGGAAGCCGTCTCGTTCATCAAGCGGGAAGACGTGCTGGGCATCGGGGGCGTGGTCGGCTGGGACGTCACGCCTGCGGTGCGCCTCCAGGCGGGCGCGGTCGGGCGCCGCGATCTCTTTCGCGCGATCACCTCGTGGGAGGTCAACGGGGAAGGGCGGTGGCGAATTCGCCCCTGGCTGGAGGGACGCCTGCTCTATACTCGCAACACCGAGTCCACCACGGTGGGCGGCCAGGAAGAATTCTTCCTCGGCCGCCTCGACATCCTGTACTGATGACACCCACTTGGCGGCGTTCGAGAATCCTGTTGCTGGCGGCCGCGGGGCTGACCGCGGCCGGATGCGCGAGCGCGGTGCAGGAGTGGGTGAAGCCCGGCGCGGGCCGCGCGGGCCGTGTCGCGGTGCTCGCCTTCGAGAACCAGACCACCTCGCTGCGCGCCGGCCAGTCCACCGCCGACCTCCTCGTCACCGAGCTGCTCGCCACCGGGGCGATCGCGGTGATGGATCCGAGCGAGGTCGCCGACCTCCTCCGCCGCGAGAACCTGGACCCGGCCGACGCGGGCCGCCTGCCGTCCGCCCAGCGGATCGGCCGCCTCCTGCAGGTGAGCCACGTGCTGCAGGGCTCGGTGACCGAGTATCGCTACAAGCCCGGCCTCTCCGAGACGCCCGCGGTCGGCGTCACCGCGCGGCTCGTGGAGGTGGCCTCCGGCGAGGTGGTGTGGAGCGCGAGCCACGCCCGCCTCGGCTCCTCGTGGATCCGCGAGGACGGACTCGCGCGCGTCGCGCAGCAGGTGGCCCACGACATGGCCGCTCATCTGACGGGCGCCCTGGGCGACGCCCGGGCGCGGTAAGCGCCGGGTGCTCGCCACACTCCGCCGCGGCCGGCCCTACCTGCTCGAGCTCGGCGGCGGGCTCCTCGTGCTCGCCGTCGTCAACCTGCTGCTGCGGCCGAAGGACCCCGGCTTCCTCGCGGTGCAGCCGAACCCGGCCCTGCTGCTCGTCGCGGTGGTGGCCTGTCGCCACGGGCTCCGCGCCGGGCTCACGAGCGGCCTCGTGACCGCGGCGGTGGTCACCGCGTGCATCGTGGCGCGTCTCGAGTACCTGACCTGGAGTGAGGTGCGGACGCTCGGGCACTACGTGACGCCGCTCCTGCTCATCGGCGCCGGTTTCGGCCTGGGCGCCCAGCGGGAGTCGCTGCGACGCGCCACGCTCACCCTCGGGAGCCGCGTCGAGGCGCTCGAGCACGAGCTGGCCGATCAGGCGGTGCGCTTCATGGCCGCCACCGAGGCCAAGCACGAGCTGGAGCGCCGCGTGGCCGACGAGCGCGCGTCGCTCTCGAGCCTCTACACCGCGGCCCGCGCCCTCGAGACCCTCGACGCGGAGCGCCTCTATCCGGCCATCGCGCTCACCGCGCGGCGCTTCCTGCAGGCCGACGCCTGCCAGTGCTACGTGCTCGAGGGCGAGTTGATGCGCCTGCGCGCCGCGGAGGGGCCGCCGCCCGAGCGGTCGGAGATCCCGCCCGACGAGGGCCTGGTGGGCCTGGCGGTCCGCCTCGGCCGCCCGGTCAGCGTGCGCGATGCCGCCGTCATCGCCTCCCTCGACGATCTCCACACCGCGAGCCTGCTGATGGCGGCCCCGCTGCTGGGCCCGCAGGGCACGCTGCTCGGTTGCCTCACGGTGACGGCGCTGCCCTTCCTGCGCCTCACCGCCGCCTCGCTCGACCGCCTGGGCCTGGTGGCGGACTGGGGCGCGCGGGCGCTCGCGAACGCGCGGACGCATCAGGAGACGCGCGCGCGGACCATCGAGGACGACCTGGTGGGCGCCTACACCTACGCGTACTACCAGCGCCGGCTCCACGAGGAGGAGACGCGCGCCGACCGCTACGGCCGGCCGCTCGCGGTGGTGATCTTCCGCGTCCAGCGCTTCGGCGCGGTGGAGCCCGAGCGCCGCATCGAGCTGGGGCGCGTGCTGTCGCTCGTGTTCTCGCGCACGCTGCGGGACGTGGACATCGTGTGTCGCTATGCCACCGAGGACTCCTTCGCGATCATCCTGCCCGAGACCCCGCCCGCGCATGCCGAGGTCGTCGTGGAGCGCCTGTCGCGCGAGATCAACAACTTCCACTTCGCCCCCTACGGCGACGAGACGCAGGACCTCGAGTTCTCGGCGCGCGTCCTCGCGGTGCGGGAGCGGCCCGGGGGAGTGACGTCCTGATCGCCGCGCTCCCGGCGGGCTGGCTCGCGGAGGCGCTCGCCTTGGCGCTCGCGCTCGCGGGCCCCCCGTGGTGGGCGCTGGGCCTGGTCGCGCACGCGGCCGCCGCGTGGCTCGCCGGGCGCGCCCTGGGCGATGGACGGCGCGACGCCCGGTTCCTCGCCACCGCGCTCGTGCTCTCGCTGCCCGGCCTCGGCCTGATCGGGCTCAACGCGATTCGCTTCTGGCGCAAGCGCGCCGCGCCGGCCGGGATGTACGCGGGCGCGCACTCGGAGATGGCGGGCCTGCCCGGCCCCGGGCAGACTCCCGAGCCGGTGGACCGCGTCCTCGACTGGCTGCAGGCGCAGGTCTCGGTGCAGCCGGTGGCGGACCTCATCCGCGCCGCCGACCCGCGCACGCAGCGCTGGGGCGTCGGGCTCCTCGCCAAGCGCGGAGACGGCGCCGCGGTGGACCTCCTGCGTGAAGCCCTGGGGGCGGATGACCGTGACACGCAGATCGCGGCCTCGGGCGCGCTGCAGCGGGTGGAGGAGCGGCTGGTGGCGCGGATCTCGCGGGCGCAGGAGCAGCTCCAGCTCGACCCGGAGTCGCCCGAGCGCCTCATGGCGGTGGGCGACGCGTGCGTGGCCTACCACGAGAGCCGGCTGCTGGAGGCGGCGATGGGCCGCCACTGGCTCGGTGAGGCGGAGGCCGCGTACCGGGCGGCCCGCGCGCGCCGGCCGGAGTGGGCCGCGCCGGCCGCGGCGCTGGCCCGGGTGCGGCTGGCGCAAGGCGAGGTGGCGGAGGCGGAGACGCTTGCGGCGGAGGCCCGCGCCGCCGCGCCGTCCACCGAGACGGATCTGCTGCTCTCGGAGATCTTCTTCGCGCAGGGCCGCTGGGGCGACCTGCGGGCGCTCTCGCGGGACGCGGTGGCCGCCGGCCGCGCCGACGACACGCTCCGCTGGTGGGCGGAGGAGCCCGCGGCGTGACCGCTACGCCGCCCCCGCCCGCCGACGTCTGTCTGATCCTCGAGGGCACGTATCCCTACGTGACGGGCGGAGTGTCGGCCTGGATCCACCAGCTCGTCACCGCGCTGCCCGAGCTGCGCTTCGCGATCTTCCACATCTCGGCGACGAGCGGCGAGACGCACGAGCCGCGCTACCAGATGCCACCCAACGTGGTGAGCCTGGTGGACGTGGGCATCCACGGTGGCGACGAGCCGGCGGGCATGAGCCACGGGATGGATCCCGCCTCGTGGGAGACGATCTTGCGCTACCACGAGGAGCTCAAGGATGGCCGGGCGGACGGGCTCGGGGATCTCCTCCGGCAGATCGCGCCCCACCCGGGCGCCGGTCCCTCGGTGCACGACTACATCTACGGCAAGCCGTCGTGGGACATCGTGCGGCGCCTCTACGAGAGCCGGGCCTCCCACATCTCGTTCCTCGACTACTTCTGGACGTGGCGGTTCACCCACCTGCCGATGTTCCGGCTGCTCCACGCCCCGGTGCCGGAGGCCGCCCTGTACCACACCGTCTCCACCGGATGGGCGGGGCTGGTGGCCGCGACCCAGCGGGCCCGCCACGACCGGCCGATGCTGCTCACCGAGCACGGCATCTACTCGCGCGAGCGGCGGATGGAGATCGATCAGGCCGAGTGGATCTACGTGCAGCAGCAGGCGCCCATGACGCTGTCGGCGGGGCCGGGCTTCTTCAAGGAGCTGTGGACCCGGCTCTTCGAGCACCTCTCCCGCATCACCTACGCCCACGCCGACCGCATCGTCACGATCTTCGAGGGCAACCGCCAGGCCCAGATCCGGGACGGGGCGGACCCGGCCAAGACGCTGGTGGTGCCGAACGGCATCAACATGGAGCCGCTCGCCGCGCTGCCGCGCGTGGAGGCGGCGCCGGGAGAGTTCCGCATCGGCTTCGTGGGGCGCGTGGTGCCGATCAAGGACGTGAAGACGTTCATCCGCGCGGTCAAGATCGTGAGCGCGGCGCTGCCGGGCGCGCGCGCGGTGATCGCGGGGCCGGGCGACGAGGACCCGCAATATCTCGACGAGTGCCGCGTGCTGGCCGCGACGCTCGGGATCGCCGAGCGGGTGGAGTTCACCGGCCCCGTGGACGTCAAGCAGATCTACCCGCGCATCGACGTGCTCGTGCTCACCAGCATCTCGGAGGGGCTGCCCCTCGTGATCCTGGAGGCGGCCGCCGCCGGCATCCCGGTGGTCTCCACCGACGTGGGCGCCTGCCGCGAGCTCCTCGAGGGCAGCCAGCCCGCGGACCGGGCGCTCGGCGCGAGCGGGCTCGTGACCGGCCTCGCCGACCCGGGCGCGACCGCGCAGGCGATGCTGAGCCTGGCCCGCGACCCGGGGCTGCGCGAGGAGATGGGCCGGGCCGCGCGGAACCGGGTGCGCGCCCACTACCAGGAGTCCGACCTGATCCGTCGCTACCGGGAGATCTACACGGACATGATCGGGTCGCGGGCGGGGTAGGGCGATGGCGGGCATCGGCTTCCGGCTCAAGCGCCTCATCGTCGAGGATAGCAGCAGCGGCTGGCTGCGCGCGCACCTCTACGGCGCGGTGCTCTCGGCGGGTCCGTGGCTGCTCTCCATCTGCACGCTCGGGACCCTGGCCCTGTTCTCCCGCGACCTGATCGGCGAGGCGGCGCACGCGCGGTTCCAGGCGATCGTCGTCTACACCTACACGTTCTCGCTGATCACCACCGGCGCCGCGCACATGGTGGTGACGCGCCAGCTCGCCGACGAGCTCTACGTGGGCCGCATCGGGACCCTGGTCGTCTCCTACCGCTTCACGGTCGGGTGGACCGCGCTGGCGCACCTCCTGCTCGGCGCGCTGTTCTACGGCCTGGCGCCCGGGCTCGACCCGGACGTGCGCCTGTTCGGGGTCATGCTGCTGGTCGTGGTGTCGTGCACCTGGATGGTGATGATCTACCTCGGGGCGGCCCAGGACTACGCGAGCGTGGTGGCCGCCTTCTTCGCGGGCAACGTGGTGAGCCTGCTCGCCGCCCTGGCGCTCGGCCGCTGGCTCGGCACGAGCGGGCACCTGGGCGGCTTCCTGCTCGGCCAGGCGGCCATCCTCTTCGTGCTGTGCGCGCGGGTGGAGCGCGAGCTCACCGCGGTGCGCGTGCCGGAGACGGTGGAGCTCACCAGCGCCTTCGTCCGCTACCCGGATCTGATCGCGGCCGGGCTCCTCTACAACGCGGCCATCGCGGTGGACCGCATCGCGTTCTGGATCGCGCCGACCGGCCGGACCATCGTGGGCTGGTTCCACGCCTCGCTCTACGACACGCCGATCTTCCTGTGCTACCTTTCGGTCGTGCCGTCGCTCGCCGTCTTCCTCGTCAGCGTCGAGACCGACTTCTACGATCGCTACCGGGAGTACTACGGGGTGGCCACCAAGCACGGCACCCTGCGGCAGGTGCTCGAGGCCAAGCGGGCCATGACCGCCTGCCTGCGCGACGGCCTGCGCCGCATGCTGGTGGTCCAGGGCCCGCTGACCCTGCTGCTCATGGTGCTGGCGCCGTGGATCGCGGCCGAGCTCGCGCTCGACGGGCTGCAGCTCGGGATCATGCGCTGCGGGCTCGTGGGCGCGCTGCTGCACGTGCTCTGCCTCTTCGGGGGCATCGTGCTGCTCTACTTCGACCGGCGGCGCGCGGCCGCCGAGGTCGCGGGGGTCTTCCTGGCCGGCAACCTGGTCTTCACCGTGATCACGCTGGTGGTGGGCCCGCGCAGCTACGGGCTCGGCTATCCGCTCGCCGCGCTGCTCGGATGCGCGTGGGCCTACCATCGCCTCGAGCAGACCCTCGATGATCTGGAGTACCTGACGTTCGCGGCGCAGCCGATGGCGCCCGAGGCGTCGGCCGTCGAATCGAGCGCGCCCGCATCCGCCTGATGGCACACCGCTCGGCGGGCGAGGCCACGCTGGTGGCGGCCCTGCTGGCCCTGCTCGCGGCCGCCATCGTCTACCCGCTGGTCCAGGTGCTGTCGGTGGCCTTCCTGGACGGGGGCGTGCCCACCCTGCGGCCGCTCGGGGCCTTCTTCGCGCGCCCGCTCTTCCGCGAGGCGTTCGTGAACACGCTGCTGGCCGGAGTGCTGGCGGTGGTGATCGGCAGCGTGATCGCGGTGCCGCTGGCGCTCCTCACCGTGCGCTACCGCTTCCCGGGGCGGACCCTGGTCACGGTGCTGGGCGTGCTTCCGCTCGTGATCCCGCCCTTCGTGGGCGCGGTGGCCTTCCAGCAGATCCTCGGACGGAGCGGGGCGGTGAACCTGCTGCTGCTCGAGCACGCGGGCTTCACGATCCCGTTCATGGAGGGGCTCACCGGGGTGGTGCTGGTGCAGAGCCTCCACTACTTTCCGTTCATCCTGCTCAACACCGCGGCCGCGCTCGCCGGCCTCGACCGCTCGCTCGAGGAGGCGGCCCAGAACCTCGGCAGCTCGGGCCTGCGCCTCTTCCGTCGCGTGCTGCTGCCGCTGGCCCTGCCGGGCTACGCGGCGGGGGCCCTGCTCACGTTCATCCGCGTGATCGACGACCTGGGCACGCCGCTGATGCTCAACTACACCAAGCTGCTCGCGCCGCAGGCCTACGTACGGGTGACCACGATCGGCCTCACCGACGTGGACGGCTACGTGATCTGCGTGATCCTGGTGGCCCTCTCGCTCGGGGCGCTCGCCCTCTCCAAGGCGGTCCTGGCCCGCGGCGAGTTCGCGGCGCTCGGGCGGGGCGGCGAGGCGCCGCCGGTGGCGCTGGGCCCGCGCGGCGCGCTGGTGGCGTGGGGACTCGTCGCGCTGCTGCTGGGGCCGGCGCTGCTCCCGCACGTGGGCATCCTGCTGCTGTCGGTCTCAAGGGTGTGGAGCCTCACCCCGGTGCCGAGCGTGTACACCCTCGGCAACTACGAGGAGATCCTGGTCCGCTCGCCCCAGTTCATCGCCAACACGGTGCGCTACGCGGGACTCGCCGCGCTGCTCGACGTGGCGCTGGGCGCGGTGATCGCCTGGCTCCTGCTCCGCGGCCGGGTGCGGGGCCGGCAGTGGCTCGACACGATCTCCACGGTGCCGCTCGCGATCCCCGGCGTGGTGATCGCGGTGGGCTACCTCCGCGCCTTCGCCTCGTTCCGCGTGCCGGGCCTGGGCGAGCCGCTCACGTCCACGTGGCTCATCCTGGTGATCGTGTACGCGGTGCGGCGGCTGCCCTACGCGGTGCGGGGGGCCTACGCGGCGCTCCAGCAGCTCTCGCCCGCGCTGGAGGAGGCGGCCCAGAACCTGGGGGCCAATCGCCCGCGCACCTTCCGGCGCATCACGCTGCCGCTGATGATGCGCGGACTGCTGGCCGGCGGCCTGCTCGCCTTCATCACCTCGGCGGTGGATCTCTCGTCCACGATCTTGCTGGTGCCGCGGGTGGAGCTGGGTCCGCTCTCGTACGGCATCTATCTCTACATGCAGTCGGCGGTGGGCCGCGGCCCGGGCGCGGCGCTCGGGGTGGTCGCCATCGTGCTGGTGGCGGCCGGGACGTGGGCCGCCACCGCGCTGGCGCGGCGCTCCGGCGCGGCGCTGTTCCGGAGCTGACGATGGCGTCGCCCGCCCGGACCTGGGTCCTGCCGGCCTCGATGCTGCTCGGGACCTTCGCGTGGTCGTTCGTGTACGTGAGCCTGCCCTTCCACATCCAGAAGATGTCCACGCTGGACGCGGCCGCGACGCTGCGCTGGACCGGGTGGATCCTCGGCATCAGCCCGCTCATCACGGTCATCACCGCGCCGATCTCGGGGCGCATCGGCGAGCGCATCGATCCCAAGCGCGGCTTCGTGGCGGTGCAGGCGTTCCAGGGTCTGGGCTTCCTCGGCATGGCGCTCGCGCGCACGCTGCCCGAGATGCTGGTCGCCCGCGTGCTCCTGGGGCTGATGGGCGCGGTGTCCACCTTCGCCTTCATCATGGTGGGGCGGTCCGGCGGCGACGTGCGGCGCCAGGTGTCCTATATCCAGTCGGGCATGACGCTCGGGCAGGTGCTGGGGCCGGCGGTGGGGGCGGTGGTGGCGGCGCGCCTCGGGTTCCAGCTCTCCTTCATCCTGGGCGGCGTGATGCTGTGGGCCTGCTCGGCCCTCGTGGCCTGGGGCGTGCCGCCGGGCAAGCCGCGCGATGCCAAGGCCTCGAGCGACCGGCGCACGTCGCCGCGCGAGCTGGTGACGGTGTGCCTCGTGGTGCTCACCGGATCCACGCAGATCTTCTTCCTCGCCGCGATCCTCCCGCAGATTCTCCCGCCGCTCGGGGTGTCGGGGGACTCCACGCTCGAGGTCGGCGGGTTCCTCCTCCTGATCACCGGGCTGGCCGCCGCGCTCGGCGCGATGGCGGCGCCGCGCCTGGCCGAGGTCGTCGGCGATCGGCGCGCGCTGATCTGGTTCCTCCTGGGCTCCTCGGTGCTGGTGGCCGCGCTCGGGGTCGCGGGCAACGTGTGGAGCTTCGGAGTGCTCCGCTTCCTCCAGGTGCTGTGCATCGCGCCGGTCTTCCCGCTCTCGGTGGCGGCGATCGCGCAGCGGGCGTCCGGGGAAGCCATCGGATTCGTCAACTCGGCGCGGATCGGGGCGGCCTTCATCGGACCGGTGGTGGCGACGACGCTGCTGTCGTCCATGCCGCCCGCCGCCGTCTACCTGGTGCTGGCCGGGATGGGGCTGTCGGTGATCCCGCTCGTGGCGCGGCTCAACCGCCGCGCGCGACCGTGGGACGGGGGAGGTGAGAGGGCGTGAGCCAGGACGAGCTGGTCCGGCTGTCGGAAGTCCGCATGGAAGGCGTGGGCAAGCGCTACGGCGACCAGTGGGCGGTGCAGGACGTCTCGCTCTCGATCCGGCCCGGGGAGTTCTACACGCTGCTGGGCCCGTCCGGCTGCGGCAAGACCACGCTGCTCCGGCTCCTCGCCGGATTCATCACGCCCGACACCGGCCGCATCATCGTGGACGACGAGCCGATCGATCCGATACCGCCGTGGAAGCGCAACCTGGGCATGGTCTTCCAGCACTACGCGCTGTGGCCGCATCTCTCCGTGTTCGAGAACGTGGCCTTCGGGCTCCGCGAGCGTGGCGTGAGCGGAGTGCCGCTCACCGCGAGAGTGGCCGCCGCCCTCGGCCAGGTGGGCCTCGCCGGCTTCGAGGAACGCCGGCCGTCCCAGCTCTCGGGGGGCCAGCAGCAGCGGGTGGCGCTGGCGCGGACCCTGATCATCCAGCCGCGCCTGCTCCTGCTCGACGAGCCGCTCTCCAATTTGGACGCGGTGCTGCGGTCGCAGATGCGGCTCGAGCTGGCGCGGCTGCATCGCGACGTGGGCATCACCACCGTCTACGTCACCCACGACCAGGCGGAGGCGCTCGCGCTGTCCACGCGCATCGCGGTGCTGAGCCAGGGCCGGATCGTGCAGGAGGGCAAGCCCGAGGAGATCTACTGGCGCCCGCGTAGCCGGTTCGTGGCCGAGTTCGTTGGCGCCGCCAACCTGGTGACGGTGCGGGTCACGGAGGTGCGCGACCTGGGCGTGGTGGTCGAGACGACCGGCGGCTCGCGCATCCCGGTCGCCTCGGGCGGTCACGCGTGGGCGGTCGGGGCCCACGGGCTCCTCTGCCTCCGGCCGGAGGCGCTGCGGCTCGAGGAGGCCGAGCGCGCGGCGGGGGGGATCCGCGGCAAGGTGGCCGGGCACGTGTTCGAGGGCGCGCGCCAGCTCTACGACGTCGCGATCCCGGGCGGCACCGTGCGCGTGGAGATGATCACCTCGGCGCCGCAGGGCCGCAGCTTCAAGCCGGGCGACGAAGTCAAGATCGAGATCTCCCCGGAGACGTCCGTGCTGCTCCCCGCGGAGCCTTGAGGGTGTCCCGGCCGCGGACAACCGTCCGGCTAATTACCGTTTAGTTCTTTAAGCTCTATTCAATGCGGGGGCCCAGAAATGGCCCCCGCACTCCCCCAGTCGGCGGATATCCGTTTCGGTGTACTCTTCGGGCCCGGAGGGCGTCATGACCGACATTAGCCCGCAGGATCTTAAAGTCCGGCTCGATCGCCGGGACCCGATCGTGCTGCTCGACGTGCGCGAGGATTGGGAGACCGCGCTCTGCCGCCTGGAGAACGCGACCCATATTCCGATCGAGGAGATCGAGTTCCGAACCACCGAGCTCGATCCTGCCGACGAGATCGTGGTGTACTGCCACCACGGTGTCCGCAGCGCCGCGGTCGCGAACTTTCTCCGCCAGCAGGGTTTCAAGGCGGTGAACCTGGCCGGCGGCCTCGACTCCTGGGCCTCCTCGATTGACAGGACGATGAAGCGGTACTGATCGGTATGCCAGTAGCGCCAGATTTCGTACGCGTTGAACGCGACGGCGGGCTCGCCTGGGTCACCCTCGACCGGCCGCCGCTGAACCTGATCGTGCCCGAGATGGTTGAGGGGATCCGCGCCACCTTCGACGCGCTCCGGCGCGATCCGACGGTCCGCGCCGCGGTGATCACCGGCGCGGGGCGGGCCACGACCGGCGGCATGCAGCTCCAGGTCCTGCGCGACTTCACCCCGGCCACCGCCAAGGCGTTCATCGCGAGCCTGCACGAGGCGATCGACCTGGTGCACGACGCGCCCTTTCCCACCGTGTGCATGGTCAACGGCGCGTGCCTGGGGGCGGGCTTCGAGCTGGCGATGGCCTGCGACCTGCGCACCGCGGCCGCCGGGGCCCTCCTGGGCCTGCCCGAGATCCGCGTCGGTATCCCTTCCGTGATCGAGGCGGCTCTCTTGCCCGGCATGGTCGGGCCGGGGCGGGCAGCCGAGATCCTGCTGACCGGCGAGCCGGTCACCGCGGAGCAGGCGCTCGAGTGGGGGCTCGTGAACCGGGTCGCGCCGCCGGCCGGGCTGCGCGCGGTGACCGCCGAGCTGGTCGGGCGCATCGTCGAGTGCGCGCCGACCGCGGTGCGTCTGCAGAAGGAGCTGATCGTGCGCTGGCGCAACACCGATCCGCGGACCGCGGTGGAGTACGGGGTCAATGCGTTCGGGCAGTCCTTCGCCACCGGCGAGCCCCGCGAGGCCATGGAGGCCTATCTCGGCAAGCGCAAGCCCCGCTTCGCTTCGTGATCCGCCTCGTCACGTTCGACTTCTGGGACACCCTCGTCACCGATTCCGCCGACAGCCTCCGCGCTCAGCACGCCCTGCGGGTGGCGGCGATCCGGCGCGCGCTGGGCGACGCGGGGGCCCCGGTGAGCGAGGTCGAGGCGGAGGACATTCACGAGCGCTCGGGCGTCGTGCTGGCCGAGCGCTTCTGGAGCCTCAACCGTGACCCGAGCCACGAGGAGCAGCTCCGGATCGTTCTGGACACCGGGCGCCCCGGCATCGCCGCGCGCCTCGGCCCCGCCGCGTTCGTGGCGGCGCTCGACGGCTACATCAGCCCGGTGCTGGCCCATCCGCCGGACCTCTCTCCGGGCGCGGATCGCGCGGTGCGGGAGCTGGCCGCGCGCGGCGTGCGCCTCGGCATCGTCTCCAACACCGGGCGCACCCCGGGGGTGATCCTGCGCCGCGTCCTCGAGCGATACGGGCTGCTCGGCTACTTCGGCGCAATCTCCTACTCCGACGAGGTCGGCTTCCGCAAGCCCGAGCCCGAGATCTTCCGCGTCACGCTGGCCCGCTCCGGGGTGGCGCCGGAGGAAGCGGTGCACATCGGCGATAACCCGGACGCGGACGTGGTCGGGGCGCAGGGGGCCGGCATGCGCGCCGCGCACTACACCGCGGGTTTCCGCCGGCCGGCGGCTCAGGCCGACCTGCTGATTCCCGACCTCGGCATGCTCGCCGACGAGGTTTTTCGGATTGCGCCCGAGAAGGCCGGCGGGTAACATGCCTGCCGCCATGGACGTGGACGCGCTGCGAGCAAAGATCCGCGACATCAAGGATTTCCCGACCGAAGGCATCCTCTTCAAGGACATCACCACGCTGCTCAAGGACGGCCCCGCCTGGGCCTCCGTCATCGACCACCTGGCCGCCCGTTATGACACCGCGCGGGTGGATCTCGTGGTGGGGGTGGAGTCGCGGGGCTTCATCTTCGGCGGTGCGCTCGCGCATCAGCTCAAGGCGGGCTTCGTGCCGGTGCGCAAGCGGGGCAAGCTGCCCGCGCCCACGATCGAGGAGGAGTACGAGCTCGAGTACGGCCGCGATGTCCTGGCCATCCACGAGGACGCGGTGGGCAAGGGCCAGCGTGTCCTCGTGGTGGACGACCTCCTCGCCACCGGCGGGACCATGGCCGCGACGCTGCGGCTCGTCGGGCGGCTTGGGGCCACCGTCGTGGGGGCCGCGTTCCTGATCGAGCTGGCGTTCCTCAAGGGGCGTGAGCGGCTCGCCGGCCACCGGATCGACTCCCTGATCGTGTACGAGTAGGCGGCCGGAAGTGGTTGTATGATGGGGACCTGGAGGCGATCCATGAGCGAGCGCATGTGGCCGGGAGCGGTGGTGATCGTGGTCGCGGCATTGGCGGTGCCCGCGGGGCTGGGGGCGGCCGAGCCCGAGCAGAAGGCGGTGGTGCCCCTCATCCTGAACCTGATGAACCGGCCCGTGGAGTCTCGCGAGCGGGCCTACACCGAGGACATCAAGCGTGACGCGCTGGCGCCCCGGCCGTCGGCCATCGACGAGTGGGAGCCGCAGCCGGACGGCTCCATGCGCAACAAGAAGACCGGGATCAGCGTGAAGGTCATGAACCCGTGTCCGGCCGGCGACATCGACCACGAGTTCGCGCTGGCCGCGTACAACCGGTCGCGACCCCGCCGCTGATCGTCGAGCAGGTCCCTACCATTCGAGGCTGACGCCGCCCGGGCGCCCGGGGACGGCTGTGACCGGGAGATAATCAGGCATGGCCATACGGACCGTCGGAGTGCTGGGCTGTGGTCTCATGGGGTCGGGAATCGTCCACGTGGCCGCGCAGGCCGGCTTTCCGACGGTGGTGGCGGAGGCGAGCCAGGAACTGCTCGACCGCGGGCTCGGCGGGCTCCGCAAGAGCCTCGACGCGCTGGTGGCCAAGGCGCGGATCGACGAGAAGGCCCGCGATGAGATCATGGGCCGGATCAAGGGCGCGGTCGGCCTCGAGGCCTTCCGCGACTGCGACCTTGTGATCGAGGCCATCACCGAGAACCAGCCGCTCAAGAACGAGACCTTCGGCAAGCTCGACCGGATCTGCCCGCCGCACGCCCTGCTCGCCTCGAACACCTCGTCGTGCAACGTCACCGCGATGGCCGCGGCCACCAAGCGGCCCGGCCAGGTGCTGGGTCTCCACTTCTTCAACCCGGTGCCGCTCATGAAGCTGGTGGAGGTGGTCCAGACCATCCTCACCGACGAGAAGAGCGTGCTCGCGGCTTACGAGTGGGTGCAGGCGGTGGGCAAGGTGCCGGTGCGCGCCAAGGACTCGACGGCCTTCATCGTGAACCGCCTGCTCGTGCCGTACCTGCTCGACGCCATCCGGGTCTACGAGGGCGGGCTGGCCTCGCTGGAAGACATCGACCAGGCCATGAAGCTCGGCTGCGGCTACCCGATGGGCCCGTTCACCCTGCTCGACCTGGTGGGTCTCGACACCACCATGTACGTGGCCGAGGTCATGTTCGACGAGTACCGGGAACCCCGCTACGCCCCCCCGCCGTTGCTCAAACGCATGGTGATGGCCGGGCAGCTCGGTCGGAAATCCGGGAAGGGGTTCTATGACTACAGCCGGTAGTGAGGCGAACCGCGGTCGCGGGCTCGCGGGTGGCCGCGACATGGTTGGCCCACGGTCAACATGGCTTGGCCATGTTGAGGATGAAGGCATGGCGGGACAGTTGGGCCGGAAGAGCGGCAAGGGGTTCTACCGCTACTCGAAATGAGCAATCTGTACTATCTCACCGACGACCAGCGGGCCATCCGCGACCTCGCCCGGGAGATCGCGCGCGAGCGGATCGCCCCGCTCGCGGCGCACGTGGACGAGACCGGCGAATACCCCCACGAGCAGCTCAAGCTGCTGGGCCAGCAGGGGCTGATGGGGCTCCACATCCCGGAGGCCTACGGGGGCGCCGCGGCGGGCTCGCTCGCCTTCTGCCTGGCCGCCGAGGAGGTGGCCTGGGCCTGCGCCTCCACCTCGACCATCTTCCTGGTCCAGAACCTGGGCGGCTACCCGATCATCTTCGCGGGCCGCGAGGAGCAGAAGCGGCGCTACCTGCCGAAGCTGGCCTCCGGCGAGATGACCGCGGCCTTCTCGCTCTCCGAGGCCGGCTCGGGCTCCGACGCGGCGGCGATGACCTGCCGGGCCGTGCGCCGAGGCGACCGCTACGTGCTGAACGGCTCCAAGATGTGGGTGACCAACGGCTCGCACGCGGGCGTCATCACCGTGTTCGTCACCACCGACCCCGGCAAGCGGGCCAAGGGGGTGACCGCGCTCCTGGTCGAGCCGGGCATGAAGGGCTTCACGGTGGGCAAGGCGGAGCGCAAGCTCGGCATCCACGGCTCGCCCACGGTGGCGCTCCACTTCAGCGATTGCGAGGTCCCGGTGGAGAACCGGCTCGGCGAGGAAGGGGAGGGCTTCAAGGCCGCGATGCAGACCCTCGAGCAGTCGCGCCCCACCATCGGCGCGCAGGCGGTCGGCATCGCCCAGGCCGCGCTCGACGCCTCGGTGGCCTACGCCAAGGAGCGGCGCGCCTTCGATCAGCCCATCGCCGCCTTCCAGGGCATCCAGTTCATGCTGGCCGACATGGCGATCGCGGTGCACGCTTCGCGACTCGTCGTCCACCACGCCGCCTCGCTGATCGACCGCGGGATCAGCGGCACCTCGCTCGAGGCCTCGGCGGCCAAGTGCCTGGCCTCGGACACCGCCATGAAGGCGGCCACCGACGCGGTGCAGATCTTCGGGGGCTACGGCTACACGCGGGAGTTCCCGGTGGAGCGCTTCATGCGCGACGCCAAGATCACCCAGATCTACGAGGGAACGAATCAGATTCAACGCGTGGTCATCGCCCAGCAGCTCCTGGGCAAGTCCTGACACGCTAATCCAACGGGGGATCTCGATGAGCGACCGACGCCAGCCACGTGTGCATCGCCGCACCTTTCTGAAGGCCGCCGGGACCGCCGCGGGCGCCGCCGCGCTCGGCTTTCCCGCGGTGCTGCGCGCCCAGGCCCCGACGCTCAAGGTGGGCGCTGTTCACCCGATCACGGGCCCACTGGCCGAGCCCGGGCAGGCCTGCCGCCTCGGGGCGCAGATGGCCGCCGACGCCATCAACGCGGCGGGCGGCATCAAGTCGCTCAACGGCATGAAGCTCGAGCTGCTGTTGGGTGACACCCAGACGAAGCCCGACATCGGGCGGACCGAAGCCGAGCGGGTGATCAACCAGGGCGCCCAGGTGCTGATGGGCTCCTTCGACTCCGGCTCCACCGCGGCGATGGTGCCGGTGGTCCAGCAGCGTCGGATCCCCTTCCTGGTGGACATCGCCGCCGCCGACCCGATCACCGCCAACGTCGCCCGAGCGGTCAAGGACGGGCAGCAGAAGACGCAATACGTGTACCGCAACTTCCCGACCGGCACATCGTTCGGCCGGAGAGCCGTCCAGTACTTCGGCGAGGTCTTCAAGGAAGCCAACGTCTCGCCGAAGCGCGTCGTCCTCATGTACTGCAACGACCTCTTCGGCCAGAACAACGCCAAGGGCTTCCAGGCCGCGCACGCGGCGGCCAAGCCCTCGTGGGAGATCGTGGACGTGATCCCGTGGCCGGAGCCGCCCCAGGACCTCTCCACCGAGGTGTCCCGCGCCAAGTCGGCCAAGCCCGACATCATCGCGCCGATCACGCGACCGGCCAGCGCGCAGCTCCTCTTGCCGGAGATCCGGAAGCAGCGCCTGGACATCCTGGGCATCGTCGGGCCGGGCAGCCCGGGGCTCTACGAGGCGGGGCAGCTCGCCGCCCTCAAGGAGGACCTCGAGTACGTGATGAGCAGCCTGCCGTGGGCGAACTTCAAGAATCCGCGCACCCAGGCGGTCGCCGCCGAGTACCTGAAGCGGTCGAACGGCAAGACGTTCGACACCAACTCGGGCTACTCCTACGACGGGATGATGCTGATCGCGGACGTGCTGGAGCGCGCCAAGTCCACCGATCCCGACGCGATCGTGGAGGCCCTCCGGAAGTCGAACTGGTCGGGCGGGCTCATGCAGTACGCGGGGCCGGTGGTGTTCAACGAGCTCGGCGACAATCCGAACGCGGTCACCACCATGATCCAGATCCTCGGCGGCAAGCCGGTCGCGGTCTGGCCCAAGGAGGCCGCGGTTCAGAAGTTCGTCTTCCCGCGTCCCAAGGCGTAGCGGGCCCTGGACCCGGCGCTCGTCGCCCAGGGGCTGCTGAGCGGCCTGCTGTTCGGAGGCGTCTACAGCCTCATGGCCGTGGGGCTCACCCTGATCTTCGGGGTGATGCGGGTCGTGAACTTCGCCCACGGCGACATGATGGTCTGGGGCATGTACCTGGCCTGGATCCTCTCCACCCGGGCGGGGATCGATCCCTACGTGGGGTTCATCGCCTGCGCGGCCGCCCTCTTCGTGATGGGCTGGGTCACCCAGCGCCTGCTCGTGGACCGGATCGTCGACGCCCCCCACGAGATGCAGATCCTCCTCATGCTGGGCGTCGCCCTCGTGCTCGAGAACGTGGCCCTGGTGGCCTTTGGCCCCGACCCCCAGCGGGTGCGCTCGCCGCTGCGGGCGGCCACCTTCTGGCTCGGCCCGGTGTTCGTGGACGTGACGCGGCTCGTGACCTTCGCGCTGGCCCTCGCCCTCACCCTGGCGCTCTACCTCTTCCTCACGCGCACCGATCTGGGCCGCACCATGCGCGCGGCCGCCGACAATGCCTACGGGGCGCTCGTGATCGGCACCGACGTGCGGCGCGTCTACGCCGCCGCCTTCGGCATCGGCGCCGCCTGCGTGGGGGCGGCGGGGGCGCTCGTCTCGCCGATCCTGCCCTTCCAGCCCGCGGGCGGGCTCTCGCTGTCGGTGGCCTCGTTCAACATCGTGATCATCGGCGGCATGGGCAGCCTGCCCGGCGCGTTCCTGGGCGGACTGCTCGTCTCGGTGGCCGAATCGCTCGGCGCGGTGTTCCTGAGCCCATCCGTGAAGGAGCTGGTGAGCTTCTCGCTCCTCATCGTGATCCTGCTGTTCCGCCCGGCCGGCCTCTTCGGGAAGACCGCCGCGTGAAGTGGCTCGCCGCCGCCGCCCTCGTCGTCCTCCTGCTGCTGCCCGCGGTGCTCAACTCCTACGTGGTCACCGTGTTCATCTTCATCTTCTTCTACGCGTTCCTGGGGCAGGCCTGGAACATCGTGGGCGGCTACGCGGGACAGCTCTCGGCCGGCCACGCCGCCTTCGTGGGGATCGGCGCCTACACCTCCGCGGTCCTCTCGGTGCAGGCCGGGCTCACCCCGTGGATCGGCATGCTCGTGGGCGGCCTGCTCTCGGCCGTCCTCGGCACGGTGGTCGGTTATCTGGGCTTCCGCTTCGGCCTGCGCGGGTTCTACTTCGTGCTGCTCACGGTGGCCTTCGCGGAAGTCTGCCGCATCGTGGCGCTGAACACGGACGCGGTGGGCGGGGCCCTCGGCTACTACATCACCTTCACCGGCAACCCGTGGCAGTTCCAGTTCCAGGACAACCGGGTCTACTACTACGTCGCGCTCGGGCTCATGCTGATCGCGACCGGGATCGTGGCCGCCATCGAGCGCCGCCGCTTCGGCGCCTACCTGATCGCGATCCGGGAGGACGAGAGCGCCTGCGAGGCCCTCGGGGTGAATACCTTCCGCTACAAGATGCTGGCGATGATCGTCTCGTCCTTCCTCACCGGGGTGGGCGGGACGTTCTACGCCTTCTACCTCTTCTCGCTCCAGCCCGGCGCGGTCTTCGGCATCCCGCTCTCCGTGGAGATCATCATCCGGCCCATCGTGGGTGGCGCGGGGACGGTGATGGGTCCGATCCTCGGCTCCTTCATCCTGAGCCCGCTCGCCGAGGTCTCGCGGATCTACTTCGGGCAGGGGGGCTGGGCGGGCGCGCACCTGATCGCCTACGGCCTCCTGCTCATCGCGGTGGTGCTCTTCCTACCGCAGGGCGCCTATCCCGCCCTGCGCCGCCTCTGGGCGCGGGCCGCGCGATAACCCATGCCGCCGCTGCTCCAAGTCGCCGGCATCTCCAAGCGCTTCGGCGGGCTGGTGGCGGTCCGCGACCTCTCGCTCGAGATGGCGCGGGGCGAGGTGCTCGGGCTCATCGGCCCCAACGGCGCCGGCAAGACCACCGCGTTCAACCTGCTCTCGGGCTTTCTCACGCCCGACCAGGGCGAGGTCCGCTTCGACGGCCACCCGCTCGCGGGGCTCAAGCCGCACGCGATCTGCGGCCTCGGCCTGGCCCGCACCTTCCAGATCGTCCGCCCGTTCCCCCACCTCTCCGTGCTCGACAACGTGCGGGTGGGCGCCCTGGGGCGACGGCCCCAGATGGCGGAGGCCCGAGAGAAGGCGCGCGCGGTGATCGACCGGGTGGGACTGGGCGCCAAGACCGATCACGCGGCGGCCGGGCTCACCCTGGCCGACCGCAAGCGACTCGAGCTCGCGCGCGCGCTGGCCACCGAGCCCACCTTGCTCCTGCTCGACGAGGTGATGGCCGGGCTCAACCCCACCGAGACGGCGGCCATCGTGGGCCTCATCCAGCGCATCAACGAGGACGGCGTATCCATCCTGTTGATCGAGCACAATATGCGGGCGGTGATGACGCTCTCCCACCGCATCGCGGTGCTGAACTTCGGCGAGAAGATCGTGGAGGGCCCTCCCGCCGCGGTGGCCAACCACCCGCGCGTGATCGAGGCCTATCTTGGCGAGGAGTATGTCCACTCTCCTGCGTGTTGACGGCATCGAGGTCGGTTACGGTGACCTGACCGCGGTCGGCGACGTCTCGCTCGAGGTGCGGGAGGGCGAGGTGGTGGCGCTGATCGGCGCCAACGGCGCGGGCAAGACCACCACGCTGCGCGCGGTCTCGGGCCTGCTGCCGCTCCGCCGCGGGCGCATCGAGTTCGAGGGCCAGCGGCTCGACGGGCTCACGTCCGCCCAGATCGTGGCCCGCGGCATCGCGCACGTGCCGGAAGGCCGCCAGCTCTTCCCGACGATGACGGTCCTGGAGAACCTGGAGCTGGGTGCCCGCACCCGGGCGGCCCGGGCGCGGCGGGCCGAGAGCCTCGCGGGGGTCTTCGACCTGTTCCCGCGACTGCGGGAGCGGCGCGAGCAGTCGGCGGGGACGCTCTCGGGCGGCGAGCAGCAGATGTGCGCCATCGGGCGCGGGCTCATGGCCTGCCCCCGGCTGCTCATGCTGGACGAGCCGAGCCTTGGGCTGGCTCCGGTCATGGTGAAGGCGATCTTCAACGATCTGGGTCGTATCAATGCGCAAGGGCTCACCATATTGCTCGTGGAGCAGAACGTTCTTCGATCCCTTCAACTGGCCCACCGGGGCTATGTCCTGGAGAACGGCCGCGTGATCCGGTCGGGGGCCGGGCCGGAGCTGCTCGCCAGCGGCCATATCAAGCAGGCCTACCTGGGCCTCTGAGCCGGGGTCTCCCCGAAAAACCCGTATAATTCGCCCCCCTGGGGGCCGAGAATAGGTTCGTGCGGCGGCTCATCCGAGGCTTTATCGTCCCGTTCCTCCTGCTGGCGATCCCGCTGGGCATTCTGGCCGGGCTCGGGTTCATCGCGGCCCACCGCCAGCTCGAGCGCACCCGCGACGCCGCGGTCGCGCGGACCGTGGACGCGGTGACCGCCCTGGTGGCCGACTACCAGGAATCGTTGCGGCGCGAGACGATCCTCCTTGCCCGCGACCCCGCGGTGGTCGAGGGAACGGCGAAGGGAGACTGGGCGATCCTGGCCCGCGGCGCCTCCCCCCGCGTGCTGGCCGTCACGCGTGACGGGCTCGCCGATTTCATCACGATCCGTGACTCGCGCGGCACACCCCTGGTGCAGGTGCCGGCGAGCCCGCCGCCGAGCCTCCCCGGGGCGCCCGCCATCACCGAGCCGGTCCTGACCCTGCGGCTGGCGGGTGGCCAGCCGTACTTCCTCGTCACCGCGCCGGTGCAGAGCCCGGCGGGGCGCGAACCGCCCGGCGGCCCGGGCATGGTGGTGGCCGGCCGGCGTCTCGAGGGGCTGAGCCCCGTGCTGGACCGGCTCCCCTCGCGCCCGGCCGTGGTCTTCGTCGCGGGGGACCGCGTGCTCGCCGCCAGCCGGAGCGACCTGCCCGCCAGTGGCTGGTCCCGGGCGGCCACGGTCGGCGCCACCCATGTGGGCGACGAGCCCTTCGCGGTCCGCCGGCTCGCGGAGCCCGTCGCGACGTCGCCCGACGGCGGCCTCTGGGTGGTTCTGTCGGTGCGGGAGTTCGCGCGGGCCGAGCACCGGCTGTTCCTCGAGTTCCTCGCGCTGCTGGGGGCCGGCGCGGTGGTGCTCGCGGGCGTGGTGCTGGCGTTCCTGCCGGCGGGCGGGCGGCCGCGGTCGACGGTGGGCTCGGGGCCGCGCCCGGACAGCCCCCGGGTGGTGCTCGAGCGGCGCAACCGCGAGCTGGAAGCGCTGAACGCGGTGTTCTCGACGATGAGCCGCGGCGGCGACCTGGCCACCACCGCCAGCGAGATGCTCGAGGTCGTGCGCGGCCTCGCGCGGATGGATGTCGGCGCGATCTACCGTCTGGACCACGACGGCAACCAGCTCGTCCTGGAGGGCCAGAGCGGCCTCGATCCCCGCCACCTCGACCGCGCCCGCACGCGCCCGCTGGACGGCTCCCACGTGGGCGTCGCCGCGCGCACCGGGCAGATCCTGGTCACTCATCTGGATGTCTCGCCGCCCACCGACGAGGGAATCCGGGAGATCGCGCTCGAGCGGGCCCACCGCACCCAGCTCGCGGTGCCGATCCCGGTCGAGAACCGGACCTGGGGCGTGATGGCGCTCGTCTCCCAGGAGCAGCGTGAGTTCTCGCCCGAGGAGATGGCGATCCTCTCGGGCGCGGCCCAGCAGGTGGGCTTGGCGGTCGAGCGGGCCCAGCTCCGCGACACGGCGGCGGCGCGCCTCAACCGGCTCGAAGCGCAGCGCGTGATCGAGCGGCACATCTCCGAGCATCTCGACACCGAGGAGCTGCTGGTCGTCATCGCGCGCTCGACCCGGCGGCTGATCGGGGGCACGTTCGCCGCGCTGTACCTGCTGGAGGGCGACACCCTGCGCCCTCGGGCCTGGTCGGATGTCCCGGACTGGATCCGGGATCTCCGATTCAAGGCCGGCACCGGGGTGGCCGGGGCCGCGCTGGCCACCGGCCGGGGCGTGCTCGTCAACGACTACCCCAGCTCGCCCCACGCGATGGCCGAGTTCGTGCCGTTTACGAACCGGCTGCTGGCCGCGCCCCTCATGGCGGGCGATCGGCCCCTGGGCGTGATGACCGCGGGGCGAGGGCCCGGCGCGGCGCCGTTCACCGAGGAAGACCTCTCCACCCTGACCGACTTCGCCACGCAGGCCGCGGTGGCGCTCGAGCACGCGCGTCTCTTCGACGAGACCACCCGCAACGCGGCCCAGTACCAGGCGCTGCTCGAGGTGAGCGGCACCGTCAGCTCGACCCTCGACGTCGACCGCGTCCTGGACCTGGTGGTGGACCGGTGCCGGGCGCTGCTGGGGGTGGCCGCGGTCGGCGTCATGCGGGTCGACCGGAAAACTGGCGTGGTGGCCTACGAGCGCGGCCGCGGACTGTCGAGCGAGTTCATCGCCTCTCTGCGCATGCGTCTGGGTGAGGGCACGACCGGCCGCGCGATCGAGCGGCGGGTGCCGGTGTGGAGCGAGGACGTGCTGAACGACCCGGCCCTGGCGATCAACTCGGAGGCGCGTGGGTTGATCGAGCGTGAGGGGTACCGCGCGGTCCTGTCCGTCCCCTTGCTCACCAAGGGCGATGCGCATGGCGCGGTCGCCGCCTACTGGTGGGAGCCCCACACGCCCTCGGCGGAAGAGATCTCGATCATGACCGCGCTCGCGGGGCAGGCGGCCACCGCACTCGACAACGCGCGGCTCTTCGCCCAGGAGCGTGACCGCAAGGCGTCCCTGTCCTCGCTGCTCGAGATCAACAAGAAGATCGGGGCGCTCGCCGCGCCGGAGAACCTGCTGACCTCCATCGCCGAGGAGGCGGCGCGGCTGCTCGAGGTCGACAACGCGGGCTTCCGGCTGCTCGACGGGGACGACCTGGTGGTGGCGGGCCTCGCCGGCACCGCCGCCCAGACCATGATCCGGTCACGGATCAAGGTGGGCGAGAGCCTCACCGGCCGCGTGCTCGCCACCGGCCAGGCGCTCATGTGCGAGCTCGAGGCGAGCGGTCTCCTGGCCGACCATCTGGCCGCGGACCACCGGCTCGGTTACACGCACTATCTCGGGGTGCCGCTCCTGGTCGGTGAGCGGGCCATCGGCGTGCTGACCTTCCGCGGGCGCCGGCCCTTCACCGCGCGCGAGCAGGAGCTGGGGGAGACCTTCGCGGGCCAGGCCGCCATCGCCATCGACCATTCGCGTCTCTATCGCGAGGCTTCGGAGCAGGCGGAGCGGATGCGCGTGATGGCCGAGCTGGGGCGCGTGCTCGTGTCCACGCTCGACGAGGCCCGGGTGCTCGAGATCGTCGCCACCCAGGCGCACGAGTCGCTCGGGATGCTCGACATCGCGATCTGGCTGCAGGAGGCGGACGGCGGCCCCATGCACCTGGCGGCCGGGCAGGGGCCGTTCTCCGGCCCGCTCACCGAGCGCGCCAAGCCGCTCAACGCCGACGAGGGCGTGGTCGGACGGGCCTTGGCCGAGCGTGCGCCGGTCTGGACCGCCGACGTGCTGAACGATCCACGCATCGAGCTCCGCCCGGAGTCGCGGCGCTGGATCGAGGAGATCGGCGGCCGGTCCATTCTCGCGGCGCCGCTCGTCCGGGAGCACCTGGTGGGCGCGCTCGTGGTGTATCGCCCCGTGGGCGAGTCGTTCAGCAGCCGTGAGGTCGAGTACCTCTCGGCCTTCGCGAACCAGATCGCGGTCGCGCTCGAGAATGCCCGGCTCTACCGGGCCCTCGACGTCCGCGCGGCGCGCCTCCGCAGCCTGGCCCGCCTGGCGCACATCGTATCCTCCTCGCTCGACATGGACGAGGTGCTCCGGGCCATCGCGGAGGCGGCCGGCGAGCTGGTCGCGGTGCCGCTGGCGAGCTTCTGGGTGGCGAACGAGGCCGCCCGCACCCTCGAGTTCCGGGCCTCTTCCGACGCGATGGCCGACGACTACCCCTCCAAGACCGTCTCCTACGGCGAGGGCGGCGTGGGCTGGGTGGCGATCCATCGCCAGACGATCGAGATCACCGACATCGCCGAGGACTCCCGGTTCAAGTTCAAGGAGTGGGCGGCGTCCCACGGGCTGCGCAGCCTGCTCGCGGTGCCCATCGTGCTCCAGGACACCCTGCTGGGAGTGCTCTCCCTCAGCGGGCGCGGGCCGATCCGGCTCGGCCCCGACGATCAGCAGCTCCTCGAGAGCTTCGTGGCGCAGGCGGGCGTGGCCATCCGCAACGCGGGCCTCTACGGCGAGACCCGTGGTCGGCTCGAGGAGAGCCGGGCGCTCCTGGAGGTGGCCGAGATCCTCAACTCCACACTGGATTCGAAGCGGCTGCTGCGCGAGGTCACCATGAAGATCGCCCAGGTGTGCCGGGTGGATCGGTGCTCCATCCAGCGCTGGGTCGACGGCCGCGTGGTGCCGCTCATGTCCCAGTTCGCCGACGGTCACCAGGATCCCGACGCCTGGGACCGGTACCGCCGCCTGGCCGCGTCGCTGCCCGCGCGGCCGGCGCTGCACGCGCGCACCGTCGAAACGCGGCGGCCCGTGATCGTGCCCGACACCGCTACGAGCGACCTGGTCCCCGCGGAGTGGGTGGAGGTCTTCCAGCTGAAGTCGACCATGACCGTCCCCCTGATCCGGCAGGACGAGGTGATCGGGGTCATGGGCCTCGACCACACCGAGCGGGCGACGCCCTTCGAGCCGTGGCAGGTGGACCTGGCCATGGCCATCGCGGGTCAGCTCGCGCTCTCGCTGGCCAACGCGCAGCTCTATACCCAGGTGCAGGAGCGCCTGCGGGAGACGACGGCCCTGCTGTCCGTCGGCCGCGCCCTCTCGCAGCCGGAGTCGAGCGGCCACCTCATGCGCACGGTGGCCCGCGAGGTGGCCCACGCCTTCGGGGCCGACATGGTCGGGGTCTACAGCCTCGACGCCAAGCGCGACGCGCTCGTGCCCACCGCGGGCTACCACGTGCCCAAGCACCTGCTCGAGCACTTCCTGACCCGGCCCTTCACCCTCGCGCGCTTTCCCGCCCTGGCCCAGGTCTGGCGCGAGGGGCGGGCCGCCTGGTCCTCGGACGTCCTGGCGGACCCGCGCTTCGACCGCGGGGTGCTTGAGGGCATCGACGCCCACTCCGTCCTCTTCGCCCCCACCACCGTGCGGGGCGAGCCGGTCGGCGCGCTCTTCCTGGTCTGGTGGCAGACCGGGCGCGAGTTCGGCGAGTCGGAGGTGCGGCTCCTCGAGGGCGTGGCCGCCCAGGTCGGCCTCGGCATCGAGAACATGGAGCTGGCGCGGCAGACGGAGCTGAAGCTCCAGGAGACGGAGACGCTCCTGTCGGTGAGCCAGACGCTCGCCTCGACCCTCGACGTGGATGCGCTGACGCGCCAGTTCCTGCGCCTCGTGGCGCGCGGTCTCGGCGCGGACAGCGCGGGCATGTGGCTGCTGGAGGACGACGGGGAGTGGATGACGCCGCTGGCGGGCTATCACGTGCCCTCGGAACGGATGGAGGCGCTCCGTCACCTGCGCCTGTCGGTCCGCCGTCACGCGTTCTACCGCGAGGCGGCGGAGCAGCGGCGCTCCGTCATCTCCACCGACGCGGCCAACGACCCGCGCATCCCCGAGGAGGTCCGCCGGAGCGCGCCGGTGCGCACCCACCTCTTCGTGCCGATCTTCGCCCAGGAGCAGATGATCGGCGGCTTCTCCGCGGGCTGGTGGGACAAGGCCCGCGAGCTCTCGGAGGCCGAGCGCCGGCTGATGGAGGCGGTGGCGAGCCAGGCGGGGGTGGCGCTGCAGAACGCGCGGCTCTTCCAGGACAACCAGCGCCGGGTGCAGGAGCTGTCGGTGCTCCACGAGCTGTCGCGCTCGGTCACCGGCCAGCTCGACCAGGCCGGCATCCTGGACACGTTGCATCAGCAGGTACCCCGCGTGCTGGACGTCCGGCACATGGCGGTGGTGCTGCTGAACGAGGAGCACGATCGACTGAACGTCGTGCTGCGCGTCCGGGACGGGCGCCGGTGCGACGACGACGAGCCGCGCTCCTACCCGCTCGACCAGGCCGGGCTCACCACCATCGTGCTCAACAGCGGCCGGCCGATCCGGAGCACGGACTACCTCGCCGAGTGCCGACGGCACCGGGTGGCGCCGGTCGCCAACGCCATGGACATGCCGCACGTCCTCATCGTGCCGATGACCGCGGGCGACCGCGCGATCGGGTTGCTGTTACTGCGCAGCGCGGACCGCGCGTTCACCGATGCGGACGAGCGGCTCCTCGTCAACATCGCCCAGCTCGTCACCCTCATGCTCCGCAGCGCGCGCCTCTACGAGGAGCGCACGCGGGCCCTCGGCGAGCTGGGCGCCGCCCAGGACCAGCTCGTGCGCACCGAGAAGCTCCGCGCGCTCGGCGAGATGGCCTCGGGGGTGGCCCACGACTTCAACAACCTGCTCGCCTCCATCCTGGGGCGCGCGCAGCTCCTGCTCGAGCGGACCCAGGACGTCAAGCTGCGCCAGTGGCTCAAGGTCATCGAGCGCGCGGCCATGGACGGCGCCCGCACCGTGCGCCGCCTGCAGGACTTCACGGGCATCCGGCGCGACCAGCCGGCGGTGGCGGTGGACCTCAACCAGGTCGTCCAGCAGGTCCTCGAGACCACCGAGTCGATCTGGCGGCAGGACCGGCGCCGGAGCGGGGTCGAGATCGAGGTGGAGACCGATCTGGCGGAGGGGCTGCCGCCGGTGGCGGGGGATCCGGCCGAGCTGCGCGAGGCCTTCACCAACCTGGTGCTCAACGCGGTCGACGCGATGCCGGGCGGCGGCACCCTCACCCTGCGCACCCAGATCGCCGACGGGCAGGTGCAGGTCGAGGTGCGCGACAGCGGGACGGGCATTCCCGAGCACATCCGCGAGAAGATCTTCGACCCGTTCTTCACGACCAAGGGGCCGAAGGGCACCGGCCTCGGGCTCTCGATGGCCTATGGTATCCTGCAACGCCACAACGGGCGGATCACGGTCGAGAGCGCAGAGGGCCACGGCACGATCTTCCGCCTGCTGTTCCCCGCCGCGGTCTCGGGCTCGGTGGTGGAAGCGGCTCCGCCGCCCGCGGCGCCCGCCGGCTCGTCGGTCTCACTGCACTGCCTGGTGGTGGACGACGAGGAGGAGGTGGGCGAGGTGGTGGCCGATATCCTGACCACCGCCGGCCACACCGCGGTGACCGCGCGGAGCGGCCAGGAAGGCGTGGACCGACTGGGCGCCGAGCGGTTCGACGTGGTCTTCACGGACCTGGCGATGCCCGGCATGACGGGCTGGCAGGTCGCGCGCGCGGTCAAGGACCGGGCGCCGGAGGTGCCGGTGGTGATGATGAGCGGATTCGGCGTGGAAGTGGCGCCGGAGGATCTGCCCGCGCGCGGCGTGGACCTGGTCCTGGCCAAGCCGCTGCAGATCCAGGACATCCTGCGCGCGCTGGCCTCGATCCGATCGGGTACCGGCCGGCCGTGACCAGCCCCATCATCACCGAGGCGGTGCGCGCGCTCGTGGACCGCCACGACCTCACGCGGCTCGAGGCGGCGGGCGCGATGGAGGCCATCATGTCGGGCGCGGCCACCAATGCCCAGATCGCCGCGTTTCTCACCGCGCTGCGCATGAAGGGCGAGACCGTCGAGGAGCTGATCGGCTTCGCCCAGGTCATGCGGCAGAAGGCGGTCAAAGTCCGCGCCAGCGGCGCGGATCTCGCTCAGACGGGTACGGACCGGGAAATGCTGATCGACACCTGCGGCACCGGGGGCGACGCCTCCGGGACCTTCAACGTCTCGACCGCGACCGCGTTCGTGGTGGCGGGGGCGGGGGTCAAGGTGGCCAAGCACGGCAACCGCTCCGTCTCCTCGCTCTGCGGCTCCGCCGACGTGGTGGAGACCCTCGGGATCAACATCGAGCTGAGCCCCCCGAAGGTCGCCCGGTGCGTGGACGAGGTGGGGATCGGCTTCCTCTACGCGCCGCTGCTGCACACCGCCATGAAGCACGTGATGGCCGCGCGCCGCGAGATGGGCGTGCGCACCGTCTTCAACATGCTGGGACCGCTTACCAATCCCGCGGGGGCCAACGCCCAGGTGATCGGGGTGTACGCGGCTGCGCTCACCGAGCCGCTCGCCCGGGTGCTGGCCGAGCTGGGCACCATCCGCGCCTTCGTCGTCCACGGCGCCGACGGGCTCGACGAGATCTCGAACACCGGGGAGAGCCACATCGCCGAGGTCCACGAGGGCGTGGTGCGGTCCACCCGGGTGCGCCCGGAGGACTTCGGCCTGCCGCGGGCCGTAATCGGCGACCTGCAGGGGGGCGACCGGCAAGAGAACGCGGACATCATCCGGCGGGTGCTCGGCGGCGAGGCGGGGCCGCGCCGCGACATCGTGCTGATGAACGCGGCGGCGGCGCTGGTGGCGGGCGGCAAGGCCCGCGACCTCAAGGAGGGCGTGGGGGTGGCCGCCCAGTCGATCGACTCGCGCGCGGCCGCTCGGAAGCTGGACGCGCTGGTGACGTTCTCCCAGCACCTGAGCGCCGAGGCCCCCGTCTAGCCCCCCTGGGGGCCGGCCGGGCCCCATTGACCCCGCGAGCCCGGCGCGGTTACAATGGGCGCCGGTCGCAGTAACTGCTTGTCGTGCCTGAGTGAATCCCGATCCGATGCTCGACAAGCCCGATGGTGCTCGACAAGGAAGTTGAGCGGCCGCAGGAGTTCTAGAACACTGAGCGTGGGGGCTCACTTGGCCAGTCGCGTGCCGCGGTATCACCAGATCGCTCAGACGCTTCGCGAGCGGATCGCCACGTCGGGCCAGGGGCCGGGCGAGCGTCTGGACAATCAGCGGAGCCTCGCGCGCGAGTTCGGTGTCACCCTCATGACGCTGCGCCAGGCGCTCGACCTGCTCGAGCGAGACGGTCTCATCGCCCGCCGGCACGGCCTCGGCACCTTCGTCGCGCGGCCCGCCATCGACTACGACATCCTGCAGCTTCGCGCGCTCGCCGGGGACCTCTCGGCACTGGGTGAGGACGTGGCGACCCGCTTCCTCCGTAGCCACTTCGCGGCCGCCGAGCGCCGGGTGGCCGAGGCGCTGGGATTGGCGGAGCAGGCGGAGGTCTTCGTGCTCGAGCGCCTCCGGCTCGTGGACGGCGAGCCGGTGAGCTTCCAGGCCTCGTACCTGCCCGCCGCGCTGGGTGCGGAAGTCTCTCGCTTCGACCTGGCGGTGACGCCCCTCCGCCAGGTGCTGACCTTCAAGCTGGGAATCGAGATCACGGCTGCCCGCGAGACCGTCTCCGCGGTGCCGCTCGATCGCCGCGCCGCCCGCGAGCTGGGTTGCCGGCCCGGCCTCGCCGCCTTCCGCTCCGACCGCGTGTCGGTCGGCCCGGACGGCACCCCGATAGTGTACGACCGCGTCTTCATCCCGGGCGACCGCTTCCGCATCACGCGCACCCTCAGATACGACACGCCGAGCAACACCGCGAACAGCACTACGGACGGCATCACGGTCACAACCGCGGCCGCCGGCCACGACGCATCGACGGGTCCAATTGCGTCAAGCAAAGCAGTTCGGATGAGCGCTTGCGCGAAGGAGCCGAACCGCCGACCTGACATCTTCCACAGTCAACCGCGATGAAAGAGCTTCAAAGCATGAAAGGGCCTGGGGCATGAAGATCCTCGTCATGATCAAGCAGGTTCCGGACACGGCCACGCAGGTGAAGATCGGCGGCGACGGGCGCGCCATCGACACCACGGGCATCACCTGGATCGTCTCCCCGTACGACGAGTTCGCGCTGGAGGAGGCGCTCCGGATCAAGGAGAAGCGCGGGCAGGGCGAGGTGGTCGTCGTGTCGCTCGGCCCCGACCGCGGCAAGGAGGCGCTGCGCTCGTGCCTGGCCATGGGCGCCGATCGCGCCATCCACCTGAACGATCCCGCCTGGGCGGAGGCCGACACCCTGGCGACCGCGCGCGCGCTCGCCGGCGTGATCAAGCAGGAAGCGCCCGGGCTGGCCCTCTTCGGGCGGCAGGCCATCGACGACGACATGGGCGCGGTGGCCGCGCAGGTCGCCGAGCTGCTGGGCTGGCCGTGCGCCTCCTGGATCATGGAGCAAGCGGTGGACGAAGGCGGCAAGACGATCCGGGTGGCGCGCCAGGTGGAGGGCGGGCTCGAGATCTTCGACCTGCCGCTGCCCGCGGTGGCCTCCGCGCAGAAGGGGCTCAACGAGCCCCGCTATCCCACGCTGAAGGGGATCATGGGCGCCAAGAAGAAGGAGATCAAGGACGTCAAGGCGGCCGATCTCGGTCTCGCGGCCGAGCCGCCCGCGCTCAGCGTGGTCAAGCTCGAGAGCCTGCCGCCGCGCCCGCCCGGCCGCATCATCCAGGGCGAGCCCGCCGCCGCCGCCAAAGAGCTCGTCCGCGCCCTCCGCGAGGACGCCAAAGCAATCTGAACGAATGTCCGCCAACTGGGGGAGTGCGGGGGCCATATCGGGGCCCCCGCAGCTGAAGAGCTTGAAGAAGTAAACGGATGTCCGCAACCACGAAAGAAGGGGACGACATGCCAGGCGCGTACTGGTGCATGGTGGAAGACGATCGGCAGGGCGCACCCAAGAAGGTCATGGCCGAGGTGCTGGGCGAGGCCTCACGCTTGGCCAGCGCGGCGGGGGCGCCGGCCGAGGCGGTGTGGGTGACGGACAAGGCCACGCCGGAGGGGCTCACGCAGCTCGGGGAGTGGGGCGCCAAGCGGGTCTGGCTCTTCGAGAACGCGGCGTTCGCGCCGTACCGCGCGGAAGTCTGGACGCCGGTGGTGGCGGAGCTGGCCGGCAAGGAGGCGCCGCAGGCCATCTTCGCGCCGGTGACCACGCGGCAGCGCGAGTTCATGGCCCGGCTGGCGGCGCGCCTGGGCGCGGGGCTCTCCGCGGACTCCACCGTCCTGACCGCCGACGGCGGCAAGCTGGTGGCGACCCGGCCGGTCTACGCGGGCAAGCTGCTGGCGAAGATGACGTGGGCGAAGACGCCGTGGATGGTGACGCTGCGGCCCAACGTGTTCCGTCCCGGCGACGGCGCGGGAGGCGCGGCGGCGGTGGAGAAGCCCGCGGCGAGCATCCCGGCCGAGAGCATGAAGCTGGTCGAGCGCAAGCAGGAAGCCGCCACGGGCCTGCCCGAGCTGAGCGAGGCGGATATCGTCGTCTCGGGCGGCCGCGGCCTCAAGGGCCCGGAGAACTTCGTCATCCTTGAGGAGCTCGCCAAGGTGATGGGCGCGGCGGTCGGCGCCTCTCGCGCCGCGGTGGACGCGGGCTGGCGGCCGCATCGCTTCCAGATCGGCCAGACCGGCCGCACGATCTCGCCCAAGCTCTACCTGGGCTTCGGCATCTCGGGCGCCATCCAGCACCTCGCGGGCATGCGCACGTCGAAGGTGATCTGCGCGATCAACAAGGATCCCGAGGCGCCGATCTTCAAGATCGCCGACTACGGCATCGTCGGCGACCTCTTCGAGGTCGCCCCCCTGCTCACAAAAGAGTTCAAGCAGCTATTGGAGAAATAGCAGAGGAGCAAAACGAAACAATGAACGAGTGTCCGCCGACTGGGGGAGTGCGGGGGCCATTTCTGGGCCCCCGCAGCTGAAGAGCTTAAAGAACTAAGCGGATGTCCGCGGAAGGGGCTGAGGAGTGGACCTAGACCTCACGGAAGAGCAGACGATGATCCGGGACCTGGCCCGCGACTTCGCGGAGAAAGAGGTGCGCCCGATCGCGGAGTCCATCGATCGCGAGGCGCGCTTCCCCCGGGAGACCGTCGCCCGCATGGCCGAGCTGGGCCTGATGGGCATCGCGGTGCCGGAGGCGTACGGCGGCAGCGGAGGCGACACGGTGGCCTATGCCCTGGCCGTCGAGGAGCTGGCCCGGGCCTGCGCCTCCCACGCGGTCATCATGTCCGTGAACAACTCGCTCTACTGCGACCCGGTGTGCAAGTACGGTACCGAGGGGCAGAAGGCCCGCTTCCTCACTCCGTACGCCGCCGGGCAGAAGATCGGCAGCTTCGCGCTCACCGAGCCGGAGGCGGGCTCCGATGCGAGCAACCAGAGCACGCTCGCGACCCAGGCCGGCGACGACTACGTGCTCGACGGGCGGAAGGTCTTCGTGACCAACGGTCGCGAGGCCTCGGCCGCCCTCGTCTTCGCGCAGACCGATCGCGCGGCCGGGCACCGCGGCATCAGCGCCTTCCTGGTCGAGAAGGGCACCCCGGGGTTCACGGTGGTCAAGACCGAGGACAAGCTCGGCATCCGGGCCTCGGACACCGCCGAGCTCCTCTTCGAGCGCTGCCGGGTGCCCGCGGCCACCCGGCTGGGCGAGGCCGGGCAGGGGTTCAAGATCGCGCTCGGGACGCTGGACGTCGGGCGTATCGGCATCGCCGCGCAGGCGGTGGGCATCGCGGTGGCCGCCTACGAGGCGGCGCTGGCCTACGCGCGCGAGCGCAAGAGCTTCGGCGTGCCCATCGGCCAGCACCAGATGGTGCAGTGGATGCTGGCCGACATGGCGACCGCGATCGAGGCGGCGCGCCTGCTCACCCTGCGCGCGGCCTGGCGCAAGGACGCGGGCGCCCCGTACGGGCCGGAGGCGGCGATGGCCAAGCTGTTCGCGGCGGAGACCGTGATGCGTGTCACCACCGATGCGATCCAGGTGCACGGCGGCTACGGCTTCATCAAGGAGTACCAGGTCGAGCGGCATTTCCGCGACGCCAAGATCACCCAGATCTACGAGGGCACGTCCCAGATCCAGAAGCTGGTCATCGCCCGTCACCTGCTCACCGGCGTCGCCCAGGTGGCCTGAGGAGGACCGCGCGATCATGGATGCTCGACGGGGGGCCGACGGCAAGGACCGATGGGAAGAGGAGAGCTACGGCCCGTTCGTCGAGCGCACGCCCGAGCGCGACGTGCCCTACGAGACGCTCTCCGGCATTCCGGTGCAGCCGCTCTACACGCCGGAGGATCTGGCGGGCTGGCGCTACGAGGACAAGCTGGGCTACCCGGGCGAGTTCCCGTACACGCGCGGGCCCTATCCCTCGATGTACCGCGGGCGGCTGTGGACGATGCGGATGTTCGCCGGCTTCGGCCGTCCCGAGGACACCAACGCCCGCTTCAAGTACCTCCTCGAGCAGGGGCAGACCGGGCTCTCGACCGCCTTCGACATGCCCGCGCTGATGGGCTACGACGCCGATCACCCGCGGGCGCGCGGGGAGGTCGGCCGCGAGGGGGTGTCGATCTCCACCCTCGCCGACTTCGAGATCCTCTTCCGCGATATCCCGCTGGACAAGGTGACGACGTCGATGACCATCAACTGCACCGCGTCGGTGGCGCTCGCCATGTACCTGGCGCTGGCCGACAAGCAGGGGGTGGGCTGGGACAAGCTGGGCGGCACCATGCAGAACGACATGCTGAAGGAGTTCATCGCCCAGAAGGAGTGGATCTCGCCGCCCGAGTCCGCGGTGCGCGTCGTCGTGGACACGATCGAGTTCTGCGCCAGGTACGTGCCGCGTTTCAACCCGGTGTCGATCTCCGGCTACCACATCCGGGAGGCCGGGTCGACCGCGGTGCAGGAGCTCGCCTTCACCCTCGCCGACGGCTTCGGCTACGTGCAGGCGGGGATCGAGCGCGGGCTCGACGTGGACGACTTCGCGCCACGCCTGTCGTTCTTCTTCGACATCCACAACGACTTCTTCGAGGAGATCGCCAAGCTCCGGGCGGCCCGGCGGATCTGGGCCACCGTGATGCGGGACCGGTTCCGGGCGAAGAAGCCGGAGTCGATGCGGCTACGCACCCACACCCAGACCGCGGGGGTCTCCGCCACCGCCCAGCAGCCGCTCAACAACGTGGCGCGGGTGGCGCTCCAGGCGCTGGCCGCGGTGCTGGGCGGGGCCCAGTCGCTCCACACCAACTCCTACGACGAGGTGCTGGCCCTGCCCACCGAGGAAGCGGTGACGGTGGCCCTGCGCACCCAGCAGATCATCGCCGAGGAGACCGGGGTGGCGCTGACCGCGGATCCGCTGGGTGGCTCCTATTTCCTGGAGCGGCTCACCGACCAGATGGAAGCCCAGGCGATGGACTACATCCGCAAGATCGACGAGCTGGGCGGCATCGTGCGGGCCATCGACATCGGCTACCCCCAGCAGGAGATCGCGGACGCGGCCTATCGCTACCAATTGATGGACGACCGCGGCGAGAAGGCGGTGGTGGGGGTCAACAAGTACGTGATGCCCGACGAGAAGCCGGTCGAGTACCTGCGCATCGACCCCGCGATCGAGCGCGAGCAGATCGAGCGGGTGGGGCGGGTCAAGGCCTCCCGCGACCCGGCGCGGGTCGAGAAGCGCCTCAAGCAGCTCACCGCCGCCTGCCGCGACAACCAGAACGTCATGCCGGTGCTGGTGGACGCGGTGAAGGACTACGTCTCGCTGGGCGAGATCGCCGACGTGTATCGCCGGGTGTTCGGGCTCTACCGAGAGCCGATCATTTTCTGAGGAGAGCCAACCATGACTGAGCCGATCCGGATCAACCGGTCCACCACCCGCAAGCCCAAGCCGAAGGACGGCGACCTGGGATTCGGGCAGATCTTCACCGACCACATGTTCCTGGCCGACTTCCAGGAAGAGAAGGGGTGGTACGACCCTCGGGTCGAGCCGTACGGGCCACTGTCCCTCGACCCGGCCACCGCGGTCCTGCACTACGCCCAGGCCATCTTCGACGGCCTCAAGGCGTTCCGCGGGGTGGACGGCAAGATCCGCCTCTTCCGGCCCCAGAAGCACGTGGAGCGGATGAACAACTCGGCGCGGCGCCTCTGCATCCCGCCGCTGGATCCGGACCTCGCGCTGCAGTCGCTGGTGCGCGTGGTCGATATCGACCGCGACTGGGTGCCGAGCACGGTGGGCACCTCGCTCTACATCCGGCCCACCATCATCGCGAGCGAGGCGTTCCTCGGGGTGCGGCCGGCCAAGTCGTACATCTACTTCGTCATCCTCTCCCCGGTGGGCGCCTACTATCCAGAGGGCATGGCCCCGGTGAAGATCCTGGTGGTGGACAAGTACGTCCGCGCGGTGGACGGCGGGGTGGGCGGAGCCAAGACCTCCGGCAACTACGCGGCCAGCCTCTTCGCGAGCGACGAGGCGAAACACGAAGGATTCACCCAGGTGCTGTGGCTCGACGGCGTCCACCGCAAGTACCTCGACGAGGTGGGTACCATGAACATCATGGTGAAGATCGGCGACGAGATCATCACTCCGCCGCTGACCGGGACCATCCTGCCCGGCGTCACCCGCGACTCCTCGCTGGCCCTCCTCCGCAAGTGGGGGCTCAAGGTGAGCGAGCGGCAGGTCTCGATCGACGAGGTGGTGGAGGCCCACGAGCGCGGCAAGCTGGACGAGGTGTGGGGCACCGGCACCGCGGCGGTCATCTCGCCGGTGGGCGAGCTGGCCTACAAGGGTCGCAAGATGGTGATCAACCGCGGCAAGATCGGGCCGCTGACCCAGCGGCTCTACGACGCCATCGTGGCCATCCAGTATGGGCAGGCGCCCGATCCCGACGGCTGGACGCTCACGATCTGAGTGGAGGGTCACGATGACCGACTGCGTCTTCTGCAAGATCCGAGACGGCCAGATCCCCTCGATGAAGATCTTCGAGGACGACAAGACGCTGGTCTTCATGGACATCAACCCGCTCAACGCCGGCCACTGCCTGGTGATCACCAAGGCCCACACGCCCAATCTCTTCGAGGCCGAGATCGCGGATCTTCAGGCCGCCATCGCCACCGCCCAGCGGGTGGGCCTGGCGATCCGGGACGCCCTCAAGCCCGACGGGCTCAACATGCTCCAGGCCAACGGGGCGGCCGCCTTCCAGTCCGTCCTGCACTACCACCTGCACCTGATCCCGCGCTGGGCCAACGACGGCAAGGGGTTCGACTGGAGGCTCGTGCCGGGCAACCGCGAGCAGATCATGAAGGCGGGGGAGCGCCTGCGGGCGCTCCTGCACTGATGGCGGCCGAGCGAAAGGTGCGCGTGCTGGTGGCCAAGCCCGGCCTGGACGGGCACGACCGCGGTGCGAAGATCGTGGCGCGCGCCCTCCGCGACGCGGGGTTCGAGGTGATCTACACGGGATTGCACCAGACCCCGGAGCAGATCGTCGCGACCGCGGTGCAGGAGGACGTGGACGCGGTGGGGCTGTCGGTGCTCTCGGGGGCCCACAACTATCTCTTCGGGCGCGTGCTCGACCTGCTCAAGGAGAAGGGTGCGGACGACATCGCGGTGTTCGGGGGCGGTATCATCCCGCGGGAGGACATCCAGGCCCTCAAGGCCCTCGGGGTCAAGGAGCTGTTCACGCCCGGCACGTCGACTCAGGACATCATCCGCTTCGTGCGCGAGAACATACGAGCAGTTGCTTAGCGAGGCGCAGCCGAAGGCGAGCCGGCAGTGGTAGGGCGAGGCGCAGCCGAAGGCGAGCCGAGCGAATAAAAGAAAGGTAGTCACCGTGTCAGCGGATAGCGCGAATTCATGAACTTCGCCCTCACCCCCGAGCAGCAGGAAGTGCGGGCCCTCGCCCGGGATTTCGCGGAGCGCGAAGTCGCCCCGGTGATCCACCACTTCGACGAGACCCAGGAGTTCCCCCACGAGATCCTGGCCAAGCTGGCGGGCACCGGGCTCATGGGCGCGCTGGTGCCCGAGGAGTACGGCGGGGCGGCGCTCGACTACGTCTCCTACGCGCTCGCGGTGGAGGAGCTGAACCGGGTGGACGCCTCCGTCGGCATCACCATGTGGGCGCACAACTCGCTTTGCACCAACCACATCGCGCTCTTCGGCTCGCGCGAGCAGAAGGCGGCCTACCTGCCGCGGCTGGCCCGCGGCGAGGCGCTGGGCGCGTGGGCGCTCACCGAGCCCGGCTCGGGCTCCGACGCGGCCGCGATGCGCTCGCGCGCGATCCCGGACGGCGATCACTTCGTGCTCAACGGGAGCAAGGCCTTCATCACCAACGCGGGGGTGGCGGAGATCGCGGTGGTGATGGCGGTGACCGATCCGGCGCGCGGCAGCAAGGGCATCTCCGCCTTCATCATCGAGCGGGGCACGCCCGGCTTCAGCGCCGGGAAGCCGTACCGGAAGCTCGGTCTGCACGCCTCCAATACCGCCGAGCTCCACCTCGACAACGTGCGGGTGCCCGCGACCGCCCTCTGCGGCGAGCGCGACATGGGCTTCGTCAACACCATGCAGGTGCTCGAGGGCGGTCGCATCGCGATGGCCGCCATGGCGGTGGGGCTGGCCCAGGGCGCGCTCGACGAAGCGCTCAAGTACATGAAGCAGCGCTCGGCCTTCGGCAAGACCCTGGCCGAGTTCAACGGCCTGCAGGGTATGATCGCGGACATGGGAACCGAGGTGGAGGCGGCCCGGCTGCTGACCCTGCGGGCCGCCGTGCTCAAGGACCGCGGGCGCCCGGCCAGGACCGCGGCCTCGATGGCCAAGGTCTTCGCCTCCGAGGTGGCCATGAAGGCGGCGACCAAGGCGCTCCAGATCCACGGCGGCGCCGGCTACATCACCGAGTTCCCCATCGAGCGGATCTTCCGCGACGCCAAGATCACCGAGATCGGCGAAGGCACCTCCGAAGTCCAGCGGATGGTCATCGCCCGCGACATCCTCGGCACGCGGAGCTGAGCCGGTGGCCGAGCCGAGCGTGCTCTACGCGGCGCGGGACGGCGTGGCCACCATCACGCTGAACCGGCCGCACGTGCTCAACGCCCTCGACCTGGCGCTGTCCGTGGAGCTGGCCGACGCCGCGGAGGTGGCCGCCCGCGACGCGGACGTGTGGGTGGTGGTAGTGCGGGGCGCGGGCCGGGGGTTCTGCTCGGGCATGGACCGTACCGTGCTCTCGGCGGGCGGGATCGACGAGGCCTTCTACCGGAACTGGGTCCGCGCGCTGAACTCCCTCGAGGACATGGACAAGGTGGTGGTCTCGGTCCTCCACGGCCATTCCATCGGCGGTGGGCTCCAGCTCGCGGTCGCGTGCGACCTGCGCATGGCCGCCACCGACGCCGTCCTCGGCCTGGGCGCGACCCGCCACGGCCTCATCCCGGACGGCTCGATCCTGCGCCTGGCCCGCCTCGTCGGGCTCGGCCGCGCCAAGGAGCTGACCCTGCTCAATGACCACGTGACGCCGGAGGCGGCGCTCGCCATGGGCTTGGTCAACTGGGTGGTGGAGCCGGCGGGAGTGGACGCGGCGCTCGCGGGCATCGTGGAGAAGGTGTTTCACTCCTCGCGCACCGCCACCGGGCACGCCAAGCGGCTGCTGCATGCCTCCTTCCACCGGGACCCGCGCGAGATGATCGAGGAGGTGATGCGGGCCCAGATCGAGTGCATGACCTCCTGGGAGGTGGAGCAGGCCAATCGGGCCTGGGACGAGCGACGGGAGCCGCGCTTCTACCCGCCGCCCTCGTCCCGGAAACCGTGAGCGCGGGTGGTATCATCGGCGGCCTGATGGCCAGCGACGTCATCCTGGAGACACGGGGGCTCACGAAGGAGTTCCGTGGCTTCGTGGCGGTCAAGGACGTCAGCCTGCAGGTGCGGCGCGGGACGATCCACGCCCTGATCGGGCCCAACGGCGCCGGCAAGACCACCTGCTTCAATCTGCTCACCCACTTCCTCGCCCCGACCCGCGGGCGGATCAGGTTCAACGGGCGGGACATCACCGGCCGCCGGCCCGCCGACATCGCCCGCCTCGGGCTCGTGCGCTCGTTCCAGATCTCGGCGGTGTTCCCACATCTCACCGTGCTGGAGAACGTGCGGATCGCGCTCCAGCGGCGGCGCGGGCGCTCGTTCGACTTCTGGCGCTCCGAGCGCGCCCTCGAGGGGCTCGGGCCGCGCGCCCTCGAGCTGCTCGAGGCGGTCGGGCTCGGCGGGTTCGCGGCCACGACCGCGGTCGAGCTGCCGTACGGACGGAAGCGCGCCCTCGAGATCGCGACCACGCTCGCGCTGGAGCCCGAGATGATGCTGCTCGACGAGCCCACCGCGGGCATGGCCCACGAGGACGTGGATCGCATCTCGGCGCTGATCAAGCAGGTGGCGCGCAACCGGACGGTCCTCATGGTGGAGCACAACCTCGGGGTGGTGGAGCACCTGTCCGACACGATCACGGTGCTCTCCCGGGGCGAGGTGCTGGCCGAGGGCGACTACGCCCAGGTGTCGGCGAACCCGGATGTGATCCAGGCCTACATGGGATCCGGCCATTCCTGACCGCGAGATCCCCGCGGGAGGCCCGGGGGACGCGCCGCTGCTGGCGGTGCGCGACCTGCACGCCTGGTACGACGAGTCCCACGTCCTGCACGGCGTCGACTTCGACGTGCGGCCGGGCGAGGTGGTGACGCTCCTGGGACGCAACGGCGCGGGCAAGACGACCACGCTGAAGTCGGTGATGGGCATCGTCACCCGGCGGCGCGGGTCGGTGCGCTTCGGCGGCGAGGAGGTGATCCACCGCCCCTCGAACGTCATCGCCCGCCTCGGCATCGCCTTCTGCCCCGAGGAGCGGGGGATCTTCGCCAGCCTCAACGTGAGCGAGAACCTCACGCTGCCGCCGGTGGTCCGCCCGGGGGGCCTGCCGCTCGAGACCATCTTCGGGCTGTTCCCGAACCTGCGGGAGCGGCTGCGCAGCCAGGGCACCAAGCTCTCGGGCGGCGAGCAGCAGATGCTCGCGATCGGCCGGATCCTCCGCACGGGGGCGCGGCTCCTGCTCCTCGACGAGCCCACCGAGGGCCTGGCGCCGGTCATCGTGCAGCAGATCGGGGCGACCATCAAGCGGCTCAAGGGCGAGGGCTTCACCATCCTGCTCGTGGAGCAGAACTTCCGCTTTGCCTCCACGGTGGCCGACCGGTACTACGTCATCGAGCGCGGGAGGGTCGTGGACACGATCGACAACGCCCTGCTGGGGGCGAGCATGGACCGCCTCCACAACTATCTCGGGGTATGATCCCCGCACCGTTTCTCACCCCCAACCAAAGGAGCTCTTGAGATGAGGAACCCTGTCGTGATCGCCGCGACGGTCCTGGCGCTGCTGGCCGGGCCGGCGCAGGCCCAGATCTCCGACGGCATCGTGAAGATCGGTGTCCTCAACGACCAGTCCGGTCTCTACGCCGACCTGGCCGGCCAGGGCTCGGTGGTGGCGGCCCGCATGGCCGTCGAGGACTTCGGGGCCGCCGCCAAGGGCCTGAAGGTCGAGATCATCTTCGCGGACCACCAGAACAAGGCGGATGTGGGCTCGCAGATCGCCCGGCAGTGGTACGACGCCGAGAAGGTGGACATGATCATGGACGTGCCCAACTCCGGGGTGGCCCTCGCGGTCAACCAGATCACCCGGGACAAGGGCAAGGCGTTCATCGTGTCCTCCGCGGCCTCCTCGGACCTCACCGGGAAGGCCTGCTCCCCGAACACGGTGCACTGGACCTACGACACCTGGGCCCTCGCCAACGGCACCGGCCACGCCATCGTGAAGACCGGCGGGGACAGCTGGTTCTTCATCACCGCCGACTACGCGTTCGGCCACGCGCTCGAGCGCGACACCGAGGCGGTGGTCGTCAAGACCGGGGGCAAGGTGCTGGGCAAGGTCCGCCACCCGCTGAACAATCAGGACTTCTCCTCGTTCCTGCTCCAGGCCCAGGCCTCCAAGGCGAAGATCATCGGGCTGGCCAACGCCGGCGGCGACACCACCAACGCGATCAAGCAGGGCGCCGAGTTCGGCATCGTCAAAGGCGGGCAGAACTTCGCCGGGCTGCTCGTGTTCCTCACCGACGTCCACGCCCTCGGCCTGGACAAGGCGCAGGGGCTGATCTTCACCGAGACCTTCTACTGGGACCTCAACGAGCGCACCCGAGCGTTCGCCAAGCGCTTCGCGGAGCGGAACCGCGGGATCCACCCCACGATGATCCACGCCGGGGTCTACGCGGGCACGATCCACTATCTGAAGGCGATCGAGGCCCTCAAGGGCGACGATGGGGCCAAGGTGATCGCCAAGATGAAGGAGATGCCGACCGACGACCCGCTCTTCGGCAAGGGCACGATCCGCGCCGACGGGCGCAAGATCCACCCCGCGTATCTGGTCGAGGTCAAGAAGCCGGCCGAGTCGAAGTACCCGTGGGACTACTACAAGGTCCGCGCGACCATCCCGGCCGAGCAGGCCTTCCGGCCCATCGACCAGGGCGACTGCCCGCTCGTGAAAAAGTAACCGGAGCCCCCTCACCCTGCCCTCTCCCCAGAGGGGAGAGGGAACGTGACACCCTCTCCCCGTCCAGGGGGAGAGGGGCAGGGTGAGGGGGAATCTCATCGTGTTCCAGTTCCTCGGCATTCCGCCCCAGGCCCTGTTCGGTCAGCTCCTGATCGGGCTGATCAACGGCTCGTTCTACGCGCTCCTGAGCCTCGGGCTCTCGGTCATCTTCGGCCTGCTGAACATCATCAACTTCGCCCACGGGGCCCAGTACATGATGGGGGCCTTCGTGGCCTACTTCCTGCTCCAGTACGCCGGGCTCGGGTACTGGTGGGCCCTGCTCCTGACCCCGGTGCTCATGGCCGGGCTCGGCATGGCGCTCGAGCGCACCACGCTGAAGCGCCTCTACCACCTCGACCATCTCTACGGCCTGCTGCTCACCTTCGGGTTCGCCCTCATCATCCAGGGCGTGTTCCGGCACGCGTTCGGCTCGTCCGGGCTGCCGTACCCGATTCCGCCCGAGCTCGCGGGCGGCCGGAATCTCGGCTTCATGTTCCTGCCGAACTACCGCGCCTGGGTGATCGTCTTCTCGGTGGGCGTCTGCCTCGCGACCTGGTACGTGATCGAGTGGACCAAGCTCGGATCGTACCTCCGGGCCGCGACCGAGAACCCGGCCCTGGTCCGCGCATTCGGGATCAACGTGCCGCGGATGATCACGCTGACCTACGGGTTCGGGGTGGGGCTGGCCGCCCTGGCCGGCGTGCTGGCGGCCCCGATCTACCAGGTGAACCCGCTGATGGGGGCCGATCTGATCATCGTGGTCTTCGCGGTGGTGGTCATCGGCGGCATGGGCTCGATCATGGGCTCGATCGTCACCGGCTTCGCCCTCGGGGTGGTGGAGGGGCTCACCAAGGTGTTCTACCCCGAGGCGTCCAACACCGTGATCTTCGTCATCATGGCGATCGTGCTGCTGGTTCGCCCGACCGGGCTCTTCGGCCGCGCCTCCTGATGAGCTCGGTCGGGGCGGAGGTCGAGGGCGCGACGCCGGCGGAGGCGCCCGCGGGGACGCTGCGGCACCAGGCGGTGGCGTTCGTGGCCATGGTGGCGGTGCTCGCGGTGCTCCCCTTCTTCGTCTACCCGATCTTCCTCATGAAGGCGCTCTGCTTCGCGTTGTTCGCGTGCGCCTTCAACCTGCTGATCGGCTACGTGGGCCTGCTGTCCTTCGGTCACGCGGCGTTTCTCGGCTCGGCCGGCTACGTGACGGCTCACGCCGCGAAGGTCTGGGGGTGGCCGCCGGAGCTGGCCATCGTCGCCGGGACCGCGACCGCGGCCGCCCTGGGGCTCGCCGTCGGGGCCGTGGCCATCCGCAGCCGGGGCATCTACTTCGCCAACATCACGCTGGCCCTGGCCCAGATGATCTACTTCTTCTTCCTGCAGGCCAAGTTCACGGGCGGGGAAGACGGCATCCAGTCGGTGCCCCGCGGGACACTGTTCGGGTTCCTGGACCTCCGCCCGACCGTGACCCTGTACTTCGTGGTGCTCGCGATCTTCCTGGCCGGCTTCCTTCTCGTCCACCGCACGATCCACTCGCCCTTCGGCCAGGTCATCAAGGCCATCCGGGAGAACGAGGCGCGCGCCATCTCGCTCGGCTACCGGCCGGAGCACTACAAGCTCATCGCCTTCGTCCTCTCGGCCACGCTCTCCGGCCTCGCCGGAGGCACCAAGGCCATCGTCTTCCAGCTCGCCTCGCTCACCGACGTGCACTGGACGATGTCCGGGGAGGTGGTCCTGATGACCCTCCTGGGCGGGCTCGGCACCGTCTTCGGGCCTGTGGTGGGCGCGTTCCTCCTGATCACGATCGAGCACTACCTGGCCCAGCTCGGCGCCTGGGTAACCATCGTGCAGGGCGTGATCTTCGTGATCTGCGTGCTGGCCTTCCGGCGCGGGGTGGTGGGCGAGCTGGCCCGGCTGATCAGGAGGCCGCTGTGATCCGGGGTGGGCCGAGCCCAATGGAGCTCCGGCACCGCTCCGCGAAATCCGAGAGCATCCGCCGGTACTTGGCCTCGATTTGCCCTTTCTGTTGATCCCACTGCGCGCCGAACCGCCGCCGCTCGCGCTCCCGGCAGACCTCCCCCGCCGCCCCCGCCGCGCACCGGCCGAACGCCTCCCACATGATGGCGCGGTGAATGTCCTCGGCCCCCTCGATCTCGGCGAGCATGAGCCGGGCGACGTGATTCCGCGCCTGCCCGGGCCGGGCGCAGTCGAGATCGATGTCTCCGACAGCCAGGGCCACGACCAGAACCGCACCACCGAACCATCCCGTCATGGGCGGCCCATCCGGCCCGTAAACCCTTGTCTTGGTGGGCAAAGTCCTTGACAGCCCCCGGCCGGCGGGCTAGACTCTCGCAACTCCACCACGCTCGGCGCAGGTGCCCCCGCAACGACGCTCGGGATATAGGCCCTGGATGAACGTAAAGACTCTCTCCAATGGCGGAGGCGAGCCTGGCGGCAAGGGTCGCCACGTGATCCGCGCTCGTACGGCAGCGCTCGCCGGCGCCGTGGTCCGCCCTCTGTCGCCCAGTGTACTCGCGGCCACCCCGTGACCACGTCCTGATGCTCGACCCGGCCATCGACACCTTCCCGAAGCTCGCCCTCCGCAACGCGCAGCGCTTCCCGAGCAAGGTCGCGATCCGCGAAAAGGATCTCGGCATCTGGCAGTCCTACCGCTGGACCGAGTACGTCGAGCAGACCCGCCTGATCGCCCTCGGCCTTGCCGCCCTCGGCTTCTCCCGCGGGGACAAGACGGCGGTCGTGGGCGACAACCGACCCCAGCTCTACTGGGCCATGCTCGCCACGCAGGCGCTCGGCGGGGTCCCGGTGCCGCTCTACCAGGACTCCATCGAGAAGGAGATGCAGTACATCGTCAGCCACGCGGAGGCGCGCTTCGCGGTGGTCGAGGACCAGGAGCAGGTGGACAAGCTGCTCCTGGTGCGGGTGCAGTGTCCGGGGCTCGAGTACATCATCTACGCCGATCCGCGGGGCCTGCGCCACTATCGCGAGAGCAGCCTGCTCAGCCTCGACGATCTGCAGGAGCGAGGGCGGAAGTTCGCGGTCGACAACCCGGGCTTCCTCGACCGGGAGGTGGGGAAGGGGGCCGCCGACGATCTCGCGATCATCCTCTATACCTCCGGTACCACCGGGCAGCCCAAGGGCGTGATGCTCTCCCACCGCAACCTGATGGTCACCGCGCAGAACGCCATCGCCCACGAGGGATTGACCTCCTCCGAGGAGGTGCTGGCGTACCTGCCGATGGCGTGGGCGGGCGACCACATGTTCTCCTTTGCGCAGTCCCTCGTCGCCGGCTTCACCACCAACTGCCCGGAGAGCGCGGACACCGTGCTCCACGATCTCCGGGAGATCGGCCCCACCTACTTCTTCGCCCCGCCGCGGATCTGGGAGAACATCCTCACCTCGGTGATGATCCGCATCGACGACGCCTCCTGGATCAAGCGCCGCATGGTCCACTTCTTCCTCGACGTCGCCCGCCGCGTGGAGGAGCGCCGGCTCGGCCGGCGGGGGGTGGCCTTCGGGGACCGGCTGCTCTACGCGCTCGGCCGGGTGCTGGCGTACGGCCCCCTGCGGGACAACCTGGGGATGGGGCGGATCCGCATCGCGTACACCGCCGGGGAGGCGATCAGCCCGGAGCTGCTGGGCTTCTACCGCTCGCTCGGGGTCAACGTGAAGCAGGTGTACGGCATGACGGAGTCGAGCGCGCTGATCTCGATCCAGAAGGACGGCGACGTCAAGCTCGACACGGTGGGCACGCCGCTGCCCGAGGTGGAGGTGCGGATCGACCCGTCCGGCGAGGTGATGTACCGGGGCCCCGGCGTCTTCCTCGGCTATCACAAGAACCCGGAAGCCACCGCGGAGACGCTTGAGGGCGGCTGGGTCCACTCGGGCGACGCCGGGGTCTTCGACCGGGACGGTCACCTCAAGATCATCGACCGCGCCAAGGACCTGGGCCGGCTCGCCGACGGGACCATCTTTCCCCCCAAGTATCTCGAGAACAAGCTGAAGTTCTCGCCCTTCATCCGGGAGGCGGTGTGCGTGGGGGGCGACCGCCCCTTCGTGGCCGCCCTCATCAACATCGATCTGGGGTCGGTCGGGAACTGGGCCGAGCGCCGGGGGATTGCGTATACGAGCTATACGGACCTGGCCCAGAAGCCGGAGGTGTACGAGCTGATCCGTCAGGAGGTGGCCCGGGTGAATCGCAGCCTGCTCGACGAAGGGCAGCTCGGGGGAGCCCAGATCCGGCGGTTCCTGCTCCTGCACAAGGAGCTGGATCCCGACGACCAGGAGATCACGCGGACGCGGAAGATCCGGCGGGGCTTCATCGGGCAGAAGTACGCCTCGCTCATCGACGCGCTCTATTCCGGCGCTGATCACGTGAAGGTCGAGGCCCAGGTGACGTACGAGGACGGCCGCACCGGCACCGTGCGCGCCGAGGTCCGGATCCGCGATGCGGAGGCTTTCGCGGCGGGGATGGCCCGGTGAGCCCGGCGGACCCGGGCGCGCTCCTCGAGGTGGACGGCATCAGCGTTCGGTTCGGGGCCGTGCAGGCCCTGGATCAGGTCAGCCTCTCGGTCCGCCGGGGCGAGATCATCGCGATCATCGGCCCCAACGGCGCGGGCAAGACGACCCTGCTCAACGTGATCAGCGGCGTCTACCATCCCGCCGAGGGGCATATCCGCTTCGAGGGACGGGACCGGACCCACCTGGCGCCCTACGACGTGGCCGCGCTGGGCATCGCCCGCACCTTCCAGAACGTGGCCCTGTTCAAGGGCATGAGCGTGCTCGACAACATCATGACCGGCCGGCTCCTGAAGATGAAGGGGAGCTTCCTGCTCGACGCGCTGTACTGGGGTCCGGCCAAGGCGCAGGAGCTCGAGCACCGGGCCTTCGTGGAGCGCATCATCGATTTCCTGGAAATCCAGGCGATCCGCAAGACCCCGGCCGGCCGGCTGCCCTACGGACTGCAGAAGCGGGTGGAGCTGGCCCGGGCCCTGGCCGCCGAGCCGAGCCTGCTGCTGCTGGACGAGCCCATGGCGGGGATGAACGTGGAGGAGAAGGAGGACATGTGCCGCTTCATCCTCGACGTCAACGGGGAGTTCGGCACGACCGTCGCGCTCATCGAGCACGACATGAGCGTGGTGATGGACATCTCCGATCACGTCGCCGCGCTCGACTACGGCCGGAAGATCGCGGACGGGACCCCCGACGAGGTCCGCCGCGACCAGGCCGTGATCGACGCCTACCTGGGCGTGAGCCATGTGTGAGGCGAGCGCGTGATGGATCTGCTCTATAGCGTCTTCGTGGGACCGTTCCGGGACATGGTCACCGCGCCGACCTTCCTGGCCGAGGTCCTGATCGGCGGCGTCGCCGCCGGCCTCATGTACTCGTTGGTGGCCCTCGGCTTCGTGCTGATCTTCAAGGCCTCCGGCGTCTTCAACTTCGCCCAGGGGGCCATGGTGCTCTTCGCGGCGCTGACCCTGGTGGGGCTGATGGAGCGCGGGGTCCCGATGGTGATCGCGCTGACGCTCACGATCGCGGTCATGGTGGCGCTGGCCTTTGCCATCGAGCGCGTGGTGCTGCGGCCGCTCGTGAACCAGGAGCACATCATCCTGTTCATGGCGACGATCGGCCTGAATTTCTTCCTGGAGGGCCTGGGGGAGATGGTGTGGGGCGCCAATGTCAAGAAGCTCGACGTGGGCATCCCCGACGAGTCCTTCAAGGTGGCCGGCATCCTCATCAACAAGCTCGAGATGACCGCGGCGGCCAGCGCGGCCGTCCTCGTCGGAGTCCTGGCCGTGTTCTTCCAGCGCACGAAGATCGGCCGCGCGCTCCGGGCGGTGGCCGACGATCACGAGGCGGCGCTCAGCATCGGCATCCCGCTCCGTACGATCTGGGTCGTGGTCTGGTCGGTGGCCGGCATCGTCGCCCTCGCGGCCGGCATCATGTGGGGCGCCAAGAGCGGGGTGCAGTTCAGCCTCTCGCTGATCGCGCTCAAGGCGCTGCCCGTCCTGATCCTGGGCGGATTCACCTCCGTGCCCGGCGCCATCGTGGGAGGGCTGATCATCGGGACCGGCGAGAAGATCGGCGAGGTCTACTGGGGCCCGCTGGTCGGTGGCGCGATCGAGAACTGGTTCGCCTACGTGGTCGCCCTCGCCTTCCTGCTCGTCCGGCCGCAGGGCCTGTTCGGCGAGCGGATCATCGAGCGGGTCTAGAGCGATGATAACGGCCCATCTGCTTCGTTGGCGCCCTCGGCCGCACGCTCAACGTAGAGCGACTACGCCTCGCGTGCGGCCTTCGGGCGCCGCCTCGCAGCTGGACCATTCTCATCGCTCTAGACACGCGCGGGGTTTGGGGACCGCGCCATGATCTATCGCGAGGCGGGGCAGTTCAAGACCAGTTACGCGGCCGACCAGGCCGTGTTCCCCATCGTCCAGGACCGCGTCGTGGTGGCCGCGTTCCTGGTGGTCGCCTTCGTGCTCCCCCCAGTGCTGGCCAGCGAGTACTGGCTGCAGGCGGTGCTGATCCCGTTCCTGGTCTACGCCATGGCGGCGGTGGGGCTGAATCTCCTGACCGGCTACGCGGGCCAGGTCTCGCTGGGGACCGGCGGCTTCATGGCGGTGGGCGCCTACGCGGCCTTCAAGCTCACCACCGCGTTCCCCGGGCTCAACATCCTGCTCGTGTTCGTGCTGGCCGGGGTGATGGCGGCCGGGGTCGGCATCGTCTTCGGCCTGCCGAGCCTGCGCATCAAGGGCTTCTACCTGGCGGTGGCCACCCTGGCCGCTCAGTTCTTCCTGATCTGGCTCTTCAACAAGGTGGCCTGGTTCGTCAACTACGCGCCGTCGGGGACGATCACCGCGCCGCCGCGCACGATGCTGGGCGTCATGGTGACGGGCCCGGAGGCCAGCGCGGCCGTACGCTACGTCGTGGCACTCGGCCTCGTCGTGGTCTTCGGGATGATCGCCAAGAACCTGGTGCGCGGTCGCATCGGCCGGTCCTGGATGGCGATCCGGGACCGCGATATCGCGGCGGAGATCATCGGGGTGCGGCCGCTGCGGACCAAGCTGCTCGCCTTTGCCATCTCGTCCTTCTACTGCGGCATCGCGGGCGCCGCGCTGGTCTTCCTGTTCCTGGGCAGTGTCGAGACGCAGGCCTTCGACATCAACCAGTCGTTCCTGGTGCTGTTCATGGTCATCATCGGCGGCCTCGGCTCCATCCTGGGCTCGTTCCTCGGGGCCGCCTTCAT
>WNFD01000255.1_pt1 | contig 51451 bp, 46 predicted proteins | sample 5400491 | NCBI WGS metagenome assembly WNFD01 (sample SAMN13153343, study PRJNA577476) | soil metagenome | isolation source: 120 cm saprolite under Douglas fir tree site 2 hole 2 replicate 2 | place: USA:California | collected 2015-04-18
GCCCCTCCTCGAGCACGGTGCCGGTCATGCGGGTGTCGGGGCCGGCGAGCAGGCCAGTCGGATGGAACTGGACCATCTCCATGTCGCGCAGCGGCAGGCCCGCGCGCAGGGCCATCGCCAATCCATCCATGCTCTTGTCGCCGGACGGCGTGTGGTAGCGGTACATCGTCGGCCCGCCGCCGGTCGCGAGCAGCACGGCCTGCGCGGCGACGAAGCGGAGCGCGCCGGTGCGCACGTCGATCAGCAACGCGCCGGAGATGCCGCCCGCCTTCGCCGGGACGAGCGCGACGGCGCGATGCTCCTCCAGGCGGCGGATCGGCCGCGCCCATACCTGCTCCATCAGCCGGTTGATGATCTCGATGCCGGTGAGATCGCCCTTGTGCACGGTGCGGTCGAAGGTCTGGCCGGCGAAGGCCTTGCCGTGCAAGGTGCCGTCGGGATTGCGGTCGAAGAAGCAGCCGATCTCGTTCTCGAGCTCGCGCACGCGCTCGACCGCCCTGCTCACCAGGGTCCAGGCGAGCTCCTGGTGCGGCAGCCACTTGCCGCCCTCGATGGTGTCCATGAAATGGCGCTCGACCGAGTCGCCGGGATTGAGCGCGACGTTGTAGCCGCCCTGCACCATGCGGGTGCAGCCGCATTTGCCGGTGAGGCCCTTGCTCGCGATGGTGACGTCGAGACCGGGATCGGCCTTGAGCGCATGCAGGGCCGCGAACAGCCCGGCGCCGCCGGAACCGAGGATCAGGATGTCGGTCTCAAGTCGTTCAAGCGTCATGCGATGCTCAGAACGCACGCACGAGGAATAAGAACGCGATGACGGCCGACAGCGCCGCCGCCAGGGTCGCGAGCTGCTTCTGGCCGTCGCGCCACGCGAGATTCTCGATCAGCAGCACTCGCACACCTCCCAACATATGCACGACCAGCAGGAATACGAGGCCGCCTTCGGCGAGCTTCACCAGCGGCTGATCGCTCCAGCGCAGGAAGCTGTCGAGCTTCGCTTCGCCATGGATGGCGAGACCAAGCGCCAGGAAATGCAGCGGCAGGAAGACGGCGAGCGCCAGGCCGGAGAGGCGGTGCACCAGCGCCGCGAGCCAAAGCACGCTGCTGCGATGCCCGAGATGACGCGCCGTCATGGCAGCACCACCGCGGCGACCGCCCGCAGTCCGAGAACGAGCAGCAAGAATCCGAACCCCACCGCGAGCCGGCCGGCGCCGCGCTCGTTCAGCGGCGACCATTCGGTCAGGACGTTGCGGACCCCGATCGCGGCGTGGATCGCGGCGGCCGCGACGAAGCTGCCGTAGCAGGCGGCCCACGCGAGGCTGCCGCGGGTGCGCGCGAGAACGTCGGCGGCGGTCATCCCGCTGCGGGTCGCGTAGAGGATGACGGCGACGTGCAGGAGGACGAGCGGCACCATGACCGCCGCGGTCAGCCGTTGCCAGAGATAGAGCCGCACGGTCATGGCTTGATCTCGCCGCGCAGATAGGCCCGTGCCGTGCGCCGCTTGAGCCCCGCGATCGACGCCGTCGGATTGAGCGCCTGCGGGCAGTGCTCCTGGCAGGACTGATGCGAGTGGCAGGCGTGGCAGCCGCCGCTCGCGGCGACGGCCGCGAGGCGCTCGGCGTTGCCGGCATCGCGGGCGTCGTTAACGAGCGTCCAGGCGCGATTGAGCGCGGCCGGTCCGAGAAAATCGGGATTCCAGCGCACGGTGTCGCAGGCGGCATAGCAGACGCCGCAATTGATGCATTCGATGGCGGCGTCGGCGGCGATGCGGGCGGCCGAATCCGGCCTGATCGGCTCGATATCGTCGTCCCGCGTCCTCGACGGCGCGAACACCCCTTTTGCCCGCTGCCATTTCTCAAAGAACGGCTGCATGTCGGTCGCCAGGTCCTTGATGACCGGCAGGTTCTCGAGCGGGCCGATCTCAAGCCGCCCGCCGTGGGCGACGTTCGCGACGTGGGTGCGGCAGGTCCAGCGCGGCCGGCCGTTGACCGTCATGGCGCAGGAGCCGCATACGCCGACCCGGCAGGCAAAGCGATAGGCCAGCGTCGGGTCGAGATGGCGCTGAACATAGGTCACGACGTCGAGCACGGTCTGGCTCGCGCGCAATGGAACCCGGTAGGGTTGGTAGCGACCCTGTTCGCCGCCCCGCCAGAGCGATACGGTCAGCTCGGAGGGCGTGTCGGACATGAGCTTCTCGGCCCGCACATGATCGCGTCTCTTGTCATTGCGGAAGAAGTCTAGCAAGCGCAGATTGCGGCCAAAAGCCGATGATCGGTCTCCGCCGGAGCACAAGGCGATGAGCGCAGCCGCCCCGCAGCCGAACGGCGCGCAAGCGGTGCCGAACTCGGCCGGCAGCGCGCGACCGCAGCTTGCCGCGCCGGCCGGCGCCTGCGACTGCCACATGCACATCTACGACGCCGAGCGCTTTCCGCCGTCGCGGCCGCACGCGCGGATGCAGACCGATGCCGGCGTGGCCGAGTATCGGCTCTTGCAGAAGCGCATCGGCACGCAGCGCACGGTGATCGTGACGCCCGCGTCCTACGGCACCGACAATCGCGTGACGCTCGACGCCATCGCGCAGCTCGGCGACGCGCGCGGCGTCGCGGTCGTCCATCCCACCGTCACCGATGCCGAGCTCGACGCCCTCGCGCGCGGCGGCATTCGCGGCATCCGCTTCAGCCAGTTCGATCCGCGCACCGCCGCGACGACGATCGACATGATCGAGCCGCTCGCCAAGCGGGTCAACGACCGCGGCTGGCACGTCCAGATCCACATGCGCGGCGATCAGATCGCCGAGGCCGCGAGCCTGTGGGATCGCCTGCCCTGTCCGATCGTGTTCGATCATCTGGGCCGCCTGCCGCAGCCCGCCGGCATCGACGACCCGGCGTTCGGGATCATCCGCCGGCTGATCGACAAGGGCCGCACCTGGGTGAAGCTCTCCGGCGCCTATCTCGACAGCAAAGTCGGGGCGCCGACCTATACGACGCCACCAAAGTGGCGGAGGCTTTCGTCGCAGCGGCGCCGGAGCGCCTGGTCTGGGGCAGCGACTGGCCGCATCCGACCGAGAGCCGCAAGCCCGACGATGCCGTGCTGCTCGATCTGCTCCGCACCTGGGCCGCGGACGACGAGGCGCGCCGGCGCATCCTGGTGGAGAACCCGCAGGCCTTGTACGGCTTCGCGGGTTGAGTCCTGTAGGGTGGGCAAAATCGCCTGCTTTGCCTTCGCCGCGTGGGCAACGGCGCGTGTGCGATTTTGCCCACGCGTCAAGACCGGGTATCGCGCCGTTGCCCACCCTACAGGACTGCGATGCTCGGCCTCATCCCGGCGGCAGGACGTGCGCCCATTTGGCGCGGATCTTGGCGTCCAGCGCCTTGCTCGACCGCGCCACGGTCGGGAACGTGTCGCGGCGCGACCACGGCCTGCAGGCGTCGATGACGACGCGGGCGTTGCGCGGATCGTCGCTCCCGTAGGCCATCGGATCGAGCACGGTGCTCCAGCACCCGCGCAGGATCTCGATGCCTTCGCGCGGATCGAAGCGCGTGCACATCGCCCACACCACCTGGTCCATGTCGGCGGGATCGATGTCGTCGTCGACCACCACCACGACCCGGTTGGCATAGGCGCCGGCATGGCACTGCGAGGCGATCAGGCCCGCCTGCTTGGCGTGCCCCCCATATTGCTGCTTGATCGCGACCGTGAGCCAGAGCCGGCTGCCGCCCGCGGCATGCGCCCACACGCCCTTCACCTCCGGCACGCCGGCGGCCTCGAGCTGGTTCCACACCGCGCCGGAGCGATAGGTGCCGCGATAGAACGAATCGTCGTCGGGCGGCACGCCCGGAATCGCGCCGAGCAGGATCGGGTCGTTGCGATGCATGAAGGTCGCGATGCGGATCGCCGGCTCCTTTTTCCGCCCGCCCGCGTAGTAGCCGGTCCATTCGCCGAGCGGGCCCTCGTCGAGGAGATCGTCGGGATGCACGAATCCATCGAACGCGATCTCGGCCTGCGCCGGGATCGGCAGCCCGGTCGCCGGCCCCTTGATCACCTCGACCGGCTCGCCGATCAGCCCGCCGGCGACGTCGTACTCATTCTTGCCGTAGGGAACCTCGAGCCCCGCCACCATGAACAAAGCGGGATGCATCCCCACCACCACCGCCACCGGGCAGGGCTCGCCGCGCTCGTGATAGCGGCGCTTGATCAGGTCGCCGTGCTTGCCCTTGGAGCACATCACCGTCGCCACGTTCGGCCCGTGCGACTGCACGCGATAGGCGCCGTAATTGATCCAGCCGGTATCGGGGTCGCGCATGATCACCATGCAGCCGGTGCCGATGTAATAGCCGCCGTCATGCTCGTGCCAGCGCGGCGTCGGAATCTTCTGGATGTTCACGTCCGCCCCCGTGCTGACGTTCTCCAACAGCGGGCCGCTCTTCACGGCGACCGGCGCGATGCTCTTTGCCTCCTTCATGTATTTGCGCCAGAACGAGACGAGCTCGATCGCCGAGCCGTCGATCGGCAAGCCGAGCGTGAGATTGATGCGTCGCACCGAGGTCAGGATATTGGCGAGGATGCGATGGCCGCGGGGATAGCCGGGGACGTCGTCGAACAGCACGGCGCGGTTGCCCATCTTGCGCATGTAGAGGTCGACGATGCCGCCGATCTCGGTCTCGCGCTCGGCGCCGCTGATCTCCTGCACCTCGCCGGCCGCGCGCAGCTGATCGAGCCACGTGCGCAGATCCTGCCTCGATGTCGCTTGCTTGGGTGCCTTCTTCGGTGCGCGCTTGGCGCCTTGGATGTCGGCAACGGTCATTGGGCACTCCTGGCTGGGCAGCTCGAAGCAATTCTAGCAGAGCTCCCTCGCAATTGTAGGGTGGGCAAAATCGCCTGCCAAATCGTTGACGCGTCTGCGCCGCCCGTGCGCGATTTTGCCCACGCGTAACCCAGCGCAAGCAGCGCGCATCCGCGTGGGCACGGCGCGCGCAGACGTAGATTCTCAGATGCACCGATACGGCAGGCGCGCGCCTTTGCCCACCCTACGGAGCGACCGGTCAACGCCGGCCGTTCAAAATCCGCTTCAGGCGCTGCGGCGTCACCGGCAGCGCTTTCACCGCGCCGGGCATGCCGATAGCGTCGTCGATGGCCGACGCGATCGCCGCGCCGACCCCGGTGATGCCGCTCTCCCCTGCCCCCTTGATGCCGAGCGGGTTGAGCGGGCTCACATAGTCCTCGCGCAGCATGACCTCGACCGTCGGCGTCTCGCGCGCGGTCGGCATCAGGTAATCGGCAAAGGTGGTGGCGAGCGGATCGCCGCGCTCGCTGTAGGTGAATTCCTCGAGCAGCGCGCCGCCCAGCCCCTGCGCGAAGCCGCCGACGATCTGGCCCTCGACCAGCTTCGGATTGATGGCGCGTCCGATGTCGTAGGCGATGACGTAGCGCTCGACCGTCACGCCGCCGGTCTCGCGGTCGACCCTGACCACCGCGAAGTGGAGGCCGTAGGGATAGACCTGGTGCTCGACCCGGAACCAGCCCTCGGCCGACAGGCCCGGCTCGCGCCCGCCGAGCGTCTTCGAGGTGGGCGCCAGGTGGCCGGCGATCTCGCCCAGGCTCATCGACGGCCCGGACGGCCGATCCTTGCGAACGACCCGGCCGTCGACGATGGCGAGCGCCTCGGGCGGCGCCTGCATCAGCTCGGCCGCAACCTCGATCGCCTTGGCGCGCAGCTTCACCGCGCCGTTGTGGGTGGCCGACGCCGTCATCACCGTCGCGCGCGAGGCATGCGCGCCGATGCCATAGGCGATCCGGTCGGTCTGGCCGTGGGTGACGCGGACACGCCGGTAGTCGACGTCCAGGATCTCGGCGCAGACCTGCGCCATCACGGTCTCGAAGCCCTGGCCGAGCGAGGCGCCGCCGGTGACGAGCTCGATCATGCCCGAGGTATCGACCTCGATGCGCACGCCGTCGGCCGGCCCGAGCCCGCTCTTCTCGACGAACATCGCAAAGCCGGCGCCGACCGCTTCGCCGGCGGCGCGTCGGCGCGCAAGCTCGCCCTTGAGCTTCTCCCAGTCGAGCGCGTCGAGAAGCTTGTCCATGAGCCCGACGTAATCGCCGGAATCGTGCTCGATCTCCTCGCCCAGGGCCTCGAGCGGCCGATGATAGGGCATCTCGTCCTTCGCGATGGCGTTGCGCCGCCGCACCTCGTTGGGATCGATGCCGAGCTTCGCCGCGATGGCATCGATCAACCGCTCGCGCACGAACGTGGTTTCGTAGCGGCCGGGCGCCCGATAGGTGGCGGCCGGCGTCTTGTTGGTGAGGCGGAAATGGCCGACGGCGCGGTAGGCGGGCACCCGATAGGGGCCGGGCAGGATGCCCGCCGTCATGTGCACGACGCGCGCGGCATGGGTGCGCAGGTAGGCGCCCTGATCGTGGAAGTAGCGATTGTCGATCGCCAGGATGCGGCCGTCGCGCTCGACCGCCGCGCGAATCCGGTGCAGCTGCTGGCGCGAATGATTGGCGGCGATCAGGTGCTCGCGCCGGTCCTCGATCCATTTCACCGGCCGCTCGAGGCGCATGGCGGCGACGCAGACCAGCACGTCCTCGGGATAGAGCTCGCCGCGGATGCCGAACCCGCCGCCGACATGCGACTCGTGCACCTGGATCGACGACGGGGCGCGCCCGAGCATGCGCGCGAGCAGGTCGCGATTGCGGTGCGGCACCTTGGCGGCGCCGTGCAGCTCAAGGAGGTCGCGGGAGGCGTCGTAGCGCCCGATCGCGCCGCGTGCCTCGAGCGGCACGCCAGAGTGGCGGCCGATCGCGAGCTCGAGCTCGACCACCAGCGGCGCCGCGCGCAGGACCGCATCGACGTCGCCATAACCCTGGCGAATGACGGCGACCTCGGTGTCGCGGCCGGGCGAGAACTCCTCGGGCTCGGCCTCCGCGGCGATGAGCGGCGGCAGCGCTTCGATCTCCATCGTCACGAGGTCGGCAGCGTCCTCCGCCACGTAGGGGTCGTCGGCAAACACCGCGGCGACGGGGTCGCCGACATACCGCACCTTGTCGGTCGCCAGCACCGGCTGTCGGTAGGGCTCGAGCGCCGGAATCCGGCCCTCGCGAAAATCGACCGGCGGCACGTCCGCGATGTCGGCGGCGGTCCAGACCGCGACGACGCCGGGGAGCGCGCGCGCCGCCGTCGTGTCGATCGACAGGACCCGGCCGTGGGCGTGGTTCGAGCGGACCACGCGCATGTGGAGCTGGTGCGGAAAGGAAATGTCGCCGGCGAAGCGGCCGCGGCCGCGGACCAGCGGCGGGTCCTCCAGCCGCTCGACCGATCGCCCGATCCACTTGTTGTCGGGGCCGGTCATCGTCGCGGCCCGAGCACCGCCGGCTGTGCCATATTTGGGAAATTGCAATTTTTTTGGATTGATGCACAGTTGCCGTTATATGTAAAGCGAGCCGCATCCATGCAACGCGATGCGGCCCGAGGCAGAGACCGCGCGAGAAGAGATGAAGCCGCCGCCCTTCCGCTATCACGACCCGCGAACGGTGAGCGAGACCGTCGGGCTCCTCGCCAGCCTCGAGAACGCCAAGCTGCTCGCGGGCGGGCAATCGCTGATGCCCATGCTCAACTTTCGGTTCGTGCAGCCCGATCACATCATCGATCTCAACCGCGTCGAGGGTCTCTCCTATATCCGCGCGACCGGCGGCATGCTCGAGATCGGCGCCATGACGCGCCAGCGCGATCTGGAATTCTCCGACGTGGTGCGCGCGCGCTGGCCGATCATGCACGAGGCGCTGCTGCAGGTCGGGCATCGGCAGACCCGCAACCGCGGCACCATCGGCGGCTCGCTCTGCCACCTCGATCCGGCGGCGGAGCTCGTCTCGCTCGCCGCCGGCTACGACGCCACGGTCACCGTGGCGGGCCCGAACGGCGAGCGCGAGCTCCCCTTCGCGGAGTTTCCGGTCGCCTACATGACGCCGGCGATCGAGCCGAACGAGCTCGTCACCGCGGTGCGCTTCCCGCAATGGAGCGAGAAGCATGCCTACGCCTTTATCGAGTTCTCCCGCCGGCACGGCGATTTCGCGATCACGTCGGCGGCGGCGTTGCTCGAGGCGGACGGGGCCGGCCGGATCACCCGCGCCTCGGTCACGATCGGCGGCATGGGGACGGCGCCGAGCCGGGCGCGCGAGGTGGAGCAGGCGATCACCGGACAGGCGCCGAGCCTCGAGCTCTTCCGCGACGCCTGCGAGAGCTGCCGCAAGCTCGACGCGATCGACGACGTGCACGCGCCGGCTTCCTATCGCCAGCATCTGGCGGCGGTGCTATCGCGGCGCGCGCTCGAGAAGGCGCATGCGCGGCTGACCGATGCGCAAGCCGGTCGTCCGCATTAGGAGCGAGCATGGGCGAGACCCGAAAGATCGCATTGACGGTGAACGGCAAGCGCTACGAGGAGGAGGTCGAGGTGCGCGTGACGCTCGCCGATTTCGTGCGCCACCAGCTCGGCCTCACCGGCACCCATCTCGGCTGCGAGCACGGCGTGTGCGGCGCCTGCACCATCCTGATCGACGGTCTCTCGGCGCGGTCCTGCCTGATGCTGGCGGTGCAGGCGGACGGGCACGAGCTTCTGACCGTCGAGGGCATCGCCCCGTCGGCCGAGGAGCTGCATCCGCTGCAGCAGGCGTTCCACGAGCACCATGGCCTGCAGTGCGGCTTCTGCACGCCGGGCATGTTGACGACGCTGCTCGAGTTCCTGCGCGACAATCCGGACCCGACCGACCAGGAGGTGCGGATCGCCCTTTCCGGCAACCTGTGCCGCTGCACCGGCTACCAGAACATCGTGACCGCGACGCTCGACGCCGCCAAGCGGATGCGGGGAGCAGGAGCGCAATCGGCATGAGGTTCTCCGTCATGCCCGGGCTTGTCCTGGGCATCCACGTCTTTCCCCCTCCCTTCCCTCCCCCGCAGGCGGGGGAGGGTTGGGTGGGTGCACGTGGGTGGCCGGAACAAGTCCGGCCATGACGGCGGTGAATCCGTCACCACGTCAATGGCCATTCGTTTCGACGATATCGGCAACCGCCTGAAGGCGTTCCGCCTCGGCTCCGGATTGAGCGCAGACGAGATCGCCAACCGGCTCGGGATTTCGCGCACCGCGCTCTACCGCTTCGAGAAGGGCGAGCTCGCCAAGATCGAGACCCTGGAAAGCCTCGCGGAGCTGCTCGCGGTCTCGGTGCCGACCCTGCTCGGCGTCGGCGTCGAGTACGTGCCCTCCGCCGTGAGCTATTTCGAGCGCATGCGCCAGATCGAGGAATCGTCCGAGCACATCATCGTGCTGGCCGGCCCGATCTCCTATCTGCTCGCCTCCGACGCCTTCGACCAGGCGCTCGGCGACGTTCTGCGGGAAAGCATTCCCGACACGCTGCCGGGCCGCAAGCGCGCGCTCGAGCAGGTCGAGGAGATCACCGCGGTGCTGCGCCAGCGCAAGGAGACCTATCGCCGCCGCCCGCCCGGCATCGTCAACCTGATCTCGGCGATCGAGATGGAGCATTTTCTGGAGAACGGCCTCGTCGGCCGGCTCGGCCTGCCCGAGCAGATCCGCCGCGAGCGGCGCGCGCTGGCGCGCGCGGAGGCCGAGCACTTCGTCGCCCTGATGCAGGACGAGCCGATCGGGGTGCAGATCGGGATCGTCCCGGACACCCTGCCGCATGCGAGCTTCCAGCTCTTTCGCCAGCCGGACCGGCAAGTGCTGGCGCTGAGCCCCTTCCGCCTCGGCGAGCAGCCGAACATCCGGGTCGGCGTCGCGATGATCACCTCGGCGCCCGAGGCGCTGGCGCTGCACGAGAAGATGGCCAAGGACCTGTGGCAGCGCGCGCTCAAGGGCACCGCGGCCGTGCGGCTGATGCGCGCGCTGATCGAGAAGCAGGAGAGGTAATTAGGTATGGACCGCCGGTTTTGTTCACAATTTGGAAAAAATATTGATTTTGGCACACCGGCGCATTAGGTGGTTCGCGCGCAACCAGCGGGAAGCTTCCTCGGGAATCGCATGGCCTACCGGCCCTTCGCATCGGCGCCCCATGTCGTGGGCAAGAGCGTGCCCGCGCCGGCCACGCCGCACATTCCGGCGGAGGAATCGCTGTGTCCGGTCGTCTCCCATGACTGGATCAACGCCGAATACAAGCACCTCGTGGTCGAGGCTTCGCCGAAGGCGCTGGCGGTCAAGCCCGGCCAGTTCTTCAACCTGCTCTGCCCGTCGCCGGACGAGGGCGAGCTGTGGCTGCGCCGCCCGCAGAGCGTCTATCGCATCGACCACGGCCGGCGCCGGATCGAGTTCCTCTACAAATGCGTCGGCCGCGGCACCTACGGCCTGGCGACGCTCAAGCGGGGCGACGACCTCAACATGGTCGGGCCGTTGGGCGTCGGCTTCACGATCGATCCGGCCTGGAAGCATGTCGTCGTGCTCGGGCGCGGCGTCGGGCTTGCCACCTTGGCGCCGATCTCGCAGCTCGCGGGCGAGGGCGGCATCGGCGTCACCGCGATCCTGAGCGCCCGCAGCCCGGAATTCGTCATGGGCGGCGACCTGTTCGCGCAGGTGGGCGACGTCATCGGCGTGCTCGACAGCGACGGCAGCAGCGCGGTCGAGAACGTCGTGGCGATCCTCGCGCGGCTGATCGCGCAGCGAAAGGCCGACGCCTTCTACACCTGCGGCTCGAACCGCCTGTTCCAGCTGATGAAGCGGCTCGCCAAGACGCACGGCATTCCCGGCCAGGTCGCCATGGAGCAGGTCATGGCCTGCGGGCTCGGGCCCTGCTACGTCTGCGTGCGCACCTTCGAGGTCGACGGCCGGAAGGACCTGCGCCGGGTCTGCATCGAGGGGCCGGTATTCGATCTACAGGAGGCGGTCGGATGGTAGACATGAGCGTGCGGATCGGCGGCGTGACGCTGGCTAACCCGATCATGCCGGCGTCGGGATGCTTCTCGACTGATCTCGCCCAGGTGATCGACCTCAACCGGCTCGGCGCGCTGGTCGCCAAGACGGTGTCGCGCGAATTCCGCGCCGGCAATCCGCCGCCGCGGGTGTCGGAGGTCGAAGGCGGCATGATCAACTCGATCGGCCTGCCGACCAAGGGCATCGAGTATTTCCTCGAGCACCAGGTGCCGGACTACAAGCGCTTCACGCCGCCGCTGGTCGGCTCGATCTCGGCGACCACCATCGAGGATTTCGAGGCGATGGCGCGCGACGTCGCCAAGTCGGCGATCGACGTGCTCGAGGTCAACATTTCCTGCCCGACGCGCGACCCGAAGGGCGGCAACTTCGCGCTGCACGAGCAGCACACCTTCGACGTCATGAGCCTCATCCGCAGGACCACCGGCAAGCCGATCTGGTGCAAGCTCTCGCCCAACGCCGGCGACGTGGTCGCGATCGCCAGGGCGGCGGAAGCGGCGGGCGCGGACGCGCTGGTGGTGTCGAACACCATCCTCGGCCTCAAGATCGACACCAACACCTTCCGGCCGGCGATCGGCAACAAGTTCGGCGGGCTTTCCGGGCCCGGCATCAAGCCGATCATCGTGCGCATGGTCTATCAATGCGCCAAGGCGGTGAAGATCCCGATCATCGGCTGCGGCGGCATCGTCAAGGTCGAGGACGTGGTGGAATACATGCTCGCCGGCGCGAGCGCGGTGATGATCGGCTATCTCATCTTCCGCAATCCGTCGGGATTGATCGCCATCATCGAGGGGCTCGAGCAATGGTGCGCCAAGCGCGGCTTCACGCGCGTGGCCGATCTCACCGGCGCGATGATCGACGAGGCGCCGCGCGAGACCTATGCCGCGGCCGCGGCACCGATCGGCTAGATGACCACGCGCCTCACCATTCGCAAGCCGGACGACTGGCACCTGCATGTGCGCGACGGCGCCATGCTCGAGGCGGTGATCCCGTTCACGGCCAGGCATTTCGGCCGCGCCATCCTGATGCCCAATCTCGTCCCGCCGGTCGCCACCACCCGCGACGCCATCGCCTATCGCGAGCGCGTGCTGGCGGCGCTGCCGCGGGGCTCGACCTTCAAGCCGCTGATGACCTGCTATCTCACCGACGACACCGATCCCGACGACGTCGAGCGCGGGTTCAAGGAGGGCGTGTTCACCGGGGTGAAGCTCTATCCCGCCCACGCCACCACCAACTCGGCGGCCGGCGTCACCGACCACCGCAAGATCATCCGCGTGCTGGAGCGGATGGAAAAGATCGACATGCCGTTCCTGATGCACGGCGAGGACGTCGATCCCGAGGTCGACATCTTCGACCGCGAGGCCGTGTTCATCGAGCGCCACCTCTCAAAGTGGACGCAACGGTTTCCTCGCCTGCGCTTCATCCTCGAGCACCTGTCGTCGAAGGACGGCGTCGATTTCGTCGCCGGCGCGGCGCCGCAGGTCGGCGGCACCATCACGCCCTATCACCTCGTCCTCACGCGCACGGATTGGCTGGGCTGGGGGCTCAAGCCCTACATGTACTGCATGCCCGTCATCAAGACGGCGAAGGACCGCGCGGCGCTGCGCAAGGCGGCGACCTCGGGCGCGGCCTGCTATTTCCTCGGCACCGACTCGGCGCCGCATCCGGTGGCGAGGAAGCTCGCGGTGAACGGCATCCCGGGCCTGTTCAACGCGCCGGTCGCGATCGCGACCTATGCCAAGGTGTTCGAGGAGGAAGGCGCGCTCGATAAGCTCGAAGCCTTTGCCTCGCTCAACGGCCCGAAGCATTATCGCCTGCCGCCCAACGAGCAGACGATCACGCTCGAGAAATCGTCGTGGGTCGCGCCCGCGGAGGTCAAGGTCGAGGGTCCCGACGAGAAGGCGCTGGTCTACCGCGGCGGGGAAACGATCGAGTGGAAGGTCGTATCATGACGGCAGGCATCGCATTCCCCGACCAGAAGGTGATGGCCGAGCTGACGGCGAAAATGCTGCTCGAGGTCGAGGCGGTCCGCTTCATGGCGGACAAGCCGTTCATCTTCACCTCCGGCTGGGCGAGCCCGGTCTATACCGACTGCCGGCGGCTGATCTCGTTTCCGCGCGTGCGCCGAACGCTGATCGAGTTCGGCGCCGCCACGCTCATGCGCGAGGCCGGCTTCGAGCAGTTCGACGCGGTGGCGGGCGGCGAGACCGCCGGCATTCCGTTCGCCGCCTGGATGGCCGACCGGCTGGCGCTGCCGATGCTCTATGTGCGCAAGCAGCCGAAGGGGTTCGGGCGCAATACCCAGATCGAGGGCCATCTCACCGAGGGCCAGCGCGTGCTGCTGGTCGAGGACATGACCACCGACGGCCGCAGCAAGGTCAATTTCTGCAACGCGCTGCGTCAGGCCGGCGCCAAGGTCGAGCACGTGCTGGTGTTCTTCTTCTACGATATTTTCCCGGAAGGCCGAAAAATCCTGGGCGACCTCGGCGTGCGGCTGCATGCGCTGGCGACCTGGTGGGACGTGCTCGCGGTCGCCAGGGCGAGCGGCAAGTTCGATGCCGCCAAGCTCGCCGAGGTCGAAAAATTCATGCACGATCCCGCCGGCTGGTCGAAGGCGCACGGCGGGGTGGCGGCGGTGGCGGCGGAATAAAGGCCCGTCGTCCCCGCGCGGGATCCCCATCGCGCAGGCGCGATGGGGTGCCCCGTTGCGGGGACCCATGACCCACGACTCTGGAATATGGGTCCCCGCTTGCGCGGGGACGACAGTGAGGACAGCGTGCGAGGCGTGGAATGGCGAGGTCGGGAGCGGACGTGATCGTGGTGGGCGGCGGCAACGCCGCGTTCTGCGCGGCGCTGGCGGCGCAGGAGCAAGGCGCGTCGGTGCTGATGCTGGAGGCGGCGCCGGAGGAGGAGTCGGGCGGCAACAGCCGGTTCACGGCCGGTTCGGTGCGCGTCGTCTACAACGACGTCGGCGACATCAAGGCGTTGGTGCCGGATCTCACCGAGCAGGAAATCGCCACCACCGATTTCGGCACCTATACCGCCGAGCAGTTCTTCGACGACATGGCGCGGGTGACGCAGAACCGCGCCGACCCGGACCTGGTCGAGCTCCTGGTCAGGCGGAGCTTCGACACCTTCCGCTGGATGCGCAACAAGGGCGTGCGCTTCATCCCGATCTACGGCCGCCAGGCGTTCAAGATCGACGGCAAGTTCAAGTTCTGGGGCGGCCTCACCGTCGAGGCGGTGGGGGGCGGCCCCGGCCTGATCAAGATGCTCACCGACGCCGCGGCGAAGCGCGGCATCGAGATCCGTTACCGCACCCGCGCGCTCGCTCTCGTCTTCGACGGCGTGCGCGTCGGCGGCGTGCGCGTCCGCCACGACGGCGTCGAGAGCGAGCTCAACGGCAAGGCGGTCGTGCTCGCCTGCGGCGGCTTCGAATCCAACGCCGAGTGGCGCACCCGCTATCTCGGCCCGGGCTGGGACCTCGCCAAGGTGCGCGGCACCCGCTTCAACAACGGCGACGGCATCCGCATGGCGATGGAGATCGGCGCCAGCCCGCGCGGCAACTGGTCGGGCTGCCACGCGGTGCAATGGGAGATGAACGCGCCCGAGTTCGGCGATCTCGCGGTCGGCGACCAGTTCCAGAAGCATTCCTACCCCTTCGCCATCCTGATCAACGCCCGCGGCGAGCGCTTCGTCGACGAGGGCGCCGACTTCCGCAACTACACCTATGCCAAATACGGCCGCGTGGTGCTCGAGCAGCCCGGCCAGTTCGCCTGGCAGGTCTTCGACCAGAAGGTCAAGCATCTGCAGCGCGACGAGTACAAGATCCGGCAGATCACCAAGGTGACCGCCAATACGATCGAGGAGTTCGCGAAGAAGCTCGAAGGCGTCGACGCCGAAGAGTTCCTCAAGACCATCGCCGAGTACAACAAGGCGGTGCGCGCCGACGTTCCGTTCAATCCGAACGTCAAGGACGGACGCCGCACCGAAGGCCTCCCCGTCAACAAGAGCAACTGGGCGAACGCCATCGACCAGCCGCCGTTCGAAGGCTACGCCGTGACCTGCGGAGTGACCTTCACCTTCGGCGGCCTGCGCATCACCACCGACGCCGAGGTGCTCAACACCGATTACCAGCCGATCCGCGGGCTCTACGCGGCAGGCGAGCTGGTCGGCGGCCTGTTCTATTTCAACTATCCCGGCGGCTCCGGGCTGACCTCGGGCGCGGTGTTCGGCCGCATCGCCGGAACGTCGGCCGCCCGCGCCGGCAGGAACTGAGCGCGACGCCGTGAGCACGCCCCAGGAAAAGCCGCGCGCCACCCCGGCACGACCGCTGAACACGCTCCCGGCAAGCGAGATCGTCCGCGCGGTCGCGGCGGGCGAGGCGACCTGCGAGGCGGTGGTGCGCGCCTGCCTCGAGCGCATCGACCGGCGCGAGCGCGAGATCCACGCCTGGGCGAGCATCGATCCCGAGCTGGCGCTGCGCGGCGCCCGCGAGCTCGACCGCGGCGCAAGGCGCGGCCCCCTGCATGGCGTGCCGATCGGGGTCAAGGACATCATCGACACCGCCGACCTGCCGACCGAGATGGGCTCGCCGATCTATCGCGGCCACCGGCCGTCGACCGACGCCGCCTGCGTCGCGCTCGTGCGCGCGGCCGGCGCGGTGATCCTGGGCAAGACCGTCACCTGCGAGTTCGCCGGCATGACGCCGGGCGCGACCGCCAATCCGCACGACCTCGCCCATACGCCCGGCGGCTCGTCGAGCGGCTCGGGCGCCGCGGTCGCGGATTTCATGGTGCCGATCGCGTACGGCACCCAGACAGGCGGTTCGGTGCTGCGTCCGGCGGCCTATTGCGGCGTGTTCGGCTTCAAGCCGACCTTCGGCGCCTTCAACCGCCGGGGCGTCTATCCGGCGGCCGAGAGCCTCGACACTATCGGGCTGATCGCGCGCTCCCTCGACGACCTCGAGCTCATCGCCGCGGTGCTGGAGCTGCGCACGCCGTCGGCCGCGGATGCCCTCGGCCGGCCGCCGCGCATCGGCCTCTGCCGCACGCCGCTGTGGGACAAGGCGCAGCCGGAAACCGTGTCGGCGGTCGAGGATGCGGCGCAACGCCTCGGCCGCGCCGGCGCGCGGTTATCCGAGATCGCGCTGCCGGAGCAATTCGCGGGGCTGCGCCACGCCGCGCGCGAGACCATCAACAATTACGAGCGCGCGGCGGCAATGGCGCACGAATGGGATACCGACCGCGAGCGGATCAGCGAGCGCCTGCGCAAGCGCATCGAGCTCGGGCGCGCCATGCCGCGCGAGGAATATGTCGCGGCCTTGCGGCTCGGCGAGGACTGCCGGGCACGGCTGCCCGAGGTTTTTGGCGACGTCGACGTGCTGCTGGCGCCCTGCACCAACGGGGAGGCGCCGCGCGGCCTCGGCGAGACCGGCGATCCCGGCTTCCAGGCGATCTGGACCATCCTCTACACCCCGACGCTCGCGCTGCCGACCCATCGCGGCCCGAACGGGCTGCCGGTCGGCATCCAGCTCATCGGGCGGCGCCACGACGAGGCGCGCCTGTTCGCTTGCGCGCGCTGGATCTGGCAGCGGCTCGGCGCGCCCGAGATGGTCGGCTATCGCGGGTAGGAACGATGGAATTCGACAATTCGTTCGAGGTGCCGTTGCCGCCGGCCGAGGCCTGGAAGGTGCTGCTCGACATCGAGCGGATCGCGCCCTGCATGCCGGGCGCCGAGCTGACCGAGGTCACCGGCGCCAATACCTACAAGGGCAAGATCAACGTGCGGCTCGGGCCGGTGGCCTTGACCTTTGCGGGCATCGTCAAGCTCGAGGAGATCGACGACGCGCAGCGCACGGCGCGGGTCTCGGCGCAGGGCACCGACGCCAAGGGCCGCGGCGGCGCCAATGCGGCTTCAGTGTTCCGCCTGCAGCCGGCTGGCAGCGGGTCGAAGGTACTGGTGCACACCAATCTCACGCTGTCGGGCGCGGTCGCCCAATACGGCCGCGGCGTCGGCATCATCCAGGCGACCGCGGCGCAGCTGATGAATCAATTCGCCGCCAGGCTGAAGCAACAGCTCGCGCAGCCGGGCGCCGCGGCAGCGCCGCCGGCCACCGCACCCTCGCCTTCCATCGTACCGCCTCCCTCCCCCACGCCCGCCGCAAAGCCGATTTCGGGCTTCGCCCTGATGGCGAAGGTGATCTGGAGCTGGATCACCGGACTGTTCAGGCGATCGTGAAATGTAGGGTGGGCAAAATCGCCTGCTCTGCCCCGACGTATTGGGCCCCGGTCGGAGCGATCCCCGCTCGGAGGCGGGGACAAGCTTTGCCCACGCGTTCTTTTATTCACCCGCCAGGGCCGCGTGGGCACGGCGCTGCACCGCTCGCGTGGCGAGAACGGAGTTTTTGGCCCGCGCCTTTGCCCACCCTACGCGGCTTCGATTCGGTTTCACGATGTCAAACAGCCCAGGCGCTGCTCGCGCACTTTCTCGTTCCCGCGACGCGTTGCGCCCGGGGTTTGCGACTTTTCTTCTTTCCTCCACCCCGACGAGGGGGTGAATGGAGCGCCGAAAGGCGACTGGGGGGTAGAACCCGTGCCGTGCCCGACACGGTGGCGCTTGCGAGGCGCCGGGCGAACCCTTTCGCTGAAGGGACGCCCGCCTCTCGGCGCTCCACCCGTGGCTTTTTTGGCTCCGGGGCCACACTCCAGCCAAGGGGCGTCTTCCCGGAACCTCCCGCGGCTTTGGTTACGAGTCGCCGCCGCGGGACGCCACACCTGCTCCGTTTCAGACGTCTCTAGAAAACGCCCCTCTGAGCAGGATGCGACCCCTATATACTGATTTGCAGTCGAGCTTGAGCGCGACGTAGCCGAACACCGCGAAGAACGCCATCACGTAGGCGTCGAACGGCTTGCTGTTGATGGTATAGGCGCCGATGCAGCAGAACACGATGATGGCGGGGTAGAGCAGCCGATACGGCACGCGCAGCAGGCGCACCCAGATGCCGACCATCGGCAGGTTCAGGATCACCAGCATGAGATTGCCGATCCACATGCTGGCGATGACGCCCCAGAACAGGCCCGGCCGATCGGTCATCACGCGCGGGCCCGGCGCGATGCCGTGGATCATCAGCGCCCCGATCATCATCGCCATGGTGGGGTTTCCGGGAATGCCGAGCGTCAGCATCGGGATGAACGACGTCTGCGCGCCGGCATTGTTGGCGGATTCCGGCGCCGCCACGCCGCGGATGTCGCCGCGGCCGAAGGAGCGCGGCGGCCGGGCGACGTTCTTCTCGAGCGTATAGGCCGCGAACGACGCGAGCAGCGCCCCGCCCCCGCGACCGCGATCAGCGCGAGCGGCACGAGATGGAAGCGCGGCACCGGCTCGCCGTCGAGGACGAGCGAGCGGCCGATCAGGATGACGCCGAGAACGCCGAGCAGGCCCCCGAGCAGCAGCGGGAAATAGCCCGGGCCCATCTTGCCGGCGCTGCCGAGCGAATAGCCGCGCGCCGCCAGGATCGCGACCGCGGCAAAGGCGCAGAACATCACCCCCGACCAGAAATCCTTCGGCGCGCGGATTCTCATGCTCTGCTCATGGCGAGCACCACGACCGATCGGCTGTCATGTCCCCTCCTGCAAGCCCAGGGCTTCCGCTGCGAGCTAAGGCGCCGTAGGTAACGAAATCAAGATTTTTTCCGGTTTGTGAACGAGGGGGCAGAAGCTCTATATCGGTAGCCGGCGCGAGCGGGGAATCCGGCAGTCCCGCTCGCGACCGCGCACGGAACGCTCAGGTGAAAAAATCCAACGCTTTCATCGAACAGCACGGGCTGTGGACCGACGAGCAGCGGCGCCAAGCCGAGGAGATCAAGCGCCGGATCGAGAAGGACGATCTCCGTCTCATCCGCCTCGCCTGGGCCGATCCGCACGGCGCCGCGCGCGCGAAGGCGCTGACGGTTCCGGCCTTCCTCGCCGCGCTCTCCGCCGGGCACAACATCAACGTCGCGACCACGACGCTCGATTCCGCCAACGCCCGCACCTTCGCCTCGTTCACCCGCGGCGGCGGGATGGGCCTCGCCGAGATGACGGGGTCGCCCAATCTCACCGCCGTTCCCGATCCCGCGACCTTCCGCGTGCTGCCGTGGGCGCCCGGCGTCGGGTGGGTGCTGTGCGACGAATATTTCACCAGCGGCGTGCCGTTCCACTTCTCGCCCCGGCACCTGTTGCGCCGGCAGGTCGAGCGGCTTGCCGGCGCGGGCATGGGCTCTATCGTGGGTCTCGAGATCGAGTGGTACCTGCTGCGCGTCGCGGAGGACCGGCTGACCGACGAGCACATCGGCTCCCCCGGCGTGCGCGGCAAGCCGATCGGGACCGCGCCGCCCGAGCCCGGCTTCTCCTATCATTCCGAATCCAGCCTCGACTTGATGCAGCCGGTGCTGTCCGTGCTCGCCGAGCATTTCGAAGAGATCGGCCTGCCGCTGCGATCGATCGAGAACGAATGGGGGCCGGGCCAGGTCGAGTGCACCTTCGCCGCGCGGCCGGCGCTGGAAGCCGCCGACCATGCATTCCTCTTCCGCACCGCGACGCGGCAAATCTGCCGGCGCATGGGCCATCTCGCGAGCTTCATGTGCCGCCCGGCAACCAAGGGCTACTATTCGAGCGGCTGGCATCTCCATCAGTCGCTGGTCGAGCACGCCAACGGACGCAACCTCTTCATGCCGGAGCGCGCGGGCGAATGCCTCTCCCCGCTCGGCCGCGCGTTCATCGGCGGCCTCTTGAAACATGCCGGCGCTTCGACCGTGTTCGCGGCGCCGACCGTCAACGGATATCGGCGATATCGCCCGAACTCGCTCGCCCCCGACCGGGCCACCTGGTGCTACGACCACCGCGGCGTGATGCTGCGCGTGCTGGGCGCGCCGGGCGATCCGGCGACCCGGATCGAGAACCGACTCGGCGAGCCCGCGGCCAATCCCTATCTCTACATCCTCTCGCAGATCGTCGCCGGCCTCGACGGCATCGAAGGCAAGCTCGATCCCGGACCGCAGGATGACGAGCCCTACACCGCCGACCGGCCCAGGCTGCCGACGAGCTTGCCGGCGGCGTTGGACGCGCTCGAGCGGGAACCGCTGTTCCGCACGCAACTCGGCGACGTGTTCGTCGACTATTACCTCAAGCTCAAGCGCAACGAGGCCGGGCGTTTCGCCCAATGGCTCAAGGAGGCCGGCGTCGAGCCCGGCGACGAGCCGACGGCCTGGGAGCAGAACGAGTATTTCGATTTTTTCTAGCCCGATGCATTATGGCGGCGGAGACGGGGCGCGGCTCCCCGCCGTGAGAGAGCGGCATGAAGGAATGACGCCATGCTGGACAGGCTCGAACCATCCCGTATCGCGAGCGATCTCTACGACTGGGACGAGCTCGTCCGCGAGGACCGCGTCCACCGCCTGATCTACACCGATCCCGCGATCTTCCAGGCCGAGATGACCAACATTTTCGGCGCGGTCTGGGTCTATCTCGGGCACGAGAGCCAGATCCCGAACAACGACGACTACCTCACGGTGCGGCTGGGCCTGCGTCCGATCATCCTGTTGCGGGATTCGAGCGGAAAAATTCGCGCGCTGTTCAACCGCTGCGCCCACCGCGGCACCACGCTCTGCCGCAAGGACAAGGGCTCGGCGCGCATCTTCACCTGCCCCTATCACGGCTGGAGCTATCTCAATACCGGCAAGCTGCGCGCCGTGCCGTGGCCGGACGGCTATGCCTGCGACTTCAGCGACGCGAAATACAACGTCGCCCAGGTGCCGCGCGTCGACAGCTATCGCGGCTTCATCTTTGCCACGCTCAATCCCGACGCGCCGCCGCTCCTCGACTATCTCGGAGCGATCACAAAGCCGATCGACGAATGGCTCGACCGCCATCCCAAGGGAAAGATCCGGGTCTGCGAGGCGAACCGGCTGCGATACAAGGGCAACTGGAAGCTCGCCTACGACAATTCCGGCGACGGCTACCACGTGGTGTTCTCGCACCGCTCGCTGCTCGAGATGGAGAACCGCCAGGCCGACGTCGCCAACAAGGGCATGTCGTACTACAAGGCCTCCCCGGACACGCAGCCCATGTACATGGCCTATATGGGCCACGGCCATCACTTCAAGGACAAGCGGCCGGCGATCGAGAAACGCGCCGGCGGATTGTGGGCGGTGGAGGGCCCCGCTCCCGGCACCGAGCATTATGCGCAGGAGCTGCGCCGGCGCTTCGGCGCCAAGGCCGAGGAAATCCTCGACCTCGCCTCCTCGGAGCCGGTCAATATCAACGTGTTCCCGAATTTCTCCCTGCTCGGCAACCACATCCAGGTGTTCGAGCCGGTCGCGGTCGACGAGACCAACGTCACCTGGTACGGCACGGCGGTGGTCGACGAGGAAGGCGCGCTCGGCGGCGCGGTCGACGAGATCAATGCGCTGCGCATGCGCACTCAGGAGCAATTCCCGAATTTCGGCGAGGTCGACGACCTCGCCAATTTCGAGGAGATCCAGCGCGGGCTCGCCTGCCAGGAGGACGAGTGGGTCTACATGCATCGCGGGCTCGGCGTCCCCGGCCGGGTCAAGACCGACGCCAACGGCATCGTCACCGCGCCCGCCACCGACGAGGCGTTCATGCGCGAATACATCCAGGAGTGGAAGCGGCTGATGAAGGCGTCGCCGAGACTCGTGGTGCAGCGCGAGCCGTGAGCACGGACGCCGGACGCGCCTCAACGCCGCTCGCGCGGTTCGCCTGTGCGGCCCGATTGGGTTGCTCTCAGGGGTTATTTCGGCGGCGCCTCGGGCGGGCTTGCGGGGACTGCGGGCGCCTTCGGCACGGGGTTCCCGGTTGCCTTAGGTGCGCCATCCCACTCGCAGGCCTCCGCCAGGCGGGAACTGACCTCGGAAATCTTGCCGAGATTGAACAGGGCGTCGTGCGGGGCGCCGTAATGATCGAATATCCGGAAAAAAACCTTGCTCTCATCGGCGAGCGCCCGAATGAAAGGGATCGGCGATGGGGCGATGGCCAGGTAACAGCTCGAAGAAGAATTCCACTGGGTGTCTGTGGCTTGGCCCTGATCGACGCGGTAGATGACGCGTACGCCGGTTCCACATTTGATAAGACCCGTGATGGTGACCGCGACCTCGGTTTTGTGTTCTTTGCAGCGCATCAGCAGATGGGCCTTGCCATCGCTCGATCGAAGCGACGCCGAGACTACCGGACTGTCATCGAGGGGGGATTTTTCCTCGCCGACCTGCCAGGCCGCATCGGTGCTCGGTTTACTCTCTGCCTGCGTGCCCGTTGCGTCCGAGGAGGACAGACCATCGTAGCATTTCAATCGATCGGCATCGTCCTTGATCTGACGGCAAAGCTTGAGGGCCTCTTGGGCCTGGGCGCCGGCGGCAAAAACAACGCTGGCGCATGCGACGGTCAATATGGCGCGCATGGTAGCATCAGAGCTGATCGGGTCTCAGGCGAGACTAGAATAAGTCCCATGCGAAGACCAGGGCGTGGACACCGAAATCACTCACCAATTGACGATAGCGTTGAGGTTGCTGTTGATCAAGATCCTGCCCGGACGGACACGGAAAGGAGCAGCACGGGCTTGACGTTCGCGCTGATCCGGAGTGCGCTCTAAGACCATGTGCCAAAGCGCGATTGCGCACCGTTCCGTAATGCAAGGATATCGTCGAACATGCAACTCGCGCACGATCCCTCGATCAGCTCGCATTACGTCGACGACGCGTTCTACCGCGCGCTGATCGAGAATTTCTCCGACTGGCAGCGCGACGAGCTCGCGGTCGCCGATCCCTCCGAGCGCGATCGCTTCCGGGCGCTCGTCGAACGGGAGGCGCGCCTGCTCGATGAGCTCAAGTTCGACGAATGGCTCGCGATGTACGTGCCGGAATGCATCTACTGGGTGCCGGGTACCCCCGCGGCCGGCGATCCCCGCCGCGAGATCGCGGTGTCGTTCGACGACCGGCGGCGCATGGAGGACCGCATCTATCGCCTGCGCACCGGCTACGCCTGGTCGCAGGCGCCGAAATCGCGCACCGTGCGCATGGTCTCGAACGTCGAGGTGTTCGCGGCGCGGCAAGGCAACGTCCGCATGGTGCGATCGAATTTCCTGATCAGCGAGTTCCGCGTCGACGGCACGCGGTTTCTCTCGGGCTGGTGCGGCCACCGCTTCGTGGAAGCCTCCGAACGCTGGCTGATCGAGGTCCGGCAGGTCAACCTGATCGACTGCGACCAGAACCTGCGCAATCCCAGCATCGTGCTGTGAGCGAGCTCATGTATCGCTCATATCGACCCACATGCCCGCCGTCATGGCCGGGCTTGTCCCGGCCATCCACGTCTTGCTTTCCGAGCTCTAAGAAAGACGTGGATGCCCGCGACAAGCGCGGGCATGACGGGGAGGCGCAAACGTGAGCAACGCATGACGGCGACCGCGCTCGATTCCGCAATCTTCCGCGACATCTTCAGCACCGCGCAGATGCGCCAGGTGTTCTCGGACGAGGCGAGGACGGGCTACTACCTCGACATCGAGGCGGCGCTGGCGCGCGCGCAGGGGCGCCTCGGCGTCATTCCGGAAAAAGCGGCGCAGGAGATCGTGCGCCGCTGCCGGATCGAGAACATCGATCTTGCCCGCCTGAAGCAGCAGACCGAGCGCATCGGCTATCCGATCCTCGGCGTGGTGCAGCAGATCGTCGACCTCTGCGCCGACGGCCTCGGCGAATGGTGCCACTGGGGCGCCACCACGCAGGACATCACCGACACCGCGGCGATCCTGCAGATCCGCGCGGCGCTTAAGCTCGTCGAGCAGGACATGGAGGCGATCGCCGCCGCGCTCGCCGAGCTGTCGCGCCGCTACCGCGACACGCCGATGGCCGGACGCAGCAACCTGCAGCAGGCGGTGCCGCTGACCTTCGGCTTCAAGACCGCGGCGCTGCTTGCCGCGATGCAGCGCCATCGCGAGCGGCTCGCGCAGCTGCGCCCGCGCGTGCTGGTCGGCGAGTTCGGCGGCGCGGTCGGAACGCTGGCGTCGCTCGGCGCCGACGGCCTCAAGGTGCAGGCCGAATTGATGAGGGAGCTCGGCCTCGGCGAGCCCGAGATCGCCTGGCATACCGTGCGCGACCGCATCGGCGAGGTCGCCTGCTTTCTCGGGCTGCTCACCGGCACGCTCGGCAAGATTTCCATGGACGTGAAGCTCCTGATGCAGACCGAGGTCGCCGAGGTCTACGAGCCATTCCACGAGGCGCGCGGCTCCTCGAGCACGATGCCCCAGAAGCGCAACCCGATCTCCTGCCTCTACATCCATTCGACGGTCGCGCTCGTGCGCCAGCACGTCGCCGCGCTGCTCGAGGCCGCGGTCGCCGACCACGAGCGCTCGACCGGACCCTGGGAGATCGAATGGATCGCGCTCCCCGAAATCTTCCTGCTCGCGTCCGGGGCGCTCGCGCAAGCGAGGCTCCTGGTCGAAGGGCTCGAGGTCGACGCCGGGCGCATGCGCGCCAATCTCGACCTGACCCGCGGCATGATCGTCTCGGAGGCGGTGATGATGGGGCTCGGCCCGCATCTCGGCCGCCAGCGCGCCCACGACCTCGTCTACGACATCTGCCGCAAGGTCGCGGCGAGCGGCGAGCCGCTGCTCGAGCTGTTGGCGCGAAATGCCGAAATCTCGCGCCACCTCACAAGGGCGGAGCTCGAGAAGCTGTGCGATCCCGCCCGCTATCTCGGGCTCGCCGGCGAGATGGTCGACCGGGTGCTGGCGCGCGAAGGCGGCGGCGGGGCGCGCCGGCGGCACGCTGAGCGGTGATCGAGGGGTTTCCGCCCGCTTTCGCGCATAGGCGCTAAGTTACGGTCTCTCGGCTGTCATCGTCCGCGTAGGCGGACGATCCAGTAATCCGTGAGCCGGAGTGGCACGCACTGACTTCGCCTCAATCGCTCGCGCCCAGGGTTATTGGATGCCCGCCTGCGCGGGCATGACAGTGGAGAGGTTTTTGCTTTGGCCTTAATTTAGCGCCCACGCGCTTTCGCGGGCGTCAACCCATCCTGCAAGCAGCACGTAGGGCAATGCTCGCGCCGCGATTGACGGCCTTCGGCGGAACCGAATACTCTCGACCGCGCTGGGCTTTGCCGCTGGGTAGGGGTCATGTCCCTCATTTCACGCGCGAATTTTCGCAGGGCGGCGGCCGTCGCGGTCGCCGCTTTGCTGGCGTTGCCGCCGCTCGCGCAGGCGCGCGAGTTCCGCGCCGCCGACAACCAGTCGGAAGATTATCCGACCGTGCAGGCGCTCATGTTCATGGCGCGCCTGATCGAGGAGCGCACCGGCGGACGGCATGGCATTCGGGTGTTCCATTCGCGCCAGCTCGGCGAGGAGAAGGAGACCATCGAGCAGACCCGGATCGGCGCCATCGACCTCGACCGCACCAACGTCGCCCCGATCGGCTCGCTGGTGCCCGCCGCCAACGTGCTGGCGCTGCCGTTCCTGTTCCGCTCGTTCGAGCATCTCCACAAGGTGCTCGACCACGAGATCGGCAGCGAGATTCTCGCCGGCTTCGAGCGCCATGGTTTTGTCGGCTTGACCTTCTACGATTCCGGCGCGCGGTCGATCTACAACAGCGTGCGGCCGGTTCGCAGCCTGGCCGACCTGAAGGGACTACGAATTCGGGTGCAGCAATCCGAGGTGATGTTCGAGATGTTCAAGGCGCTCGGCGCCGCGCCGATCGAGCTCCCGTACGGGCAGGTGTCGACCGCGCTCTCGACCCGGCTGATCGACGGCGCGGAAAACAACTGGCCGTCCTACGTCACCACCGGCCACTACAAGCTGGCCTCCTACTACACCCTGACCGAGCACGCGATGGGTCCCGAGGTCCTGGTCATGTCGCGGCCGGCGTGGGAAAGCCTCAGCGCCGAGGACCGGATCATCTTCAAGGAGGCGGCCGGCGCGTCGAGCGCGTTCATGCGCGAGCTGTGGAGCGGATTGGAGGAGCGCTCGCGCCAGCAGGCGCGCTCGGCCGGGAACACGATCATCGCGAATTTCGACCGCAAGCCGTTCGAGGAGGCGATGAGCACAATCTACGCCAAGACCGTGACCGATCCCGACTTGCAGCGATTGGTCGAGCGCATTCGCCGGGTTCAATGAGTTTCGATCTGGTCGCCTTCGAGGAAGAGCGTGCGCCGCATGCGCGGCCGCGGCGGAGCCTTGACCTGGAAACCGAGAGCGTCGTGCGGGTGCTGCCGATCCGGTGGCGCCTGTTGTCGATCGCCGCGCTCAACGCGACGGTCGCCGTGATCCTGGCGGCGCTGATCTGGAACGGCGCCAACGTGCTCAGCCGGTCCTGGGACGACGTCCGCAAGGTGCGCGAATCGGACCGGCTGCTGGTGCTGCTCGAGAGCGAAGCGAGCCGCCTGCAGAACCTGATCCATCGCTACATCAATCAGCCGAACCAGGAGCTGCTGGCGGAAATCCTCGGCCTGCACGGCGAGGTGCTGAGCACGTTGCGCAATCGCGGCGCGGTCGATCCGGTCCTGTCGGGCTCGGCCGACGAGCTGCGCGCGGTGACCGAGCGCTTCCTGCAGGGCTTCGGAGAGGTGCGCGAGGTGCAGATGACGATCGCGCAGACCTACGAGAACGAGGTGCTCAAGCCGGCGAAGGAGATGGCGGGACTCTATGCCATCGTCGAGGCCGCCATCGGCCGGCGCGACGCCCTGCTGCTGCCGTCGCTCGGAAAATCGCGCGAGGCCTTCACCGCCGGCCTGCTCGCCGCCAACGCCTTCTACCTGTCGCCCGCCTCCGACGCCGCCGACGAATCCCGGCGCAACATCTCTACCGTCGAGCAGACCATCCCGGTGATGATCGATCTCGCCGAGAACAGCCTGCAGCGCACGGCACTGGCCGCGCTGGCGCAGCGCGCCGCCTCGTTCCGCGAGGGGATGAAGACGCTGGTCGAGCAACTCGCCGCCCGCACCAACCTGCTGAAGACCGCGATCGACGACAACCAGGCCGCCATGATCGCCGTGATCGGCAAGCTGTCGGCGCAGATGTCGCTGCGCGAGCAGCAGGCGCAGGGCAGCTTCGACCACACGCTCGCCAACCTCTATCAGAACGTGGCGGTGGTCGCGGTCATTTTCCTGACCCTCATCGTCGTCGTCGGCGTGCTGATCGCGCGCAGCATCATCCTGCCGCTCAAGGAAATCATGGCGGCAATGGGCTCGGTGGTCGCGGAGAAATACGGCGAGCCGATCCAAGGCACGCAGGCCCGCGACGAGATCGGCGAGATGGCGCGCGCGGTCGCGGTGTTCCGCGAAAACGCCATCGCCAAGCGCAAGGCCGAGAACGAGCTGCGGGCGTCGAAGGAGCGCGCCGAGAAGGCGCTCGACGACCTGCGCGAGGCCCAGCAAAACCTCATCGCCGCGGAGAAGCTGGCGGCGCTCGGCGGCCTGGTCGCCGGCGTCGCGCACGAGGTGAACAACCCGATCGGCATCAGCCTGACCGTGGCGTCGAGCTTCGCGCGCCGCTGCGACGACTTCGCCAGGGAGGTCGACGCCGGTCCGTTGCGACGATCGCGGCTCGACGAATTCCTCGAAGGCGGGCGCGACGCCGCCAGCCAGCTGGTGGCCAACCTGCAGCGCGCGGGCGAGCTGGTGCAGTCCTTCAAGCAGGTCGCGGTCGATCGCAGCCACGCCGAGCGGCGCCAATTCGATCTCAAGGAATCGACCGACCAGATCGTCGCCAGCCTGCGCCCGGTGCTGAAGAAGTCGCAGATCGCGCTCACCGTCGACGTGCCGCCCGGCATCCTGATGGACAGCTATCCCGGCGCCTACGGGCAGGTCCTGACCAACCTGTTCCTCAACAGCGTCATCCATGCCTTTCCCGACGGCCGCGCCGGCAGCGTCATCGTCGAGGCGCGCCAGCTGCGCGACGACGTCGACATTTTCGTGTTCGACGACGGCGTGGGCATGAGCGAGGAGACCCAGCGCCGGGCGCTCGACCCGTTCTTCACGACGCGGCGGAACGAGGGCGGCACCGGGCTCGGTCTGCACATCATCTTCAACCTGGTGACCCAGCAACTGGGCGGCCGGCTGACCTTCGAATCGCGGCTGGGCTGGGGCACCCGCTTCCGCATCAGCGTCCCGCGCGTGGCGCCCGGCGCGGCACCGGCGACCGAGGACGCCGCAATGATGGACCGAGCGCATGGCTGACGACGACATCGTCCACCTGATCGACGATTCCGGCGAGCCGCCGCCGCCCGACGTGGGCCCGCGCTGGAAGGTCGCGGTGATCGACGACGAGCCCGCCGTGCACGACGGAACGCGGTTCGCGCTCAGCGATTACCGGCTGAACGGCCAGGGTCTCGAAATCCTCTCCGCCCACTCGGCGGCGGAGGGCCGCGATCTCCTGCGCAGCCATGCGGACGTGGCGGTGGTGCTGCTCGACGTGATCATGGAGACCGATACCGCCGGGCTCGGACTCGTCGAATTCATCCGCGACGAGCTCAAGAACGAGACCGTGCGCATCATCCTGCGCACCGGCCAGCCCGGGCAGGCGCCGGAGCGGCGGGTCATCGTCGACTACGACATCAACGACTACAAGGCCAAGACCGAGCTCACCGCCGACAAGCTGTTCACGGCCATGACCGCGGCGTTGCGCAGCTATCAGCAGCTCCAGCGCATGGTCGAGACCCGCCGCGGGCTCGAGATCATCATCGAGGCGGCCTCGACCCTGTTCGACTTCAAGTCGATGCAGCGGCTGGCCGAAGGGGTCCTCACCCAGATCGGCTCGCTGTTGAACGTCGATTGCGCGGGAATTCTGGTGCTGCGCGAGCCGCAGAACTCGCACGAGGCCTTCTCGGTGCTCGCCGGATCGGGATGCTACAGCCGCTTCACCGGCACCGACGCGTCCGACATGATCGATCACGACCTGCGGCGGCTGGTCGAAGAAGCCTTCGGCCGCCGCCGGCACGAGTTCTCGGCGCGCCGCTCGGTGCTCTACATCCGGACGCTGAGCGGCCGCGAGGTGGTGGTCGTGCTCGAGGCGGCGCGGCACCTCTCCGATACCGACCGGGCGCTGGTCGAGATCTTCTGCAGCCGGCTGTCGATCGCCTTCGACAACGTCATTCTGTACGAGCAGCTGCAGCGGGCGAAAACCCGGCTCGAGGAGCGCGTCGCCGAGCGCACGCAGGAGCTGACCAACGCCAATCGCCGGCTCGCCGCGCAATGGGCGCGGCTGCGGCAGGCCAATTCCTTCAAGAGCGAGATCCTCGGCACCGTCGCCCACGACTTGAAGAACCCGCTGAGCGTGATCCTCGGCCGCACCGAGATCCTCAAGGAGATGATCGCGACGGCGGGCGCCCTCGACGAAAACGTGGAGGCGCAGCTCGCCTACGTCCGCAACGCCGCCAATCGGCTCACCGAGATGGTCGACGACCTCGTTTCCGACGCCATGGCCGATGCGCTCGACATCACGGTCCGCCGCGAGCCGGTCGACATCGCGGTCCTGGTCGAGGAGGTCGCCGAGGCGAACCGCCCGCTCGCCGCCAGGAAGAACCAGACTATCAGGGTCTCGGCGCCGCGCGACCATGCGGCGCTGTGCGACCTCGACCGCATTCGCGAGGCGATCGACAATCTCGTCAGCAACGCCGTCAAGTATAGCCCGCTCGGCGGCACCATCGACCTCTTGGTGGCGCAGGACGGCGGCGGTATAATCGTCGAGGTCAGGGATCAAGGGGCCGGCCTTTCGCCGGAAGACATCTCGCGGCTGTTCGGGCGGTTCCAGCGGCTTTCGGCCAAGCCGACCGCGGGCGAGACCTCGACCGGCCTCGGCCTGTCGATCGTCAAGCGCATCGTCGACCTGCACGGCGGGCGGATCGCGGTCGAAAGCGCGGGTCCCGGAAAGGGCGCGACATTCAGGATGACGTTGCCGCAGTCATGAGCCAGGCGCAGCACATCGTCGTGGTCGATGACGAGCAGCCGGCGCGCGAGATGGTCGGCGACTATCTGCGCATGCACGGCTTCGCCGTCAGCCTGTGCGACGGGGGAGCGAGCCTGCGCCGGACCATCGCCCAGCAGGCGCCCGACCTGGTCGTGCTCGACCTCAACATGCCCGAGGAGGACGGCCTTTCGGTCATCCGCGACCTCAAGCAGCGCGGTAATGTGCCGATCATCATGCTGACCGCGACCGCGAGCGCGATCGACCGGGTGGTCGGGCTCGAGCTCGGGGCCGACGACTACCTGGCCAAGCCGTGCGAGCTGCGCGAGCTGTTGGCGCGCATCCGCTCGGTGCTGCGCCGGAGCACGGCGGGACCGCCGGCGGCCCAGCCCGCGGCCGCCGAGCGCGCGCGGGTGCGCTTCGGCACCAAATGGCTCGACCACGACGCCCAGGCGCTGCGCGACGACGAGGGCAACGAGCATCCCCTCACCGCCTCGGAATACGGCCTGCTCAAGGTGTTCGCCGCCAATCCCAAGCGGGTGCTGTCGCGCGAGCGCCTGCTGGAGCTGGCCAATGCCCGCGATGCGGAGGCGTTCGACCGGGCGATCGACCTGCGGATCATGCGCATCCGCCGCAAGATCGAGCCCGACCCGGCCCGCCCCTCGGTCATCCGCACGGTGCGGGGCGGCGGCTACCTGTATTCCCCCACCGGCGAAACCAGCCCCCTTGACTGATGCAATATTGCCACAGCGGACGAAACAATTCCAGGTATTATCCTACCTTGTGTGTCGTCCCTGCATCAGCCAAGAAATAATTCGGCTCCCGACGAAACCATTTTCCGGCTCGCACGTAACATGGGAGCAACAGGCCTCTGTTAACGATGGGCGCTAGGGCTTGTTGACAGGGGATCGTCATGCAAACCGGATACGTCCTGCGCGACCTCGCGTCGCCGCATTACAGGGTGCCCGTCCAGGACACGTCGGACGAGGCGCTGATCGAGCTTATTGCCGAAGGCGACAAGCGCGCCATGCAGGTGCTCTACGCCCGGCACAACGTGCGGGTCTACCGCTTCATCGTCCGCCTCACCGGCAACCAGTCGCTGGCCGAGGACCTCGTGAGCGAGGTGTTCCTCGACGTCTGGCGGCAGGCCGAGGGCTTCGAGGCGAAGTCGCAGGTCTCGACCTGGCTCCTCGCGATCGCCCGCTACAAGGCGCTCTCGGCGCTGCGGCGGCGCACCGACGAGCAGCTCGACGACCAGACGGCGGCGACGATCGAGGATACCGCCGACGATCCGGAGACCGTGGTCAATACCAGGGATCGCAACACCATCGTCCAGAAGTGCCTGGGGCAGCTCTCTCCGGCGCACCGCGAAGTCATCGACCTCGTCTACTACCACGAGAAGTCGGTCGACGAAGTCGCGAAAATCGTCGGGGTGCCGCCCGCCACCGTCAAGACCCGCATGTTCTATGCGCGGAGCAAGATGGCCGACCTCCTCAAGCAGGCCGGAGTGAGCGCCCTTTAGACTGCTGCGTCCGACGTCCCCTCGGACGCCCTCCGTTCGATGTCCATGATCAGGCTCGGCGGGCCGGTACCTCAGGTGCCGGCCCGCTAATAATTTGGGCAGTAGGTTGGGTCGAGCGCTTGCGAGACCCAACGCCTCAAAGTCCGCGGCGCAACGTTGGGTCTCGCTTCGCTCGACCCAACCTACGACTCGACCCAGCCAGCCTATGCGACTCAGGACCGGCGCCAGCCCCGCAACAGGCTCGCCACGACGGCGGCGACCAGGAGCAGGCCGGCAAGCGGGATCAAGACCACGAACGCGCCCACCACCAACAGGAAAAGGAGCGTCGCCAGCGCCGAGACCGCGAGCGCGACGATGGCGAAACCGAGCGGCCCGACGCGCGCGACGTAGACCCGCCGCGTGCGGCGGCCGTCGAAGGACGTCCGCCAATCGCCCCACACCCGCGCGCCCCTGTCATCCGGCGGAATGATCTCCGGCTCGGCACGGGGTTGTTCCGGAACACGGTCTCGATTCATCAGGGGGGCCTCGCGGTTGTCGCCAGCGGTATGTAGGATCGCCGGCAGGCGGCGACAACCGGAGCCGTCGAAAGGACCGGTTGCGGACATGAACGATGCCTTGCGGGGAAAACTCATCGATGCGGGCCGCGTGCTCGTCCGCGAGGACTAGGCGACTACATCGCCGGACACGTGACCTTGCGTCTGCCAGGCGGCAGCGGGCGCTTTCTGATGAAGCCGGGGGCATCGGCCTCGAGGAGATGACCGAGGACAACATCATCACGGTCGATCGCAAACTGCCATGGCGAGGCCCGCGCCGGATGGGCTATGTTGGTCTTGTTGAACGATCAATCGGCGTCAGCCAAAAGCGACCACCTCATGCCGCAAACCCTGTTCGACAAGATCTGGGACGCGCATCTGGTCGCGCGGCGCGCCGACGGGCGCGAGCTCGTCTATATCGACCGCCACGTTCTGCACGAGCTGCACGCGCCGCATGCCTTCGAGCAGCTGGCGAGAGAGCGGCGGCCGGTGCGTCGTCCCGACCTCACCTTCTCGATGCAGGACCACACCGTCGCCACCAGACCCGGCCGCGACGACGACACCAATCCCTCGGGCGCGGCCTTCCTCAAGGCAATGCGCGAGGGCAGCCGCAAAAACGGCATCAAGCTGTTCGATATCGACGATCCCGAGCAGGGCATATCGCACGTGGTCGCGCCCGAGCTCGGCATGGTGCTGCCGGGCGCCACCCACGCGGTCCCCGACAGCCACGCCAGCACGGTGGGCGGGCTCGGCGCGCTCGCCTTCGGTTGCGGCACCTCCGAGCTCGCCCACATCCTCGCGACCCAGGCGATGGCGCTCAAGCGCCCCAAGCGCATGCGCATCCGCCTCGAAGGCAGCCTCGGGGCGCAGGTCACCGCCAAGGACGCGGCGCTGCGCATCATCGCCGAGCTCGGGGTCTCCGGCGCGCGCGGCTTCGCGGTCGAATATGCCGGAGCGGCGGTGCGCGCGATGGCGATCGAGGGCCGCATGACCCTCTGCAACCTCAACATCGAGATGGGCGGCCGCTCGGGCTTCGTGGCGCCCGACGACAAGACCTTCGCCTGGATCGCCGGGCGCCCCTATGCGCCGCGCGGCGCGCTGTGGGATCGCGCGCTCGCGCATTGGCGCACGCTCGCAAGCGACGAGGGCGCCGCGTTCGAGCGCGAGCACGTGCTCGACCTCCGCGCGCTCGAGCCGCAGATCACCTGGGGCACCGACCCGAGCCAGGTGCTCGGCATTTCCGGCCGGGTGCCCGATCCCACCGCCGATCCACCGCGGCGGGCGGCGATCGAGAGCGCGCTCGCCTATATGGCCCTCACGCCCGGCATGGCGCTCGCCGGACTGCCGGTCGACCGCGTGTTCATCGGCTCCTGCACCAACAGCCGCCTGCCCGACCTCGAAGCCGCCGCCGCGGTGGTGCGCGGGCGGCGGGTCGCCGACGGCGTCGTTGCCATGGTGGTGCCGGGCTCGACCACGGTGAAGCGCGCGGCGGAGGCCCTTGGCCTCGACCGGGTGTTCCGCGAGGCCGGCTTCTTCTGGGGCGAATCCGGCTGCTCGATGTGCGCCGGCGGCAACGGCGACCGCGGCGAGCCGGGCGAGCGCTGCGTCTCCACCACCAACCGCAATTTCGAGCACCGCCAGGGCCCGAAAGTGCGCACGCATCTGGCGAGCCCGGCGACCGCCGCCGCCACCGCGGTGGCGGGTTGCATCGCCGACGTGCGGGCGCTGATGGCGGGACGCGCCTGATGCAGCCGTTCACCACCCATACCGGCATCGCCGTCCCGCTCATGAAGGACGACATCAACACCGACCAGATCGCGCCGGTGCAGGCGATGCGCGCGCTCAAGCCGGATTACAAGGCGCTCCTGTTCATGCGCGCGCGCCGGCGCGACGATGGCAGCGAGGATCCCGACTTCGTGCTCAACCGGCCGCAGTTCCGCGCGCCCGGCATCCTGGTCACCGGCCACAATTTCGGCGCCGGCTCTTCGCGCGAGGCGGCGGTCTGGGGGATGCTGGCGAACGGCATCCGGGTCATCGTGGCGAAGAGCTTCGCCGACATCTATCGCGAGAACTGCCTGCAGAACGGATTGCTGCCGATCGTGCTCGCCCCGCCCGAGGCGCAGGCGTTCGAGCAGCGCGTCATAGCGGTGAACGGCGCGGCGTCGTTCACGGTCGATCTCCCGGCGCAGCGCATCCGCGGGCCCGGCGGCGCCGACGTCGCGTTCGCGCTGCCGGCCGCCGACCGCATGCGGCTGATCGAAGGGCTCGACGACATCGGCCTCACCCTCAAGCATCGCGCGGAGATCGTCGATTGGGAGAGGCGCATGGCCGGGGCGCAGCCGTGGCTGCAGACGGCGCAGGACAGCCGGTCTTGAACAGCGGAGCGACGACATGAACGCGCGCAAGAAGCTGAGGGCGATCCTCGACGGCAAGCGCCTCACCTTGATGCCGGGCGCCTATGACGCGCTCTCCGCCCGCATCATCGAGGCCGAGGGTTTCGAGGCGCTGGTGGCGGGCGGCTACGCGGCGGTCGGCAGCATGCTGGCGCAGGCCGACATGGGCCAGTCGAACATGCGCGACTATGCCGACCACTATGGACGCATCTGCGCCGCGGTCGAGATCCCGGTCTACGTCGATGCCGATACCGGCTTCGGCGGCGTCAACAACGTGCGCCAGATGGTGCGCGCCTTCGAGGCCGCCGGCGTCGCCGGCCTGTTCATCAGCGACCAGGTGTTCCCGAACCGCTGCGGCTACCTGCCGGGCAAGCAGATCGTGCCGGCCGAGCAGATGCTCGCCAAGATCAAGGCCGCGCTCGATGCCCGCCGCGACGCCGATTTGGTGATCGCCGCCCGCACCGACGCCGCCGGCGTCGACGGGCTCGATGCCGCGATCGCCCGCTGCCAGCTGTTCATGGAAGCCGGCGCCGACATGGCCAAGCCCATGGGCGTCGACACCGTCGCCGAGATCAAGCGGGTGCTGCGCGAGGTCGGCGGACCGCACATGGCGACGCTCTCGCAGGCGGCGGGCCCGAAGGCGCGCAGCCTGGCGGAGCTGGAGGCGGCCGGCGTCTCGTGCGCGACCTTCCCGTCGGTCGCGCTGTTCGCGGCGGCGAACGCGGTGCGCAACGTGCTGCGCCTGCTCAAGCGCGACAACTCGCTCGCGCCCTGCGAGCAGCACCTCATCCCGCTCGACGACTATTACGCGCTGGTCGGCCTGAAGCCGCTGCTGGCACGGGAGGAACGCTACGACAGCGCCGCCGCCGAGCTCGCGCGCAAGCGCGCGGCGGAATAGACGAGATATTCTCCAATCAATGGCGCCATCAAGACGTAATCGACCTGATCGGGCCAGCAGCTTCTGGTGTCGTCCCCGCGCAAGCGGGAATTCCAGCGGCCTGTGGTCATGGGTCCCCGCTTACGCGGGGACGACAGTTGTGGCGTTGCTTGCCTTTGCGATTCCATCCGGCGCGCATGGCGAGGCGCCGCAGGATTTCTACAAGAACCGACAGCTGCGGATGATCGTCGGGCACGCGGCCGGCAACGACTACGATCTCGCCGGACGCCTGCTTGCGCGCCATCTCGCCAAGCACCTCCCGGGCGAGCCGACGATCGTCGTCCAGAACCTGCCGGGGGCGGCGAGCGTGGCGGCGGCGAACTACCTCTACGTCCAGGCGCCGCGGGACGGCACCGTGTTCGGATCGTTCTCGCGCAACCTGCCGAGCCAGGCGCTGATGGGGCAAGCCAATCTCGAGGTCGATCCCCGGCGCTTCAACTTCATCGGCGCGACCTCGCTGCCCTCACGCGCCTGCGTGCGCTGGCACACGGCGCCGGTCAAATCTCCTGCCGACCTGTTCACGCAGGAACTCATCGTCGGCGGGGCGGGCGCCGGCTCCTCGCTCAGCATCCTGCCGACCCTGTTCAACCACGTGCTCGGCACCCGCTTCCGGGTGATCGAGGGCTACAAGGGCACGACCGACGTGGTGCTCGCCGTGGAGCGCGGCGAGGTGCAGGGCGCCTGCGCGTCCTACGGCCAATTTCGCATCTACGAGCAGCTCATCCGCGACGGCAAGCTCGTCTTCCTCCTGCGCGCGGAGGAGGAGCCGATCCCGGATGCTCCCGAGGTGCCGTCGATCTTCGACTACGCCAAGACGGCCGAGCAGCGCCAGCTGATGCGGTTCGTGCTCGCGAGCACCGAGTTCGGCCGGCCCTACGTGCTGCCGCCGGACGTGCCCGGGGATCGCGTCGAGGTGATGCGCCGGGCATTCGCCGAGGCGCTGCGCGATCCGGCGCTCGTCGCCGAGGCGGCGCGGATCAAGATGGACATGACCTATCGGCCGCCGGACCACCTGGAGCGGGTCCTCGCGAGCCTCTATGAGACGCCGCCGGCCCTGATCGCCACGGTCAAGAAGCTTGTCCCGAGCATGCAGTAGCACATGACCGACCCCGATCGCTTCCTGCTCGCCGGGGTGATGGGCTCCCCGGTGATGCATTCGCGCTCGCCGATGCTGCACAATTACTGGCTCAAGCAGCACGGCCTCGCCGGCGCCTATCTGCCGCTCGCGGTCAAGGCCGAGGGCCTGCGCGCGGCCTTGCGGGCGCTGCCCGCGCTGGGCTTCGCCGGCTGCAATCTCACCATCCCGCACAAGGAGGCCGCGCTCGCGATCGTCGACAAGGTCGACGCGGTTGCGCGGCGGATCGGCGCGGTCAACTGCGTCGTGGTCGCGCCCGACGGCTCGCTCGAAGGCGAGAACCACGACGCCTTCGGCTATGTCGCGAGCGTGCGCGAGGCGCAGCCGGCATGGCGCGCCGACGCCGGGGCGATCGTCGTGCTCGGCGCCGGCGGCGGGGCGCGGGCGGTGCTGGTGAGCCTGATCGACGCGGGCGCCCGCGAGATCCGGCTGATCAATCGCACCCGCGCGCGCGGAGAGGCGCTCACGCGGGAACTCGGCGGGCCGATCCGCGCCTTCGGCTGGGACGAGCGCGCCGCCGCGCTCGACGGCGCGGCGATGCTGATCAACACCACCAACCTGGGCATGGTCGGCGAGCCGCCGCTCGACCTCGCGCTCGATCGCTTGCCGGTCACGGCGCTGGTCTCGGACATCGTCTATATCCCGCGCGAGACGCCGCTGCTGGCGGCCGCCCGCAAGCGCGGCAATCCGACGGTGAACGGGCTCGGCATGCTGCTGCATCAGGCGCGGCCGGCGTTCCGCGCCTGGTTCGGGATCATGCCCGAGGTCACGCCGGAGCTGCGCGCCATGATCGAGGCGACGACGTGAGCCAGCACAATCCGCTCGTCCCCGCGCGGGGTCCCCATCGCGCAAGCGCGATGGGGTGCCCCATTGCGGGGACCCATAACGAGATCACCAGGTCCCAGCAGGCGGTCCTGGATTGCGCGGGAATGAGCGGATGAGGTGCCCTAACGCGACCGACGTTCGGGGGACATGCCATGAATCGACGTGACGTGCTCGCCGCGGGTGTCGCCGCGCTTGCGGCCGCGATGGGCGCGCCGCGCGCCGCGCGCGCCTATCCCGACCGCGCCGTCCGGCTCGTCGTGCCGTTCTCGCCGGGCGGCGCGACCGACGTCGTCGGCCGGCTGTGGGCGGAGAAGATGAAGCCCCTCCTCGGCACGGTGGTGACGGAGAACCGTGGCGGCGGCGGCGGCGTCACCGGCGCCGCCGAGGTGGCGCGCGCACAGCCCGACGGCCACACCTTCCTGTTCGGCAATACCAGCACGCAGGTGCTCATTCCCGCGATCATGAGCCATCCGCCCTACGATCCGCTCAAGGATTTCGTCGGCGTCTACATCCTCTGCATGGCGCCGACCTCGATCGTCGTTCACGAATCGGTGCCGGCGCACGACCTGCGCGAGCTCATCGCCTACGCCAAGGCCAATCCGGGCAAGCTGTCCTACGGCTCGGCCGGCGCCGGCACGCTCACCAATCTCGCCGGCGAATTGTTCAAGCAATTGATCGGCGCGCCCGACATCGTGCACATTCCCTACAAGGGCTCGGCGCCGGGGGTCGCCGACCTCGCCAGCGGCCATATCCCGATGATGACGCCGAACGTGGGCGGGCCGCTGCTCGAGCTCCATCGCGCCGGCAAGGTGCGCATCCTCGCGGTCAACGCAACCGCGCGGATCAAGGCGGCGCCCGATATCCCGACCGCGATCGAAGCCGGGCTTCCCGGCATGATCGCCGGCAATCTCAACGGGCTGTTCGCTCCCGCCGGGGTGCCCGATGCGATCATCGAGGCGATCGCCGCGGCGACGCGGCGGATGATGGTGGACGCGGAGGTGCAAGGCATCCTGGTGCGTTCCGGGTTCGAGCCCGTCCTCGACTCCGGTCCGGGGGCGACGCGGGCGTTCATCGACGAGGAGCTCCGGCGCTGGACCCCGATCATGAAGGCAACGGGATTCAAGATGGAGTGAGAATATGGCGCGCGTTCCCCTGATAGAGGAGCAAGACCATCCCGAGCTCGCCGCGGCGATCGAGAAGTATCGCGCCGGCCGGCGCGGCAAGCTGATCAACATCTATCGCATGCTGCTCAACGCTCCGCCGCTGGCCGAGAGCTGGTTCAATCATTCAAACGCGGTGCGGTGGAAGACCGGCCTTGCCGGCCGGCTGCGCGAGCTCGTGATCATCCGGCTCGGCCACCTCACCGGCGCGCAATACGTGCTGCGCCAGCACGTGCCCTCGCTGGCGCTGGCGGACGGCCTCACGCTCGCGGAATGCGACGCGCTCGCCGATTGGCGGGCGTCGACGTTGTTTAGCGCGAGCGAGCGCGCCGCGCTCGATTATGCCGATACCATGACCCGCGACGTCGCGGTGCCGGACGCCGTTTTCGCCGAGGTCAAGCGCCACTTCGACACGCGGGCGATCGTGGAATTGACCGTTCTGATCGGCACCTACAATATGAACGCGCGCGTTCTGCGGGCGCTCGAGCTCGACCTCGAGCCGGTCGCGCCCTGAGCCTTCCGGAGCTTCCTTTGGGTGCCAGCAACGTCCTGGTGGTCGAGGACGACCGCTTCCTGCGGGTCGTCGGCATCGTGCTCGATCCCGCGACCTCCCGCGAGCGCGCCGCGGCCTATGCGGATTTCTTCGCCCACGACGAGCCCGACTTCGCGGGCTATTGCGAGCGCCTGCGCGCGCGCGTGGGAAGACTGTTTCCGAGCGAGGTGCGGCTGGTCGCGACGCAGGCGGAGTTGCGCGCGGCCCTGCCCGCAAGCCCGGCTCTGATCGTGGAGGCGCTCGCGGTCGGGCCCGCCGAGCTCGCCGCCGGCGGCGCGCTGCGCGTGGTGCAGAAATTCGGCGTCAAGCCGCGCAACGTCGATACTGCCGCCTGCGCCGCGCGCGGGATCAAGCTGCTGACGCTGCGGCGCCGCGCCAATATCGCCTGCGCCGAGCACGCGCTCGCGCTGATGCTCACGCTCGCCCGGAAGCTTCATCGTCTCGCCGGCCGCATCGGCGTCGCCGAGCTCGCCGCCATCGGCTATCCCTACCGGCCGTTCGACCGGCGCCATACGCCCAACTCGAACTGGCCGCGCATCTCCGGCCTGCGCACGCTGAACGCGGCGACGCTCGGCATCATCGGTCTCGGCGAGATCGGCCGCGAGATCGCGATCCGGGCGGCGGCTTTCGGCATGCGCATCCTCTATCACCAGCGCAGGCGCCTGCCCGAGATGGAGGAGCGCGAATTGCAGGCGAGCTACGTGCCGCTCGAAACGTTGCTCGCCGAGAGCGACTTCCTGGTGCCGCAAGTGCCGGGGATGCCGGCTACCGTCGGCCTGATCGGCCGCGCCGAGCTCGCGCAGATGAAGCGCGGAGCGTTCCTGGTCAACATTTCGCGCGCCGAGCTCGTCGACCGCGCAGCGTTGATCGAGGCGCTGCGATCGGGCCGGCTCGGCGGCTTCGCGCTCGATCCGCTCTACGAGGCGCCCGGCCGGAGCGACGACGAGCTCCTGCAGTTCGACAACGTGGTGCTCTCCCCGCACATCGCGGCACAGCCGCGCTTCAATGCCCTCGACGACATCGCCGAGATGCTCGAGCGCCTGTCGCGGGAGCTCGCGCCATGAAGGCCTTTTTCTTCCACCAGCACGGCGGTCCCGAGGTGCTGCGCCTCGAGGACGTCGACGTCGGCGCGCCAAGCGCGGGCGAGGTGCGCATCCGCAACAAGGCGGTGGCGGTGAATTACCGCGACGTGCTGATCCGGCGCGGCGTGCATGCGGCCAAATCGCTCCCCTCCCCCATCGGCCTCGAGAGCGCCGGCGTCATCGACGCGGTCGGACCCGGGGTCGACGGCTTCGCGGTCGGCGACCGCGTCGCCCATGCCGGCATGCCGGAAGGCTCTTATGCCGAATGGCGCATCGTCCCGGCGGCGCGCGTGATCCCCTTGCCCGCCGCCATCGACGAGCGCACGGCGGCGTCGATGATGATCCGCGGCATGACGGCGCGCTCGCTGCTCTTCGAGACCTACAAGGTGAAGGCTGGCGACACAATCCTCGTCCACGCCGCCGCCGGCGGGGTTGGCCTGATCATGTGCCAATGGGCGAAGCATCTCGGCGCGACCGTGATCGGCACGGTGAGCAGCGAGGAGAAGGCCGCGGTCGCCCGCGCGCACGGCTGCGATCATCCGATCGTCTATACCCGGGAGGATTTTGCCGAGCGCGTGCGCGAGCTCACCGGGGGGGAAGGCGTGCCGGTGGTCTACGATTCGGTCGGCAAGGCGACATTCGAGGGCTCGCTGCGGTGCCTGCGCCGGCGCGGCGTGATGGCCTCGTTCGGCGAGTCTTCCGGCGATCCCGATCCGATGCCGCCGCGGCGGCTCGGCGCGCTCGGCTCGATCTATCTCACCCATCCCAGCGTCTCGAACTACACGGTGACGCGCGCCGAGCTGCTCGCCGCGGCAAACGATCTCTTCGCGATGGTGTCGAGCGGCCGGATCAAGATCGCGATCAGCCGGACCTATCCGCTGGCGGAGGCGCCGCGCGCGCACGCCGATCTCGAGGCGCGCCGGACCACCGGGTCGATCGTGCTGATGGTGTAGACCAGATCCGTAGGGTGGGCAAAATCGCCTACCACAGCGTTGCCGGTTCGAATGCGGGACGCGGGCGATTTTGCCCACCCTACAAAGATTGCAAATGTCCGGTGACTTGCGCGGCGAGCTTTTCGGGCTCGCGCGGAGCCTCGTTGCCGCGCCAGGCCACGTGCAGGTCGGGCCGCAGCAGGATGAGGTCGCGCGCGTAGAGGTCGCGCGCGGCTGCGTCGGGAATGTCGAGCACCTCGAGCGGCGCGCCGAGCGCGGCGAAGGCGCGTTGCAGCGCGCCGACATCGGTCTGCGTGCCGCCCAAGCGCAGCAGCGTGTAGCCATGCCCATAGCCGATGCGGTCCTGCATCGCGGTGCCGTCGCCGAGCCAGACGTGCGGCAGCCGGGCGCCCGGTGCGGTGGTCGGCGCATAGGTCCGGAAATCGTATTCCAGGCCTTCCCCCGGCTCCGACGCGATCAGCGGCGAGCCGACATAGCGATAGCCGAGCTCGGCGCCGATCATCTCGTTGCTCTTGCGCTGCTCGACGTCGGCGATGCGGGCGAGATCGGCGCGCGTCGCCGCCCCTTCCGGGGTGTCGTCGCGGATGTTCGGCCGATAGGCGGCGCGCCATTTCCGCCGCCCGAGCGTGGCATAGCGCGACGCCGCGACGTTGCGCTCGCCGACCGGGCGCCGCTCGATCTCGTACGACGGCAGCAGATCGGGCCCGCCCCAGCCCTGCAGCACGGCGGCGAGCTTCCACGACAAGTCGACGGCATCGCCGACGCCGCTGTTCATGCCGAGGCCGCCGGTCGGAATCACCAGATGGACGGCGTCGCCGGCGAGGAACACGCGGCCCTCGCCGTAGCGCTCGGCGATGAGCAGGTTCTGCTTCCATTCGCCGACATAGAGCATGTCGTAGTCGATCGGCATGCCGACGGTGCGCTCGAACATCGTCGCCATCTCGGCGTCGGTCTCGACGATCGAGTGCAGCGTGAAATGCCGGGTCGAATCCTGAACGATGAGCTGCGTCGCGCGATCGTCGGCCACGTGATAGTGCCGGCCCTTGCCGATCGGGATGCGCTCGTAGAGCTCGTCGCAGCGAAAGAGCGCCTGGCGAAGCCGCAGCATGTCGCCCTCGCCGTGCAAGGCGATGCCGAGCCCTTTGCGCACCAAGCTCGATCCGCCGTCGCAGCCGACCAGGAAGCGCGCCTCGATCGTCGCGGTCGAACCGGCGATGCTCTTCACCTGCGCGGTCACGGAACGCTCGCCCTGGGCGAACGACACGAGCTCGCAGCCGTAGCGCACGTCGACAAGCTCCTCCGCGATCGATTTCAAGAGCGGCTCGAGCGTGTATTGCGAAATGAGCTGGTAGGGCTCGAGCGGCAGCGTGCCGTCATTGGTCGCCGCGATCTGCGCCTTCGCCTCCGCGACCGATGGATAGGGCAGATGGACGAGCGGTGGCCCGACCAGCGAGAGGACGATGAACACGTCCATCGGGCAATGCGCGGGCAGCCCGGCGGCGCGAACCCGCTCGGCGATACCGATGCGGCGGTAGATCTCCATGGTGCGGGCGTTGCAGCGCTCCATCTTGGGCAGGAATTGCGGCGCCTCCTTCTGCTCGACCACGATGCAGCGAACGCCGCGCCGTCCGAGATCGATGGCGAGCGTCAGGCCGGTGGGACCGGCGCCGACGATGAGAACCTCGGTCTCCATCTAGGAGGCAACCGGCTCGAAATCGGCGAGTTCCGTCCCTTCCTGCACGAACTCGCCGACCGCGCACTTCAACGCCTTCAAGCGGCCGGCGGCGGGCGCGCGCAGCGTGTGCTCCATCTTCATCGCCTCGAGCACGATCAGCGGCGCGCCGCGCGGCACGTCGACGCCGGGCTCGGCCAGAATCCGCGTCACCGTCCCCGGCATCGGCGCGACGATGCGGCTCGCCAGCGCGGCCTCGCGCAGGTCCGCCGCGAACGGATCGATCCAATGCAATCGCAGCCGCCCGCGCGGCGTGACGAGGTCGAGATCGCGGCCGGACCACCCCGCGGTGACGCGCTCGGGCGCGTCGCCGAGACAGAGGTCGAACACCGCGCCGTCGCGCGGGACGAACTGCAGTCGCGCATGCGCGTCGCGCAGCTCCATGCTCAATCCGTCGCGGCCGTACCACAGCACGGCGTCGCAGCGCTCGCCGCCGTGGCGAAAGCTCAGCCGGCGGCTGCGGCGGCCGGCAATGGTCCAGCCGTCGGTGCGGTCCCAGGGCGAAGCAGCGCTCGGCGGGATTTGCTCGCCCTGCTCGCGCAACAGCACCGCGACGCAGGCCGCGGCGAGGTCGAGCGGCGCGACCGTCGGCCGGGGCGTCGTCAATGCGGCGAGCTCGCGCTCGATGAAACCAGTATCGATCTCGCCGCGCGCCACCTGCGGATGGCCGACCAACGCCCGCAGGAACGCGAGATTGGTGGTGACACCGGCGATCTCGAATTCGCGCAGCGCCTCGGCCAGGCGGCCGAGCGCCTGCGGGCGATCCGCCCCGTGGACGATCAGCTTCGCCAGCAGCGCGTCGTAATAGGGCGTGACGGCATCGCCGGCCCGAAAACCGGTATCGACGCGGATGTCGTTTCCGGCCGGCTCGCGCCACAGCCCGATCGTTCCCGTCGACGGCAGGAAACCCTTGTCGGCGTCCTCGGCATAGATGCGCGCCTCGATGGCGTGGCCATGCACCGTGATCTCGTCCTGGCGCAGCGGCAGCGGCTCGCCCATGGCGACGCGCAGCTGCCACTCCACGAGGTCGAGGCCGGTGATCAGCTCGGTGATGGGGTGCTCGACCTGCAGGCGGGTGTTCATCTCGATGAAGTAGAAGCCCGCGGCGTCGGCGATGAACTCGACCGTGCCCGCGCCGACATAGCCGGCGGCCTGCGCGGCGGCGCGGGCGGCGGCCGACATCTGCGCGCGGCGCTCCGGCGTGACGGCGATCGACGGCGCCTCCTCGACCACCTTCTGGTGGCGGCGCTGCAGCGTGCATTCGCGCTCGAGCAGCGAGACCACGTTGCCATGGGTGTCACCGAACACCTGCACCTCGATATGGCGCGGCGCGGCGATCAGCTTCTCGATCAGGAGGCGGTCGTCGCCGAAGGCCGCGGCCGCCTCGCGCCGCGCGCCGGCGACGGCTTCCTCGAGCTCGCCGGGCGTGGCGACGGCGCGCATGCCCCTGCCTCCGCCTCCTGCCGACGCCTTGACCAGCACCGGATAGCCGAGGCGATCGGCGGCCGCCGCGAGCGTCGCGAAGGCTTGATCCTCGCCGTGATAGCCGGGCACCACCGGCACGCCGCAGCCTTCCATCAGCGCCTTCGCCGCCGACTTCGAGCCCATCAGGCGGATGGTCGCGGCCGACGGGCCGACGAAGACGAGATCGGCGTCGGCGCAGGCCTGCGCAAAATCGGCGTTCTCGGAGAGAAATCCATAACCGGGATGCACGGCCTCGGCGCCGGTCTCGTGGGCGGCGTCGATGATGGCGTCGATGCGAAGGTAGCTGTCCTTGGCCGGCGCCGGGCCGATGAGCACCGCCGTGTCGGCGAGCGCGACGTGCATGGCGCCGCGATCAGCGTCGGAGTAGACCGCCACCGTCGCGAGCCCCATGCGCTTTGCCGTGCGGATGATCCGGCAGGCGATCTCGCCGCGGTTGGCGATCAGGAGCTTGTCGAAGCGCCGGGCGAGCGACACCATCACATCCTGAAAATGCCGAACCGGGTGGGCTCGGGCGGCGGCGCGTTGAGGCCGGCGGCGAGCGCGAGACCCAGCACCGTGCGCGTGTCGGCGGGATCGACGATGCCGTCGTCCCAGATGCGCGCGGTCGCGTAATAGGGGTGCCCCTGCTTCTCGTATTGCTCGCGGATCGGCGCCTTGAACGCCTCGTCGTCGGCCGCGCTCCAGCTGCCGCCCTTGGCCTCGGTCGCCTCCTGCCGCAGCAGGCCGAGCACGCTCGCGGCCTGCTCGCCGCCCATCACCGAGATGCGCGCGTTCGGCCACATCCAAAGGAGGCGCGGCCCGTAGGCGCGCCCGCACATGCCGTAATTGCCGGCGCCGTAGCTGCCGCCGATGATGACGGTGTATTTCGGCACGTTGGTGGTGGCGACCGCCGTCACCATCTTGGCGCCGTCCTTGGCGATGCCGCCGGCCTCGTATTTGCGGCCGACCATGAAGCCGGTGATGTTCTGCAGGAACAAGAGCGGGATGCCGCGCTGGCTCGCGAGCTCGATGAAGTGCGCGCCCTTGAGCGCGCTCTCGCTGAACAAGATGCCGTTGTTGGCGAGGATGCCGACCGGAAACCCGTGGATGTGGGCGAAGCCGCAGATGAGCGTCTCCCCGTAGAGCGCCTTGAACTCCTCGAATTCGGAGCCGTCGACGATGCGCGCGATCACGTCGCGTACGTCGTAGGGCGTGCGCGGATCGGCCGGCACGATGCCGTAGAGCTCGTCGGCCGCAAACAGCGGGTCGCGCGGCGCGCGCAGCTCGAGATAGCAGCGCCGCATGCGGTTGAGATTGGCGATGATGCGGCGCGCGATCCCGATGGCATGGCCGTCGTCGGTGGCGTAGTAATCGGTCACGCCGGACTGGCGGCTGTGGACGTCGGCGCCGCCCAGCTCCTCCGCCGTCACCTCCTCGCCGGTCGCCGCCTTCACCAGCGGCGGACCGCCGAGAAAGATGGTGCCTTGGTTGCGCACGATGATGCTCTCGTCCGACATCGCCGGCACGTAGGCGCCGCCGGCGGTGCAGGAGCCCATGACGACCGCGATCTGCGGAATGCCGAGCGCCGACATGCGCGCCTGGTTGTAGAAGATGCGGCCGAAGTGGCGCTCGTCCGGAAAGATCTCGTCCTGCAGCGGCAGGAACGCGCCGCCGGAATCGACCAGGTAGACGCAGGGCAGATGGTTCTCGCGCGCGATCTCCTGGGCGCGCAGGTGCTTCTTCACCGTCATCGGATAATAGGTGCCGCCCTTGATGGTGGCGTCGTTGGCGACGATCACGCATTCGCGCCCGCTGATCCGGCCGATGCCGGTGATCAGGCTCGCGGAATGGACGTCGCCGCCGTAGAGGCCGTAGGCGGCGAGCGGCGAGAGCTCGAGGAACGGCGTTCCCGGATCGATCAGCAGATTGACGCGCTCGCGGGCGGGGAGCTTGCCGCGCGCGACGTGCCGCCCCCTCGCCTCCTCGCTGCCGCCCTGGGTCGCGGCCGCGAGCTTGTCGCGCAGGTCCGCGACCAGCGCCTTCATCGCCTCGGCATTGCGGGCGAACTCGGCCGAGGTCGGGTCGATGGCGGATTGGAGCACGGTCATCGGCTCAGCGCGTCTTGTCGAACAATTGCCGGCCGATCAGCATGCGCCTGATCTCGCTGGTGCCGGCGCCGATCTCGTAGAGCTTGGCGTCGCGCAGATACCGCCCGGCGGGATAGTCGTTGATGTAGCCGTTGCCGCCGAGCAGCTGGACCGCGTCGAGCGCGATCCTGGTGGCGTTCTCGGCGGCGTAGAGGATGGCGCCGGCGGCATCCTCGCGCGTGGTCTCGCCGCGGTCGCAGGCCCTGGCCACCGAATAGACGTAGGCCTTGCAGGCGTTCATCCCGACATACATGTCGGCGACCTTGCCCTGCACCAGCTGAAACTCGCCGATCGGCTGGCCGAACTGCCGGCGCTCGTGGACGTAGGGCATCACCACGTCGAGGCAGGCCTGCATGATGCCGAGCGGTCCCGCCGCCAGCACCACGCGCTCGTAGTCGAGGCCGGACATCAGCACGGTGACGCCGTCGCCGATGTCCCCGAGCACGTTTTCCTCCGGCACCTCGCAGTCCTGAAACACCAGCTCGCAGGTGTCGGAGCCGCGCATGCCGAGCTTGTCGAGCTTCTGCGCGGTCGAGAACCCCTTGAACCCCTTCTCGATCAGGAAGGCGGTGATGCCGCGCGCCCCGGCCTGCGGGTCGGTCTTGGCGTAGACCACCAGGGTCTCGGCCTGCGGGCCGTTGGTGATCCACATCTTGCTGCCGTTGAGGACGTAGCGGCCGCCCTTCTTCTCGGCCCTGGTCTTCATCGCGACGACGTCGGAGCCGGCCCCCGGCTCCGACATCGCGAGCGCGCCCACGTGCTCGCCGGCGATCAGCCTCGGCAGGTAGCGGCGCTTCTGGTCGTCGGTGCCGTTGCGGCGGATCTGGTTGACGCACAGGTTCGAATGCGCGCCGTAGGAGAGCCCGACCGAGGCCGACGCGCGCGAGATTTCCTCCATCGCCACGCAGTGCTCGAGATAGCCGAGCCCGGCGCCGCCCCATTCTTCCTCGACGGTGATGCCGTGCACGCCGAGCTTGCCCAGCTCGGGCCAGAGGTCGCGCGGAAAAACGTTGCTGCGGTCGATCTCGTCGGCGCGCGGCGCAATCCGCTCGGCGGCGAAGCCGCGCACGCTGTCGCGCAGCATGTCGGCGGTCTCGCCGAGGCCGAAATCGAAGCCGCGGACGTCGTTCACGCGCATGTTCGCCGGTCTCGCATCCAGAGGAGCCGCGCTAGTGTCCCGATTCCGAAGTTCGCAAACCCGTGCGGCACCCTCTGAAGCGAACTTCGGAATCAAAGGGACACTAGCAACTCTATGATTCTAGTGCCGCTTTTGAACCCGAAGTTCGCAACCGCACTTGCCGCACGATGTGTGCGAACTTCGGGTTCGCGGCACTAGTCGCAGCCGCCATCGACGGTCGATCATTCGATTAATGCACGTCCTTGATCGCGCACGCAATATTGCCGGCCGGGGCGACGCCGGCCGACCGGCTCTTGTGCATCGCGGCCGGCGAGACAAGAATGCGGCCCGTCCCGCGCAGGGGCGTTCCGGAGAACCCATGAAGCTCGGCTTTTTCACGATGCCGGTCCATCCGCCGGCGCGCAGCTATGTCGAAACGCTCAAGGAGGATCGCGAAGCCTTCATTCTCGCCGACAGGCTGGGATACACGGAAGGATATTGCGGCGAGCACCTCACCGACGCCGCCGAGAACATTCCCAACAGCATGATGTTCCTCGCGACGCTGCTCGGCGTGACCTCGCAGATGAAGGTCGGGACCGCGGTGGTCAACCTGCCGCACACCCATCCCGTGGTCGTCGCCTCGAACGCGGCGATGCTCGACAACCTGTTCGAAGGCCGCTTCATCCTCGGCATCGGTGCCGGCGTCCTTCGCTCGGACGCCGAGGCGCTGGGGCTGCTCGATGCCGACCGCAACGCCATGCTCGCGGAGGCGATCGACCACGTGCTCGCGCTGTGGGCGGGAACGGCGCCGATCGATCGCAAGGGCAAGTACTGGACCATTTCCACGGTCAAGACGCTGTGGCCGGAGGTCGGCATCGGCGACGTCGTCAAGCCCCTCCAGAAGCCGCATCCGCCGATCGCCGGCACCGCGACCGATCCCGATTCCAAGGGGCTGATCGCGCTCGGCCGGCGCGGCTGGTGGCCGATCTCCTCGCATTTCCTCCACCCCAATTGCCTGCCGAGCCAATGGGCCAATTACGCCAAGGGCTGCGGCGAGGGCGGCCACAAGGCCGACCGCGCGAACTGGCGGGTCGCGCGCTCGATCTTCGTCGCCGAGGACGACAAGGTCGCGCGGGCCTATGGCGGCGACGACGCCAACAGTCCCTACCGGTTCTACATGAGCCAGCTCACCGCCAAGCTGAAGAAGGCGCGGCGCCTCGCCTCGTTCAAGGCGCATCCCGACATGCCGGACGACGCAGTCACCTTCGACTACATCTTCGACAACGTGGTGATCCGCGGCGGCGTGAACGAGGTCGTCGACCGCATCCTCGAGCTGCACGAGCGGATCGGCGATTTCGGCACGCTGCTCTATTGCGGCAAGGACTGGGCCGATCCGGCACTCGGCCGCAAGTCCATGGAGCTGATGGCGGAGAAGGTGATGCCCGCGGTCAACGCCGCGCTGGCAAAGTCCCTGGCCGCGGAATGATTCGGCCGAGCGAACGCAACGGAGGTTCCCATGTCACCGAGATCGCAAGACATCAAGCAGTCCGGCCTGTTCGGATTCCTCGCGCAACCCGACGCGCCGACCAAGAGCGGGGTCGTCATCCTGGCGACGATCTTCGGCGTCAACGGCTTCGTGCGCGGCTATGCCGAGACGCTGGCGGGCGCCGGCCTCGCCGCGGGCGTGTGGGATCACTATGAAGGAGCGCCGCTGACCACCGACTACGAGGAATCCAAAGCGCGCGCGCGCAAGCTCAGCGACGCGGGCATGCTGGCCGCGGTCAAGAATTGGATCGACTTCATGCACGGAGAGCTGCAGCTCACCTCGGTCGGAGTGCTCGGCTTCTGTCTCGGCGGCCGTTACGCGCTGATCGCCGCGGCACGCGAGCGCCGGATCAAAGCGTGCGCCGCCGCCTATCCCTCGATCGAGATGCCGCGCCTGCCCAATCAGGAGCAGGACGCGCTCGCGCTCGCCGCCGAGATCGGCTGCCCCGCGCACATCGTGCAGCCCGGACACGATCACGTCGCGACCGTGGAGACCTATGCGACGCTGCGGCAGAACCTGGGCCGGCGGGCGGCGCCGACGATGTGGCAGTACTATCCCGACGCCGAGCACGGCTTCATGCATCGCAAGGAGCCGGCGGCGAATCCGGCAGCGACCGTGATCGCCTCGCCGCAGCTCGTCGCCTTCCTCCGGGCGTGTTTGTCGTGACCATTCATGGACGATGAAACGACGTTGCGCCGCAAGACGGCGATCCTGACGCGGATGCTCAACCTGCAAGGCACGATCGGGATGTTCGGGCATGTGTCCGTGCGCGTCCCCGGCACCGACCGGGTGCTGCTCAGCCCCGGCGGCGGCACCGACAAATCGGCGGTGCAGCCGGAGCAAATCTTCGTATTCGATCTCGACGGCAACATCCTGCATCATCCCGGCGGGCACATTCCGCTGGAATGGCGCATTCACACCCGCATTCACCGCGACCGGCCCGAGACCATGTGCATTGCCCATCTGCACGCGCGCCACGCGACCGCGCTCGGCATCGCCGGCCACGAGATCAAGCCGGTGTTCCTGCACGGTTCGTTCCTGCACGGCGGCGTGCCGACCTGGAACAATCCGCGCCTGGTCGTCAACGACGAGCAGGCCGCCGACCTCTCGCGCGCGCTCGGCGACCGGATCGCGGTGCAGATGCGCGGCCACGGCAGCGTGGTGGTGGGCGAGAGCGCCGAGGCGGCGTTCTTCGGCTGCACCTTCCTCGAGGAGAACGCCTGCAAGCAATTGGAGGCCGAGATCATGGGCGGGGCGATCGCGCTCTCCGCCCGACGAGGCGCGGGATTGCTCGGAGAGCACCTACAATCCGCGCCTGTTCAATCTGCTGTGGTCCTATCATGCGGGCAAGGTCGCGCTGGCGTCGGATTGAGCCGTGCTCGCGAGGAGCATGAGCATGCATGCCGCCCGCCCCCGCCTGTCATGTGCCGGCGCCGTCGCGGCCGCGCTGCTGATCGCGGGAGCCGCCGCCGCGGAGGGCGCGCCGCGGCAGCCGCTCGATCCGCGCGTCGCCCTCACGATGGGCGCCGTCGGTGCATTGTCGGACGCCGGAATTTTCATCGCCGTCGAGAAAGGATTTTTCAGGGACGAAGGCCTCGACGTCGAGCTCGTGAGCTTCAAGGCCGGGCCGCAAATCATCCCGTCGCTCGCCACCGGCCAGACGCAGGTGAGCGGCACCACCGTGAGCCCGTCGCTGTTCAATGCGCTCTCGCGCGGGATCGCCATGAAGATCGTCGCCGACAAGGGCCAGGTCAGCAAGGGCTTCGGCTGGGCGGCAATCGCGGTGCGTAGCGATCTCGCCGACGGCGTCAAGGATTTCCGCGATCTCAAGGGCCGCAAGATCGGGCTGCCGTCCAAGGCGGTGTCGCTCTATACCCAGCTCGGGAAGGCGCTCGAAAGCGGCGGACTGAGCGTGAGCGACGTCGACCTCGTCGAGATCGGGTTCCCGGACATGGTGGCGGCATTCGCCAACAAGGCGATCGAAGCGGCCATGCTCATCGAGCCGTTCATCGCGCTGGTGGTCGAGCGCAAGGTCGCGGCGCGCTGGAAAGGCGTCGAGGACTACTATCCCTTCAAGGCGCAGAACGGCGCGATCGTGTATGCGGAGCAATTCGCGACCCAGCAGCCGGAAGCCGCCGAGCGGTGGATGATCGCATATCTGCGCGGCGTGCGCGCCTACCGCGACGCGGTGGTGCGCGGCACCGATCGCGATGCGATCTACGCGATCCTCGCCAAGCATACCGAGGTCAAGGACCGGACGCTCTACCCGAAAATGCAGCCGACCGATCTTGCCGCGGATGGACGCGTGGAGGTTCGCAGCCTCGAATGGGACCAGGACTGGTTCCTCAAGCTCGGGCTGCAGCGCGAGCGCGCCGATCTTTCGAAGGTCATCGACTATCGATACGTGGATCATGCGGCGGCGCAATTGGGAAGCCGCTGACCCGGCAAGGAGCGTGCCATGACCATCCGTCTTGTCCTGCTCGTCCTG
>WNFD01000288.1_pt1 | contig 51448 bp, 56 predicted proteins | sample 5400491 | NCBI WGS metagenome assembly WNFD01 (sample SAMN13153343, study PRJNA577476) | soil metagenome | isolation source: 120 cm saprolite under Douglas fir tree site 2 hole 2 replicate 2 | place: USA:California | collected 2015-04-18
CGGGCCGCCGCCGCGAAGGTCTCGGACCGGCAGGTCATGAGCGACCTCGACTCGACGGCGGCCTTCGCGAAGACGGAGAAGGGCGACCCCGGCCGGCTCGGCATCACCGGGTTTTGCTACGGCGGACGGGTCGTCTGGCTCTACTCGGCGCACAGCCCCCAGCTCAAGGCCGGGGTCGCCTGGTACGGGCGTCTGACTGGCCCGACCAACGAGATGCAGCCGAAGCACCCGCTCGATCTGGTCGATAGTCTGAAGGCGCCGGTGCTCGGTCTCTATGGCGGCGCCGATCAGGGCATCCCGAGCGCGGACGTCGAGAAGATGCAGGCGGCCCTGAAGGCCGCCAAGAAGCCGTCGGAGATCGTGCTCTACGACGGCGCGCCCCATGGCTTCCACGCCGACTACCGGCCGAGCTACCGTGAGACGGCGGCGAAGGACGGCTGGCAGCGCCTCCGCACGTGGTTCCAGCAGAACGGAGCGGCCTGATGCGGTTCGGGATCTTCGGAAGTGCCCAGGCGAAGCGGGGCGGCCCCGACGTCGACAGCGGGGCCGGATTCCGGGAGTTCGTCGAGAACAACGTCAAGGCCGAGGCGCTCGGCTACGTGAGCTCCTTCGTCGTCGAGCACCATTTCACCGGCTTCGGTCAGATCTCGGCGACCTTGAATCTCCTGACGTGGGTCGCAGCCCGCACGACGACGTTGCGGCTCGGTACCGCGGTGATCACGTTGCCCTGGCACAACCCGGTGCTGCTGGCTGAGCAGGTCGCGACCATCGACTTGCTGTCGGGTGGCCGGCTCGACTTCGGCATCGGCCAGGGCTACCGCCACAACGAGTTCGCCGGGTTCTGCATTCCCATGGAGGAGGCGGACGAGCGGTTCGACGAATCCCTGGAGGTTCTTCTCAAGGCGTGGACCTCGGACACGCCCTGGTCACACCGTGGCAAGTACTGGCAGTTCGAGAACGTCGTCGTCGAGCCCCCGACCGCCCAGAAGCCCCATCCGCCGCTCTGGATGGGTGCGGGGCGGCCGGCGTCGATCAAGAAGGTCGCGGATCTCGGCTACCGCCTTCTCCTCGACCAGTTCGCCCCGATCGACCAGATCGGCGAGCGGATCGCGCTCTACAAGGCCGAGGTCGAGGCGCGCGGTCGCCGGTTCGACCCGATGAGCGTCGGCGTGACCCGTTCCATCAACGTGTCCATGACGGTCGCCGAGCGTCAAAAGGCGCTCGAGACACGCATGGCGGCGCGGCGACGCGTCCACGACCTGGCGCAGCGTCCGGACGGGCAGAACAAGTCGACCATCATGACCTACGCGAATACGCTCGAGGCCGCCGAAGCGGGCGCGCTCTACGGCACGCCGGACGAGATCGCCGTCAAGCTCCAGGCGCTGCGCGACCTCGGGGCCGAATACGTCCTGCTCAACAGCACGGGTGGGATCGAGACGCTGCGTCGCTTCGCGAAGGAGGTCATGCCGGCGTTCAGGGTTTGAGGACGAGCTTTCCCAGCACCCGGCCGCTCTCGAGGAGCGTCTGGGCGCGCGGTGCCTCGGCGAGCGGCACCCGTTCCTGAATCGGCGGGCTGATCGTGCCGTTGCCCAGCAGGCGCGTAGCAGCCGCCACGGTGAACGAGCTCTCGCGCCGAGACGTAGACCGGCTGGCCAACGCGCAGCGCTCGCACGTCGGCGCCGGTCGCGACGACCACGCCGCTCATCTCGATGCCGGGAATCGCCGGCAGCGGCGGCATCCACGCATAGGTGCCGCGGCGCACGAGCACCTCGGGCCCTCCGGTGCGCATGATCTGAATGGCCTTCATGGCGAGGGCATTCTAGCGCTTCGGTTGACAGGCCTGATGGTTCAAGGATAATGACGCCGCTCTGCGCGCTCCGCGCGCGTTCCAGAACATAGCGTGATGAGGAGAGAGACGATGCCCCGTGTCCGCTTTGCCGCTTGCGCCCTGGTTGCCCTGCTCGCCGTCGCCCCGGCCGCCGCCGCCGCGCCCGAGGGCCAGCTGACGTGGGGCGTTCACATCTCGCTCGCGCCGACGTGGTTCGATCCGGCCGAGACCCAGGGGATCATCACCCCGTTCATGGTGATGTACGCGATCCACGACGCGCTGGTGAAGGCGATGCCGGGGAATCCGACGGCACCGAGCCTCGCGGAGTCGTGGCAGATGTCGCCCGACGGGCGCGTGTACGACTTCACGCTCCGCAAGGGCGTGAAGTTCCACAACGGCGACACGCTCACGTCCGAGGACGTGAAGTTTTCGTTCGAGCGCTACAGGGGCGCCTCCGCCAAGGCCATCCACGACCGCGTCGCCGCCGTCGAGACACCGGGCCCATTGCAAGTGAGGTTCCGCCTGAAGAACCCCTGGCCCGACTTCATGACGTTCTACACCGCGGCCAGCGGCGCGGGCTGGATCGTGCCGAAGAAGTACGTCGAGAAAGTCGGCGACGACGGGTACAAGAAGGCGCCCGTCGGCGCCGGACCCTACAAGTTCGTCTCGTTCAACCCCGGCGTCGAGCTGGTCATGGAGGCGTTCGAGGGGTACTGGCGGAAGACGCCGAGCGTGAAGCGGCTCGTCTTCGTCTTCAAGGTCATCACCGACGAGTCGACCCGCCTGGCCGCGTTGAAGCGCGCCGAGGTGGACATCGTGTACTCGATCCGCGGGGAGCTGGCGGAAGAGCTCGTGCGGACGCCCGGGCTCGCGCTGAAGCCGACGGTGATCCAGGCCCCGCAGTGGGTCAGCATGCTCGACCAGTGGGACCCGAAGTCGCCCTGGCACGACCGCCGGGTGCGCCTGGCCGCCAACCTCGCGATCGACCGCAAGGCCATCAACCAGGCGATCACGCTCGGCCACTCGAAGCTGACGTACAGCATCATCCCGAGCACGTTCGACTACTACTGGCAGCCGCCCAGCTATGCGTTCGATCCTGGTCAGGCCAAGAAGCTCCTCGCCGAGGCGGGTTACCCGAACGGCTTCGACGCGGGCGACTACTACCTGGATATCTCGTACGCGAACGTGCAGGAGGCGATCGCCAGCTACCTGCAGCAGGTCGGCATCCGCACCAAGCTGGTGTCGCGCGAGCGCGCGTCGCACTGGAGCACCTACGCGGACAAGAAGTACAAGAACGTCGCGTACACGGCGAGCGGGGCGTTCGGCAACGCGGCGACGCGGATCGAGTCCTTCGTCGTCGTCGGCGGTCCCTACGTCTACGGCAGCTACCCGGACATCGACTCGCTCTTCAAGGACCAGGCGGCCGAGCTCGATCGCAAGAAGCGCGAAGCGCTCCTGCACAAGATCCAGCAGCTCATGCACGAGAAGGTGATGCACATCCCGATCTGGGAGCTGGCCTTCATCAATGGCCAGGGTCCGCGCGTGCAGGAGTCGGGGCTCGGTCTCATCCCCGGTCACGCGTATTCGGCGCCCTACGAGGACGTGAAGCTCAAAGCCAAGTGAACGCGCGCGCCACGAACGCCTACTGGGGACGCTCCGGACTGGAGCGTGCGATCCTCGACGCGCTCGCCGCCGCCGGCAGGAACGTCGACGCGCTGACGATCGACGATCTGGCGCCGGCCGACCATTTTCACAGCGGTGGAATGAACGCGACCCAACGGCTGGCGCGTTTGGCGGAGCTCCGTCCGGGCATGCGCGTTCTCGACGTGGGCGGCGGCCTGGGTGGCCCCGCGCGCACGCTGGCCGCCGAGTTCGGCTGCCGGGTCACCGTGGTCGATCTCACCGAGTCGTACGTGCAGGCGGGCGAGGCGCTCACGGCGCGGCTGGGGCTGACCGACCGTGTCACGCATCGCATCGGCGACGCGCTGGCGCTGCATGTGGGTGCCGACGCGTTCGACGTGGTGTGGACGCAGAACAGCGGGATGAACATCCCCGACAAGGAGCGGCTCTACGCCGGCTTCGCACGGATGCTGCGTCCGGGCGGAATGCTGGCGCTCCAGGAGCCGATGGCCGGCGCCGTCCAGCCGGTCGTGTTCCCGGTGATGTGGGCCCGGGACGCGGCGGCGAGCTTCCTTCGCGCACCCGGCGAGATGCGCGTGGTGATCGAGGCGGCCGGGTTCCAAGTCCGCGCCTGGGACGACGTCACCGCGGAAGCGGTAGGACCGAGCACGGGGGCCTCCGGCCCCGCCCACAGCGTCCAGCGCATCGTCATGGGACAGGCCCTCGATGCGATCGTACGGGCCGGACAGCGGAACCGCGAGGAGCAACGCATCGTCATGATCCAGGCGGTTCTGGACCTGGCACAATCACCCAGGAGGTGATCGCCATGCCCGACGCCGAGACGAGGGCCACGCTCGAGGTCATCAGTCGGTTCAACGACGTGTTCAACCGCCACGACGTCGACGGGGTGATGGCGCTGATGACGGCAGACTGCGTGTTCGAGAACACGCTGCCGGCGCCGGACGGCGAGCGCTTCGAGGGGACCCCCGCGGTGCGAACCTTCTGGCGGCGCTTCTTCCAGTCCACACCCGGCGCGCGCTTCGAGACGGAGGAGGTCTTCGCCGTCGGCGACCGTGGTATCGTCCGGTGGGTGTTCCGCTGGGATGACCAGGGAGGACACGTCCGGGGAGTCGATGTGCTGCGGGTACGCGACGGCAAGGTGGCCGAGAAGCTCGCCTACGTCAAGGGTTGATAATCTTCTGACAGGAGGGGCCATGACCTACCGGAAGCCGGCCGACGACGAGATGAAGGCGAAGCTCACCCCGGCCCAATACGACGTCACACAGTGCAGCGCGACCGAGCCACCGTTCCGGAACGAGTTCTGGAACCACCACGAGCCGGGGATCTACGTGGACATCGTGTCCGGCGAGCCGCTGTTTTCGTCCACCGACAAGTTCGACTCCGGCACGGGCTGGCCCAGCTTCATCCAGCCGATCGAGAAGGATAACGTGACGGAGCTCTCCGACACAGCGCACGGCATGCGCCGCGTCGAAGTGCGTTCAGCGCACGGCGATTCGCATCTCGGCCACGTCTTTCCCGACGGCCCCGGCCCGAACGGGCTCCGCTACTGCATCAACTCGGCCTCGCTGCGGTTCATTCCGCTCGCGAAGCTGGAGGAGGCCGGGTACGGCCAGTACCGGGCGCTGTTCGAGAAGACGGTGGAGCCGCGGCGGTAGGGAAGACGCTCCGGCCGGGAACCTCGTCAGCGCTCGGCGCCGAGCTTCGTCGCGCCGCTGTTCGTCTTGAGATGCGTCAGATTCCCCAGCTCCTGGAGCGCGGTCAGCATCTCGACCGGGATCGCCTGAGAGCTCAGCGAGCCGTCTTCGTTGATGCGGGCGTACACGCGAGTGGCCTTACCTTCGCTCACGGGCGCCCCGGTCACGGCGTTCTTCGCCTTGCAATTCCAGTGCAGGGTCCGGGCGCCGACCTCGGCGAGCGTGATGGTGTTCACGATCCGGTCGCCGTACGCCGCCGGGCCGATGAAGCGGAAGTGGATCTCGCCCATCACGAACGTCGTGCGATCGTTCTTGATCATCTGCTCGATCGGGTAGCCGATGACGCGGAACAGCTCGTGCTCGGTGTCGTTGAACCAGGCGACGATCCGGGGATAGTACACGAGCCCGAAGGGGTCCGACTCGCCCCAGTTGACCGTGATCTCCTTCCAGTACATGGCCATGATGCTCTCCCTCCGTTCGCGCACGGCTCGTCAGGCCGGTATACGGGATTTGAGGACTCGACGTCAAGTCGCCGGCTGGGCTCCATCCAGCCGCTCAACTCCCGTCGCCGCGGTGCCGGGAACGGGTCCCTTCGACCCCCGCCACGTCCGTCAACCTGCCCCGCGCGGCCGGCCGAAGCCGCGCTCAGGGCGTGGGGGGCGCGTAGTTGAGGAGCCAGGTCGTCAGGGCGCCGAAGGAGGAGAAGCGGCGATCGACGTTTTCGCACACGCCGAAGCCGTAGTCGACGTACAGGAAGGGCACCCCGCACTCGTGAGCCGCCGCCTGATCTCCGGGTGTGTCACCGACGAGGAGCGAGCGGCGCAGCCCGTTGCGCTCGATCAGCGTGCGGAGGTTCGCCCCTTTGGTGAGGCCGGTGTGGCCCCAGCACTCGAAGTCCCGGAAGCACGCCCCGAGCCCCGACCACCGGCGGAACGCCTCGATGTACCCGGCCTGGCAGTTACTCACGATGAAGAGCGGATGCCGGGCGGCGAGGAGCCTCAAGCCGGCCTCGACGCCAGGGTACATCTCACCGCCGAGCTCGGCGACGAGCTTGTTGTCCTCGAGCTGGGTCTCGGCAACGAGCGTGAGAATGTGCGCCTCGGGGAGACCGGCGAAGACCTCGCGAATGCACTGGTCGTGCGGTTTGCCGGTGACGCGCCGGACGTCGTGCTCGGTGATCGGCCGGAAGGGAATGCCGTGCCGGTGGAGCACGCGGTTCCACCCGACGGCGCACGTCGCGGAGGTGTCCCACAGCGTGCCGTCGAGGTCGAACACGACCGAGTCGATCACCGGCTAGGGAGCCGGCGCGGGTCGGCACCCTCGGATGCGCTTTCGCTCTTGCTCGCTCAGCGGGTAGTCCTGGATAGGACGGCGCGTCGGTGACTCGGCCTCTCGCAGAGCGTCGTCGATGACGCTGCGAGTCCGCACGTCCGTCGACGCCGCGAGCGCCTGCCGCAGACCGCGCTTTCCCTCTTGTCCCATGTCGGCCAGGACATTCGCCGCCGACAACTGGGTCACGTGGTCACGATCGGCCAGCATGCGCGCGAGCACCGGAATGTCCCGCTCGCTCACGCAGCTGCGAAGCGCGACCAACGTGTACATGTTCATGCCCCGCGTCATGTGCGCGAAGCCGGTGTTCCGGTCGATCACCCTCTTCAGCTCCTCGTATCGCGAGCGCTCCGCCGTTCCCGCTCGGGGGAGGAGCGCCGTCGCGACCAGGAGCGCGACGCCCGCGGCGCCGACACGCCCGATCGCGGAGCGCCGCGAGCCCTCGGCCGTCAGCCGTCACCGCCCACTAGTGACCACTCGCCGCAGGTCTGACCCAGCCGCCGTGGACCGGATGATGCGAGCAGATGAATTCCAGGAACGCCGGCCGGCCCTTGGCGTTCTCGTCGAAAGCGCGCTTGAGCGCCGGGATCACCTCGGACGGCGCCGTCACGTCCTCGCCGTAGAAACCCACGGCCTTCGCCATGTTGGCCATGCAGGCCGAGGAGTGATCCGACACCTTCCAGGTGTAGGGATCGTGCCCACCGCCCCAGAAGCCCGGGCCGTAGCCGGAGTAGCCGCCGTTGTTGATGTGAAGCGTCGTGATGCCGATCTTGTAGCGCGCCACCGCCTCGAAGTTGCCCATCATGTAGCACACGCCCGCGTCGCCGGTGACGTGGACGCACTGCCGATCGGGATACGCGAGCTTCGCCCCGACGGCCCCGGCCAGGCTGAAGCCGAGCGTGGACACGTTGCCCCAGCCCAGGTGACCCCGCGGAATCTGCGCCTCGTAGACCGTGCTGGTCTGGTCGCGCGTGTTTCCTGAATCCGCGGTGACGAACGAGTTCTTCGGGTCGAGCACCTTCATGAGGTCGCCCAGCACCCGGTACGGATTGATCGGCGTCTCGTTCGATTCCATCCACGGACGGAATTTCGCGAGGAACGCCTCCTTGCCCTTGCGAATCTCCTCGACGAGCTCGGGCTTCTTGCGTGCGCCGCGGGCCGACACCTCGCCGATGAGCGCCTGGAGCGTCAGCTTCGCGTCGCCGATCACGGCGTAGCGCGTCTCGTAGCTGCGGTTGATGTCGAGCGTGTCGACCGTGCACTGGATGATCGTCTTCTTGTCCGCATTGGGCACCGCATGGCTGAACCGGCCGGGGAAGAGGCTCGAGCCGATCGAGAACAGGAGATCGCACTTGTGCAGGAAATGGTCGGCCAGCGCGCCGCGGACTCCGACCGACAGTGGATGGTTCTCCGGGAAGGCGCCCTTGGCCTTGAGGGTCGTCAGCACCGGCACCTGGGCGAGCTCGGCGAATTTCAAGAGCTCGCTGGTCGCGTCGGCGTAATAGACGCCCTCGCCCACGTACAGGAGGGGATCCTTGGCGGCGAGCAGCGCCTTGACGGCGGTCTTCACGTCGTCGGGATCGGGCCCGGACCGCCAGCCCTTCACCGGTGAGTAGGGGTGCTCGTCTTCCTCGTATTCGCCGAGGTCGCGAGGAATGATGAGCAGCACGGGGCCGGGCCGGCCCGATCGGAGATGGGTGAAAGCTCGGCGGACATAATCCGGCACGAGCTCGGCGCGGTCGACCTTCCCCACCCACTTGGTGACCGGCTTGAGCGCCTCGGCCATGTCGAAGTGCGTGTGCCGGCTACCGCCCTGGCCCACGCCTTCCGTGATGACCAGGAGCGGCGACGAATCCTCCCAGGCCTGGCCGATCGCGCCAAAGGCCATCTGAATTCCGGCGGCGTTCAGGTTCGCCATGATGGTGCACACGCCGATCTGCTTGCCACACGTGACGCGCGAGAAGGCATCGGCGACGGCGACGGCGAAGCGCTCCTCCCCCATCATGAGGATGGGCACGCCCTCTTCCCCGAGCGCGTTGTTCACGTGGTTGGTCGGGTAGCAGCTCACCCAGGGAATGCCCTCGGCCTTGAGGGCTCGCGCGAAGCCGTTCGCCGCTTTGACTTTCATGGACGTTTTCCTCCCCGCCACGTCCTATCGCGACGAGCCAGTCCTGTCAAGAACCACGCGTGGTAAGCTTGCCGCACTCCGGCGGACTTCCCGCTCAGCGCGGAGAGGAGACGGCCCATGAAGGCTCGGCGCCTGATGACGATCCTGCTCCTCACCCTGACCCTGCTGGCGAGTTTCGCCCCGGTGCCCGCAGCGGCACAGGGGCGCTCGGACGCGCCCGCGGGGCGCTCGGACGCGCCCGCGGGGCAGATGACGTGGGCGGTGCACGTCTCGCTCTCTCCCGTCTGGTTCGACCCTGCCGAACACACGGGGATCATCACCCTCATGATGGTGCTCTACGCGGTGCACGACGCGATGGTGAAGCCGATGCCGGGCAACCCGATGGCCCCGTCGCTGGCCGAATCCTGGACGGCATCCAAGGACGGGCTGAGCTACGAGTTCGTCCTGCGTAAGGGCGTCGTCTTCCACAACGGCGATCCCTTCACCGCCGATGACGTGAAGTTTTCCTTCGAGCGGTACAAGGGCGCGGCCGCCAAGCTGCTCAAGGAGAAGGTGGTCGCGGTCGAGATCGTCGATCCCTTCCGCGTCCGCTTCCGGCTGAAGGAGCCGTGGCCGGACTTCATGACCTTCTACGCGACGCCCGCGAGCGGTGCCGGCTGGATCGTCCCCAAGAAATACGTCGAGCAGGTCGGCGACGAGGGCTTCAAGAAGGCGCCCATCGGCGCCGGCCCGTACAAGCTCACGTCGTTCAACCCCGGGGTGGATCTCGTCCTGGACGCGCACGACCGTTACTGGCGCAAGACGCCCGCGGTCAAGCGGTTGGTGTGGAAGGTCGTCTCCGAGGACCTGACGAGGCTGGCCATGCTCAAGCGCGGCGAGGTCGACGTCGCGTACTCGCTGCGCGGTCCGCTCGGCGAGGAGGTGAAGCGCACGGCGGGGCTCAAGCTGGTCCCCACGGTGATCGCCGGAAGCCAGTGGCTCAGCTTCGGCCCGCTGCAGTGGGACCCGAAATCCCCCTGGCATGACCGGCGGGTCCGCCTGGCGGCCGCGCTCGCCTTCGACAAGAACGCCATCAACCAGGCGGAGACCCTGGGGTATTCCAAGCCGACAGGCGGCATCATCCCGTCGGCCTTCGAGTACGCCCTGGCCATCCCGCCCTATCCGTACGATCCGGCGCAGGCGAAGAAGCTCCTGGCCGAGGCCGGTTATCCGAACGGCTTCGACGCCGGCGAGTACGCGTGCGACGCGTCCTACTCGAGCGTCGCCGAAGCCATCGCCAACTACCTGGCCGCGGTGGGCATCCGCACCAAGTTGCGGCCGATGGAGCGCGCGGCCTTCCTCGGCAACTGGAAGGACAAGAAGATCACCGGGATCTTGCATTCGGGCGCCGGCGGGCTTGGCAACGCGGCGACCAGGGTCCAGAACTACTTCGTCAAGGACGGCCTCTACGCGTGGGGTGGCTATCCTGACATCGATGACCTCTTCATCCAGCAGGCCCGCGAGCTCGACCCCAAGCGCCGCGAGACCCTCCTGCACCAGATCCAGCGCCTGGCCCACGAGCGGGTCATGCACGCGCCCCTGTGGGAGTTGGGCTTTCTGAACGCCGTCGGGCCGCGCGTGGAAGAATCCGGGCTCGGCCTCATCGCCCTGCACCCGTACTCGTCGCCGTACGAGGACATCAAGCTCAAGAAGTGACCTACACGCAGAGCCTCACAGAGGGAGGACAACCATGCATCGACGCGTGACTCTTGGGATCCTCGCCATCGCCCTGGGCACCTTCCTGACCCCCGCGGCCCCGGCCGTCGGGCAGACCTCGGGCAAGGACGCGACGCAAAAGGTCGGTGAAGCGGCGGACGCAATCAAGGGCTACACCGTGGAGAAGAAGACCGAAGCGGTCGCGTACGCGAAGAAGCTAATGAGCGACCTCGACGTCAAGATCAAGGATCTGGAGGCTCAAGTCTCGCGCGACACGAGCGCCGCCAAAGCGGATGGGCAGCGGCAGCTCAAAGAGCTGAAGGCCACGCGGGACAAGACCGCGAAAAAGGTCGACGAGCTCGGGCGTGCCTCGGCGGAGTCCTGGGACAGCGTCAAGCACGGCTTCGCCGAGTCGTACAAGGACCTCAACAAGGCATACGACACGGCAGCCGCCAAGCTGCGCAAGTAAGCGAGGGAGGGACAGCGATGGCGGCAATCCGCCGCCTTCTGGCGTTCGGTCTCGGCCTTGTTTTGTTCGTCGGCTGCGAGCAGGGGCCGGCGCAGAAGGCCGGAGAGAAGGTGGACAAGGCCGTCGAAGGAGCGGGCAAGGCGATCGAGAAAGCCGGCGAAAAGGCCGGAGAGAAGATCGACGAGGCGGCGAAGAAGGTCAAGGACGCTACGAAGTAGCGCCGTCCGGTCAGGCGTCGCGCGGCGGCCGTCCCCGGCGGGCGATGAACTCGGGGAAGGCCGCCTCGGCCTTGGCGCCCCTGACCACGTTGGTCGTGTAGTCGCGCTCGTTCGCCCACTGTTCTTCCAGATCGCACCCCATATCGCGGAGCAGGAGGGCCTTCACGCCCATGACGGCTTCGCGGCGGTTCTTGGCGATCATCGTCGCCAGCCACATCGTCTTGTCGCGCAGCTCCGCGCAGGGCACGAGGTGATTGAGCAGACCGATGCGATGGGCTTCCTCCGCCGCGACGACCCGGGCGGAGAACAGCAGCTCCTTGGCGACGGGCCAGCCGACCTGGTTGGGCAGGGTCCAGGTGCTGTTGATGCGACCGTAGGCGGCGGCCAGGAAGCGGAAGCTCGCGTGCTCGCACCCGATGCGCATGTCCAGGGACGAGGCCAGGACCGCGGCGCCGCCGTACGCCAGGCCGTTCATCATCCCGATCGTGGGCTTCGGGCAGGCGCTGATCTCGTAGCTGCCGCGAGCACGGATGGCGTTGCGAGCGTCGAGCTCGGTCTGGGTGTACCTGCGATCATCCTCACGCTGCTCGTGGATGTCCCCGCCGGCGGAGAAGGCGCGGTCGCCGGCGCCCGTGATGACGATGCAGCCGACGTCGTCATCGGCGCTCATCCGCGTGACCGCCTCGCGCAGCTCAGTGCCGAGCTGGGCGTTCATCGCGTTGAGCTGCTCCGGGCGATTCATGGTGACAATCGCGACCCCTTGCGTCTTCTCCACGAGGATGGAGTCCGCCATTCTTTCCCTCCCGAGAGTGGCTCACGAGCGACAGTGCGGTGTAGCATACACCGCTGGAGGCGTCAGCGTGCTGACCCGTATCGACCACGTCATGCTCTGCGTCCCGAATCTCGAAGAGGGCATCGAGGCCTACACGCGCATCGGATTCCACGTCTATCCCGGTGGGGCGCACACGGGCGGGGCGACTCACAACGCGATCGCGTTTCACCAAGAGGACTATCTCGAGCTCCTGACCCTGCGGGACGGGCGTCCGGCCGCCGCGTTGATCCCCGGCAGCTCGGATGCCCGCCTCAGCGAGTTCCTGGCTCGCGGCGGCGGCTTCCGCTACGTCGCCGTGCAGAGCGATGACCTGGCGGCCGACGTGGCGGCGATGCGACGGCACGGCGTCGACGTGGGCGACGCCACCGAGGGCTCGCGGCGAACCCCGGCCGGCCAGGAGCTTCGATGGAAGGCCGCGGGACTCGGTCCGCGCAACCCCCTGCCGATCTTTTTCGTGCAGCACCTGACGCCGCTGGACGAGCGGCGCCGGCAGGTGGCGCGGGCCGGCGATCACCCCAACGGCGCCCTGCGTCTGGATCGGGTCTACATCGCGGTGCCCGACGTGGCCGTGGCGGCGGCGTCCTATGGCCGAGTGCTGGGCATGTCCGTGCCCAAGATCCAGCGCGGCGCGGTCATCAAGGCGGACATGGCGGTCTTCGATCTGGGCCCGACGGGCTTGACGGTGGCGCAGCCCGCCGAGCCCGGGCCCGCCGCCGAGGCGCTCGCTCGGCGCGGGCCCGGCCCATTTCAGGTGCTCTACCGCACGAGCAGTATGGACGCCGCGGTCCGCTGGATGGAGAGTCACGGCATGCCGCCGCCGGCGCGCGGCATCCGCAATACCGGCGAGCAGGCGATCCTGGTCGGGCCGGATCAGGCCTGTGGCGTCTATATCGGTTTCGTGGGCCCGGCGTGAGAATCCGCACCCGAGGGTCGCTGCTCAGCCAAGGAGGCTCGCATGGACTACGGATTGTTCACGATGCCGTCGCATCCACCCGAGCGCAGTCTGTACGACGGTCACCAGTGGGACCTCCAGCAGCTTCGCTGGGCGGACGAGCTCGGCTTCAGCGAGGCGTGGATCGGCGAGCATCACACCGCGCCCTGGGAGCCGCACCCGTCGCCGGACCTGCTGGTGGCCCAGGCGCTGATGCAGACCAGCCGCATGCGCATCGGCCCCGGCGGTTTTCTCATGCCGTACCACCACCCCGCCGAGCTGGCCAACCGGGTGGCGATGCTCGACCACATGGCGCAGGGGCGGCTCAACTTTGGCGTGGCGGCGAGCGGGCTGCCGAGCGACTGGGCCATGTTCAACGTCGACGGCAATGCGGGCCAGCACCGGGAGATGACGCGCGAGGCGCTCGACATCATCCTGCGTCTCTGGAGCGACGAGCCGGAGTTCGACTACAAGGGCAAGTACTGGCACGTCACCAAGACCGGCACGATGCTCGACACGCTGCGGCCGCACATCAAGCCACTCCAGAAGCCGCATCCGCCGATCGGCGTCGCCGGAGTGAGCAAGGGCTCTGACACGCTGAAGCTCGCCGGCGAGCGCGGTTTCTGGCCGATGAGCCTGAACCTGAACCCCACCTACGTCGGGAGCCACTGGGAGGCCGTGGAGCAGGGGGCCGCGCGGAGCGGCCGCACGCCCAAGCGCGCCGAGTGGCGCCTGGTCCGCGAAGTCTTCATCGCCGACACCGACGCGGAGGCGATGCGGCTCTCGGCCGGTGGCATGATGGGCCGTATGATGCAGGAGTACTTTCTGCCGCTCCTCGCGTCGTTCCAGTTCACCGAATTCCTGAAGCACAAGCCGGACGTGCCGGACTCCGACGTCACCCCCGAGTACTGCGCACGGCACAACTGGCTGGTGGGCTCGCCGGCCACGGTGGCCGACAAGCTCCACGAGATTTACGAGGAGGTCGGCGGCTTCGGCACGCTGCTGCTCTTCTGCTTCGATTATTCGGAGAATCCCAAGGCGTGGCGCCACTCGATCGAGCTGCTGGCGAAGGAAGTCATGCCGCGCTTCAAGGGGCTGGTGCCGAAGTAACCCGGCGAATCTGCTCGGGCGTGTAGCCCAGCAGCGCTCCGAGCACGGCGTCGTTGTCCGATCCGGGGCGCCGCGACCAGCCGGTGAGCCAGCCCGGCGTTCGCGAGAACAACGGCACGATCCCCTGCGTCACGATCTCGCCCAGCTCCGGATCGGAGCGGAGCACGAGATCGCCGCGGCTCCACAGGTGCGGCTCTCGGGCCAGATCGGCCACCGAGTTGACCGTGCTCGCGGCGAGCCCGGCCTGGCGCAACGTGCAAACCGCCTCTTCGGCCGCGAGCGTGCCGACCAGCTTCGCCATCTCCTCGCGCACGCGCACCGGGTCATCGCCGCGTGGGCGCCCCAGCCGTTCGAGAGCGTCGGCGAAGTCGTCCCAGCACGCGCTCGACGCGGCGACGAAGCGTGCGTCCAGGGCCGCGACGGTGAGGCTACACGGATAGGCCGGCCAGTCTCCGCCGGCACGCTCGCGACGGATGCCCAGGGCGCTCCGCACGGCCAGCAGATCGCCGGTGAGGCGCAGGGCGCACTCGAACATGGCCGTGTCGACGACCTGCCCCTCGCCGTCGAGGTCGCGGCGCAACAGCGCGGCGACGACGCCGAGCACGTTGAAGAGCGCCGTCGAATAGTCGCCCGCGGTGACGCCGTCGCGGAGGGGCGGCCGGTCCGGCCAGCCGTTCAGGTACGTCATGCCGCCGAAGGCGAGGCCCACCGGGTTGAACGCCGCGCGTGCCGCGGACGGGCCGCTCTGTCCGAAGCCGGATGACCGGAGGATCACGAGGCGCGGATTGATCTCACGGAGCATCGTCGGGCCGAGGTCCCATCGCTCGAGCGTCCCCGGCCGGAAGTTCTCCACGATCACGTCGCTCAGCCGAACCAGCTCCAGAAGCACCTCTCGACCGCGCGGCGAGCGCACGTCGAGCGTGATGCTCCGCTTGTTCCGGTTGGTGACGGGAAACCCGGGGCCACGGCTGCCCGGCCCGTCCGACGGCGCGGCGCCGGTCGCGGGGAGCTCGACCATGATCACCTCAGCGCCGAAATCGCCGAGCAGGGCGGCCGCGGCCGGACCGGCGAGCCACTGTGACAGGTCGAGGACCCGGACGCCGGCGAGCGGCCCTGCGCCGGTCACGTCGCCGGACTTCACGTCCGGTCTTTTCCGATCCGCGATCTGCTCGACGCTCGCGCGCACGGTCGCCGTGTGCTCGCCGAGCCGCGGAGCGCTCACCGGGGCGCGCGCCGGAGTCCGCGACAGCTTCGGCACCGGCGCCGGGGCGAGGAAGTCGTGCCCGGACGACGACTGCAGACGCAGCACAGCCTGGCGCGCCCTCACGTGCGGATCCGCCATGATCTCGTCCACCGAGCGGACAGCGGTGCCGGCCACGCCGGCGACAGCGAAGCGCGCCTCGATGTCCGCGAGGTCGTGCCTGGCGATCCAGGCCCCGACGAGCTCATCGGCGGCCGCCCGGTTCTGCAGGCGCGCGGCGCTGGTGACGAACCGCGGTTCCTTGGCGGACTCGGGGGCCTCGATCGCTTCGCAGAGACGGGCGAACGGCTGATCTCCGGCTCCGGAGAGCGCGATCCACCCGCCGTCTCGCGTCGGGTAGACGTTGGCCGGGACCACCGTGGGCGATTCGGTGCCCATGCGCGTCGCAACGGCGCCCGTCCGGTGGTGGCGGATGACCACCTCTTCCTGCATGCGCAGCCCGGTCTGGTAGAGGCCGAGGTCGACCGTCTGTCCGCATCCGCTCCGCCGGGCGTGAAAGGTCGCCATCAGGAGCGCGCTCGCGCCGAGGATGCCCGTCCAGGCGTCGGCGAGCGGCACCGTCACGGGAATCGGCGGGCGATCGGGGAACCCCGTCGCGAACTGCACGCCGGAGTACGCCTGGGCGATGCGATCGTCGCCGCGCTCGCCCGCCAGCGGCCCGGTCTGGCCGAACGGTGAGACGCGCAAGACGACGAGGCGTGGATTCTTTTCGTGGAGCGCGTCCGGCGACAGTCCCGCCGATTCGAGGCGCCCCGGGCCGAGGTCCTCGACGAGGGCATCGGCGGAGGCGAGAAGCTTCGCGAGCCAGGGCTCGCCGGTGAAGTCTGCGAGATCGGCGAGCACCGAGTACTTCCCGCGATTCTCCGATTGAAAGTAGAGCGAGTCTTCTCCGGCGATGCCCGGGCCGCGCTTTCGGAGCGGTGAGCCGTCGGGGGGTTCGACCTTGATGACGGTCGCTCCCAGGTCGGCGAGCAGCCCGCCGGCGAACTCGCCGGCCAGGGTCCGGGCCAACTCGATGACGACCACTCCCTCGAGCGCGCCTTCGCGGTCCGTCACTCGAGCCCGAACACCCGCGCGGCGTTCTTGTAGAGCCACTTCTCCTTGACGGTGTCTTTCAGCGGCAGGCCCATGTACTCCTGGATCAGCGTCTCGTATGGCTGGCCGACCAGCCCTGCCGACAGGCCCACGAGCACCTTGTCCTGAATGAGCGTGTTGCCGAACTGGATGAGCATTTCCCAGCCGGAGCCCGGCTGCCCAAGGTACTTGGCCCGATGCGCCGAGGTGTCGACGTGGAGGTTGGGATGCCGGCGCACCAGCGCGACCATCTCGTTGACCCACGGCCAGCCGCCCAGGCCACCGATGATCCGGAGCTCCGGAAAGTCCATCGCGACCTGATCGAGATGCCGCGGATGGCCGAGGTCGTACGGTCGGTCGTTCGCGTAGTTCATCGAGGAGTAGATGCGCACAGGGATGCGAAGCTCCGCCGCCTTGGTGTAGAGGGGGTAGTAGCGCCGGTCGCTCGCGGGAATGCAGTCGACCAGCGCCGAGACGCCGAGTGCCTTGAATCCCTCGTCGCGGACCAGCCGCTCCAGCTCACGGACACCGCTCATTCCCTTGAAGGCATTGATGCTGATGCGCGCCAGCCCGAGGAACCGATCGGGGTACTTGCGCAGGAGCGCGGTCGACTCCTCGTTCGAGACGCCGAACGGCACCGACCGCACGATGCCGAGCTTCGCGAGCTTACCGACGTACGCGTCCAGGTCGATGTCCGGGCGGTGGTCGGCGCCTTCGCGACGAGAGCGGAAGATCCGGCTGTAGTTCGCCATGCCGTAGCCGGCAGGCTGACCGGCGTTGGTCGACTCCGTCGCAGCCGGGGCCGGGTCCGCCTCGCCCGCGGGGCGCGGAATGCTGCATTCCATGTCGATGATCCGTACCATCAGAGTCTCCTCGATTGTTCGACATCGGGTAGCGCGCCGTCCACGGCGCCGGCGACGTGATCAGGTCGTCGAGCCACGCGCCAGCGTACTCCGAGAAGCGTCGCAGGGGAATGGGCGCGTCTTGACTCCGCGTCCCCGGCGGAGCAGCATCGCGGGGCGGAACGGAGCACGCGTCAGGGACGCGGGGATGACCACGGGCGATCGAGCTTGCCGGAGAAGGACGCGATGAGATGAGTGATTTCGACGCGGCGTTGCGCGGGTTCGCCGCGCTCGACGACGAGGCGCTGGCGCGCCCGTGGCCGTGGCGCGGGAGGGAGATGGACGTCCGATACGCCCTCTATCGGACGCTCGAGGACGCGCAGGAGGTGCAGGCGCGAGTGTCCGCCGGCCCGCATCCCGAATCGCGTCGCATTCTGGCCCTGGCGCAGCGCGCCTTCGGCGACCTCCACGGCTTGCTGGCCGGGCTGCCGGCGGACCTGCTCGACCGTGCGCCGCGAGCGGGCGAATGGCCGGTCCGGGAAACGCTTCGCCACATGCTCCTGATCGAGCGACGATATGCCGTCCAGACGCGCTACGCGCTCGACCGGAAGGATTCCGAGCCGGTGCGCATACCCGAGGACCGACAGCCGACGGCGACCCAGACGGGTGTCGACGGCGAGATCGGCGCGATCCTCGCCCGGATCGGCGAGGCACGGGCGGAAACCAACCGCTGGCTCGGTGACGTCGCGGCCTCGGCGATGATCCGGCCGACCATCTGGGCGGGCCACGACGTCGACGTGCGCTTTCGTCTTCACCGCTTCGCCGCCCACATCGTGGAGCACACGATCCAGTGCGAGAAGACGCTGTACGCACTGGCGTGGCCCTCGACGGAGGGCCGGCGCATCGCGCGGCACGTCGCGGCGGCGATCGGCGAGGTCGAGGGGCTGGGCGCGCTCGCGGACGCGCGCCAGCTCGAGGCGAGCCTGACCGAGCGCTTCGCGTCGGTGAAGCCGTGAGCGCCGTCCGCGGGGGCATGGTCCCGGAGGATCTGACGCGCCTCTTGTTCGTGACCGATCCGCAGCTCTCGCCCGATGGCCGGCGGATCGCCTTCGTCGTCACGTCCCTGTCCGAGGAGCGCGACGAGTACCTCTCCAACATCTGGGTCGTCGACGTGGCCGGTGGGGCGCCTCGCCGCTTCACCGCCGGTCCGCGGCGGGACATCGAGCCCCGGTGGTCGAACGACAGCGCGCGGCTCGCATTCCTCTCCGAGCGCGCGCCCACGGAGAAGCTGCAGCTCTACGTGATGCCGGCCGATGGGGGGGAGCCGACGAAGCTCACCGCGCTCGAGAACGGGGTGGGGAGCGTGGTGTGGTCGCCGGACGGCTCGCGACTTGCCTTCGTGTCTCCGGTCGGCGGCCAGCGCGAGCCGGAGAGCGAAGAGGAGAAACGGAAGTCCCGGCCGGCTCGGGTCATCACGTCGCTCAAGTACCGGTTCAACGGCGAGGGGTTCGTCTACGATCGGCGCCCGCACGTGTTCGTGGTCTCGAGCGACGCATCGGCCCCGGTTCAGCTCACCGACGGCGACTTCTCCGACGCGGATCCGGTGTGGGCGCCGGACGGCCAATCGATCGTCTTCGTCTCGGCTCGTCACGCCGAGCGCGACGATGACGACGCGAGCGACCTCTGGCGGGTCCCCGCCAAGGGCGGGACACCGCAGCGGCTCACCGCGACCACCGGGCCGCTCTTGCTTCCGGCCTTCTCACCGGATGGCCGCACGATCGCCTACCTCGCGCGTCCCGGGCGTAACGCCTACGGCCGCAACATCCGGGTCTTCACGATTCCGTCGTCCGGCGGCGACGCCGTGTGCCTCACGTCGGCGCTCGATCGCTCCTGCGGCGCGCTTCACGTGCGTCCGCTCTGGTCGCCCGACGGCGGCTCGGTGATCGTGGCCGTCGAGGACCGCGGAGACGCCGGTCTCTGGCGGGTCGCGACCCGGAGCGGCGAAGCGCCGACACGGGTCGTCGGCGGCGATCGGGCGTTGAACGGATTCTCCGCGTCCGCCGACGGCCGCCTGCTGGCCTTCGCGGCGAGTCACCCGGTGGCGCCCGCGGAGGTCTTCGTATGCCGGGCGGACGGAGGCGACGAGCGCCAGCTTACCCTGATTAACCGGGCCTGGGCGGAGACGGTGACCCTCTCGGCGCCCGAACGTTTCCGGTTTACGCGTGCGGGATTCGAAGTCGACACCTGGGTGATGCGCCCCGCGGGTTTCGTCGCCGGGCAGCGCTACCCGACGCTCCTGAGCATCCACGGCGGGCCCCATGCCCAGTACGGCCACAACTTCTTCGACGAATTCCAGGTGTACGCCGGCGCGGGCTACGCCGTCATCTACACGAACCCTCGCGGCAGCCAGGGCTACGGCGAGGCGTTCACCCAGGCGGTGGTCGGGGACTGGGGCGGTGGCGATTATGCGGACGTCATGGCCGCGCTCGATGAGGCGCTGGGGCGTCACGCGTTCATCGACCCGGAACGGCTCGGGGTCCTCGGCGGGAGCTACGGCGGATTTCTCGCGAGCTGGGCCGTGGGGCATACGGATCGCTTCAAGGCCGCGTGCTCGGAACGCGCGGTGAACTGCCAGTACACGATGTTCGGCACGAGCGACATCGGACACAGCTTCAACGTCGTGGAGCTCGGAGGCGCGCTTCCGTGGGAAGACATGACGCGCTACATCGAGCGCTCGCCCCTCACGTACGCCAAGAACATCGTGACCCCGCTCCTGATCATTCACTCCGAGGACGACCTGCGCTGCCCCATCGAGCAGGCGGAGCAGCTCTTCGTCGCCCTGAAGAAGCTCCGGCGCGAGGTACGCTTCGTGCGCTTCCCCGGCGAGAACCACGAGATGTCGCGCTCCGGCAAGCCGCGCCATCGTCTCGAGCGGTTCCGCCACATCCTCGAATGGTTTGCCGGACACCTCGGGAGGACCCAGCCATGAGAATCATCGCACTCGAAGAACACGTCGTGACGCCGCTCTATGTCGCCAAGAGCGTCCGCAGGCCGCGCCCCATCTCGCTCGCCGACCGGAGCCAGATACTCGGGCACGACATCAGCGCCGAGCTCCTGGACATCGGCGAGACGCGGATCCGGCACATGGACGCGGCCGGGATCGACGTGCAGGTGCTGTCGCTCACGATGCCGGGCGTGCAGGCTTTCGACGCGACCGACGCGCCCGCCGTCGCGCGTGACGCCAACGACCGGATCCAGGACGCGATCCGGGCGCATCCCACCCGCTTCGCCGGCTTCGCGGCGCTCCCGACGGCCGATCCCAAGGCCGCCGCGAACGAGCTCGAGCGGACCGTCACGCAGCTCGGGTTCAAGGGCGCGATGATCAACGGGCACACCGGCGGCGAATTCCTCGACGACAAGAAATACTGGGCCATCTTCGAGGCGGCCCAGGCGCTCGGAGCGCCCATCTATCTCCACCCGCGCGATCCCCATCCGGCCGTGATGAAGGCCTATTTCGAGGGGTACGAGGAGCTCGCCACCGCGGCCTGGGGCTTCACCATGGACACCGTCTCGCACTTCCTGAGGATGATCTACGCGGGCGTGCTCGACGCCTTCCCGGACCTCACGTTCATCCTCGGCCACCTCGGCGAGGGCCTGCCCTTCTTCCTGCATCGCTTGAACGACCACACGCACTACTCGCTCGTGCGCCGGGGCAGGCGGAAGACGATGGTCGAGTACATGACCGAGAACGTCGTCGTCACCTGCAGCGGGTTTTTCTCCGAGCCGGCGCTGGTCTGCACGGTCACGGCGCTCGGGATCGACAACGTCCTCTTCTCGGTCGATTGGCCCTACGAGTCGAACCGGCTCGGACGGGAGTTCCTCGACAACCTGCCGCTCAGCCAGCCGGACAAGGAAAAGATCGCCCACGGCAACGCCGAGCGCGTGCTAAGGATGTGATGATCTCCAGGAGGGATACCGATGGGTAAGCTCGATGGCAAGGTCGCGCTGGTGACCGGCTCGGGTCGGAACATCGGCCGGACGACGGTCTTGAAGCTGGCCGCGGAAGGCGCTCACGTCGTGGTCAATTCCCGGACGAACCAGGCGGAGGCCGACGCCGTGGCGCGGGAGGCCCAGGCGCGGGGGGTCAAGGCGCTTGCCATCGTGGCCGACGTCGGCAAGAAGGACCAGGTCGAAGCGATGGCGGCCAAGGTCCTCTCCGAGTTCGGCCGGGTCGATATTCTCATCAACAACGCCGCGATCCGGCCTCACAAGCCCTTCACGGAGCTGACAGCGCAGGACTGGGAGGCGGTGCGGAGCGTCGTCCTCGACGGGGCTGTCTACCTCACGCGGGCGGTCATCGACTCGATGGTCAAGAACCGGTACGGGCGGATCGTGTTCTTCACCGGTGAAGGGGCCTTCATGGGCGGATCCGGGCGCGCCCACGTCTCGGCGGCGAAGATGGGCCTGGTGGGGTTGGCGCGCGGCCTCGCCTCCGAGTTCGCCGCGCACAATATCCGGGTCAACGTGGTCTCGCCCGGCAGCATCGACACCGCGCGGGCCAATCCCGAGTGGTACCAGGGACGAACACCGACCGCCGCCGGCATTCCACTGGGACGTCAGGGGTCGGTGGACGAGATCGCCGCCACCTGCCTGTTCCTGGTCACCGACGACGGGGGTTTCATCACCGGCCAGACCATTCACGCGAACGGCGGCGTGGCGTACTACTGAGCAGGGTCCAGACCCAGGAGAGGACGGATCGATGATCCAGGTTCGACGTCTCGGGAAGCAGATCGGCGCGGAGATCCACGGAGTCGACGTCAAGACGCTCGACGACGCGGGCTTCGCCGCGATCTACCGAGCGTGGCTCGACTACAACGTCGTCGTGGTGCCGGGCCAGGAGCTCCAGATCGAAGACTTCCTGCGCTACAGCCGTCGGTTCGGGCTCGTCCTGCCGCACCCGTCGAAGTCGACGCGCCACCCGGACTATCCCGAGATCACCCAGCTGGGGGTCAACAAGTTCGGGGCTGACGGCAAGCTCGACGTGGCGATCTATCGACGCGGCGCCGAGGGATGGCACACCGACGGCGCGTACGATCAAGAACCGTTCAAGGCGACGCAGCTCTATGCCTTGGCAGTCCCGAGCAGGGGCGGCGACACGCTGTTCGCCAGCATGTACGCGGCGTACGACGCCTTGCCGCAACGGCTCAAGCAGCGCCTCGACGGACGGGTGGGCGCCTTCACCTACGGCGGCCGCCGCAAGGCGACGGCCCTGCTCAACGAGGAAGACCGAGTCTGGACGCCCGTCTTCCATCCGATCATCCGGACCCATCCCGAGACCGGCCGCCAGGGGCTCTACTTCGATCCCGGAAAGATCTTGAGGATCGAGGGACTCGAAGCGCACGAGAGCGACGCGCTGATCGAAGAGCTGACCGGCTGCATGATCCAGCCGGACGGCGAGTACCGCCACAAGTGGCGCAAGGGCGACATCGTCATCTGGGACAACCGCTGCTCGTACCACCGGGCGGCCGGTGACTACCCGCCCGAGGAAGACCGCATCCACTGGCGCGTCTCGATCAAAGAGCGTCCCGGCACCAGCGGAGGGCGGCCATGACCATCGCGGCGCGAATGCTGACTCTGGAGCGGGACGGCATTCCGGGCTACGCGGCGTCTCCCGAGGGCGCCGGCCAGCGTCCTGGGATCCTGATGGTGCACCACGCGCATGGCGTCACGGCCGACTACAAGATCGACGCGTATCGGCTCGCCGCTCTCGGCTTCAACGTCCTCGTGCCGAGCCTGTTCAACATGTTCGGGATTCCGGGAACGACTCACATCGGCCTCGGCGCCGATCTGCAGGCGAAGCACTCCGACTCGGAGTTCCTCGGGAAGATGGACGAGGCGTGGCTCTACCTCACCGGGCGCATGAAATCGGATCCGGCGCGCACGGCCGCCATCGGGCACTGTATGGGCGGCCGGTTGCTCATCCCCTTCGCGGCCGATCATCCTCAGGTGCGCGCGATCGTCCTCTACTATCCGTCCGTCCGCGACGAGCCCGACACGTCGCATCGGCCCCGACACGCGTTCCAGCTCGCGAAGACGCTCACGTGCGCCTCCCTCGTGTTCTGCGGCGGCAAGGACTACATCGCGACGCCCGCGATCCAGGGCCCGCTGTGGCAGAGCTTCATCGCCAACGGCCAGCCCGTCGAGTGGCACTTCTTCTCCGACGCCAACCACGGCTTCCGCCACCCCGACAACGACGGCTTCCAGCCGCACTACGCCGATCTCGCCTGGCCGCTCGTGACCGACTTCCTGGCACGCCGGGTGTGAGCGGCACCGCTCGATCTCGCGCGCGGTGATCGAGGGGCGTGCCGCTACGGCTTGATCCCGAGCAGCTTCGCGGCGGTCGCCCCGAGCATCGCGACGCGCTCGTCGTCCGTCAGTCCCGGCGCGCCGAGGATGTGGTCCACCGAGGTCTTCGTCCACGGGAACGGATAGTCGGTGCCCATGACGATCTGGCTCGACCCGGTTTCCGCCACCAGGTGTCGCAGCGCCTCGGGGGTGAAAACGAGCGAGTCGAAGTAGAGCTGCCGGAGATATTCCGTCGGCTTCTTCTTGAGCGGCTTCGTGCACCGGTCGGGGAACGTCACGCAGCCCGCATCGGAGCGGCCCGCGTACGAGGGCAGGTATCCGCCGCCGTGCGCCGCGCAGATCTTCAGCCCGGGGAACTGGTCGAGCGTGCCCTCGAAGATCAGGTGTGAGAGCGCGATCGTGGTTTCGAGCGGGTTACCGATGACGTTGCCCAGCCCGCCGCTACCCTTCAGCCGGTTCTGCAGGTCGGCCGGCGCGCCCGCCGCCTGGGGATGCATGAACACCAGGACGCCGAGCTGCTCGGCCTTGGCCCAGAAGGGATGGAACTTCGGATCGGCCAGCTCTTCGCCGTTGACGCTGCCGCCCACGCCGGCGCCGCGGAGCCCGTACTTCTTCACCCCTTCTTCGAGCTGCTCGGCGGCGAGGTCGGGGTGCTGTAACGCCACCGAGGCGAACGCCACGAAGCGGTCGGGGTTCGCCGCGCAGGCTTCGGCGAGCTTCTCGTTCTGAACTCGGATCACCTGGCGGGCGACGTCCCGGTCGGCCTTGTACCAGTACGGATTGATGCTGAGCGCCTCGACGTCGACGCCTTGCTGCGCGGATCCGATCCGAGGCCTTCGACATGAGCAGGGTTTCCGGCGCCACCTTCAAGTTCATCAGGGCCATCGCCTCGGGGACGCTGCAATGCGCGTGCACGTCGACGGTCTTCACGCGCCGGCCGTTCACCACCACTTCGCGGCGGCGCGTCTGGGCCTGGGCCGACGCGGCGTCCGCCAGGCCGCAGCCTACGAACGCGATGCCGGCCATGGCGCCGGCGGATTCCTCGATGAATTCTCTACGCGTGTTCACGGGGTCTCCTCCAGCGGCTCAGTGGGCCGAGGGCGACTTCCCGGCGCGCCAGGCGATCATGCCCTGGATGTTCAGCGCCAGGAACTCGTCGAAGCGCCGCCACGCGCCGTACTTCGCGTGCAGGATGCTTCCCGCCAGCGTCGTCATCTCGGGCGAGCCGTCGGCGAGGCCGGCCGCCCGCGCCGCCGCGATCGCGTCCGAAAGGTCGCGGTAGTACACGCGCTGCTCGACGACGTCCTGCTTCGTGCCGCCCATCTGCGGGCTCGCGTGCCCGGAGACGATGACGTCGAAGTCCAGCTTTTCTTCGAGCCACTGGAAGCGCTCGACGATTCGCTCCGGGTGACCGAGGAGCGTGCGGAACGGGAGGTTACGCGGCTGGACGAGGTCGACGAACATGGCCAGTCGGCCCGCCGGGTAGTGGACGACGATGTAGTCGTCGGTCGCGGACAGATCGGCCGGGTAGAGGTCGACGCTGCGCCCGCCCAGCTCCAGGGTCATCTTCTTGTCGAAGACGATATCCGGCGCCGGCGTCGTCGGGTCGTTGGCGGCCTTGATTCGATCCACGGCGTTCCTGTGCCCGACGAAGCGCGCGGTGTCGGCGAACACGGCGCCGCCGGTGCTGTGGTCGAAGGCGGAGTGGCTGTAGACGAAGTACTTCACCGGCTGCGCCGTCACCGAGCGTATCGCCTCCTTGATCAGGGCGGGCGTGCGCGGGTTGACCTGTCCGTTCGCGTCGACGAGGATGACGCCCGCGTCGGTGACGATGAACAGCGCGACGTGGTTCACCCAGCGAACGCCGTAGGCGTCGGGGGCGAAGCGGACCAGTTCGGCGAGAGACTCGGTGGGCATGACGTCCCTCCTCGGGTAGCTCAGTCTTTCACGGCGTGGGCGGCGAAGCCGAGCAGCGCCCCGGCGAGACCCGCCGGGTTGTCCATCTGCAGCGCATAGTCGCCTTCGACGTCGATCACGGCCGCGTTCTTCCAGCAGCCCGCGATCTCCTTCGCCTGCTCGATCGTCAGCTCGGAGCTGTGGGTGCCTCTCAGGATCGCCACCGGGCAGGCGGCCTTGGCGGCGTACTTCCGCAGGTCGTCGGCCATGTGGGCGAGGCCCACCGCCACGCGCACCTTGTCGTACTTGACGGCCACGCCGCTCCCGGCCGGCACGAAATTGTGCTCGAGACGATGGCGCAACGACTTCTCCTGGTCGCGAGGCCGGGCGGATCGCAGGTACGCGAACGCCGCTTCGACAGACGGGAACTCGGTCGGCGACTCGAGCATCCGATGCGCTGAGCCGAGCACCTTGATCGTTTCCTCGCGCGTCGGGAAGAAGTTGCTGGTGTGCGGCCCGCCGACGAGTCCCAGAGCCTGGATCCGCTCCGGGTGGATCGCCGCGAAGACCTGTCCGACCCGGCCACCAAGGGACTGGCCGGCAACGATCGCCTTGTCGATCCCCACCGCCTCGAAGAACAGGAGCAGGTCGTCGGCGTATTCCTCCGCCGAGTAGTCGCCGTCCGGCCGTCCGCTGTCACCGTGGCCGCGCTGATCGAGAGCGTACAGGTGGAACCTCGACCCGAGGGCGCTGGCCGTCCCCTCCCACATGCGTCCATAGCCGGAGGAGGGATGCAGGAGCACCAGATTGGGCCTGGGCCCAGGCCACTCGTAGTAGTGGAGCGTCAGGCCGTTGCGCAGGGTGACGTTCTTCTCGTGGAAGTCGCGCGGCGTTTCGGTCATCGTCTTTTCCCTCCAGCCGGGCATTCTAAGGTCCAGCGTGTCTCTCCGCACGCGTATACTATCCCGGCACGGTCCCTGGATTCGAGTCACGACGTCCTGAGCTCGAGGAGGTATGTGATGGCGGCCTTCTGGGACAGCACCCGAGTCGATGGCCAAGAGATGAAGATCCACACCAGCGTGCCGGAGGGCAAGGGCCCGCTCCCGGCCATCGTCGTCATTCAACATCAGGGGGGTGTCGACGAGTTCATCGAAGAGATGACGGAGCGTGTCGCCCGCGCGGGCTATGTCGGCGCGGCGCCCGACCTGTACCATCGCGACGGCCCCGACTGCCGTGACGACGGCCCCACCCGCCGGGCCCGGCTGGTGGACGTCAACGTCATCAAGGATGTGAACGCGACCGTGGACTTTCTCAAGAGACACCACGGCGTCGACGGGAGGCGACTGGGGATCGTCGGGTTCTGCATGGGCGGCCGTGTGGCCTATCTCATGGCGGCGGCTCAACCGGCGTTCAAGGCCGCCGTCGACTACTACGGGGGCAACATCATGGTCCCGTGGGGTGAAGGCCCGGCTCCGTTCGAGCTGACCGCCGAGATCCAGTGCCCGCTGATCGGGTTCTTTGGGGAGGAGGACGGCAACCCGTCGCCGGCCGACATGCGCAAGCTCGACGCGGAGCTCGGCCGGCACGGGAAGGCGCACGAGTTCTACTCGTACCCGGGCGCGAACCACGCGTTCATGAATCGACGAGGCGCCAGATATCACGCGCAGGCCGACCGCGATTCCTGGCCGAAGGCGCTGGCGTTCTTCGAGAAGCAGCTGGGCCGATAGATGCCGAGGGTGGCTCTGGACCTGAACAAGCCGGAGGATCGGCGGCACATCAAGGCCGAATGGCGAGTCACGTCGGGACTGGTGCCCGGCGCGCCCAACGAGGGGCTCACGGCCCAGCTTCTCGCGAGCCCCGCGCGGCTGGCGGATCACGACGATTCGAGCTGGGAGGTGTGCCGCAATATTCGCGAGAGCCGCTCGGTGGGCTTCACCTTCGCGTGGTACCGGATCGCCGTCGAGGTGCCCGCGACGATCGGGGGCGTCGCGCTGGCGGGCTCCCGCGTGTGGTTCGAGACGAACATCGACAACTACGGTGAGATCTGGATCGACGGCAAGATCGACCGGAGCACCGGCGTCATCGTCGGCCTCAATGCCCAGCATCGGGTGGAGGTGAGCGGGAGCGCGGGGGCGGGAGCGCGCCACGTCATCGCGTGCCTGGTGCTGAACGGTCCGCTGGCCGAGCCCCGCGGTGGCATCTTCATGCGCTACGCGACCCTCGCGTTCGAGTCGCCGGGCTAGACTCACCTGCGCGCCGTCGACGATCGCCGGAGACGGCGCGGAACGGATCGAACCGGCTTCGCGGCGCGGCCTGATCCAGGACAGGACCGACGCGGTGCTCCAATTCATGAAGCGAGTGGGGCGGTGGGCGGCGGCGCTCGCGCTGATCGTGTTAGGACTCGTGCTCGCGATCCCCGGCGTGCCGGGCCCGGGGCTTCTGATCGTCCTCGTCGGGGTGTTCGTGCTGCTGCCCGAGAGCCGCTGGCTCCGGAAGAAGTTCGCCGCGCTCAACCGCCGGTACCCGAAGCTCTTCCATCCGATCGAAACGCGCCGGGTGCGCGCGCGGCAGGCTCGGCGCCGCTCCGCGCGGCGCGGGCCGTGACGACTACGAGAGCGCGGGCGACGCGCTATCATTCGTGGCGCGGGCGCGAGAGGCACGCGCCGGCGATTCGACGCCACGGAGGGGAGACATGGCATTGCAGGTGCGACGGGTCATCACGGGCCACGACGCTGAAGAACGGGACGATCTTTCGCGTGATCGAGTTCGCGCCCGGCCTCGCGGCGCGCAACCATCGGACGGACTCGATCGACTACATCGTCGTCATCTCCAGCGAGATCGATATGGGTCGACCCCGGCACGGCGCCGTGTGTGCTCGCGGTCGTCCTGATCGACGCCAAATCGGTCGAAGCGGGCGGCAAAGTCCTGAACGCGGCCGGGTAGAACTTCCGGAAGTAGACGTTCGATCGTAGGTCTCGTCGGGCCATCGCGTCGGCGTTCCTGATGACCTCCCGCTCGCGGCACGATCGGCGCAGCCAGCTCCAGCGCTCCCACTCCTGGCTCTGCTATCCTTGAGGCGGCCTCACCCGACCGGCGCCGGAGGATCGCGATGTGGAAACAGCTTCTCCTCGTGGCGGCTCCTACTGTGTTGTTGCTCTCAGCGACGGCACCGGCGCTCGAGCCGCCGACCTTCAATGACGAGGTCGTACGGATTCTCCAGACACGCTGCCAGACGTGTCACCGCCCCGGGGAGCACGCGCCGTTTTCGCTGCTCACCTATCGCGATGTGCACGAGCGCCTGGACGACATCCGAGACGCCGTCAAAGGGCGCGTGATGCCGCCCTGGAAGCCCGTGCCCGGGTTCGGCGATTTCGTCGAGCCGCGCCGACTCTCCGACCTCGAGCTCACGACACTGGTGCGGTGGATCGAGGCGGGCGCGCCGGAGGGAGATCCCGCAAAGCTTCCGCCACCGCTCGTGTTCCCGGAAGGATGGAAGCTGGGACCGCCCGATCACGTCCTCGAGATGCCCGAGATGTACACGGTGCCGGCGCGCGCCAGCGATGTCTATCGCTGTTTCGTGATCCCGACGAATTTCTCCGAGGATCGCTGGGTCACGAAAGTCGAGTACGCGCCGGGCGATCGGAAGCTCGTGCATCATATCCTCTCGTACATCGATACGACGTCCGCGGCGGAGAACCTCGATCGCGCCGATCCCGGTCCGGGCTACACGTGTTTCGGCGGGCCGGGATTCACACCGGCCGGCGGCCTCAGCGGCTGGGCCCCGGGCGCCCAGCCGCGCGTCATGGCAGCCGGCGTCGGCATGCTGCTCCCGAAAGGCGCGAGCGTCGTGCTGCAGATGCACTACAACAACGGCGCGACCGAGAGCCGCACCGATCGGACGCGCGTCGCGCTGCACTTCGCGAAGAGCCCGATCGACAAGCGGCAACGCGGCATGGCGATCCTGAACCGGACGTTCACGATCCCGCCCGGCGAGCGCCGCTACGAAGTGCGCGCGTCGTGGACCGTGCCGCTCGGCCGGGATCTCCACGCCACCACGATCACACCGCACATGCACCTGCTCGGGCGCGAGATGAAGGTGACCGCGACGTATCCCGACGGCACGGTCCGTCCGCTCATCCACATCGACGACTGGGACTTCAACTGGCAGGGGAACTACACGTTCGGGCAGTCGATTCCGCTGCCAGCCGGCACGCGGATCGACATGGTCGCGGTGTTCGATAACTCCGCCGAGAACCTCCGTCAGCCGAGCCGCCCTCCGCGTCCCGTGAGCTGGGGGGAGGGGACGACCGATGAGATGGCGATCGTCTTCCTCGCCGTGACGGTCGACGGCGAGCGCATCGGTTGGCGACCCCGGTGAGGGATGCCTTGGCGTCTGGTCCTACTTGCCGGCGAGCCTCGCGACGATGGGGGCGAGGGTCTCCAGGTAGGGCTCGAAGGTGACGAAGTAGGAAATGCCCCAGCGATCGCGGCGCGCGTGGAGAGCTTCCACCATCTCATCCACGGTCCCGATCAACACGTAGGGAGCCTCGAGGATCTCCTCGACGCTGAGCTGCTTCCAGCTCTTTTGCAGCTCCTCGGCCGCCTCACGCCGGCGATCCGTCACGATCACCCGCTGGAGCTGCGCGCTCAGCTCGAGACGACCGAATCGCTGGCCGGCCGCTTCTCGCACCACCCGCATGCGCTCATCGATGCCCGCCACCTTCCATCCAGACATGTCAGGCACCGTGCCGCCCTGAGTGAATGTGATGCCCGTGAGATTCACGGTATCGGCCTCTTGCGCCGCCAGCGTGAGGAGGCGAAAGCCATTGCCACCGATGATGATGGGCGGATGGGGCCGCTGGACGGGAAGCGGATGGATCGTGTGGCCCGTGACTCGGTAGTGCCGGCCGGCGAAATTGACCTCGGCTCCGCCGAGCAACCCCTTGATGATCGGCACCGCCTCGGCGAGCCGCTCGACCCTGATGCCGCCTCGATCGAAGCGCAGCCCGGCCTGATCGTATTCAGTCCGCATGTACCCCGCGCCCAGCCCCAGCTCGAGCCGGCCATCCGTCAGCATGTCGATCGTCGCCGCCTCACGTGCGAGCAGCACGGGATGGCGGAGATCGTTGTTGAGCACGTTCGTGCCGACCCTGAGGCTCTTCGTCGCGTCCGCGGCGCTCATCACCGCCGGTATGGTCGCCAGCATGGCGGCAAGGTGATCGGGCACCAAGAGCACGGAGTAGCCGAGGCCCTCGATCTCGCGCGCCTTGTCTTGCCACTCGGCCCTCGACTTGCCGTCCCGCACGTTGACCCCGAAGCGGAACGGCTTCATGTCGCCGAGGGTCTCCACGCCCGCTTGGACGTCGCCACGGTACTCGCCGTTCCTCACATCTTCAGCAGTCGCTTGGCGTTCCCACTCAAGATCTTGGTCTTGTCCTCGGCCGAGAGCTGCAGCTCGCTCATCCACTTCGTTCCCGGCACATTCTGCACGAACGGCCAGTCGACCGAGAAGAGGATCCGGTCGACGCCGAGCTCCATCATCGAGCAGAGCAACGCCGGCGTGGAGAAATTCCCGCTGGTCGTGATGTAGAAGTGCCGGCTGAACTGCTCGCGGAACGAGATTCGACGATTGCCGGGCCGTGAGAGCGCGTGGTCGATGCGCCAGAGCAGGAAGGGAAGCCCTTCGCCCATGTGCCCGAGGATGATCTTCAGATCGGGATAGGCGTCGAACACACCGCTGAGGACCAGCCGGATGCCTTGCGTTGCGGTCTCCACGGTGAATCCCCACGCGGCGTTGAGGATCGCGGGGAAGTCCTTCACGTAGTCCTTGTAGTAGGCGTCCACGACGGCGCTATGCGGCGCGGCCGGGTGCACGTAGAGCGGCACGTCCAGCGCCTGGGCTCGTTCGAAGATCGGCCAGAACCGCTTGTCGTCGAAGAATACGCCGTTGGTGAGCCCGTGGACCATGGCGCCCTTGAAGCCAAGCTCGCTGATCGCCCGGTCCAGCTCTGTAGCGGCTGCCTTGGGGTCGGGGGTCGGCAGCGCGGCAAAACCGGCGAACCGGTCGGGACGCGCGGCGATCACCTTGGCGAGGCGGTCGTTCGCGTCGCGGGCCAGCCGCACGGCGGTCGGCGCGTCGAGCCGCTGGGTCGACGGCGCGCCGTGCGAGAGGACCTGGACGTCGATGCCGGCCTCGTCCATCTCCTTCAGGCGGAGCTCGCCGAGGTCGTCGAGCCGGCGGCGGATCTCCGGCGCCCGACCTTCCGGCCCGTCGAAGGTCTTCGCGACTTCGGGGTCGTAGTAGTGCTCTTCAAGAGCGATGACGAGCGGCTTTCCCTCAGGAGCCATGTTTCTTCCTCCGTGTCAGTGCTGCGCCAGCCCTCCTTCCTTAGCGCCGAGAAGCGAACGGAGTCAAGTCGCGTAGCGCATCAGCGAATGAAACGCGACAGCCTCCTGGCCGGCCAGGAGGCTGCGCGCAATGCGGCGTTCTCGCGTGTCGCTACCAGCGGTCGCGGTCGCGGTGATGATGGTGTCCACCGCCGCCATCCACGGGGACCGGCACCAGGAGACACCCCGACGTGCTGATGGTCACGACGCACGCAAGCAAGAGCATGGCACCTAGGCGTCGAAGCGTACTCGACCGTAGCATGATCTCAAACCTCCTCACGCCGCAGGCCTCGCGAGGGCGACGCCGGCCGGCGCGCACGAGTCAGTCAGCATTCGTTCGTGATACACGCACTCACCCGGCCACCGGCGGCGGCGGCGGGGAGCCGACCGGCGGCATGTCCGGAGCGGCCGGGGGTACCGCGGGCGGCGGCGGCGGTGCGATGTACAGCTGCGCCGGTACCCACGCCCAGTAATGGGGTACCGTCATGCCGTCACCCCGGAGCTCGTATCGACCGTTGGGGTACGGGACGACCATTACGGTGGGCGCCGCGAGCATCACCACCCGTCCACCCGTCCACCACCAGACGTGGTACGGCGACCAGACGCCGGGTCGGTGCTCGAATCGCCAGCCTCGACCCCGGTCGAAGTGCCAGTCGTCGCGGCGCGTGAACTCTCGGCGGCCGAAGTCGTGACGCTCGAACTCATGGCCTCGCTCGTCTCGACGGACCGGCGCGTGTCTCTCATCTCGCCACTGAGCCTGGGCAGCACCGGTGGCGAAGGTCAATCCCGTCAGCACGCACAGCGCAGACAACCGAGGGAGCTTACCTCTCCAGAAGCTCATTCTTATGACCTCCTGCCCGTTAGACGCGTGCTCGACCGGCGACATTTCGCCCGCAGCGCAGAGCCATCCGCCGGGGGTGAAGGTAGGTAAGATTTGCTGCGTAAGATTTGCAAAGTAAGATCTGCTATCGCGGATAGTAAATATGACCATGTCCACCGCGAACCGTTGACCCAGAAGAGCTCACGGGGTCAAACTGGGCCGCCTGGAGGTGAGCCGCGCGCAGCACGAAGACCGGAACGTGAGCGGCCCGCAGCACCGCCTCGGCGACCGAGCCGAAGAGCAAACGACGGAGACCGGTTCGGCCGTGCGTCGACATCGCGATGACGTCGGCCTGGAGCTCCCGCGCGGCGGCGATGATCTCCCGGGGAGCCTCGCCCGTCCGCACCGTCGTGAGCACTCGAAGCCCGGCGAGCGCGGGCGTCGCGGCGACGGCGCGCAAGTACGCGTCGGCCTTCTGCTTCTTAGGCTCGAGCATACGCGCCGTGTTTTCGAACGCGACGGGTGTGTCCTCGCTCGGCGCCTGCCGGGCCGGCGGTACGACGACGCGAACGAGTACTACCTCCATGCCGAGCGGGCGCGCCATTCGTAGGAACGCGGGCAGGATCGCTTCGGCCGCGATCGAGCCGTCGAGAGTGATGAGCGCGCGTCTGAATCCGAATTCGCTTGCTTCCCGCGGCTCCGTCGCTTCACCTCGCCCGATGGGCGTTGACACGAGATCGACGTCGCTTGCGATCGCGCGGACGACGAGATCCCGGTCGGTGATCACGCCCAGAACCTCCCCCGCTTCGACGACCGGCAGGATGCCCACGTTCGCCTCGCACATCCGCCTGGCGGCCTCGGCGAGCGACGCCGACGGCTCGATGGCGACGACATTGCGAACCATCACGTCTCGGACCTTCATGCCTGCCTCCTTTCACGCATCACGGCTACGATTCCGTGATCACGCCGCATGCGATCGTGGACCACGAGGCTCACGCCGTCCCGGTCGCAGAGCGGCCAAGTACGGGGCGCGTCGCCCTCTTACCCCTGCGTGCAGGTTCCATGCCGGCGAATTGACACGCTGACGGCGGAAAGCAAATCTCTGCGCGCGGCACCGGATCGTGGCGCCGGCGATTCCGAAGACGGCTAGCCGCGCGTGACGCCGATGAGGGTTCCGATCAGGCGGAGATCGTCGAGGGCCAGTGCCTCCCCGAACGCCTCGCGGGTCGCGGCATCCCCGCGAAGCGCCGCAATCTTCTGGGCGCAGCGGACAGACCGGGTCGCGTCAGCCAAGACCGGCTCTATTGGAGGCTGAGGATCACGCCCGCCCAGCGGTCCGCGTAACACCGCCCACGGAAGCCTGGATCGGAGCATCTTGACGAATTTAGCAAAATAGCTAATCATAGACATATGAGAGGCGGCTCCGTTTTCAAGGCGCTCGCGGACCCCACCCGCCGGCAGATCCTGCAAGAGCTCAAGTCGCGCGAGCTGGCGGCCGGCGAGATCGCCGGGCGATTCCCGATCTCCGGGCCATCGATCTCGCGTCACCTGGCGATCCTGGAAGGCGCTGGGCTCGTCTCGCAGCGCCGGGACGCCAACCGTATCTTCTACAGGCTCGAGCCCGAGAGCCTTGCGAGCGCGCTCGGCGACTTCCTCAGTGCGATCTGCCCGACGCAGATCGCCCGGCGGCGACGGGCAGCGCGGGGAGGCAAGCGATGAGGATCGCGATCACCGGCGGCACCGGGTTCGTGGGTGGTCACCTGGCGACGGCGCTCGTCGATGAAGGACACGAGGTCGTGGTGGTTGCGCGTGGCGTGGACCGCCGCCACGCGAGTGTGAGCGGGCCGGCCGGCATCACGTTCGTCCGCGCCGACGTTACGAATCTCGGCGCGCTGGCGACGGCCTTCCGCGACTGCCATGCCGTCGCGCACTGCGCGGGAATCAACCGCCAGCGTGGGCGACAGAGCTACACGAACGTGCACGTCCGCGGAACCGAACTGGTCGTGCGGGCGGCCGCCAGCGCCGGCGTCGACAAGCTGGTCCTGCTCAGCTTTCTTCGTGCCCGCCCTGGATGTGGGTCCGCATATCACGAGTCGAAGTGGGAGGCCGAGGAACGTATACGGCATTCCGGCCTCGACTACACGATCGTGAAGGCGGGCGTCGTCTATGGACAGGGTGACCATCTGCTGGACCACCTCAGTCACGCGCTCCTCACGGCGCCACTCTTCGCCACCGTCGGCGTTCATGAGCGCCCCCTTCGACCGCTCGCCGTGGAGGATCTCGTGGTCGTGCTGCGCGCGGCGCTGGTCGATCGAGCACTGAGTCGGGCGACGGTTGCCGTCGTCGGGCCCGAGCCCCTCAGGCTGAGTGTCGTCGTGCGCCGGGTGGCCCAGGTCGTCGGCGTGAGGCCCCTGGTCGTGCCACTGCCGGTGGCGATCCACTATGGCCTGGCGTGGCTCTTCGAACGGCTGATGAAGGTGCCGCTCGTGTCCATCGCGCAGACGCGCATCCTCGCCGAGGGCGTCGAGGAGCCCGCTGGACCAACGTCGCCATTGCCTCCGGAGCTGACGCCGCGACGCCGCTTCACGCCAGATCAGATCCGACGCGGCTTGCCGGCCCCGGCACCGTTCGGGTGGCGGGACCTCCGGTGCGCGACGTGAGCGAGCGGCCGGCGACAACCGTCAGCTCGCCGGTGATCTTCTACGATGGGGTTTGCGGGCTCTGCGATCGGTTGACGCGATTCGTCCTCGCGCACGACAAGGGCGAGCGCTTTCGGTTCTCGGCGCTCCAAAGCCCGTTCGCGGAAGCGAGCCTCGCCCACCATGGCAAGGACTCTCGCCGGCTTTCCACGCTCTATGTGCTCGTCCTCGACCCCGGGCGGGGCGAGCGGCTCCTGGAGCGGTCATGCGCGGTGATCTACATCTTGCGGGAGCTCGGCCCGCCGTGGAGCGTGCTCGCGACCGCGCTGTCGGTCGTGCCGCCTGTCGCTCGCGAGGCCGGATATGCTGTCGTGGCGCGGAGCCGCTACCGCATCTTCGGCAGACGCGAGGCCTGCTCGCTCCCCGAGGAACGCTGGCGCGCGCGCTTCATTGACCACTGAATCTCCGGCGAGCCCGGCTCCGGACGACGCGGGGCGGCTCCGACATGGAGCCGCCCCGTGCAGCGCACGTCAACCGTGCGGCTCACGCCAAGCGTGCAGCGCACGCCAAGCGCGCAGCGCACGCCAAGCGCTTGGGGGGTGTGGGGGGCCATGTCGGGGCCCCCCACCTTCAACGAATCAGGCCGTAGAACTTTCCGGCGTTCTCACAGGTCATTTTCCGGGTGACGTCGGGCGGCAGGTCCGCGAACTGCTCGGTGATATATTTTCCCGACTCCGGCCACACCCCATCGGGGTGCGGATAGTCGGAGCCCCACATCAGCGTCTCGACGCCCATCTCGTCGATCAGCTTGGTGCCCACGCGGTCGTACTGGAAGGTCGCCTTGCACTGCCGGCGCCAGTACTCGCTTGGCTTCAGCTTGAGCGGGAGGTCCTTGTACTGGTCCTCGTACTCGAAATCCATGCGGTCGAGCACGTACGGGATCCAGCCGATGCCGCTCTCGCCGAAGGCGATGCGGATGTTCGGGTAGCGCTCGAATACCGCCCGCCCCATCATGGCGGTCAAGATGTTCCCCAGCGTCATCTGGAAGAGGCACAGGCTACTGTAGGACAGCGCCCGCAGAGTGAGCCCGGTGTATTGCTCACGCAGCTTCGGCGACACCGACGGGAAGGTGTGGAAGTGCAGCGGTATCCCCACGTCGTTGATCGCCTGCCACAAGGGCTCCCAGATCGGATGCCACATGGGATCCATGTCCCACGAGCACGACAGCTCGATGCCCTTGAAGCCCAGCTTGGCGGCCCGATGCACCTCGGCGACCGCGGCCTCGACGTCGCCGTAGGGGAGGCAGGCCAGGCCGATGTGCCGGTCGGGGTAATGGCTGCAGAACTCGTTCAGCCACGTATTGTAGATGCGCAGCATCTCGTTGGATGCCTCGCGGTCGTTCAGCTTCGCCGCCGCCGCGAGGATGCCGTAGATGACCTCGGCATCGACGCCGTCGCGGTCCATCTCCTTGATGCGCAGGTGCGGGTCGCCAGGCCGGCGAATGCCCTTCTTACCGTCCTCGTACAGGCCGGTCGCCGCCATCTTGTCGACCCGCAGCTGCTTGCCCGGCACGTGCTGCGTGCCGGACGCACCGACGCCGCCCGCCAGGCCGAAGGTCGCGCCGTTGTTGGCGACCCATCGACGCCCGTCCGGCCCGTCGGCGACGTAGGGCATACGGTCCTTCAGCTCGCGGGGCGCCTCGGAGACAAACAGCTCCGGCGGCAGCCAGATCAGATCGAGGTGACAGTCCGCCGAGATTCGGTTGTAGCGCATGGCTCGCCTCCCTTTGGCTTGCACTGCTCCGTGCTGCCCGCCATCACAGGCCGACGGTAGCGCCCTTGGCCGCCGCAGGTCAAGGCGCGCGTGTCCCGGCTACCGCCCGGCGACGAGCGGGAGCCCCTCCTGGCGCCGCACCTCGTTGATGACCTCGAGGACCCGGGTGTGCAGCCCGGGGTATTCGATCCCAAACTCCTTGGCCAGGCGACTCCAGTCCACCAGGTAATTTCCGGATTCCTCGCGGCCGCCTTCATTGGCGAACGTGATTTGGGCGTCCGGGAGGAACCCGCGCACAATGTCCGCGAGCTCACCGAGGCTCACCGGAATCCCGCCCGAGTTGTAGAGATGGTGGCGGGGGGCGTCGGCCAGCAGCACGCGAGTGAAGACCTCCGCGATGTCTTCCACGTGAATCATGAGGCGCATGAGCCCCTTGCTCGGCAGGTGCACCGGCCGGCCGCGCGCGGCGTCGACCATGATCTGCACGTGGTCGACCGAGCCACGGACCTTGTCGGGCCCGGTGACGTTGGCGGGGCGCACGCCCGTGATCGACATGCCGTAGTTCTTGATGTACTTGCGGGCCTGGAACTCGTTGAAGATCTTGTGCATCGCGTACTGGCTCGTGCCGTACGTCGGATCGTCCTCGTTCACCAGCCGGTCACCGAAGTGGCTCTGCTGGCCGCTCACCGCGATCGAGCTCGCGTACACCACACGCTTGACGCCGGCCAGGCGCGCGGCCTCGAAGCAGTTGTCCATGCCGAGGATGTCCAGGCGCATGACCTGGTGCGGGTTGCCCTCGCCAGCGCCGAGCCCGTAGGCGAGGTTGATGAGCCGCTCCGGCTTCACGTCGAGCACGGTCCGCATCACGTCCTCGAACTGCGTGACGTCCCCGCGGACGACGGGCGCGCCGATCGGCACGCCGGCGAACGCCGCCGCGCCGGGGTTCAGGTCCATGCCGACCACCGATTCGCCTCGCGCGACCAGCCGCCTGATGAGCCGTGGGCCGATGAAGCCCGTCGCGCCGATTACCAGCACCGACATGCCGAGCCTCCTAGTCCTGCCGCGTGGACTGCCAGGCGATCATGCGCCACTGCTCGCCAGCCTTCGCGTAGACCGCCAGGTAGCGGACGGTGAAGCGATTCTCCTTGCCGTCCCGCTCCACGTGCATGTCCGACACGCCGTTGACGACGCCGACATTTCCGTGAACGCGCGCCCGTCGCTCGCGCGGCGCGATACCGCGGTAGTGCGGCTTGCCCGCGCGAAGATTCGCGACGTGCTCGGCCTTCGACTCCTGCCGCGCGGTGGAGTGGACGTACACCAGGTCGTCGGCGAGCGCGGCGTCGAGCGCGGCCCAGTCGCCCGTTCGCATCGCCTCGAATCGACGGTCGTCGGCGCGGAGAACGTCCGCCTCGACTCCGGTCTGCTGAGTCGCCATTGTCGCCATGAGAGCCTCCTCTACACCCCCGCGGGGATGGGTGTCGTCCGGGCGCCCGCGCGGCACGCCGGGATCACGTGCTTGCCGAACATCTCGATGGATTGCAGCGCCCGCTCGTGCGGGATGGTCTCTGTCTGCGTGATCAGAATCACCTGATCGACCCCGGCCTCCTCGTACAGTCGAACACCCTTGATGCAGCTGTCCGGATCACCGGCAATGATGATGCCGCGGTCGCACAACGTGTCGGGGTCCATCTGGCCGAAGGCCGCCCGCGCCGCGCCCGGGCCACTGTCGAGCGAGATACCGACCTGCGCCGCCTGTTCCTTGTGCGCTTCATCGGACTGGCGCAGCCATCGACCGAAATCGGCCTTCAGGTGGTCGGGCACGCCGCCCCAGGACTCCAGCAGCTGCTCGTAGGCGTTGACGCGATCGCGGATATACGGCTTGTCCGGGCCGAAGAACGTCTTGAGCGACAGGGCCGCGAGCTCGCGCGCCTCTTTGTTGTTCTCCCCACAGAAGGCGTGGACGTTGTTGCCCCAGTATTCATTGACGAAGGCACCCACGGGCGTCGCCCCCTTGACCCTCGCCCGATAGCGCTTGACGTGCTCCGCCAGGATCGTCGTGGCAAACGTGGCGGATGACAGCACGCCGATCCCCTTCTCGGCCGCCACGTCGTAGCTGTCGGTCTGCGTGCACGCCAGGTACAGGCGCGGATGCGGTTTCTGGTAGGGCTTCGGCAGCACGCGGCGCGCCGGCACATTCCAGAAGCTCCCCTCCCACGAAAATTCGTCCGACTGCCAGATGCGCGGGAGCATGGTGATGGACTCTTCCCACATCGCGCGCGTGTTGCGGGGGTCGATCCCCTGGCCGAGCTGCTCGTAGGCGTTGGAGCGCCCGGTCCCGAACTCGAGACGGCCGTCGGTCAGCTGGTCGATCATGGCGGCGCGCTCCGCGACCCTGACGGGATGGTGAGACGGCAAGATGCACACCCCGAAGCCGATCCGGATCCGCTTGGTCAGCTGACTCAGCGCGCCGAGCAGGACTTCCGGGCATGGCGAGCCCGAAAACCCCGTGAGGAAGTGATGCTCGACGAACCAGAGATTGTCGAAGCCGACCTTCTCGGCCAGCACGCACTGTTCCAGCGTCTCCTTGTACAACGCGTTCCAGTCGACGCTGGTGCCCTTGAACGGTCGCTGCGCTTCGTAGAGCAGGCCGAATCGCATCGCGAATCTCCTGGGCGATCGTAGTGAAAAGCGCCGCCATGCTAACACGGACCGGCCGCCCACCGTCTTGACGTTGCGGTCCGCCGCGGCATAGTGTCACAGGCACCATGAAAGAACGCTTCGTCGACATCGAGACACCGTCCGGCCGGATGGAGACGTTCGTGATCCATCCCGAGCAGGGCGGACCATTTCCGGCCGTCATCATCTATATGGACATCTGGGGAGTGCGGGACGAGCTGTTCGAGATCGCGCGCCGGGTGGGCACCGTCGGGTACTACTGCATGGTCCCGGACTTCTACTACCGCCAGGGCAAGGTGCGACACGAGTTCCGCGACGCGCAGAACCGGATGATCTCGCTGCATGCGCTCGACGAGGAGCGCCGGCAGCGGGTGACCACTCCGGGCCGTCGGCTGTCCAACCAGATGGTCGTCGATGACACCGGCGCGATCCTGGATTTCGTCAGGCGCGGTGAGCCGGTGCGCCCTGGCGGTATCGGCGCGATCGGCTACTGCATGGGCGGACGGCACGTGCTGTGCGTCGCCGGCCATTTCCCGGAGCACGTCATGGCGTCGGCAAGCCTGCACGGTACCAGCCTCATCAGCGACGCGGCCGACTCGCCGCACCGTCTGGCGAAGCAGTTCCGGGGCGAGCTGTATTGCGGCTTCGCCGAGACGGATCCCTACGCCCCGTTGTCGATGGTGAAGGAGCTCGACGAGCTCTTGCGTCCGTGCCCGGTCAATTATCACTACGCAATCCACACGGGCGCCCAGCACGGCTACGCGTTGCCCAACCGCGACATCTTCGATCCGCACGGGGCGGCGCGCGACTGGGAGCAGATCTTCGCGATGTTTCATCGACAGATTCCGGCTTACAAGGCGTAAGGCCGGAGAGCGGCATGGTCCCGCGAGCCGCCGAGGGGAGCATTTGAAATGGATTGGATCGAGGCGAACGGCGCGAGCCTGCGCTACGACTTGAGCGGCAGCGGCCCCGAGACCGTCGTGCTGATCCACGAGGTCGGCGGTTGCATCGAGAGCTGGGATGAGGCGCACGCGGCCTTCCGGCAGCAGTTCCGCGTCCTGCGCTACGACCAGCGGGGCTTCGGGCTGTCCGAGAAGACGCGTGTGATCACGATGGACGGCATCGTCGCCGACCTCGCGGCTCTGCTCGACGCGCTCCAGATCTCCGGGACGGTGCACCTGGCCGGATGCGCGATGGGCGCCGCGATCGCGCTCGCGTTCGCGGGACGCCACCGGACACGCGTTGCGCGGATCGTCGCCGCCAGCCCGGCGACGTGGGCCAACGCCGACCGGGTCGTCGCGCAGAAGCGTATCGAGGACACCGAGCGCGGCGGCGTTCGAGCGGTCGAGCAGACTAGCCTGAACGCCTCGTACCCGGAGAGCATGCGAGCGCTCGACCGCGCCCGTTTCGAGCGCTTTCGCCGCCGCTGGCTGGGCAACGACCCGGAGGCGATGGCGGCGATACTGCGGATGTCGACGAACCCGGAGTTCGATCTGAGTCCGGACCTGGCGCGGATCACCGCCCCGACGCTGGTGATCGGTTGCACCCAGGACGGCATTCGGACCCCTGACAAGGTGGCCAAGGTCGCCGCGTCGATTCCCGGCGCGAAGTACGTCGAAGCGAGCTCGGGACACTTCATGGTGGTGGAGACGCCGGAGCTGTTCGTCGAGCTGGCGGTGCCCTTTCTGAAGGGCGCGTCAGAGGTGGGGGGATAGAGTAAGCGGGATGTCATCGTCGGTCCCAACCACCCCGATCGACGGTAGTGGGTCAGTTTGATTCTACCGGGGCTTCGTCTTCGCCAGCCTCAGCGGGAAGGGGATTTCGCTCGCCGAGCATCTGGGGTCGGCCACCAGACTGATCGACCGCTCCTGCGATCTGTCCCCCACCGGCGACGTCGAGCTCACGGCCGGCTGGGTGAAGCATCGCTGCGCCGCCAACTGGAAGGCGCTGCCCGAGAACGACAGCGACGGCTACCACCTGGGCTTCGTCCATCGCGCGCTGTTCAGCACGGTGCGCTCGCAGTACCAGCGCGTGGTGGGGGACGAGAAGGCTGCCGAATCTTTCGTTTTTAATCTAATCGGGGGGAGCGAACCGCCGCTCCCCCCGATGGCCCCACCGGTTCGGGCAGAGCAGGATTGCGCGGGCAAAAGCCCGCGCTCGGACGGCATCGGAGGGGAAATGCTACATTGGGATGCCGTGGCGGGGATGCCGTGGCGCAGAATGTGCCTTTGCCCGGTCGAGAGGAGGCCCGCATGCCAGTGACGACCGCTTTGCAGACCCTGACGGCTGACGAGGTGCTCGCGCGGCTCCGGGCGCTTCGAACGCGGCAGCCGGTCAAGTTCTCGGCGTTCTACTCGAGCCAGCTCGGCGGGATCGTGACCGATCCCGCGCTCATGGTCGTCCCGTTCGACGACCACATGGTGCACCGGGGGCACGGCATCTTCGACACGGCGGCCATCGAGGCCGGGAAGATCTACGACCTGGAGGCTCATCTCGACCGGTTCGTCCGCTCCGCTCGGACCTCGAAGCTCCAGCTTCCCGCGCGGGAAGAAATGCGGGACATCATCGTGCGGACCACGGCCGCGAGCGGGCGGCGGGACGGCTCGATCCGCTACTGGGCCTCGGCGGGGCCGGGGAGTCTCGGCCTCACGCCGGCCGCCGGCGCCGAGCCCGGGTTCTTCGTCATGGTCTTCGCGGGTCTCGCCTATCCCGACACCTGGTACACGCAGGGGCTGCGGGTCATGACGACGACGTACCCCATCAAGCCGCCCCTCTACGCCGTCACCAAGAGCACCAACTACCTGCCCAACGCCCTCATGCAGATGGAAGCGCAAGAGCGCGGCCTCGACAACGGTGTCTTCATCGACGAGGCCGGCAACGTGGGCGAGAGCTCGAACATGAACGTGGCGTTCGTCGGCGCGGACGGGATGCTGAAGCATCCGAAGTTCGACCACATCCTGTCCGGGTGCACGTCGCTGCGCTTGCTGGAGCTGGCCGCCTCGCTGCAGACGCGGAATCTCATCAAAGGGGTCCAGGTGTGCGACATCCCCGTGGCCGAGGCCCGCGCGGCCCGGGAGATGATGCTGGTCGGCAGCTCGATCAAGGTGGCACCGGTGGTCGAGTGGGACCAGCGGCCGATCGGCGACGGCAAGCCCGGCCCCGTGGCCCGGGCGCTCCGAGAGCTGCTCCAGGAAGACATGCGTTCGGCGCGGGAGCGCCTCATCGACGTGCCCTACTGACGGCGGCGGACGTCCGCGGCGAGCAGGCCGAGGGCGACCAGCACCACCGCGGCGGCGCTCAGCGTCAGCGAGAGCTCGACGCCGATCACGGCCCCCAGGACGCCGACCGTCACGCCGCTGCCCGCCCGGAGACCGAGCATCGACGTGTTGAAGAGTCCCACCACGCGTCCGCGGAGCCCGGGCGGCGCCAGCAGCTGGACCAGCGCCTGCGCCATCGACGTGAAGGCGATGTTGAAGATGCCGGCCAGCACCAGGAGCGTCACCGCCGCCGCGTAGCCGTGGGCGAGCGGGAAGATCGCCATCACCGCGCCCCAGATCGCCGCGCACACGATCGCCGCTCGCGCGCCCCCCTGGAGGACCGCGACGCTCTCCAGAATGACCGCGCCGATCACGGCGCCGGCCGCGTTGGCGCCGAACAGCACGCTGTACCAGACGTCGGCCTCCTCGGAGCCGTGCTGGTGCGCGTACTCCGGCATCTGCGCCTGGAAGGCGGTGCCGACGAAGAACGACGTCGCGCCGGCGAGCACGATCATCCGGATGATCCGCGACTCGGAGCGGACCTCGGCGAGGACCTGGCGCGCCTCCGCGAAGCTGAAGCGCGCCGCCTGCCGCGGCGCGCCGCCTTCGCTCCGATGCCCCGAGTACGGCATGCGGAAGAGGTAGAGGGTGAGCGGCAGATACAGGAGCACGTTGACGAGGAGCGCCACGCCCGGACCCAGGGCGAGCAGGAGACCGCCCCCGACGGCGGGCCCGACCAGCATGGAGCAATAGCGGCTGATCGCGTTGAGGCGGATCGCGCTCGCGAGATGCTCGGGGCCGACGATGTCGTGGACAATGAGCTGGATCGGCGGCGACGCGATGACGCCGGCCATGCCGTGGACCATCAGGAGCGCGGCCGCGTGCCAGGCGCGCAGCGTTCCCGTCAGGAACAGCGCGCCCCAGGCGAGCGACGCGAGCATCAACAGTCCCTGGGCGACCTGGATGAGCCGGCGGCAGTCGAACCGGTCGGCGAGGGCGCCCGCGTACACGGAGAAGATCAGGTACGGCACCCAGTGGCTGATGACGGCGAAGCCGCCGAGGGTCGGCGAGTGGAACGACTCGAAGATGACCCAGTAGCTGGTCACGTGCTCGACGCTCTCGGCCGTCATGCCCAGGAGCGCCAGGAGGAAGTAGCGGCGGTAGTCGCGGTGGTACAGCGCGCCGAACTTCGTGGCGACCGCGGGCGCTGCCGCGGCCTCCGGGGTGCTCATCCCGCGGCGCTGTCCACCATGAGCACGATCTTGCCGGTCTGCGCGTCGCTCAGCATGTACTTGTGCGCGTCGGTGAGCCGGTCGAATGGAAACGTGCGGTCGAGCACGGGCTTGAGCGCGCCCTTCGCGACGGCGTCGAGCAGGTGGGCGCTGAACCGCTCGCTGCACACGAGCGACTCCTCGGGGGTGCGCGTGCGGAAGGTGACGCCGATGATGCTCGCGCGCTTTCGCGCCACCTCGTCCAGATCGCAATCGCCGACGCGGCCCGCGTTGCGCCCGACGCTCACCAGCCGCGCCTTGAGCGCGAGCACCCGGATGTTGTCGGCGAGCATCGGACCGCCGACGTGATCGATGATGACGTCGACGCCGCGATCCGCCGTCGCGCGCATCACCGCGTCCACCCACTTGCCGGCGTCGCGCGTGTCGATGGCCTCGTGGGCGCCGAGGGCGCACAACGCGGCGGCCTTGGCCGGGGTGCGGGTGGTCGCCAGCACGGGGTTCGCACCGATGTGGCGCGCGATCTGGATCGCCGCCGTGCCGACGCCCGAGGGGCCGGCGGTGACCATCACGGACTCGCCCGGCCTGGCGGCCGCGTTGGTCACGAGCGCGTCGTGCGCGGTGACGAAGACGTTGGGAATCGCCGCGGCCTCGGCCCACGGCATGCGGTCGGGGATCCGCATGAGGGCCCGCTGGTGCGCCACGACGTACTGCGCGTAGCTACCGACCGCGCGGCCCATGACGCGGTCCCCCGGCGTCCAGCCGCTCACCCCATCGCCGAGGGCGGCGATCTCGCCGGCGAACTCTGTGCCCGCTCGCGCGGGGCTGGCCGGCGCGGTGGCCACCCGCAACTGCGCGCCTCGGATCAGCTCGCCGCGATTCGTGCCGGCCGCACGAACAGCCACGACCACCTGGCCGGGTCCAGGAGCCGGCACAGGGCTCTCGCGAAATTCGAACACCGCGCCTTCGGGACCGGGAACGGTGAACCATGCCTTCATCGTCTGTGTCATCGCGGAGACTCTCCTTGGTCAAGCGTTCGGCCGCGAGTAGTGTAAACGACACGGAAGCGGCGTTCACGTCCCCTCAATCGGAGTCGTCCTCGTCCGGCGAGGGGTCTTCGCGCTCCACGAACGCGCGTCGCGCGTCGGCCCTGGCCCGCAGGTCGGCGAGCTCGGCGGTGAAGCCGTCGAATGGCAGCCCGCGACGCCACAGGAGCGCCGGGGGCAGGATCCGATCGTGGTCGGCGATATGACTCGGGCTGCGATTCTGGTTGCGCGTTTGCGTCCACAGAATCGCCGCAATGACGACGGCCGGGATCATCACACCGATGGTGACGGCGATCCGTGTGCGCATCGGGCTCGCATTCACCAGATGACTGGACAGTGCCGCGCTCGCCCCGACACCGACCAGCACTGCCGCGACGACGGAGGACGACACGTGGAGCCCGAGTGCGCTGTTGACGATCTCGGCCACCAGCACCACGACGGAGAGGACCGCGTAGACGACGAACACGATCACCGCGTGGCGTGTCCAGTGGGACTCGCCGAAGGCGACCCGGCTCGCGAGCGCCCACAGCGCGATCCAGACGCCGGCCAGGGCGAGCATCACGAGCAGCATCGCGACGAGTGTGGTCGGCAGCTCGCGTGGTTGCGCGGTGCTCGTCCAGACCTCGAACACGGTCACGGCGACGCTCACCGCGACGCCGGCCCCGAGCACTCTGCGCTCGGTGGCGCGCGTCTGCCACGACGGCGCGCCCCGGTCCAGCTGCTCGGGAGCGATGACCTCGCGCTCGGTCCGCACGCGCAGGCGCGTACGCCCGACGCGAAGCACGCCGTCGGCGAGCCGCACCCGCTCCACGCCGTGCAGGCGCCGCCCGCCGATCTCGACCCCATTGACGCTCTCGAGGTCGCTGACGGTGACAGTGCCGTCGGCGTCGACGGCGATCCTCGCGTGGACCGCGGCGACGAACGGGTCGTCGAGCACGACGTCGCAGCGCGCGCTGCGGCCGACCGTGCACTGCACCTCTCCTCCGGACGCCGCGCTGCGGTGGCGGGCCCGCACGCGGCCGTGGCCGCCGAGCACCTCGACGACCATCACGGTTTCCATCGCATCGCATCCAGGTAGGTCCGCGCGAATGCCAGCGCCCGATCGGCGGCGACGCCCGTCAGGCTCAGACTCGACACGAACCCCCGCTTCGCCTCGTTCTTGCTCACGACACGCATGTTGAGGTCGTAGATCCCGTCGAGTTTCCGGTACGCGCGCAGGCAGACGGTCGCGTTCGCCGTGAATCCGTTCAGCTCGACATTGTGCTGTTCGCAGGCGAACGGCGCCAGCTGCCGGGCGGGACCGAGGGTGCCGTGCGGCGCCTTCGCCTCCTGCATCCGGTGGGCGAAGCGCCAAGCGTCGAGGGTGTCGGTGCGCATCACCTGGTGCTGGAACGTGAGCCCGCCCGTGTGCATGCTGCGGCCGAGGTAGATCGAGGACTTTGCGTCGCAGATGACCCGCTCGACGTGCACCGGCTGGTCCGGCGCGGGATCGCCGGCCGCGCGGCATTCCACGAAGGCCGCCAGCTTCGCCGGCAGCTCGTATCCGTGATGGCTCTGGGTCGGCAGCTTCGACCCGAGCGCGGTGAGGAGCGCCTCGGAGTGCGCCCGGAGCTGGCTCGCGATCTCGTCCCGCGCCCGCCGGGCATCGAGCGGTGACTTTTCCGCGCGCGCGAAGAGCGCGACCGCGTGCTCGGCGGGAACCAGGAATGCGACCAGTTGCGACGCTCGATACCCGGCAACGTTGACCCCGATCACGTTCGCCGAGCTGTCGAGCCCCGGGCCTCCGGACATGCCGGGGTTGAGCGCGCCCGAGTAGTGAACTCGCGGTTCGAACGAGTCCTCGACCCGGCCGTTACTGACCCCCTCGGTGATCGTGAGGCCTACGTCGAGCGGGAAGCCCACCGAGTAAGCGCGCTCGCCCTTGATCGCCACGTCCGGACGGAGCGACAGCGAGGCTGGGGCGAACCCGTGCGCCTCGACGAGCGCCAGGTCATGGCGGACGTCGATCGCGCGCACGGTCACGCGGCCCGTTACGCCCGCGGGCGCCCGGTACTCGAGCCGGTATTTCTCGGGATAGAGGACTGCGTCGCTCACCACGTGCCAGTTCGTGATGAACACGCCCCCGCGGGCCACCGCGAACCCGCTGCCATGAAAGGCTTCGGCCGTGTTGGTCCCGAAGAAGCCCTTGATCTGGATCATCGCGGGACGAACGCGCTCGAGGATGCCGCGTGCCGCGGTCGATGCTGCCGCCGCCGGGGGCACGGCCTGACGCAGCGCCTCCGCTTCGCCGCCGGTGTCGGGCACGCCGGGACCGGCGACCGGAGGGCGGCCCTGGGCGTGGGCGCCGCACGCTGCGCCCAGCACGAGCACGGCGACGATGCGAGCGATACCGCCGACTCGGGAACGGCGGTGAGGATGCGGGGCGACGAGCGTTACGCTTTCGCCTCCTCGCGGTAGAGGTCGAGCGCTCTCATCACCGGCGCGTCGGTGAAGCTGAACAGGAAGGCGGGGCGATCGCCGCTGTTGACGTGCTCATGGAAGGTCCAGGTCGGTACCGTGAACACGTCCTTGTCCTCCCAGTCCAACCGCTGGCCGCCCACCACCGAGTAGCCGGCGCCCTCGATCACGTGGTAATTCGTGCAGCAGACGTGGCGATGGGCCAGGGTCGCCTGCCCCGGGCGCAGCAACTGGACGTAGCACGCGATGGTCGACATGACGGGTCCGCCGGTCACTCGGTTCGTGTATTCGAGGATGACGCCGTCGAAGGGGCTGCCTGAGTTCTCGGCCGCCAGCCGTTCCAGGGCGGCACGAGCCTCAGCCATCGGGTAGTGCCACCGCGGCGAGCCGGCACCCTCGCCGACGGGTTGCGTCTCCCGGTGGTACTCCTCGTAGAACCCGGCCTCCAGCACACGCACCAACGGGGTGTCCAGGCCATCGAGCCAGATCATCGGCTCATCGGTGTCGTTCGCATGGTCGTGCCACGTCCAATTGGGGGTCAGCACGAGGTCGCCCGGGTACATGGGAACGCGGTCACCGTTTACGACCGTGTAGCCGCCCTTGCCCTCGATGATCAGGCGCAGCGCCGAGGCAGAATGGCGATGGGCGCGGGCGATCTCGCCGGGCATCACGATCTGGAGATTGGCCACCAGCGTGTTGCTCGCCGACACGCCCGGCAGCTCGGGGTTGGTCAGGCGAAGCACCCGTCGTTCGGCCTGCTCGGTCCCGACGAGCTCGGCTGCCCGCATCGCCTGGGGACGCAGATCGCGCCAGCGCCACACGTGTGGCACGGCCTTGCTCCGGGGCTCGAGGCTGATGCCGCCGCCGATCCAGGCCGGCGTCACGTGTTGCGTTCGGAGCTGCGCGTAGTAGTCCCGCAGCTCCTCGTCCGAAGACTTGATGTCGGAGAGTTTCAGCATTGAGCGTCCTCCAGCGACCTTGCCCTCTCGCGCGCGGAGCGCGGATTACGCAGGCGCAACCGATGCCGGGGTGAGCTGATACAGCTGCATTCGGGCTTTGATCTGCTCGTCCCAACCCCTGGCGCGCACGTCCACCATGAGCCCATCCGGGCCCTTGTACTTTCGGTTGACCTTGTTGCTGCCCGGGCACTCGGTGCAATGTGCCGCCTCGAGCGTGGCACACGTCTCCGCGAGGTCATCGACGTAGAAGCCGATGTGGTGGATGCCCTTGACGGTGGACGGCCCTTCGCCGAGGTTGGGTGTGTCGTCGCCGCCGTACTTGAGGATGGCAAAATAGATGTAACCATCGCTCAGCCACACGCCCTCGGCTCCGGTGTCGGCGGGCTCGCGACGTAGCTCCGTCAGACCGAAAGTATTCTTGTAGAACTCGGCGGTCTTTGCCGGATCTTCGGTCGACAATGCGATGTGCTTGATTCGCGCCATGGTTCTTTCCTTTCTCTGTCTGTGGGCTCTCGCCGACGCGGGCGACGGGATATGCGGATCAGCGGAACGCGTGGTCGTCGGGGGCCTTCACGATGAAGTGTTTTTGAGCCGTCGGCATGTCGACCTCGATCGGTTTCTGGTTGACCGACGTGCAGCCGAAGAGCAGGAGAACGACACCAAGCGAGGCGTACCGGAGAACCGCCATTGTTTCCTCCCGCCGCGCGAAACGTGCTCGGGAGAATACGAGTGTCGACGCCCTCGTGTCAAGGGCACTCGGCGTTCGCGACACGGAAGGCGCGTCGGGCGGGTTCCGGAAAAGACGAGGCGCCATTGCGACCGCGTTGATTCGTGCATACCCTTGCGCTGATGTCCTCTGCTCCTCCGGCCGCCACACCGGGGTACCTCGCCGCGGTTCGACACTGGATCGACCGCAACATCCTCGCGCTCGGGCGCGAGATGCGGCTCTCCTACCTTCCGCCGCTCATGGTCTATGTCGCGGCGGGTATCTCCGGGCTCACCGGCATCGTTGGGGTGTTCTTCGTCAAGGAGCGGTTGGGGCTTTCGGCCGAATTTCTCGCCGCGCTCGGCTTCTGGGCGGGACTACCGTGGGCGCTCAAGGTGCCACTCGGGCATCTTGTCGATCTGATCTGGCGGTGGAAGGCCGCGCTGGTCTTCGTGGGCGCCGGCTTGATCGCGGCGAGCCTGGTCATCATGATCGGCTTGCTCGGCCATACCGAGTCGATGCGCGCGATGTGGAGCGTCGAGACGTGGTTTGTGCTCGCCGAGCTGCTCTCGCCCATCGGGTACGTCGTGCAGGACGTCGTCGCCGACGCGATGACCGTCGAGGCGGTGCCGCGCTTCGGTGCCGACGGACGGCCGATCGGAATGGCCGAGCGGAAGTCCATGAACACGACCGTCCAGACGCTCGGTCGCGTCGCGATCATCGGTGGCAGCGTCCTCGTCTCGCTCGCGAATGTGTACCTGCTGCACGGCGCCGGCGCGCTGCCCGAGGCCGAACGGACCCTCGCCTATCTCCGGGTCTACGAGCTGGCGCTCGTCATTCCCTTCGTTTCGGTGCTCGGCGTGGTCTTCGGTGTGAGCCTCACGTGGCGGGCCGCGAGGCGGCTCAGCGCGAGGGGCTTCGCGCAGAGCGACGTGCGCAGGATGCTCAACCCGCACGGCGAGCGCCCCCCGGTCAATTGGTGGATTTTCGGCGGCGGCCTCGCGTTCGCGGTTGTCTCGCTCGGCGTCGGCGTCGGGCAGGTCGGCGGCGGTCAGGAGATCGTGTTCGGTGTGTCGATGGCAATCGTGCTGTTCTTGATCTGGCGGCTCACCGGAGAGCTGGAGGCGGATGCGCGTCACGTGCTGGTGGGGACCGCGATGGTCGTCTTCGTGTTCCGGGCCATGCCGGGCCCGGGCGCCGGCTCGACGTGGTGGATGATCGATCAGCTCGGCTTCGATCAACAGTTCCTCGCCACGCTGTCGCTGATCGGCAGCGTGCTCACCCTCGCCGGACTGTTCATCTTTCGCCGCTTCATGGCCGAACGCTCGATCGCCTACATCGTCGGCTTCCTCACCATCGTGAGCACATTGCTCGGCCTCCCCGTCGTCGGCATGTATTACGGGCTGCACGAATGGACGGCGGCGCACACTGGTGGTCTGGTCGATGCGCGCATGATCGTGCTCATCGACACCGCGCTCGAATCACCGCTCGGCCAGATCGCGATGGTGCCGATGCTGGCGTGGATCGCGAATTCCGCGCCCGACCGCTTGAAAGCGACGTTCTTCGCGGTCATGGCGTCGTTCACGAACCTCGCGCTGGCGGCGGCGCAGCTCGGGACGAAGTACCTGAATCAGATCTTCACCGTTGCGCGCGAAGTGAAGGACGCCACCGGCGCGATCAAGTCGCCCGCCGACTACAGCGAGCTCGGGATGCTGCTGGTGGTGACGACCGTGCTCAGTTTCGTGCTGCCGATACTGGCGATCCTGTTCGTCAAGTCGAGCCGTTTCCGCAGCGCCTGAGAAGCCGAATCGAAGAAACACAGATACCCATAGGCTGCCAAACCGTGATATGGTCCCCTCGCGCAGTCCAATTTTGTTCGACGAAGGAGCCCCGATGCCTGACGACAAGGACACGACCCCCGAACAGTCCCCAGTGAGTCGTCGCGAGACCCTCAAGCTCGCCGCCGCCATCGCAGCCTTCGGTGTCGCCCTCGGCGTCCGTCCCGCTAGCTCGATCGCCCAAGCCAAGGGCGAGGGCAAGGGTGAGACGAAGGGTGAGGGCAAGGCTGAGACGAAGGGTGAGGGCAAGGCTGAGACGAAGGGCGAGGGCAAGGGCGCCGTGAAGGGCGAAGGCAAGGGCGCCGCGAAGGGCGAGGGCAAGGGCGCCGTGAAGGGTGAAGGCAAGG
>WNFD01000437.1_pt1 | contig 51406 bp, 56 predicted proteins | sample 5400491 | NCBI WGS metagenome assembly WNFD01 (sample SAMN13153343, study PRJNA577476) | soil metagenome | isolation source: 120 cm saprolite under Douglas fir tree site 2 hole 2 replicate 2 | place: USA:California | collected 2015-04-18
GCGAGGGCCACAATTGGCTCAGGATCGATCTTCTCGAGGGGGGCCGCTATGTCGGTACCCTCCTCCGCGCCGTGAACTGAGGGTATGATGCCCTGCTGTCGCGCTCAGCCAAGTTCAACAGCGGACGGGACAACTCCCGGCCACCGCTTCAACGTCAAGACGGGCACCTGCTCGACCGACGCCGAACTCAAGCTCAAAACCTACGCGCTGTTCCCGGAGGGATCGGGGTTCACAGTCCAGGGATAGCGTCGGTCAGTGGCACGAAAGGGGCGACGACGAATGTCGTACGTGAAGCCTGATGCGGTCGTGGATCAGATGGTGCACGCGGGAGCCGCGAAGGCCCGGCTCGGCGTGTCGGATCTGCTGGTGCGAGGATTCCTTGCCGGCGCGCTCTTGGGGTTCGCCACGACGTTGGCTTCACGGCCACTCAACAGACGCATGTGGGGCTGGTGGGGGCGCTGGTGTTCCCGGTAGGCTTCGTCATGATCGTGTTGCTGGGGCTCGAGCTGGTGACGGGCAACTTTGCCCTCCTGCCGCTCGCGCTGCGGGAGCGACGGATCGGGCTGGGCGAGTTGCTGGGTAACTGGGGGCTTGTCTTCGCGGCCAATTTGGCTGGCAGCGTGTTCTACGCTTGGCTGTTCACGCTCACCGTGGCGCCCGATTCCGAGATGGCCCGCCAGCTCATCGTGGTCGCCGAGGCCAAGACGCTGGGCTACGCCAAGCTGGGGGTTCACGGGGTCGTGGTGGCCGTCGCCAAGGCCCTGCTCTGCAACTGGATGGTCACGCTGGGCGTCGTGATGGCGCTCACCTCCCAATCCACGGGGGGGAAGATCGCGGCGATGTGGCTCCCCATCCTGACGTTCTTCGCCCAGGGTTTCGAGCACTCGGTCGTGAACATGTTTGCCATCCCCGCTGGGATGATGATGGGGGCGGGGGTGAGCGCGCGCGACTGGTGGCTCTGGAACCAGCTCCCGGTGACGGTGGGCAATATTGTCGGTGGGGCGCTCTTCACCGGGATGGCCCTCCAATTGACGTATCGCAGGCGCGCGGCCCACGCGGCGGAGGTGGTCGTATCCGCAGCAATACAAGGGGAGATGGCCGCAGGACGCTAGCGGACGCCGAGCACTCGACGTCGCTGACGTGGTAGGCGAGAGGGTGGGTACGCAGTGCCGCAAGGGCTGAGCGGACTGCGCGTCGCGAGCTTCGAGAGTCGCCGGTCTGTCGAGCTGGCCGAACTCGTCCGCAACTACGGCGGTGAGTCGATTCAGGCGCCCTCGATGCGTGAGATTCCGCTGGCTGATCAGCATGACGCGCTCGCCTTTGGCGAGGCGCTCATGGCCGGCCAGCACGACGTCCTCATCCTGTTAACCGGTGTCGGCACGCGCATGCTTCTGGCGGCCCTGTCCGAGCGCTGGCCGAGGGACGACGTCCTCGCGGCCCTCGGCCGCCTGACGCTGGTGTGTCGCGGACCGAAACCGGTGGCTGCGCTCAAGGAGGTGGGGCTCGCGGCCACGCTCACGGTGCCGGAGCCGAACACATGGCGAGAGGTCCTGTCGGAGCTGGACCGTCAGCGGCCGGTGGACGGACGGCGGGTAGCCGTCCAGGAGTACGGGGCGCGCAACGACGAGCTGCTGGTCGGGCTACGGCACCGAGGGGCTCGCGTGACCACCGTGGCGGTGTACGGCTGGGCGCTCCCGGAGGACACCGGCCCGCTGCGGGCGGCCATCGCGCGGGTCGCGTCGGGTGAGCTAGACGTCGTCCTGTTCACCAGTGCGACCCAGGTCGAGCACGTGTTTCAGGTGGCCGCCGAGATGGGGCAGGCGGCGGCGCTCGCGGAGGCGCTGCGATCGACCGTGGTCGTTGCCTCTATCGGACCGATCACGAGCGCTGCGCTTCAGGAGCGCGGAATCGAGCCCGACGTGCATCCGGCGCGACCGAAGATGGGTTATCTGGTGGCCGACGTTGCCCGACACGCACGCGATGTGCTGAAGCGGAAGCGACGCGAATAGGGACGGCGTGGCCCGGTCGTGGATCCCTGGGGTCGATTGGATGCCAGGGGCCGGCCGCTGACCCTGGGGATGGGGCTCGTTATCGACCCGGACGAGGCGGGGCAACGCTTCTCTGGAGCGAGGGCGGCGCGAAGGGGACGGAAATGCTCGACCGCCTGGGGTTGATCCAGGCGGTCGATTTCGGTGGGGGACATGACGAGGCTCAGCGGAACCCAGGCAGGCCAGACACTTCTCTTCAGTAAAGTTGTGGGCCTGGGGGTTCCCTTGGGACCCGTTCGCGGCCAGAACACGGCCACATTCCCGGGCGAGTATGCATCGTGAGCTGGATTACACGTCCTCAGCGCCAGATGTGGGAACCTCTTACTATAGCCCCGCGCCGCGCGTCGCATTCCCGAACGAACCAACTCCCCCAGGCCGCTGACTGAAGAGCCCCAGACATAGCGGCACGCCTCAGTGCAGGCTCACGTGATCGCACCGTGGTCAACGTCCGCGGCCCAGTGATAGGATGGCTACCCAATGCCCTCGGCCACCACCGTTCGCGTCCGCTATAAGGACACCGACACGATGTCGGTGGTGTACTACGGGAATTATCTGACGTACTTCGCCGTCGCATGGGTCGAGTATTTGAGGGAGCGGGGCTTGCCCATATCCCAGGTGGACAAGCGCGTACACCTGCTGGAGATTGATCGCCAGCTCGAACTTCGTGGGTTGTTCGACCGGCAGATCGCCAGGCTTGGCGCCCTTCAGGATCTTGTCGGACGATCCCCCGTTACTGCTGTCGCGGGCGGATGAGGTGATCCAATAGCTGATCGCTGCGCCCGGCCCATGTTCGTCACACTCGCATGCCGCGCGGGCTTGGCGAGCGTTGGCGTCCGTCGCTGGCGAAGCCTAAACTAGCAACCGAGGACAGGAGGCCCTCGACCAACGACCCCTGGCCTCTCTCTTCCGTGAAAGGAGACGCCCATGATTCTCGCGTTGAGGATACTTGGAGCCTGGATCGGACCACTCTTGGCCATACTGCTTAGCGGGGCCGCTCCGGCAGGGGCCGCGGCGATGAGATTCACGCTTTCAGAAGCCGCCAAGCAGCCGATCACCTTGCCATTTGCTGCCACGCCGGGAACCGTCCTGCTTTGCGATCAGATGGTGACGTCAGTCGGCGCGGGCACCAGGCCGTCGGTCCCGATGTTCCTCGGCGGCGCGTGGGGATGCTACATCACCGTCATGGGGACGCCATCCCTGGTGGATCCGAGCGAGTCCGTGACCTTTGCCGCCCGGGCCAATGATCCATTGTTCCCGTCGCAGGTGACGGTCTGTTCAGAGCCCGACACCGTTCCAGACTTCGGCGACAGTCCATGCACCCTTAGTCGAACAGGAGGCTTCGCACTTCAGGAAGAGGGCACCGAGACGACTGGACCGGAGGAGACGCTCTACGAACCCCCTGGGGTCGGGTTTCCCGGCTACGGGACGATCCCACAAGGCACTATGCCGGCGCTCTTTGCCGAATACAACATCATCAGTGACCAGCGGCGGCCGGCTCCTGGGCCGTCCGCCATCGTCTTGATCCTGGCAGGCCTGATCACATGCCTCGCGATGGGCGCTCGAGGGGTCCGGCGCCGAACGGAGCCCTGAGGTCCGCGTTGGCCGAAGTCGATGATCGCGGGCCTGGATGCGTCGGGCTCCGGCTACGACCGACGCCACATTGTCCTCCGGATGACATGAATCGCCGACGCCGACGCTTCAAGCGAACACGCTCTTCCTGAACAACATGACTCCGCAGACACGGAACCGCCTATGACCAGACCCTGGCCGTGCCTCCTCGTCGGCTTGCTCTGCTGCCTGTGCGCGATCGTCGGGTCGGGGTCTGCCGAGAGTGCGTGGGGGCTCTGGGTGAGGACTGCCTCGAAGACCGAGACGCTCCTGGCGGACGAGGAGTGGCAGCGGCTGACCGTCTCTCCGACGAAGCAAGAGTGTATCGAGGCAGGAGACAGGAACGGGTATAGCCTTGCGATGCTCTTGAGTAGTTTACACGCTGGCGAGCCAGGGAATCGCGTGAGCAGCAATCATCTGACTGTGGAGATATTGGCGGTGTTCAACCAATGGCATGATGCCGCCGGTGTCGCCCACTCAACCACGACCCTTTACCACTGTCTCCCCGATCCCGTCGACCCGCGCGGGCTCAAGGGGAAGTGAACAAGTCCCTGTAGTCGCCGGGGGTCGAGTGCGCTGATCGGCCGCGGAAACATCACAAGCACCAAGGGGGGACTCGACGCTCGCGGAGACGACACCGACGATCGCCCAGGAACCGGGCGATCTCGGTCTCGTGATTTGGCCAGGATTGAAATCGTCTTACACCTCAGCGAACTTCAGATCTCGCCTGCTTGTTACGGTCACGGAACCCCGCTTCACCACTGCTGCTCGGCGTCGGGTTTGCTGGACTGGCGGGTATCGACGGGCACAATGCCGGGGCAGAAGCATCTGCCTCCGACTCGTTAGGCACCGGCCCGCGTCGACCGCTCAATGGCTGCACATACGGATCACCGTCATTACCACGAGGAATCCGACGATCCAGACGGCCAGGTCGAACCGCCAGCGCGCCCTACTCGCGGGGAGACGTCGCCGGCGGACCCAAGGACTCACGGCGCTATTGTATTGCTAAAGGAACCTGTGGCCGCGCCATGAGGAACGACGACCGGAGGCGGTGTCCGCCGACGCCACCGCTCGAGCCGCTCGACTAACTCGCGAAGCTGCTCTAGGGGCCGCCCCGAGATCCTGTCGCCATGTTCGTTCAGCGCCAGATGAATTCTGCTCCTGATGATCCGTCGGCGATACAGGGTACCGACATCAGTCCGCCAGTGTTCTACTTCGACCGCTCGCGATGGAATGTTAGTCCTCCGGGAATCGGGGTGTGATTCAACCTTTCCAACTCACACACCAAGCCCCCGAGACCAATTCGATCTCGGGCGTTTTCGGTGGTTGCGAGGGCCCGCGATCACCGAAATCGACTCGGCTCACCTTCGAGTTCGACTTCGTCTAGTTGCCGATCCGGCGGCAACTGGTCCCGGAGGCATCCCACTTGCCTCGATGTGTGGGGATGAGGGGCGGTGATCGACATGGGAATCTCGTGGGAATGTGAGAAGCGGACTGGATTCTCGGGTCGGTGTCGAACCCGTCTCTCCGAACGCGAACCCTAGAAGTCAGCTACCGTTTACTCGCCGCCCCGGAAACGACGCGACAAAAGCGCGCCGAGTCGCCGCGCAGAACTCGACCTTGGGGCATGGGTGCAACCCGATCGCGAATGAACCGCCACGCCGCTCCTTGAGGGATGTCTCGACCGCCTTCGCTCCAATTGCCCACTAGGCTTGAGCGCTTCCGCGTGTCGCGCTACCCTCGGAGTCTCTCGGGCTAGTTAGGTTAGGCCCCTAGTGGGAGATCGGGCGGGTCCCCTGGCGTAGCCTCTGGGCCGGTGACGTCCTGGGCTGATTGACAAGGCCGAAGGGGCCCGGGCATACTCACCCCTCGCTGGCGCCGAAGTGGCGGAATTGGCAGACGCGCACGTTTGAGGGGCGTGTGGGGCAACCCGTGGGGGTTCGAGTCCCCCCTTCGGCACCATGAATCGCTAAGCGGGCGTGGCGCTTAGTCTACTCGGTCGGCCCGGAGTTCAGCGGCCGGTTCAGTTCCACTTCGAGATCCGTCTGTAAGCCGGGGTTTCGGCCCAGACGCCCACGCCAGGGGAGCGCGCCCGACGGCCAGATCGGTCACCGGCCCAGACGAATGGCGCGTCCGACTCCAGACTGGCGAAGCCGGGGATCGAGGGCGTCCCGGATCCCCTCGCCCACGAGATTGTAGGAGAGAACCGTGATGAGAATGGCCAACCCAGGGTAGAGGGTGAGCCACCAGGCGTAGGTGATCAGGTCCTTGCCGTCGTTGAGGATATTGCCCCAGGTCGCATAGGGCGGCTGGACGCCCAGGCCGAGAAAGGACAGCCCGGACTCGGTCAGGATGGCGGCGGGAATGCCGAGCGTCATGGCCACGAGCACCGGCGCCATGGCGTTGGGCAGGATGTGCTTGAAGATCACGCGCATCGCCCCCGCTCCGATGGATTCCGACCAGATGACGAACTCGCGCTCGCGCAGGGCGAGGAACTCCGCGCGCACCAGCCGCGTCACCCCCATCCATCCCGTGAGGCCGATGACGGCCATGATGGTCCAGATCGAGGGCTTGAGAAAGGCGAGCACGGCCAGGAGCAGGAAGAAGCGCGGGAAGACGAGCATGAGGTCCACGAGCCGCATGATGGTGGCGTCCACCGCGCCGCCGTGATAACCCGCGGCGGCCCCGAGCAGGATGCCGATCAGCGTGGCGATGCCGACGGAGACGAATCCCACGGCCAGGGAGATGCGGGAGCCGTGGACCAGGCGCGAGAGCACGTCGCGTCCGATCTGATCGGTGCCGAGCCAGTGCTTGGCGGAGGGACGGATCAGGATCTTCTTCATGTCGGGCTTGTTGGGGTCCCAGGGGGCGAGGGCAGGCGCGCACACCGCGATGGCGATGAGGATCCCCACCACCACGGCCCCGCCGCACGCCAGCTGGTTGCGTGAGAAGGTCCGCCAGAAGAGGCGCAGCTCGCCGCGCCGGGAGCGAGCCGGGCCCGGCACGTCAGCGCCGCCGACGTCGCGCCGAGAAGCGGATGCGTGGATCCACCACCCCGTATGCGAGATCGGCGAAGAGGTTGGCGAGCAGCGTCAGGGTCGCCACGATGACGAGGTTGCCCATGATGACCGGGTAGTCGCGCGAGAACACCGACTGGACCATGAGCTGACCCATGCCCGGGATGGCGAAGATGCTCTCGATGATGATGCTGCCGCCGATGAGGCCGGGCAGGGAGAGACCGAGGATGGTGACCACGGGCAGGAGCGCGTTGCGAAGGGCGTGCTTGCCGATGACCACGGGCTCGGCCAGTCCCTTGGCGCGGGCGGTCTGGACATAGTCCTGGCGGATGACCTCGAGCATGCTCTGGCGCATGTAGCGCGAGAGCCCCGCGAGCCCGCCGAAGGCGGCCACGGCCACGGGCAGGAAGAGATGGCTCACGAAGTCCCACTGCTGGCGCCAGAAGGTCATGTACTCGTAGTTGAGCGACCGGAGCCCGGAAATCGGCAACCAATCGAGGTTGACCCCGAAGAGGATCATCAGGAGCAAGGCCAGCCAGAAGTCGGGCGTGGCGAAGCCGATGAAGACGAAGATCGTCGTGATCTTGTCGAAGAGCGAGTATTGCCGCGTGGCCGAGGCGACCCCGATGGGAATGGCCAGGGTGAAGATGATCAGGAGCTGCAGGATGTTCAGGAAGAGCGTGATGGGTAGACGCTCGCCGATCTTCGCCAGGACGGGCCTCGCGTCGGGCTGGAAGGAGCGGCCGAAGTCCAGGCGAACGATCCGGCTCAGCCACCTCCAGTACTGGACGTGAAAGGGCTTGTCGAGACCGAACTCCTCGTTGAGCTTCTGAACGAGCTTGGGGTCCTGCCCCGTTTCCTCGCTGCGAAGGTAGTCGAAGGGTCCGCCCGGCGCCAGCTGGATGACGAGAAACGAGATGAAGGTGATCCCGATGAGGAGCGGGATCGCCAGCACCAGCCGGCGGAGGGCGAAGAGGGCCATCTAGGGCGAAGCGTACCGCTGCAGCGACTTCGGCACGAACCAGTCGATGAAGTTGTAGTCGATGCCGGCCGGTTCGACCTTGATCCCCCGCACGCGCGAGGTGACCACGGGCAAGGTCTCCCGGAAGTACAGGAACACGTACGGCTGGTCCTCGGCCAGGATCTGCTGGATGCGATGGTAGGTGGCCACGCGCTCCTGCTGGTGGCAGGTGGCCCGGCCCTTCTCGAGCAGCGCATCGACCTCGGGGTTGGCGTAGGAGAAGGAGTTGAGCTGGTCGGGACCGTTCTGGGTCGAGTGCCACACCGCGTACTGGTCGGGGTCGACCCCCGTCCCCCAGCCGAGCACGATGGCGTCGAAGCGCTTCTGCTTGATGTATTCCTTGAGGAGGGCGGCCCACTCGATGGTCTGGATATCCGTCTGCACGCCGATCTCCTTGAGCCGCTGCTGGATGATCTCGGCGACCTTCTTGCGCTCCTCGTTGCCCTGATTGGTCCGGATGGTGAAGCTGAACGGCTGCCCCTCCTTGTTTCGGAGAATCCCATCCCCGTTCCGATCGGTCCACCCCGCCGCGGCCAGGAGCGCCCTCGCCTTGGTCGGGCTGAACTCGTAGCGCTTGACCTTGTCGGTATAGGCCCAGGTGCCGGGTCGATACGGCCCCGTCGCCTCGCGCCCCAACCCCATCACCACGCCCTCGATCAGCTCCGCCTTGTTGATGGCGTGCGCGAAGGCCTGCCGCACCCGCTTGTCAGCGAATCTCGGATCCTTCAGGTTGAATCCGAGGTACGTGTAGCGGTTGGCCGCGTAATGATACTTGTTGTAGTCCTTCTTGAAGGCCGGGTAGTCCGTCTGGCGCTCGTACTGGATGGCCGTGAGCTCGGCCATGTCCACGCCCTTGGCCTTGAGCTCGAGAAAGATGGTCGCCTGGCTTGGGATGATGCGGTAGACGATGCGGCCGATGTAGGGCCGTCCCTCGATGTAGTAGTCCTTGTTCGCCACCAGCACGACCTTCTCGCCGCTCTTCCACTCCTGGAACCGGTACGGCCCCGTGCCCACGGGCTTCAGGTTCTGGGGCGCCTCGCGGAGCTTGCCCTCCTCGACGGCCTTCTCGAGCAGGTGCTTGGGTAGCATGGACTGGCCCCAGCTTCCCAGCGCCTTGGCGAAGGGCTGGGCATACGTGACGCGCACCGTGTACGGGTCGAGGGCCTGCGCCTCCTTGACGGGCTCGAAGTCGTCTCGATAGGCCGTGGGCGTCTTGGGGTTCATCATGGCTTTGTACGTGAAGATCACGTCGTCCGCCGTGAAGGGACGGCCGTCGTGCCACTTCACGTTCTTTCTGAGCTTGAAGGTCAAGGTCAGGCAGTCCTTGCTGAACTGCCAGGATTCCGCCATCGAGGGCGCCCAGTTGAGATCCTTGTCGAGCTGGACGAGCCCGTCGTAGATGAGGTTGCCGACCGTGTGCGACACGCCATCCGAGGTGATATTGGGTATGAGGCCCGTGATGTCGCCGATCGAGGCGTGGACGAAGGTGTCGCCGGACGCAGGCTTCTCGTTGGCCCCGGCCGCATCCTGAGCCACGACCTCGCTCAGGCGGGCGTCACGGCCCTCGAAGGCCGCGAGGGCAGCCAGCGTGGCGAGCGCGATCAGGGCAGTCACCCGCAGGGCGCGCATCACTTCTTCTCCGGTGTCTGAACGGGCGCGGGGGCGGGCGTGGCGTCGGAGCGGCCGGGCGCGGAGGCGGGCATGATCGTGGTCGCCTTCTTGTGCGCGAGCACAGCCAGGGAGAACGAGGTGACCATGAAGATGACGGCGACCACCGTGGTGATCTTGCCGAGCACGGTCGGCGTGCCCATGGAGCCGAAGACGGCCTGGCTGCCGCTGCCCCCGAAGGCCGAGCCGATGTCGGCGCCCTTGCCCGCCTGCAGCAGCACCATCCCGATGATGATCAAGCTGACGATGACATGGATGATGACGACGAAGATGAACATGCCCCGGTCACTCCTTTGCTGGGCCACCCTTGGCGGCCGATTTCCTGGCGATGGTGATGAAGCCTGGTGCCTGCAGGGAGGCGCCGCCGACGAGCGCGCCGTCGATGTCGGGCTCCTGGGTGAGGGCCGCCGCATTGTCGGCCTTCACGCTGCCCCCGTAGAGGATCCGGAGCGACTGCGCGACTTCCTTGGAGGCGAGCTCGGAGACGAGCCCGCGGAGGTAGCCGTGCACTTCCGCGGCCTGCGCGGGGGTGGCGTTGACGCCCGTGCCGATGGCCCACACGGGCTCATAGGCGAGCAGGCATCGCTCGATCTGAGGGGAGCCGAGGCCGGCGAGGCCGGCGCGGAGCTGGCCCTCGACCACGGTGAAGGTCAGCCCCTGCCGCCGCTCTTCGGCCGTCTCCCCCACGCAGAGGAGCGGCGTGAGCCCGTGCCGGAGCGCCGCCGCCACCTTGCGGTTGATCTCCTCGTCAGTCTCGCGGAAGAGATGGCGCCGCTCGGAGTGGCCGAGGATGACGAGACGGCAGCGGAGCTCCGCGAGCATGACGGGGGAGATCTCGCCCGTGAAGGCGCCCTTGTCCTCCCAGTGGGCGTTCTGCGCTCCCCAGCCGATGGGCGAGCCCGCGAGTGCTTCGGCCACCGCGGGTAGCGCGGTGAAGGGCGGACAGACCACCACTTCCACCCCGCGCGGCCGCTTGAGCCCGTCGCGCACGGCGAGGGCGAGCTCCCGCGCCTCGGCGATCCCCCCGTGCATCTTCCAGTTGCCGACGACGAGGGGAGTCCGCATCAGGCCGCCTCGTCGAGAGCGGCCACACCCGGCAGCGTCCGCCCCTCGAGGAACTCGAGAAAGGCCCCGCCTGCCGTCGAGATGTAGCCGATCCTCTCCGCCACCCCCGCCTGATGGACGGCCGCGATGGTGTCACCGCCCCCGATGACGGAGAAGGCGGCGGAGTTGGCCACCGCGCGAGCGGTGCCGAGGGTGCCCGCCGAGAAGGGCGCCTTCTCGAAGACGCCCAGGGGCCCGTTCCACACGATGGTCCGGGCGGAGGCCAGGGTGGCCCCGAACTGGGCGACGGTGACGGGGCCGATGTCGAGCCCCATGAGGTCGCGGGGCATCTCCCGGACCCTCACCACGCGAATACCCTCCACGCTGTCCGGTCCCGGCGCTGCCACGAGGTCCACGGGCAATCGCACGCGCACGCCGAGGGCGCGGGCGCGTCCGAGGATCGCCCGGGCGGCTTCGACCCGATCGGGCTCGAGAAGCGAGCGTCCCACATCGTGTCCGAGCGCGACGAGAAAAGTATAGGCCATGCCGCCGCCGATGAGGACGGCGTCGACCCGCGCGAGCAGATGCTCGACGAGGCCGAGCTTGTCGGAGACCTTGGCGCCGCCCAGCACGGCCGTGAAGGGACGCTCGGGGCTCTCGAAGATGCGCCCGAGGGCCTCGAGCTCGCGCGCCATGAGAAGACCCGCCGCTGCGGGATGCAGGACGCGGGCGATCCCCTCCGTGGAGGCGTGAGCGCGATGGGCGGCGGCGAAGGCGTCATTCACATAGACGTCGGCCAGGGAGGCGAGCCGGCGCGCGAAGCCGGGATCGTTGGCCTCCTCCTCGGCGTGAAAGCGCAGGTTCTCGAGCAGCACCACCTCGCCCGGCTTGAGGGCGGCCGCGGCGGCCTCGACCTCGGGCCCGACGCAATCGGGCAGGAGAGGAACGGGGCGGCCGAGTAGCTCCTCGAGCTTGATCGCGACCGGGCGGAGCGAATAGTGGGGGTCTGGTGTGCCCTTGGGGCGCCCGAGGTGCGAGGCGAGCAGGACGGCGGCGCCGGCCTTGAGACACAGCTCGATGGTGGGGAGGGCGGCGCGTATGCGCGTGTCTTCGGCGACGCGCCCGTCCTCCAGCGGGACATTGAAGTCCACGCGGAGGAACACGCGCTTTCCCGCGAGCTCCACGCGATCGACGGTGAGCTTCGACAAGCTAGAGCGACTTCGACATGTACCGGATAAGGTCTTTCACCCGATTCGAGTAGCCCCACTCGTTGTCGTACCAGGCGAGGACCTTGACCATGCTGCCGTCGATGACCGCGGTGGAGGCGAGGTCCACGATGGAGGAGTGCGGGTTGCCGTTGAAGTCCACGGAGACGAGCTCCTCATCCGTGGCGTCGAGGATGCCGTGCAGAGGCCCGCTCGCCGCGGCCCGGAAGGCGTCGTTGACCGCCTGGGCGCTCGCCGGCTTCTCGAGCTCGGCGGTGAGGTCGACCACGGAGACATTGGCGGTGGGCACGCGGATGGCGAGCCCGTCGAGCTTGCCCTTGAGCTGGGGCAGCACGAGCCCCACCGCGGTGGCCGCGCCCGTGGTCGTGGGGATCATGCTCACCGCGCCGGCGCGCGCGCGGCGGAGATCCTTGTGCGGGAAGTCGTGGATGGGCTGGTCATTCGTGTAGGAATGCACGGTGGACGCGAAGCCCCGCTTGATGCCGAAGTTGTCGAGCAGCACCTTGGCCACGGTGGCAAGGCAATTGGTCGTGCACGAGGCGTTCGAGACGAGCTCATGACGGGCGGGGTCGTACTTCTGCTCGTTGACCCCCAGGACGATCGTGATGTCCGGATCCTTGGCGGGGGCCGTGATCACCACCTTCTTGGCACCAGCCTGGAGGTGCTTGGTCGTGGTCGCCTTGTCCCGGAAGACGCCGGTGGACTCGACCACGATGTCCACCCCGAGCTCGCTCCAGGGCAATGCCGCGGGGTCCTTGGCGGAGCACACGCGCACCTCGCGGCCGTTGACGAAGATGGCCTCGCCCTTGTGGGTGACCTCGGCGTCGAGGATGCCGTGGACCGAATCGTACTTGAGCAGGTGGGCCAGGGTCTTGGCATCCGCCAGGTCATTGACGGCGACCACCTCGAGCTCCGGCGCCGTGAGCGCTGCGCGGAAAAAGACCCGGCCAATACGCCCGAATCCGTTGACGCCGACTCGCACGCCCATGATGGACTCCTTGATGGTGATAACTGAGGATTGGCGATGACTTCCGCCCTACTGGGACCTTGATTATAGGGGCCAAGCGCGGGGGGGCGCAAGCATGGTCAGTCGACACGCGCTACCGTCAGCACGCCCACCGCGGCCGCGCCCGCGCGGGTCAGGCAGCGGGCGCATTCCCCCGCCGTGGCTCCCGTGGTCAGGATGTCGTCGACGAGCAGCACGTGACGGCCGACGATCAGCTCGGGCCGGCGCGCGACGAAGGCGCCCCTGACGTTCTGGCGGCGGGCCGCGGCGGAGAGGTCGGTTTGCGGCGCGGTGGCCGTTGCCCGGCCCAGGGCGTCGGGGGCAACGGGCACGCGCCAGACCTGCCCGAGGCGCTTGGCGAGAAGGGCCGACTGATTGTAGCCACGCGCTCGCTCGCGGCGCGCGTGGAGCGGTACGGGCACGAGCAGATCAGGCGCGGCTCCCGGCAGCGCCCCCAGGCCGAGCTCGGCCAGCAGCTCGGCGAGCGGGACCGCCAGGGCGCGGCGGCCACCGAACTTGAAGGCATGAAGCGCCTCCCGCGCGATAGGTCCATAGCGCACCGCCGCCCGCGCATAGGAAAATGGCCGCCGGCGCGTCCGGCACTCGCCGCAGAGTCCCTCGATGGACAGCGCGAGTCCGCAGCGCCGGCACCACGGAGGCGCAAGGCGCTCGAGACCCTGCCAGCATGTCCCGCACAGCGGATCGCGGCGGCCCATCCCGAGCGGCGCCTGACACACCGGACAGAAGGGTGGGAAAAGCAGGTCGAGGGCGGCCGTGAGCCATGGCCGGACGCTCCGCGCCGCCGTCTCCGGCCCATCTAAGAGGCGACTGTGCAAGTAATTCCCCTGCTCTCGCGCGCGGGAATGTTCCGCTTCGAGCGCCGGCTTGCCGGCGCAGTTCTCAGATCGCTCGCCTCGAACGGCGGGGGCCCAGCCCCGCGACGTCCTGCGGCTCGCACTACGTCCGGGGGGAGGCTTCGGAAGGGGGGCGGAGCCCCCCTCCGAGCTACTAGGGGCGCGACGTGTTCCAGCGCCGGCACGACGGGCAGCGCTCGCTCCAGCGGCCGTGCTCCGCGCCGCAGAGGGCGCAGCGGTGCGGCCACTCGAAGGTACCGGTGGCCTGGAGCGCGCCGCGGTACTCCAGCAAGGCCTCCGCGGGCTGGCCCCGGCGCTCGAAGATGGCCCCCAGGTAGGCGTGCAGGCCGGGCAGGTCCGGGGCGCGCACCTCCACCTTCTGAAACTGGTCGGCCGCCTCGTCGAGCATGGCGAGCTCGAAGTAAACGCGGCCGAGGGCGAACGCGAGGGCCAGGCTTTCCGGAGCGCGGGCGCTCGCGTCCTGGTAGAGAGCGATCATCCGGGTGGGCCGCCCTCCGTCGCGATAGAGCTGCTCGACGCGGGTCAGGAGCGGCAGCGCGGGATTCGTTTCGAGCCCACGCTCCCAAACGCGGAGCGCCTCTCGACTGTCACCGCCCCGGAGATGCGCGTCGCCCAGCGCCACGGTGGCGGGGAGGAAGGCCGGCTCCGCGCGCAGCGCCTCGCGGAAGCGGCCGATGGCGGGCTGAATCTGCCCCTGCCCCAGAAGCGATCGCCCGAGCTCGAAATAGATGCCGGCCAGCCAGGCCTGCTCGGTCGATCGCTCGGCGGGGCTGGCTGATCCCACGAGACGCTCCTGAGCCTGCAGGGCGCGCGTCCAGTCCCCGCGCTCCGCGCTCAGATCGCGGAGCGCGCGCATGGCGGTCAGGTGGTCCGGCGCCTTGACAAGCAGCCGCTCGAGCATGGCGGCCGCGTCGTCGGGCCGGCCCGCGCGCCGGTAGTCTTCTGCGGCCGCCAGCACGAGCTCGGGGCGGTCGTCCGTGCGAAGGGCGTCGAGATGGTGCACGAGGGCGCCATGGGCGTCGCCGCGCTCGAGGGCCATCTCCCCCAGGCGCGCATGGGCCTGGGCGTGATCGGGGAACCGCTTCAGGAGCTCGCCATAGGCCTGGATCGCCGCCTCCGGCCGACCCGAGAGCTGGGCATCCACGCCGCGGTGGTAGAGCTCGTCGAGCGATTCCGATCGCCGCACGTCGCGGGTGCGCTGATAGTCGGCGTAGGTCCGTCGAAGATCCCGGGCGAGTCCGAAGAGGAAGGCGAGAGCAGACCCCGCGAGAAAGGCGCCGACCACGAGGGCGACCAGGGGGACGTCCCACGCCCAGTCCGTGGACAGCGCGACACGGACACGGGTGGCATTCAAGGAGGCGAGATACGCGACAGCCGCCCCGAACGCCAAGGCCACGAAGACGCCGGAGCGGACGGACACGGCGGTGGGCGAGGGTGCCGCGCTATCCCGCGGCCGTGCGCTCTTCTTCTTCGACGGCCCGCTGGCAGTCGATGCAGTAGCGGGCGAAGGGCAGCGCCTCGAGGCGCTTGTCCGCGATGGCCTCGCCGCAGCGCTCGCAATCCCCGTAGCTTCCCTCATCGAGCTTCTGCAGCGCGGAGACGACTTCTTTCAGGAGGCGCTGCGTGCCGTTGCCGAGCTCGAACAGAAACTCACGGTTATAGGAGGTCGCGGCCTGGTCCCCGAGGTCCTTCGTCGAATCGTCATCAGGGCCCTTGCCGTAGAGCACGTTCTTGCCCACTTCCTCGACGAGCTGACGGTGCTTCTCCTCCAGCTTCTTCCGGAACTGAGCGACACGATCCTTCTTCATCACTGTCTCCTCCACGACACGGCGAGTGATTCGCCGGAATTAGACGCGAAGGCTACCATGCCCTCCGAGGGAAATCAATCGCGCGGACGCGCCCCGGCCTCGACGGAGAGGAGCGGCGCGTCTCCCCACAGGCGCTCGAGCGCGTAGAACTGGCGAGTCTCTTCGAGAAACACGTGCACGACCACGTCGACGTAGTCCAGGAGCACCCAGCCGCTCTCCGCGCTGCCTTCCTGGTGGCGGGGTCGCGAGCCCGCGGCCTTGAGAGCGGCCCGCACGGCGTCCACGATGGTGTCGGCCTGGGTGGTCGAGCGCGCGCTGCACACGATGAAGAAGTCGGCCACCGTGGACAGGCCCTGCAGGTCGAGCACGACGAGGTTCTCGGCGTTCTTGTCGAGGGCGGCTTTGGCGGCGCGGCGCGCGGTGGCCTCCGCGGAGAGGGCGACCATCAGGCTCCGGGCCCGTAGAGGCCGTGCGCGCGGATGTACGCCGCCACCGCTTCCGGCATGCGATAGGCGAGGCTGCGTCCTTCGCGAGCCCGCCGCCGCAAGTCGGAGCCCGAGATGGGCAGAGAAGCCGCGCGATGGAGAATCGGGCCGTCCGGGGCGCCGAAGGCGCTCAGCCCGAGCTCGGCGAGCACCTTCTGGGCCGCGGGCGCGTCGGGATCGAAGTCGGCCCCCGTGCGCGGGACCACCACGAGCCGGGCGAGCCGCGCGACCTGGCGCGGCTCGCGCCAGCTCAGCAGATCGAGGAAGGTCTCCGAGCCGATGAGCAGGAAGAGCTCGCCTTCCGAGGCCAGCGCGGTCAGGGTGTCCACCGTGTACGACGGACCGGACCGGCGCAGCTCGATGTCGGAGACGGCGAAGCGCGGATGCTCGTGGACGGCGAGGGCGGTCATCCGATAGCGATGCTCGGCCGCCGCCAGCTCGGAGGCGGGCTTGTGGGGCGGCTGGGCTGCCGGCACGAAGAGGACCCGGTCGAGGCGGAGGGCTTCACAGATGTCGTCGGCGAGGAGGAGGTGTCCGAAGTGGATGGGGTTGAAGGAGCCTCCGAAGACGCCGACCGTGGGCACCGGCGACGCTACTCCCGCACCTGGCCGTCACCCATGACGATGAACTTGGTCGTGGTCAGCTCCCGCACGCCCACCGGCCCGCGCGCGTGCAGCCGCGATGTCGAGATCCCCATCTCCGCCCCCATGCCGAACTGCGAGCCGTCGACGAGGCGCGTGGAGGCGTTGACGACCACGGCGGCCGCGTCGACCTCCTGGGTGAAGCGCCGCGCGCGGCGGAGGTCCGAGGTGACGATCGCTTCCGCGAGCCCCGAGCCATGGCGCCGGATATGGTCGACGGCCTCCTCGAAGCTCGCCACCACCCGCACGGCCAGGATGTAGTCGAGGTACTCCGTGTCCCAGTCGCTCTCAGCGGCCGGCCGCGCCGCGGGCACCAGCGCGCGGGTGCGCTCGCAGCCGCGCAGTTCCACGCCCGCGGCCTGGAGGCGGGCGGCCGCCGCGGGCAGGAAGCGCTCGGCCACCGCCGCGTGGACGAGGAGTGTCTCCGCGGAGTTGCACACGCTCACCCGCTGCGCCTTGGCGTTCACCGCGATCGCCGCGGCCATCTCCAGATCGGCGCTCTCGTCGACGTAGACGTGACACAGGCCCCTGTCGTGCTTGAGCACGGGCACCGTGGCCTTCTCCGCGACCAGGCGCACGAACTCCTCCCCCCCGCGGGGAATGATGAGGTCGATGTACCGGTCGAGGGTGAGCATGCTCATCACGGCCGCGCGGTCGGCGGTGTCCAGGACCTGCACTGCCTCCGCGGGGAGACCGGTCTTCTCCACCGCCCTCGCCAGCACCTGGGTGATGGCGGTATTGGAGCCGAGCGCCTCGCTCCCGCCCCGCAGCAGCACCGCGTTGCCCGACTTGAGGCAGAGCCCGGCCGCGTCCGCCGTCACGTTGGGACGGGACTCGTAGATGAACCCGACGACGCCGAGAGGGACACGCACCCGCGAGATCTCGAGACCATTGGGCCGACGCCACGCGTCCACCGTCTCCCCCACCGGATCCGGGAGGGCCGCGATCTGGCGCAGGCCCGTCGCCATCTCCGCGATGCGGGCCTCCGTCAGGGTCAGGCGATCGAGAAAGGCGCGGGTCAGCCCCGCCGCGCGCCCGCGCTCGAGGTCGCCGCGATTCGCCTCGATGATGGCAGCCGGCTTCTCCTCGAGCCCGCGCGCCATCTGCTGGAGCGCCTCGTCCTTGGTCCGGGTCGAGGCGAGCGCGAGCGCCCGGGCGGCTTCCTTGGCCGCCCGCGCCTTGCCGGTGACGTGCGCCGCCGCATCCATGATCAGCACCCTCCCGGGCCGGTCAGGACCACCAGGTTGTCCCGATGGATGACCTCGGCCAGCCCCTTGTAGCCCAGCGCCTTCTCGATCTCGCCCGTCTTGGCGCCGCGGATCTTGCGCAGCTCTCCGGCGTCATAGTTGACGAGCCCCCGCGCGAACTCCGGACCGTCCGGCTCCGCCAGGGCGACCACTTCCCCCGCGCTGAAGTCGCCCTCGACGCTGACGAGGCCCGAGGGAAGGAGGCTTTTCCCCCTCTCAGTTAAGGCCTTCCGCGCGCCCGCGTCAACCATGAGCCGGCCCTGGGGCGGGACCGCGAAGGCGATCCAGCGCTTCCGGGCGGCGAGGCGATCGTCGCGAGGGAGAAAATAGGTGCCCACGGGCTCGCCGCGGATCAGGCGACCGAGCGTGCCGGGCTCGCGGCCGCTGGCGATGACCATGCCGATGCCGGACGCGGCGGCCTTCTGGGCCGCCTCCAGCTTGGTGCTCATGCCGCCCACAGAGACGCGTCCGGCCTCGTCGAAGACGAAGCGTTGCACCTCCTCGGTCACGGCCTCGACGGTCTCGAGGCGCCGGGCCGTGGGATCGCGGCGCGGATCGCCCGTGTAGAGACCATCCACGTCCGTGAGCAGGATGAGCAGCTGGGCGTCGATCAGGTGCGCCACGAGGGCGGCCAGATTGTCGTTGTCGCCCACCTTGATCTCGTCGACGGCCACCGTGTCGTTCTCGTTCACGATGGGCAGCACGCCGAAGTCGAGGAGGGCGAGGAGAGTGTTGCGCGCGTTCAGGTAGCGGCCGCGATCGCTGATGTCCTGCCCCGTGAGCAGGACCTGGCCGACCTTGATGCCGTGACGCTTGAAGGCCTGCTCGTAGTGCCACATGAGAGAGGACTGGCCCACGGCGGCGGCCGCCTGCTTCTCGGGAATGGAGCGGGGCCCGCGGGCGAGCCCCAGACGCGCCGCGCCCGCCACGATGGCGCCCGAGGTGACGAGGGCGACCTCGCGGCGATCGGCCACGAGGGCGGCAATGTCGGTGGCGAGGGCGCCGAGGCGCTTGCCGTCCAGGCCCTCGCCGGGGCTCGTGATCAGGCCGCTTCCGACCTTGACCACGAGCCGGCGCGCCTTGGTCAGCGCCCGGCGCGCGCCCATGTTCCCTTCGCGAGCAGCGTGCTGATGTCGCGCACGAGCTCGGGCAGCCCGAGCCCGGTGACGGACGAGATCGCGTGAAAGGGTAGACCCTCGGCGCGGCAGAAGCGCTCGAGGGCGGCCCGCCGCTCCGCGGTGTCCGGCAGCTCGGCCTTGCTGCCCACCACGATCTGTGGCCGCGCCGCCAGCTCCGCGGAATACTCCGCGAGCTCCCGCTGGATGGCGTGCCAGTCCTCGAGGGGATCGCGCTCGAGACCGGGATCGAGATCCACGAGATGCACGAGCACGCGGGTTCGCTCCGTGTGACGGAGAAACCGGATACCCAGGCCCTTTCCCTCGGCGGCGCCCGCGATGAGCCCCGGGAGGTCGGCGATCACGAAGGTGCGGTCCTCGTCCACCCGCACGATGCCCAGCGTCGGCTGCAGCGTGGTGAACGGGTAGTCGGCGATCTTGGGCTTGGCCGCCGACAGCCGGGAGACGAGCGTGGACTTGCCGGCGTTGGGAAAGCCGATGACGCCCACATCGGCCAGGAGCTTGAGCTCGAGATGGATCCAGCGCTCTTCGCCGGGGCGCCCGAGGTCGGCGCGCCGCGGGGCCCGATTGGTCGAGCTGACGAAGCGCGCGTTGCCCCGGCCGCCGCGCGCCCCCCGGGCCACCATCACGCGCTGGGCCCCCGAGGTGAGATCGCCCAGCCGCTCGCCCGTGTCGCGGTCGGAGACGACGGTACCGAGGGGCACGCGCAGGACGGTGTCCTCACCGGAGGCGCCGTGCTTGGTCGAGCCCTTGCCGTGCTGGCCGCGCTCCGCCGTGTAGTGGCGCTGGTAGTGAAAATCGAGCAGGGTGGTGATGGCGGGGTCGGCTTCGAGGAAGATGCTCCCCCCGTCGCCGCCGTCGCCGCCGTCGGGCCCGCCGCGCGGGACATACGCTTCACGACGGAAGCTGACGCAGCCCGCCCCTCCGTCGCCGCCCTTGACGAAGACATCGATCTCGTCGACGAACATCGGAGGTCCCGGGGGGCCCGGGTGAGGTTAGGCGGGCTGCTGGGCGATGCTGACGTACTTGTCGTCGCCCTTGCGCTCGAAGCGGACGTATCCGTCGGAGGTGGCGAACAGCGTGTGGTCGGTGCCGAGCCCGACGTTGGACCCCGGCTTGAACCGCGTGCCACGCTGCCGCACGATGATGCTGCCCGCGGTCACGAACTGCCCGCCGAAGCGCTTGACGCCGAGCCGCTGGGCATTGGAATCGCGGCCGTTGCGAGAGCTGCCCACGCCCTTCTTGTGTGCCATGTCGCTATGCCTCGATCTTGGTGATGCGGACCGCCGTCATGATCTGCCGGTGCCCGCGCTTCCGCCGGTAGTTCTTCCGCCGCTTGAACTTGACCACGAGGACCTTGGCGCCCTTCTTCTCGGCCACGACCTCGCCGGTGACCTTGGCCGAGGCGAGGGCCTGAGGCTCGGCCGTCACCTGCCCATCCTTGGTGACGAGCAGCACCTGCTTGAACTCGACCGAGGCGCCGGCGGACTTGGCCAGTCGCTCGACCTTGATCACCTGCCCCGGGGTCACCCGGTACTGCTTGCCGCCCGTCGCGATCACCGCTTCCATGAGCCGCTGGCCCTCTTCCTTTGCCTTAATGGATAGTGCCCCGTGAACTGACGCGAGCGCTTATCAAACCACACACGTGGCACGAAAGTCAAGCATGACGGCATCTTAGCCGATGTCAGACAGCTTCGAGATAGCGGGCCAGGCGCTCGCGAAGGAAGAGGCGCGAGCGGTGCACACGAGACTTCACCGCGGGCAGGCTGATGTGCAGGGTCTCGGCGATCTCCGGATTCGAGAGCCCCTCGACATCGTGCATGAGAAACGCCGTTCGATAGTCCGTGGGCAGATCGTTGATTGCCGTGGTCAGCACCGTCCGCAGCTCCGTCTGCAGCGCGGGCTCCTCGACCTTCCCCGACCAGTCCGCCACCGGCTCGATATACGGGCGCTGCTCGTCGACACCGGGCGAGAGGGCATCCCATGACACTTCCTGGCGCCGGCTCTTCCGCGTGCGCAGCTTCTGGTAGGCGGCGTTCGCAGTGATGCGGTAGACCCAGCTGCCGAAGGCCGACTCGCCCTTGAAGGTGTCGATCTTCCGCGCCGCCGTCCACAGCGCGTCCTGGACCACCTCTTCAGCGTCCTGCTCGTTGCCGGTGATACGAATGGCCAGGCGATAGACGCGATCGCCGTACGTATCGAGCAAGTGCTCGGTCGCGTCCTCGTCGCCGCGGCGTAGACCCGCCACGAGCGCGGCGTCACGGTCGACGCGCACGGTGCCGGTGGGAATCTGCTTCTCGGGCTCAGCCATCGCTTCCGCCTGGGGCGCGCTCATCGAATCTCCCCGGTGCCCGTGGGGGCACGTCCTCTCTTCCTCTGGTCAGGGCCTTGGATCAGGATTTCGCATACAGCGTCAGGTGCTGCTTCAGCTCGTCCACGCACTTCTCCATGACCCCGATGTCCTTGGTCACCTTGGTCATGAGGATGGCGCCTTCGAGGGCGGCCACGAGGAAATGCGCGGCCCGCTCTGGGTTGCAGTCGGCCCGGAGCTCCCCTCGTGCCTGGCCCCGCGCCAATGCCTCGGTGAGCGTGCGGCGCCACTCCGCGAAGATCTGGGCCAGCCGCTGCCGGAACCCCTCGTGCACGTCGGACAGTTCGGAGGCGAGGTTGCCCATGGGGCACCCGCCCACGCAGTTCCGCTGGCGCTGGTTGTCCAGCACGAGATCGAGGAAACCCTCGATCTGGCCCACGACGTCGGGCTCGGGATCCGCGAAGGCCGGCTCGAGGGTTCGCGCGAGAAAGGCCGTCACGAGGCGCTCGATGATGGCGTAGCCGAGGTCTTCCTTGCTCCTGAAGTGGTAGTAGAAGTTGCCCTTGCCCACCCCGCTCTCACGCAGCACGTCGTCCAGCGACGTGCAGTGATAGCCCTGAAGGTGGATGAGACGGCTCGCCGCGTCTAGGATCTGGTCCCGCGTGGCCGCGCCCTTGGCGCTCTTCGTCTCGGCCAGCATCTGCGGCATGGCTCCCCCTACTGGGACTCTCGCCAGGAGATTTTGTACCAAACGGTCGGTAAAAGGCTAAACCACACTTCTAGATCTGTCAACTCTAGAAATAGTCGACGACCCCGAGACTAGATCAGCTAATTCAAATACTTGGAAAGCCAGAGACTGGTGAGATTCCAGGCGCCTGCTGCCGCGTCGGGGTGAAAGGACGGCCGGTCGTCGCAGAAGAACCCGTGTCCTGCCCCGGCATACACCTTGACCTCGAACGTCTTCTTGAGCCGCCTGAGTGTCTCCTCCAGGCGGCGAACCTGGTCCATCGGGATCATGCGATCGGCCTCGCCGAAGAGGCAGAGCACGGGACACTGGATGCGTGAGGCGTCGTGGAGGGGGGCGGTCGGAGTGTCGGCGGCGATGCCGCCGCCATAGAAGGCAATGGCGACCTTGACGGCGGCAGGATGCCGGCAGGCCGTGAGGAACGCGATACGCCCGCCCACACAGAAGCCCGTGATCCCGATCCGATCGCCGCGCACCTCCGCGAGGGACTTGAGGTGCTGGATGACCACGCCCATCTCAGCCATGAGAGCGGCATCGTCGAAGCGCTGGATATAGCCGATGGCGCGAGACACGTCCTCGTAGGGCACGATGGGGCTGCCGAAGCGGTAGAAGAAATCGGGCGCGATCGTCACGTAGCCCTCGCGGGCGACCCGCTCCGCCACCGCCTTGATATGCGCGTTGAGCCCGAAGGCCTCCATGACCACGATGACCGCCGGATAGGGACCGCCGGTCGCCGGCCGGCAGACATAGGCGGGCATGAGACCGTCGGCGGTGGGCAGCGAGTCCGTGTCTGTCCTGATGTCCATGGCCTCCCCCGCTACACGGTCAGGAGCTTGAGCAGATCTGCCGTCAGATCGTAGAGCTGGGCGCAGCCGGCGGGGCCGCCGACGAGCGCCTGGATGCGCTTCCGGAGTCCCGCGTCCACCGTCTCCCCTCTGAGCGAGGCAATCCTACCCTGGGGCTCGGTGCAGAGGCCCTGGTACGGGAGCCGCGAGGTGATGGAATCGGCGGCGGCGATACGGCCGGACTCGACCTCGATCTCGTAGTGGATGTCGAAGCCGTGGACATTGTCGTGCATGGAGTGGAAGCAGTGGAGCCGCGGGCCGGTGCGCACGAGGCGCAGCACTCTCTTGCGGACGAAGACGCGCGAGGCGCCCGGAGGCGGGCTGTAGAGATCGGCCACCATGGGCGTGGTCACCTCTCGCGCCTCGAGCAGCGCGCGCCCCGCCTGGCTGTACGTGAAGCACGAGTCGGGGAGGTCGATCCAGCCCGTGGTGTCGAGGTCCCAGCACGCGCGCGGGCCGCCCGTGGCCATGGCCGCCGCCGTCGCCTCGCGCGGAAGCTTGGCGACCTGGCGAGCGAGCCGGGCAACCTCGACGCCCGCGTCCACGAAGAAGCTCGAGCCGGCGCCCGCGCCGGCCAGCTCGGTCAGCCGTCGCGCGAAGCCCGCCACCATCCGCGCGCCGCGGAGCTCGGCAAGCCGGGAGGCCGCCGCCCTGTCCATCCGGTCCGTGAGCGCGCGGGCGCGGGCCTCGCGCACCTCGTAGCCCGGAGACGGCGTGCACACCGCGCTCAGCTCGACGCCAAAGGACTCGTCGTGCACGCGCACGGTGTGGGTGAACGCGTCCTCGTGGGTATTGTCCACCCACCCTTCCACCACCCGCTCGTAGCGGTCGCGTCCCTGGAGGAGGGTCGAGCCGATCATGAGGCGGGGCCGGAGAGCGCCGGCGTGAACCGGCGAAGCCGGAGGCTGTTCGCAACGACCGACACGGAGGAGAGCGCCATGGCGAGTCCGGCCAGGATGGGCGAGAGCGTGATCCCCCAGAGCGGGTAGAGCGCGCCTGCCGCCACCGGCACCAGGAGCAGATTGTAGCCGAACGCCCAGGCAAGATTCTCGCGGATGATGCGGATGGTGTGTCGCGAGAGCAGGACGGCCGCCGCGACTCCGGCGAGATTCCCGCTCATGAGGGTGACGTCGGCCGCCTCCATGGCCACGTCGGTGCCCGAGCCCATGGCAATGCCCACCGAGGCCTGGGCGAGAGCCGGCGCGTCGTTGATCCCGTCGCCCACCATGGCGACGAGCCGGCCCCCGTTCTCCTGAAGTCGCTTGATCTCGGCGGCCTTGCCATCGGGCAGCACTTCGGCGAGCACGTGCTCGATGCCGGCCCCGCGGGCCACGGCCTCGGCGGTGGAGCGGGCATCGCCCGTCAGCATCACGACCTGCAGGCCAAGGGTCCTGAGCGCCTGCACCGCGGCTGGAGCTTCCGGCTTGAGCCGGTCGGCCACGGCGATCAGGCCGAGGGCGCGACCCCCCGCCCCTACGAAGACCGTGGTCTTCCCCGCCGCGGCCAGCTCACGTGCGCGAGCCTCGAGCGCGCTGACATCGATCCCGCGCGCCATCATGAAGCGAGCGTTGCCGAGAACGATGCGCCCGGCGGCGTCCTGGGCCTCGACCCCGAAGCCGGCGAGGGCGCGAAAGCCGTGGAGCGGGGGCAGCGCGAGACCGCGCGTCTTGGCCTCGCTCACGATGGCTTCACCGAGCGGGTGCTCGGAGCCCTGCTCCACGGCGGCGGCGGTGGCGAGCACATCAGCCTCCTCCACGCCGGAGGCGGGCACCACGTCCGTCACCGTCGGCTTGCCCACGGTGAGCGTCCCTGTCTTGTCGAAGACCACGACCTCCACCTTGTGGAGCAGCTCGAGAGCGGCAGCGCTCCGGATCAGCACGCCGAGCTCGGCGCCCCGGCCCGTGCCCACCATGATGGCGGTGGGAGTGGCAAGTCCCATGGCACAGGGACAGGCGATGACGAGCACACCGACGGCGTTCGTGAGGGCTCGGACGAAGACGGGCGCGGGCCCGAACCAGAGCCAGGCGACGAAGGTCACGCTCGCGATCACGAGCACCACCGGGACGAAGACGGCGGCCACGCGGTCGGCGATTCGCTGGATCGGGGCCTTTGAGCCCTGCGCCTCTTCGACGAGCCGGACGATCCGCGCGAGCACGGTGTCGGCGCCCACCCGGGTGGCCCGGACGACGACGCTGCCCGTGCGGTTGACCGAGCCGCCGACCACGCTCGATCCTGGTCCCTTCGCCACGGGCAGGCTCTCGCCCGTGAGCATGGATTCGTCGACGGTCGAGGCGCCTTCGCTCACCTCGCCATCCACGGGCACCCGCTCTCCCGGACGGACTCGCACCGTATCCCCCACCGCGATCTGCCCCACGGGGACATCCATCTCCTGCCCGTCGCGGAGCACGCGTGCCGTTCGAGGCGAGAGGTCCATGAGGCGGCGGATGGCCTCGGAGGTGCCTCCGCGCGCGCGCGCCTCGAGCCAGCGCCCGGTCACGAGGAAGGTCATGAGGAGGGCGGACACCTCGAAGTAGTGCATGGCCCCCGCGGCCATGAAGGCGTGCGGCCACAGGGTCACCGCCACGCTGAAGAAATACGCGGCATTGGTACCGAGCGAGACCAGGGTGTCCATGCTCGCCGAGCGATGGCGGAGATCACGCACGAAGCCCGCGTGAAACTGCCCTCCCACCCAGAACTGGACGGGCGTGGTGAGGGCCCACAGCAGCCAGGGATTTCCGAGCCAGGCGGGGGCCCACGTGAAGATCTCGCGCATGCCGCCGATGATGACGGGCAGCGAGAGGGCGGCGCCGACCAGGGCCTTGACGCGAAGGCTTCGATCCAGAGAGGCCCGGGCCGCGCGGTCGCGGGCCTCCGATTCGGGGGTCCGCTCGATCTCCTCGGGCACGGCGTAGCCGGCGCCCTCGACGGCTCGGCGCATGGCCTCGAGATCGGCGGCTTCCGGCCGGGCCCACACGGTGGCCCGCCCCGTCGCCAGGTTGGCGTTGGCGTCCTCGACGCCCGGGACGGTGCGCAGGGCCCGTTCCACCTTGCCGACGCAGGCGGCGCAGTGCATCCCCTGGACGGGGAATTCCAAGCGGGTCTTGCTCTCCGGGGCGGCCATGGCTCAGCGCCCGCCGAAGCGCGAGAAGACGTCGAGGAGCTCGTCCACCTTCTTCTGCCTGTCCCGCGCCGTGCCGGAGCGGATGGCGTCAGCCACGCAGGACTCGATGTGGCGTCCAAGGATCAGTCGCTGCACCTGCTCCACGGCGCCCTGCACCGCCGTCAGCTGGAGGAGGATGTCCACGCAGTACTTGTCCTCTTCGACCATGCGCTGTATGCCCTGCACCTGTCCCTCGATCCGGCGCAGTCGCCCCAGGGTCTTGGCCTTGCTCTCGTCGTCGATCATCTCGCCGTCTCCTGTTCGAGCACTCGCCTCGAGGGACCCCGGGCCATGGTGCCTCGGATGAGCCACCAGCAGGCCAGCGCCGCCATCAGGTGCTTGAGAGTGTGTCCGCTCATCACGCCGCCCATCGCGAAGATCCGGCCGTCGAGCACCTCGAAAATCTTGGCCGCTCCGTAGATGACGAGGACGACCACAATGTCGCCCCCGCGAGTGTAGCGAGCCGGGAACAACCAGAGCATCAGCGGGATGGCGAGCGCGGGGAAGAACTGGACCAGCACGTAAGGTCGGAGATCACCCGCGCCCGCCGCCTCGCTCGCGTGCCAGTAGGCGATGCTGGCCAGGCCCGACGCCAGGAACACGGGCAGGAGGACGAGACCCGCGGCCACGCTGACACGCTCGGCGACCACGGCCGACAGCATGCCCATGAAGACGAGCGTCATGGGCAGCCGGTCCCACACGAGCCGGGCGTTGTCGGGCGCGGCGTGATACCAGGCCGAGCCCAGGCCCGTGAGGGCCACGCCGACGCAGACCACCGCAAAGGGCCAGCGCTCCCGAGGATCGGTGAATGGATCGTCCGGCCCCCCGGCCGGCGCCGACACGACTCGGATCAGGCCCCAGAGGCCGACGAGGGGAAAGGCGAGATTGGACCAGACGTCGAGGCCGTTGGGAACGCCCCAGAGCGTGCGCCTATCGGCAAAGCGGTGGTAGGCGGGATCCTGGGCGATGCGCGGGAGGACGGCGACGAGCGCTGTCGCCGCCACCGCGGCTCCCACCACCACCCCCACGCGACCCCCTGGAGTCATTCGCTAAGAACCGGGGGGGAGCGACCGCCGGATTTTCCCGGGGTTGGCTCGGCTCGCCTTTGGCTGCGCCTCACACGGCATCCCCGGACCCCCCACCGGTTCGAGATCCGATTCGTATACCCTACAGGGGTATGCTACCATGCCCGGCCCGTCCCCGCGAGTGCCCTCAGAGATCCGGGAAGAGCGAAGGCTGGCTGGGGGAAGTCGGGCGCTTTCGGCCGGACGCGCGCTTGCCGCGGCCCGTCGCCTTCGCCGAGGGCTTCGGGCGCTCGCGCTTGGGCCGGGTCCAGCCCTTCTGGTGGGCGATCTTGTCGCCCTGCTTGATGACGAGCAGATCGGCGAGACGGGCCATGGGGTGGGCGATCAGGTCAAGGTACTTGTCCCAGTAGCGGGGCGTGTAGGCGAGCGTCTTCATCTGATCGAGGGCGAGGGTGAGGGCGGCGCGGTCGCCCTTCTTCGCGGCCAGGCGCAGGAGATCGAGGACCCGGGCCCGGCTGATGCGCGACGGGCGAGTCACGCGCGCCCCAGCTCGCGCCGGAGCATCCGCGCGGCCTCGACCATCGAGCGCAGCTTGGACACCCCGACCCACCGCGGCGTCTCCCAGAGCCCGCAGTCGGGCACGAGCCAGAGGCGCTCCGCGGGAACGTGCTTGAGAGCCAGCCGCGCGCGCTCCGCCACTTCCTCGGGCGTCTCCACGCGGAAGGCCTTGACGTCGATGACTCCCACCGCCACCTCGGCGTCGGTGGGGAACTCGCTCCACAGCTCGAGCTCGCTCATCTCGCGGTTGGCGTACTCGAAGACGAACTGATGCACGCGCGCGTCGAGGAGCGCGGGGAAGAGCGGCCGGTAGCGTCTCGGCGTGGCGAAGGAGTTGTTGTGCGCGTTGCCGAAGCAGACGTGGAGCGCGATCTTGGCGCGGACGCCCTCCAGGGTGGCATTGAGGGCGGAAACCATGGGGCGCGCCTCACCCTTGAGGACGCGATGCTTGCCCGCGGTCATGACGTAGTTGGGCTCGTCCACCTGGACGAAGTCGCAACCCGCGGCCACCAGGGCCTTGATCTCGGCGTTGACCACCGCGATCAGGTCCGCGATAAGGCTGTCCTCGGAAGCGTAGGGGCCGCCCCGTCGCAGGGGGATGAGGAGGGTGATGGGGCCGGGCACGGCCACGCGCATGGGGCGGTCGGCGTGGGGGCGGGCGAAGCGGAACTCCTCCACGATGCCGAGACCCTGCGGCGCGCTGATACGATCGACCACCTCGTAGGGGCAGTGCGCGTCGTAGTTGGGCGGCCCGAGGCGGCGCGGCACCGGGAGCGCCCGGATGCCCTGCAGCCGGTCGTAGAAGCCGCGGATGAAGGTGACCCGGCGCATCTCGCCGTCGGAGATCACGTCCACCCCGGCTTCCACCTGATCGCGGATGGCCAGGCGCACGGCGTCCTCGTACGCCTCCTGGAGATCGATGGGTCCGAGGCGATCGGCCTGCGCGGCCTCGCGGACGAGATGGATCCAGGAGGGCAGCCCGTGGCTGCCGCACACCGTCGTGGGGATGAGCGGCATGGCCCCCGTCATGGCTCGCCCTCCTCTTCTGGGTGGAGGCTACCGGAAAGCGACGTCGTACTGCTCCCGCTGGTAGGACGGCATCGCGTGCACGGAGACCTTGCGGTCGATGGCGGCCTCCAGCCGCTCGAGCCCCTCGCGCTCGTCGGTCTCCAGGTGACGTGCGAGCTCGGGATGGGCGCGGATCACCGCCTCGCGCCCGGTCGCCTCGCGGGCCCCCGCCTGGACTTTGCGGAAGATCTCCGCGGCCAGGGTGGGATCCGAGCGGACCACGCCGCTGCCCTTGCAGGTGGGGCAGGAGGCCGTGAGGAGCGACTGCAGCCCCTTGCGCACGCGCTTGCGCGTCATCTCCACGAGCCCCAGCTCCGAGATCTCGAGGACATTGGTGCGCGCCTTGTCGTCGACGAGGGTCTTCATGAGAGCGGCATAGACCTGATCACGATGCTCCGCCCTCTCCATGTCGATGAAGTCGATGATGATGATGCCGCCCAGGTCGCGCAGGCGGATCTGGCGCATCACCTCCACCGCGGCCTCGAGGTTGATCTTGAGCACGGTCTCCTCGAAGTCGCGCTTGCCCACGTACTTTCCCGTGTTGACGTCGATGGCCACCAGGGCCTCAGTGTGGTCGATGACGATGTAGCCGCCGGACTTGAGCCACACGCGGCGCCGCAGCGCCTTGTCGATCTCCTTCTCGATGCCCGTGGCCTCGAAGATCGGCGCGGGCTCCTCCCAGAGCTTGACGCGAGAGGCGAGCTGGGGCACGAGGGACTCCGCGAAGTGCAGGCACTTCTCGTAGGCGGCGGGAGTGTCGACGAGAAACTCCTCCACGTCGGCGGAGAAGAGATCGCGGACCACGCGGAAGGTCAGGTCCATCTCCTCGTGGAGCAGGGACGGCGCGCGGGCGGAGTCGAAGCGGCTCTGCACCTGACCCCAGAGCCGGGTGAGGAACTCGATGTCGGCCGCGATCTCCTGGGCCTCCTTGCCTTCGGCCACGGTGCGGACGATGAAGCCGCCGGGAGGCGGGGGCAGCGACTTGACGATGCCCCGGAGGCGCTCCCGCTCGGCGTCGTCGTGGATGCGCCGGGAGACGCCCACGTGTCCCGATTGTGGCATGTACACGATGTAGCGGCCAGGGAGAGAGACGAACGCGGTGATGCGCGCGCCCTTGGTGCCGAGGGACTCCTTGGAGACCTGGACGAGGACCTCCTGCCCCTTGCGCAGCATGTCCTCGATGGGCACCGTCGTCTCGCGCCGCGAGGCCTCGCGGTCTCCGTTCGCGCCCGCGGCGCGCTCGCTCTCGTCGAGGTCGGCGACGTCGTCCTCGGCCTCGCTCTCGGGGAGGACGGCGCGCGGGTCCTCCCCCCGGCTCGCCGTGTAGTCGCCGGCGTAGAGGAAGGCGTCCTTCTGAAGGCCGATGTCCACGAAGGCGGCCTGCATGCCGGGCAGGACGTTGGTGACGATGCCCTTGTATATGTTGCCCACGATGGAGCGTCGACCGGCGCGCTCCACATACAGCTCGACGAGCTGAGTCCCATCCTGCACGGCGAGACGCGTTTCCGTCACGCCGGCATTGACGACGATCCGCTTTCCCACGGCAGCAGTCCCCAGTCCGGGGGCGGAGGCCCCCGATGAACGATGCGTGACCCGCCTCGGAGGGCGGGCCCCGGTTACTGGAACTGCCGCATTCGCACCGAGAGAAGGAGTCCCAAAGCCATGAAGGACACGACCATGGACGAGCCACCATAGCTCATCAGCGGCAACGGAATGCCCACGACGGGCAAGAGGCCCGTGACCATGCCCAGGTTGACGAGCGTCTGGGCGGCAAACAGCGCCGTCACGCCCAGCGCCACGATGCGCCCGCGCGCCTCCCTCGCGCTCAGCGCGATCTCGAAGCCCCGGAGAACCAGGAGCCCGTAGGCCAGGACCAGGACCAGGCAGCCGATGAATCCCCACATCTCGGCGAACACGGCAAAAATGAAATCCGTATGGCGCTCCGGCAGAAAGGCCAGGCGGCTCTGTGTGGCGCCGCTGATGCCCTTGCCCAGGAGCTGACCGGAACCAATGGCGATCTTCGCCTGAATCACATTGTACGCCGTTCCCAGCGGGTCGCGGAACGGATCGAGGTAGACGAGCAGACGATCGCGCTGATACGGCTTGAGCGCGAGCCAGGCGAGCGGCATCACCGCCACCGCGCCCCCGGCCAGCGCCCCCAGGATGCGCAGCCGAAGCCCCATCCCCACGAGGATGGCCCCCAGGACGGGCACGAGGACGAGGGCGGTGCCGAGGTCCGGTTGACGGACCACGAGCACGAACGGCACCGCCACGAGGGCGAGCATCCAGCCCAGGGTTCCCCGCGTTGTCTGCGGGGTGCTCCGGCGCCAGGTGAGCGCCCACGCCAGGGTGACGATGAAGATGATCTTGAAGAGCTCCGAGGGCTGGAAGGTGATCGGCCCCACATGGATCCACCGCCGGGCCCCGGAGACCGTGCGGCCCAGCACGAAGACGGTGACGAGGAGGGCGACACCAAGGAGGTAGAGCCCGGGGGCGGCCCGGACGATGTTGCGGTAGTCGAGAGCGGCGAGGATGAGCAGGGCCACCAGCCCCACCCCGACCCAGACGAGCTGGCGCCAGGCGAGGGCGGGGCCTCCCCGCCCCGCGCCGAGATTGGAGAGACACACCACGCTGAGGGTGACGAGAACGAACGCCGCCCCGAGCAGCGGCCAGTCGACATTGCGGAGGAGACGACGATCGAAGCGCAGGATCATCCCGGGATCATCCGTCGATGCCGAGAGTGACCATGGCGACCTTCTCGAGGAAAATCGCCTGGTAGATCTGGCGCGCGATGGGAGCGGCCACCTGCCCACCCTTGCCGCCCCGCTCGACGAGCACGACCACCACGACCTCGGGATCGTGCGCGGGGGCGAAGGAGGCGAACCAGGCGTGGTCCTGTCCCTTGGCGCTGTCGCTCTTGGCCACGCTCTGCGCCGTGCCCGTCTTGCCCGCCACCTCGATGCCGGGGATGCGCGCCGCGGCCCCCGTGCCACCTTCGTTGACCACGCCGGAGAGCGCGTGCTGGAGGAAGGCGAGCACGACGGGAGAGAGGTCGACGTGCCCGATCATCTTGGTCGACGTGGCATAGGCTATGGAGCCGTTCACCCGCTCTACCCGCTGCACGAGGCGCGGCTGCCAGAGGATGCCGCCATTGGCGACGGCCGCCATCATCCGCGCCACCTGGATGGGCGTGACGAGGAGCTGGCCCTGCCCGATCGACATGTTCACGGTGTCGCCCGCTTGCCACGGCCGGCCGTCCGCACGCCGCTTTCCCGTCCGGAACGGCACGAGGCCCGGCTTCTCGCCGACCAGGTCCACGCCCGTCGCGGCGCCGAGACCGAAGGCCTGGGCGTAGCGGGCGATGGCCTCGGGCCCGACCTTGAGCCCTGCCTGGTAGAAGAAGATGTTGCAGGAGTGGATGAGGGCGGAGCGCGTGTCCACGTGGCCGTGGCCGCCCTCCTTCCAGTCCTTGAAGGTCCACTGGCCGAGATGGAACTGGCCGTTGCAGTACGTACGGTCCATGGGCGTGAGGCTGCCTTCCTGCAGACCCGCCGCCGCCACGATGACCTTGAAGACGGAGCCCGGCGCGTACTGGCTCTGCAAGGCGCGATTCATGAGGGGCGTCAGGGGGTCCCGCACGAGCTTGGCCCACTCCTCGCGGTCCAGGTTGCCCGTGAAGCGGTCGAGGGAGAAGGCCGGGCTCGAGGTCAGAGCGAGGATGTCGCCATTTCGCGGGTCCAGGACGACCACGGCGCCCGACTTGCCGGCCATGGCACGCTCGGCCACTTCCTGGATGCGCCGATCCACCGTGGTGATGACCTGGGCGCCGGGATTCGGCTCCTCTCGCCGCATGACCTGCACCTGTCGGCCGAGGGCGTCGACTTCGATGCGCTCGCCGCCGTCGCGGCCCCGGAGGTATTCGTCGAGAAGGCGCTCCAGCCCCGACTGGCCGATCATGTCGCCGCGCCGGTAGCGCCCCTGCTTCATCTGCTCGTCGCTGACCTCGCGCACGTACCCGAGGAGGTGCGCGGCGAAGGTGCTCGTGGGGTAGACGCGCTGGGGCTCGACCTCGATGACCACGCCTGGCAGGTCGAGCTTGAGCTCCTCGACGCGGGTCACCTCCTCGAGAGAGAGGCCCCGCCGCATCCGGACGGGCCGGATGGAGTCGGGGGGCACGCGCTCGAGCCCCTCCTCCAGCTCCCGCAGCGGGATCTTGAGGAGCACGGAGAGCCGGGCCAGGACCGTCCCGCGGTCCTCCATCTCCCGCGGGATGAGCGAGAGCGTGAACGCGGGGCGATTGTCCACGAGGGCGAGGCCATTGCGGTCGAAGAGAATGCCGCGCGGCGCTGCCACGGGCCGGATGCGGATCCTGTTCTTATCGGAGAGCTCCTGAAGCTTGCCGCCCTCGAGGACCTGGAGATACCAGAGCTGGCCCAGGAGGCCGACGAAGGCCACGGCGACCACGGCGGCGAGGGCCAGGACACGCCGCCGCCAGGCTTCCCGCTTGGCCGCGGACTCCTGGTTCAGATCCATGGGTTCAGATCCATGGCTGCCACTGGCGCAGCGTGTGGGCAGCCTCGACGGCGAGGAGGAAGGCCGCGGCCATGAACCCGTTGTAGAGCGCCTGGGGCAGGATGACGTGGAGCAGGAGATCGCCGAGCGACGCCGGGAAGTGGAAGAGCTGCAGCAATCCGAAGCGCAGCAGCCCTTCCGAGACGGTCAGGAGCAGCATCCCGGGAACCTGCACGAGAGGATGATCGACCCAGACGCGGCCGGGCAGGTAACCCATGGCGAAGCCCGTGAGGGCAAGAGTGGCCGCCTGAATTCCGATGAGACCGCCCCCCGCGGCGTCCTGGAGGAGGCCCAGCGCGAAGCCCACGAGGCAGGCCGCCTCGGGTCCGCGTCTGAAAGCCAGGAGGGCCGTCAGGATGAGGGGCAGGTCAGGGGTGACGCCGACCACGGCGAGGGAGGGGACCACGCTCGACTGCGCGAGGGTACCTCCGAAGGCCATGAACAGGAGAGAGAGTCGCACCGTCTAGCCGTCCGGCGTGAAGAGGCTTGCCACGTCATGGGAGGCCTGACCGGTGAGCACCAGCACTTCCTCGACGCGGGCGAAGTCGACCACGGGGACGAGCACGGCGAAATGGAAGAGGGCCGAGCCCTTGTCCTCGATGGCCGTGACGCGCCCGACAGGGATGCCCTTGGGGAAGAGCGTGCCCAGGCCCGAGGTGACGATGAGATCCCCCGCAGCCACCCCGGCGCCGTCGCGCGCCATGAACTTGAAGCGCAGACCTCCGCCCGGCTCGCCCTCCACGAGACCGGCGGTGCGGGTGCGCTGCACGACGGCCCCGACCGTCGAGGTCGGATCGTTGAGGAGCTGGACGACGGAGGCGCCGGCCCGCACCTGCACGATCCGGCCCACTAGGCCGTCGGGGACGATCACGGGCATCTGCTGCGCGACCCCGTCGGCGCGGCCCCGATTGACGGTGACCGAGCGCGCCCAGCCGCCGCCTTCCCGCCCGATGATCTCTCCGCCCAGAGTCGTAATGGGCAGGCGCTCGCGGAGCGTGGCGAGCCGCCGGAGGCGACGGTTCTCCTGATCGGTCTCCCGCGCCTGGAGCGCCTCGATGCGGAGACGCTCGTTCTCGGCGTGGAGGGCGAGGTTCTCGGCGCGCACCCGCTTCCAGTCGGCATACGAGTTCCAGACGGACAGGGCGCCGCGGTGGGCCTTGGTCAGGAGGTTCTGCACGGGCGTCAGGGCCAGCGCCACAAGATCGCCCGCCCGGGCCGGCCCGCCCCCCCTCGTCTGAACGGTCAGGAGCAGGAGGGACGTCAGCAGCACTGCGATGAGCAGCGCGTATCTCCGAAATCTCACCTGATACCACCCAGGCCGACGACCGAGCCGTAGCGCCGCGAGACCGCGGCCGCGCTATGCGGGGATCGCGACCTTCTTGAGGAGCTCCAGCTCGTCAAGGACCTTGCCGGTGCCGAGGGCGACGCAGGACAGCGGCTCGTCGCCCACGGTGATCGGCAGGTCCGTTTCCTGTCGCAGCAGCAGGTCGAGCCCGCGCAGCAGGGCGCCCCCGCCCGTCAGTACGATGCCCTTGTCCACGATGTCGGCGGCCAGCTCGGGCGGCGTCCTCTCCAGGCACGTGCGCACCGTGTCGACGATGGCCATGACGGGCTCCCGCAGCGCCTCCCGGATCTCCTCGTCGGTGACCACGATGGTCTTGGGGATCCCGTCGATGAGATCGCGGCCCTTGACTTCCATGGTGGAGCGCTCACCCGCCATGGGATACGCCGAGCCCAGCTTGATCTTGATCTCCTCCGCGCGACGCTCGCCCACGAGGAGGTTGTAGTGCTTGCGGATGTACTGCACGATCGCCTCGTCCATCTCGTCGCCCGCGATGCGCACGGACTTCGAATACACGATGCCGGAGAGCGAGATGACCGCGACTTCCGTGGTGCCCCCGCCCATGTCCACGATCATGTTGCCGCCGGGCTCCTGGATGGGCAGGCCGGCGCCGATGGCCGCGGCCATCGGCTCCTCGATCAGGTACACCTCGCGCGCGCCCGCCTGCATGGCGGAGTCGCGCACCGCGCGCTTCTCCACCTGGGTGATGCCGGAGGGGACGCCGATCACGATGCGCGGATGCACGAGCGTGCGGCGCCGGTGCACCTTGCTGATGAAGTAGTGGAGCATCTTCTCCGTCACGTCGAAATCGGCGATGACGCCGTCCTTGAGGGGGCGGATGGCCTGGATGTTTCCCGGCGTGCGTCCCATCATCGCCTTTGCTTCGTGGCCGACGGCGAGCACGGAGTGATCGGCGGAATGGATGGCGACGATGGAGGGCTCGTTCATGACGATGCCCTCGCCTCGGACATAGACGAGCGTGTTGGCGGTGCCGAGATCGATGGCGAGGTCGTTCGAGAAAAGCCCGGCGAGGAAACTCAGAAGCATAGGCAAATCACTCCTCTGATCCTGCGACTTGATCGAAAAACAACGACATTGCGAGTGTAGCACCCCACGCGGAAACGAGACAAGATAGCGTGCCTTTCCAGGTGGATGGCGCGCATCGAGCTCCGTCCGGCGGGGTCGCCGGAGGGGCCTTCAATCTTTTCGGCTACTTGAATCCGCATCCGGAGGCCCCGGGGACCGCGAGAGGCGGGGCCAGCATGACAAGCGCGCGGAAACTATGCCACCATGACGCGGCCGGCCCCACGGGCCGGCCATGCACCGATGGACGATCTCGAGAGCTGGTTCGACAAGGGCGTCACGGACGGCTTGCCCGTGGTGCCGCCGACGCGCGAGCGGGTCGAGCGGATGCTCGCGGGCTCCACGCGCGCCCGCGAGGAGCTCATCGGCGAAGTCGCTCCCAACTACGGGCGCGCGACGGCGGAGAAGGTCGCCATCAATGCCGTGATGGCGGGGTGCCGTCCCGACTATCTCCCCGTGGTACTGGCCGCCGTGGAGGCCGCGTGCGAGCCCGCCTTCAACCTGCACGGGATGTCGACGTCCACCCACTTCTCGGCGCCCCTCATCGTCGTCAACGGCCCCATTCGCGAGCGCATCGGTCTCAACTGCTCCTTCGGGGTCTTCGGCCCCGGGTATCGCGCCAACGCGACGATAGGTCGGGCCCTCCGCCTCGTCATGATCAATGTCGGCGGCGCCAAGCCCGGCGAGACCTCCATGTCCACCTTCGGCCATCCCGGGCGCTACACGTATTGCATCGGCGAGCACGAAGAGGCGAGTCCCTGGCCGCCCTACAGCGCGGGGCGGGGGATCGTGAAGGGCGAGAGCGCCGTCACCGTCTTCGCGGGAGAGGCGCCGCACGGCATCTCGGATCACGCGAGCCGCACCGCGCGAAGCCTCGCGGGCTCTCTCGGCTGGTCCATGAGCGGCCTGTGGAACATCAAGCACTTTCCCCTCTACTCGCACACCATGCTCGTGGTGGGACCCGAGCACGCGCGCACCTTCGCCGACGACGGATGGACCAGGGACGATCTCAAGCGCCACCTCTTCGAGACGGTACGGGCGCCGTATCGAACGCTCATTCCCGATGCCGAGAACGGCGAGGGCACCAACCTGCGATTCGCCAGGGGCGGAGAGCCGGGCCCGGACGAGCTCATCCCGAAATTTCCGTCGGTCGACGAGATCCACGTCGTGGTGGCGGGCGGGACGGCGGGGCGCTTCTCCATGGCCATCCCCGGCTGGCTGGGGACGAAAAATGGCTCGGCTCCCATCACCGTCTCCATCCGCAATATTCCTTGACAGGTGCGGCCCGAGCCGGTATTCTCCCCGCGAGATTGTAGGTTCACCCGGTAGTCGGATAGTAGCGAGCGGATAGCCGCTAGATTCGAGTTCAACGCCGCGAGGACCTCAAGTCCCGCGGCGTTTTTGTTTGTCCTCCGATCCTGGAGGGCGCCCCCGTCATGGTGACGGGGCATCACCGAGGCGGTATGCCTCAAAGAAAGAGGTCGTAGAAATGGCTCAGGGAAGCGTGAAGTGGTTCAACGATGCGAAGGGGTATGGCTTTATCTCCCAGGAAGACGGCGAGGACGTGTTCGTGCACTTCAGCGCCATCCAGGCCCAGGGCTTCAAGAGCCTGGCCGAGGGTGACAAGGTCGAGTTCGAAGTGACCAGGGGGCCGAAGGGGCTCCAGGCGGCCAACGTCCGCAAGGTCTAACGACACCTCGCCGCGGCCGGCTTCCGCTCACGCGGACACGCCGGCCGCGGCTTCTTCATTTCCACCGCGGGCACAAGCGTCTTGACAGGGGGGAACTCCCTCTGCTAGCGTGTCGCTGGTCGCATCGTGACGTGCCTGATCCGTACGTGAGCGAAAAGTTCGAGTCTTAGCAAGCGGCGCCGAGAGGACCTGAGTCCTCGACGGCGCTTTTTTTGTTTCCCCCGATCCTGGGGGAGCCCCAGCCATGGTGGCGCGGGGATCACGGGGGCGGTCTCAGGGGCCGTCCCAAGGAGAGAGGAACCAGACGTATGGCACAGGGCACGGTCAAGTGGTTCAACGACGCGAAGGGGTACGGCTTCATCCAGGTCGAGGGCGGCGAGGACGTCTTCGTCCATTACAGCGCCATCCAGGCCCAGGGCTTCAAGAGCCTGGCCGAGGGCGACAAGGTCGAATTCGAGGTCACCAAGGGTCCGAAGGGACTACAAGCCTCCAACGTCCGCAAGGTCTAATCTCTCCGACTGATCACTTGACGGCCCGCCGGGTTCTCCGGCGGGTCGTTTTATTTTTCTCGGCCACGGAGGCCCTCGAACAAAAAAAGCCCCGACGGCGTCTGCGGCTTCGGTACGTCCGTGCCGCCCCGCTGGTGAAAAGCGGGACCGTCGGGGCCGGTGGCTCCTGGGTCCTCCAGGCCCACCTGCGCCTGCTTTACGTCAGGGCCTTAGGAGGTGACCACCTCACAGATCACCGTAGGGGTACACATCGGCTGGATCACCTCCCTTTCTCGGCGCGGCCCATAGCGGGGCCCAGGACCACCACCACGCGCCGGACGCCGACTCCCGGCTCGAGGCTCGGTCACGTCGCCCACGGCGGGATTGCCACGGGGGACGATCCAGGGAAGCCTGTGTGAGCTCCGACCGATTTCCTTTATCCTACCTAAGTCGTCTGCGGGGGAAAAGAGTTTTTTCACTTCACCGCGATGCGCCCGTGGTTCTTGTCGAGCACGGCCTTGCCCACGCCCGGCACCTTCTCGAGATCCGGGCGCGCTTGAAGGGGCCATGCGCCTCGCGCCAGGCGACGATCTTCTTCGCCATGCCCGCGCCCACGCCCTCGAGCTTCATGAGCTCGGTGTGATCCGCCTCGTTGATGTTGACCCTGCCGTCGACGTGCGCCTGCGCCTTCGTCTGCGGAGGATGCGGCTTGTCGTCGGCGCTCCACGCCGGGCCGCCCGCCAGCCACCACGCGCTCACCACCATCGCTGCCAGCCACCGTGTCGTCCTCATGCTCGCCTCCTTGGAGGAATGTGGTACCGCTGACGCGCATTCCACTCCGGGAAGGCATGGGCTGACAATGCCCAGAATTTCAGACAGATTTGATCCGGGGGGGAGCGAGCGCCGCTCCTCCTCAGGGTTGGCTCGGCTCGCCTTCGGCTGCGCCTCACCCAGCGCCCCGGACCCCCCACCGCTCGTGGGCGAAAGAGCGCCGTTGGCTTTCGACTTCTGTTGCTTGTGCGTATCTAGTCGGGGTCGGGACGGGTGAGGCGAGCGAGATACGCGTCCCACTCCCACGGCAGGAGCGACCGCTTCTTGATGTTGCAGTCCTTGCAGGCGGGCGCGACGTTGCCCTTGACGGAGCGGCCGCCGCGGATCAACGGCACCACGTGATCGAGGGTGAGGGCGCGCGCGCCCACCGCGCGGGCGCAATAGTGGCACCGCCCGTCGGCAATGCGCCGCTTCCACCAGCCGCTCTGGCGAAGCTCGCGCGCGCGGGCCCGCTCGCGCCGGAGGGCGGCGGCGTCCTCGATGGGAACGAACCGCTCCGCGGGCGTCATGGCTTCTCGACGGAGGCAAGGGAAAGCGAGAGGTCTTCCCATTCCTTCATGAGCCAGGCCACCTGCTGCTCGGCGTCCCTTCGCTGCTGCGCGATGGTGCGGGCGCGCTCGCCATCACGATAGAGGTCGGGATCGGCCAGAGCGAGAGCAATCTCCTCCAGACGCCTCTCCAGCTCGGCGATCTGGGTCTCCACGGCGGCCAGCCGCGTCTTGAGGGCCTTGATCTCCTTCGAGACGGCTTTGGGCATCCTGGACTTCGCCGGAGTCGGCGTCGAGGATGCGCCCTTTGGATGCGACGCGGGCGCATGCGGCGCGGGCCGACGAGGCGCGGGGCCGGTCGCGACGGACGCCGCCTTGGGCGGCGCCGCCATGACCGTCTTGCGCTCGAGATAGTCGTCATAGCTGCCGAGGTGAACGTGCAGGCGGCCGTGATCGACCTCGACCACGTGGCTGGCGATCCGATTGATGAAGTACCGGTCGTGCGAGATGAACACGATGGTGCCCGAGAAGCTCACGAGCGCGTCCTCGAGCACCTCCTTGGAGGCGAGGTCGAGGTGGTTGGTGGGCTCGTCGAGACACAGGAGCGCGGCGGGCCGGACGAGCATCTTGGCCAAGGCCACGCGGGCCTTTTCTCCGCCCGACAGCACGGCCACGCGCTTGTCCGCGTCGTCGCCGCTGAAGAGAAAGGAGCCGAGGATCGAGCGTAGGCGCTCGATGCTGGACGCCGGATCCGCCACCTCGAGCTCCTCGAGGACCGTGCGTGACGGATCGAGGGCGTCGAGCTGATGCTGCGCGTAGTAGTGCACCCCGACGTGTGTCCCCAGCGTCCGCTCCCCCGCGTCGATGGCGAGAACGCCCGCCAGGATCTTGAGGAGGGTGGACTTGCCCGCGCCGTTGATGCCCACGAGCGCCACCCGCTGCCCCCGCTCGACCTCGAAGTCGACGCCGTCGTAGACCACCGTGGGGCCATAGGCCTTGTGGATGCCCACGAGGCGTCCCACGAGCCGCCCCGTGCGCGGCGGCTGAGGAAACGTGAAGCGGATGCGGCGCACCCCCCGCCCGACCTCGATGCGCTCGAGCTTGTCCAGCATCTTGACGCGGCTCTGCACCTGGCGCGCCTTGGTCGCCTGGTAGCGGAAACGCTCGACGAAGCGCTCGATCTCCGCCACGCGCTTGGCCTGATTGCGCGCTCGCGCCTCGAGGAGGGCCTGGCGCGCCTCGCGCTCGACGAGGAAATGATCGTAGTCGCCCGCGTAGAGGGTGATGACGCCGTCCGCCACCTCCGCGATGGAGGTGACCATCCGGTTGAGGAAATACCGGTCGTGGGAGACGACGACCACGCTGCCCTCGTACGACGAGAGAAATCCCTCCAGCCACTGCAGCGACTCGATGTCAAGGTGGTTGGTCGGCTCGTCGAGGAGGAGGAGATCGGGGGCGAGGAGGAGGAGCCTGGCCAGGGCCGCCCGCATGCGCCAGCCTCCCGAGAACTCCGCGAGCGTGCGGTGGACATCGTCGGGGGCGAAGCCGAGCCCACCCAGGATGACCTTGGCCTGGGCCTCGAGCCGATAGCCGCCCAGGGCCTCGAAGCGGTGTTGGATCTCCCCGTAGCGCTCGGTCGCCGCCTCACCCGCGGCGGGATCGGCCATGAGACCGGCCAACCGCTCGAGCTCGGCCTCGAGCCGCCACACTTCCTCGAACCCGGACAGCGCCTCCGCGAGCACGGTGCCGGCCTCGTGGCCACCAACGTCCTGGGGTAGGTAGCCCACGCTCACGCCCGTATCGCGATGGACGTGCCCGGCATCCGGCGGCTCCTCGCCCGCCAGGATGCGGCAGAGCGTGGTCTTGCCCGCGCCATTGGGGCCGACGAGACCGATGCGCTCGCCGCGGCCGATGCGCCAGGAGGCCTCGCGAAGCAGCAAACGGCCGCCGAAGCCCTTGGAGATGGCGTCGAGCGCGATCATGACTCTAGCTGTCCCCTGCCCTTCGCCCCGATCTAGCCCATGACCTGGACGCGGTCCAGCGCGATGGCGAAGGTGACGCGCACCTCGTCGGCCTTCCGGTACGGGTAGCGATCCTTGCCCAGATACTTCTTGGCCAGCGCGTCGATGTGGGCGTCGGCTCCCGTCTCGGTGACGGAGGCGACCCGGCCTTTGACCTGCAGGTACCGGTAGGGGTTCTCGGGATCCATGATGGCCAGCGCCACCGTGGGCCGGCTCCGCATGTTCTTGTCCTTGATGCGGCCCTTGGCCGTGTTGACGCGGAGGTGACTGCCATCCCAGTCGAACCACACGGGGGTCACCTGGGGGGTGCCGTCGGCGTTGACGGTGGCGAGGCTGGCGAAGGCTTTCTTCTCCAGCAGATCCTTGTAGCCGGACGGTATGGTGGTCATCTCGCGGATCCTTTCCCGGTGATCTCGTCCATGACGGCGAAGGCGTGGCGCACCGACTTCATGCTCACCGTCCCTCCCATGATCGCTCCCACGTCGAGGGTCTCGGCGATCTCCGCGGCGGTGGCACCCAGGTGGAGGACCTCCTCCACGCGGTGCTCGATTCAGTCAAAGCAGTTCTGGACGACGGCCACGCTGAGGGCGGTCAGCTCTTTGTGCTTCTTGCTCAGGGCGCCGTCGGAGAACACGCGCTTGGAAAGCTCGCTGACGGTGCCGGGCACCTGCATCGGGCTCTTGGCGATGAGACCGTTCAGCCGCTTCCGCTCCTGGTTCTTTTCGTGCAGGTGGATCATGCCGTCTCCTTTGGTGGCTCTCCCGTGAGCATGCGGGCGCGGGCCTCGGCGAGTCCCCGGAGCGCCAGCAGCAAACGTACCAGGCACTGCTGGACGAGGGCCGCGTCCTGGGCGGTGGGGTCGGACATCCACTGCCGCGCCCACTCGCGGCTCTCGGACTTCAGGCCGAGGGTCGGCGACAACGCTTCGAGGCGCAACAGGAGATCGTCGGCGGGGAGCCCCTGCGCGCGCAGGCGCGAGACCACCGCCCCGCGCACCGCCGCGTTCCACATCCCCGTCAAAGCCTCGAGGAGCGCCGCGTAGCATGTCGTCTCGGGCTTCTGTCTCAGGTGCTCCACCACGGCGGCCACGAGCGGGTGAATGGCCGGCTCGCCGTCCTCGTCCACGCCCGCCAGACCGGCCAGGAGCGGATCGCGCCCGGGCTCCTCCAGGCGCTCCAGCAGCTCCACGAGCTCACCCACCGTTACGGCAGGCAGACCCGCGAGGCGCTCGAGGAGGGGGGCGTCGCCGGGCACGACTAGCCGCCCGAGGGCGTGGCTGGCTCCTGCGCGGCGGCCAGCTCGTGAGCCTGCCCGGCAGGCACGAGGAAGGCCGAGGCCAGCGCGGCCACCGCGACCACGAGCCCCACGACGAAGACGCCGCCCACCGCGTGCGCCATGGCCGGGCGCATCTGGGCGAGCACGTCGGCCCCGAGGGCCACACGGGTGATCGGATTGACGATTAGGTCGGGATGGGCCACGGTCTCGCGCAGCCGGTCTTGAAGCTCGGGAGGGGCGGCGGCGAGCATCCCCGACAGCTCCTGGTGAAGGCGCTGCGCCATGACCGAGCCCATCACCGCCACCCCTACCGCGCCGCCGATGCTGCGGAAGAAACCGGTGAGCGAGGTGGCGGAGCCGAGCATCGAGCGGGGAACGGCATTCTGCACGGCAATGAGCATGGGCACGAACACGAGCCCCATGCCCACGCCGGCCAGGCTGATGTCGCGCATGGCGATCCCCCGCGTGAGCCCTTCATTCCACCCCGCGAGAAGGACGAAGGCCGCGGTGAGCAACAGCATGCCCACGAACACGATCGAGCGGTATCCCACGCGCAGCACGAGCCGCGCGGCAAGGACGGAGAAGACCACCCAGCCGATCACGAAGGGCACGAGCACGATACCGGCTTCGGTCGCGCTGGTGCCCGTGACCGCCTGCAGGAAGAGCGGCACGAAGGTGATGGCGCCGAACATGGCCATACCGGAAAGGAAGCCCGTCACCGAGGCGGCCCGGACCATGGGATTGGCGAAGAGGGCAAGGGGGACCACGGGCTCGGCAGCCCGCCGCTCGATCAGGACGAAGACGACGAGGAGCACCGCAGAGAGCCCGAGAAGGGCGAGCACCGAGGGTCTCCACCACGAGGCGCCGCGGCCTCCCTCGATCAGCCCGACGAGAAGCGCGGAGATCACCGCCGCGAAGACGGCCGTGCCGACGTAGTCGAACGCGGAGGCACGCCGCTCCGATCGTTCGCTCGGCAGTCCCCATCGGATGGCCGCCATGGCGAGAAGGCCGAAGGGAAGATTGATGTAGAACACCCAGCGCCAGGACACGGCGTCCGTGAGCACGCCCCCGATGACCGGCCCCACGAGGGAGGCGACGCCCCACACGCCCGAGAAGTACCCCTGCATCTTGGCGCGACGCTCGAGCCCGTAGAGATCGGCGATGATGGTCATGCCGATGATGATGAGGGAGCCCGCCCCGAGTCCCTGGATGGCGCGGAAGGCGATGAGCTGGGCCATGGTCTGCGCCAGCCCCGAGAGCGCCGAGCCCACGAGAAACAGGCTGAGGCCCACCAGGTAGACGCGCCGGCGACCGTACTGGTCGGCCAACCGGCCCCAGAGGGGCATGGTCACCGTCGAGGCGAGGAGGAAGCCCGAGAAAGTCCAGGAGTAGATCCGGATCCCGCCCAGGCTCGCGATCACCGTGGGCATCGCCGTGGCGACGACCGTCGACTCCATGGCCGCGAGGAACATGGAGGCCATGACGCCGGCGACCACGAGCCTGCGGTGCGGCTCGCCGGGCGTGACCACTATTAGTGGCCTCCCGTGCATCCGGCGCAGCGGCACAGGGCGCGGAGCGTCCGGAACGGGTAGAGGCTCTCGTGGCCGTCCGACCATGTCACGCGGAGGCCGTCGGGCTGCTTCTTGATGTCCTTGGGCCAGCCCATGGCCTGGGTCAGCGCCGTTCCGGGCTCGATCGGGTGCGCGGGATCGTCGAGGCGCAGCCGCTCGAAGGGATAGATGCTCGCGTGGTTGTCCGCCCACGTGACTCCGAGCGCGTAGCGGCCGACCAGATGCACATCCTTGGGCTCGTCTGGATTCGGCTGGCCGAGGATGGGCAGGCTGAGCTTGATGGCCATGGCGTCCTCAGGCCGCCTTGAGGCGAAGCCGCTCGCCCGCCAGGAGGTAGTGCACGGCCACGTTCTGGTGCCGTCCCCAGGCAAGCGAGCGCTTGCGAATGGCCGCCTCACTCAGCTCCCGGCCCCGACCGTAGAAATGCTCGAAGGCCCGGCGCACGCCGAGATCGCCGGCGGCGCAGACATCGCCGCGGCCCAGGTGCCGGGCGAGGAACCATTCCGCCGTCCAACGCCCGAAGCCGCGGACGGCCGTGAGGGCCTCGATCACCTCGTCGTTCGTGCGGCGGGCGAGGGCGTCGAGATCCAGCTCGCCCGTGGCGACCCGGCGGGCGAGACCGACGACGTACTCGGCCTTGCGGGTGGTGAACTGCATGCGGCGCAGCTCGCCCACGGGCGCGCGAGCGAGTCGCGATGCGCGCGGGAATCCGTACACGGTGTGAGGCCCGACCTTGACGGGCGTCCCGTAGCGCCGAACGAGACGCGCGCGCACGGTGAAGGCGAAGGCGAGATTGATCTGCTGGGCGCACACCGAGCCCACGAGCATCTCGAGTGGCCTCGGCTGGAGGGTGGGCCGAAGGCCGTGCAGGCGCGGGATAAGGGCGCCCAGCACCGGGTCCGCGGAGGTCTCCCGGTAGAACCCCTCGATGTCCAGATCGAGACCGCAGAGGTGGCGCGCGTCGACGATGGCCGCATCGAGCACGCGCGCGCTCCGGGTGCCGGGGACGGATACGGACAGGCGCGCGCCGTCGACCGGGCCCGACCAGCGAAGCTCGTACCCATGCCAGCGCCCCGCGACTTCCACCGCGCGCACGAGGGAGCCGCCGACGAGGCGATTGCACGGATCCTCGCCCCAGAGGTGGAAGCGCGAGAGGGTCTGCGTGGCGTCGAGCGGCCCGGGGACGGCGATCTCGGTCTTCATGGCGGGCTCTCAGTCTACCAGAGCGGCGCCGGGACGAGACGGGTCAGTGGCGAATGTCGAAGAAGAGCGGGCCTGGCGGCACGGGCCCGCTGTCGTCCAGGCACTTGACCACGAAGTTCAGATCCACGATCTCCTCGGCGAACGGGCGCAGCATCGCGCAGGCGGCCGACTCGGCGGGCAGAGGCACGAGGAGCTGCCGGACGCCATGCAGACGCAGCACCCCCGCCAGATTCGTGAAAGCGTCGAGGGCCTCGGGCCCCTCCATCATCACGTCGAAGGCCTTGACGGCGCGAAAGGCGAAGGGGTCGAGTCCTCTAGACGGTCTATCGTCCCAGAGGGAGAGCCAGGCCGTCCCTGTGCGCTCACCCGCCGTCCAGCTTCCCGTATAGGCGCCGTCGGGGGGCGGAGAGAAGAGCTCGCGCTCGAGGAAAACCGGCACGAAGTGATGGGACTGTACGGCGGCCAGTCGCAGACGCATCAGGTGCGGGTCGCGGTACAGGTCGAACTGGACCGCCCTCGGCGTCCCATCGGGCTCGAAGCGGGCGAGATCCAGCACGAGATAGTCGAAGCGCCCTATGGTCTGCCAGCCCAGAGAAGTGACCATCTTCATGGACGGCGAATTGGAGGTCTTGATGAGACCCGTGAGGTAGCTGGCACCCTGATCCACCGCCCACTGCTCTGCCGCCTCGAGCATGCTGGGTCCGAGGCGCCTCCGCTGCAGCCCCGGCAGGACGCGGGTATTAAAGGAGTAGGCGGTCTTGCGGTGACCACCCGCCACGCGGACCTCGGTCATGGCCACGCACTCGACCCCCACCACCACCCCGTCCTGCTCGACCACGAGGACCCGGGACGAAGGATAGGCGTCGGTACGAGCGAAGAAGTTACGGCGCGCCTGGAGGAGCTCCGCACCGGCGTTGGGGGCAGTGCCCTCGAGGGCTATGAGGGCCTCATGGTCTTCCTCGGTCGCCGCGCGCAAGACGATGTCCTGCGCTACCCCGTTCAGGACCGTGTGCGACATAGGCCCTCCTCCCCGGGCGGGGGGACTCGAGCTTCCCCGGCCACGACGCGTCATCGTACCGCACCGCGCAAAGCTCTGCCGGAGAAAGTGCGATATTCCCGACCCTGCCACGATTGTGGGCGTCCCAGGCTGTTTTGGGCCCCGGGATACCCCGCAGGCTGCTCAAAAAGGTCCAGATGCGAGGCGGCGCCCGAAGGCAGCAGGTGAGGCGTACTCCCTGTACGTTGAACCTGCTGTCGAGGGCGCCAACGAAGCAGATGGGCCTTTTTCAGCAGCCTGCAGGCTGCTAGTGGAGGTGGTAGGGGACGTCCGTGACCACGACATTCTTCCGGAAGAGCAGCGCGCCCTTGATCAGGAGCGCCGTCTGGTTGTGCAGGAGGTGCTGCCACCAGTGCTTGGGCACGAACTCGGGGATGACGATGGTGACCATGTGGTTGTCGCCGAGGGCGAGGAGATGGTTGAGGTACTCGAGAAAGGGCTGGAGGAGATCGAGCTCGACGTAGACGCCCTTGACCGAGGGGGCCAGCGTCCGCGCGTACTGCAGGGCGTGAATGACGCCGCGATGGATGTCACCCACGAGCACGAGCACGGTGTGCTCCAGGGGCGGCGGCCCCTCGTAGCCGTCGAGGGAGAGCTGCCCGGCCACATCGGCGTAGTGGCGATGGATGGCCATGAACGTCGCGACGAGGAGCGGGATCAGGATCACCACGACCCAGGCGCCGTGGGTGAACTTGGTGGCCGTGATGACGAGAACGACCGCGCCGGTGGTGGTGGCGCCCACGGCATTGACCCACCAGCGCCAGCGCCAGCCCGGTTCGTGGCGCACGAGCCAGCGCCGGACCATGCTCGCCTGCGAGAGCGTGAAAGAGAGAAAGACTCCGACGGCATAGAGAGGGATGAGTCCGTGGGTGCTGCCGCCGAAGATCACGAGGAGCAGCGCGGCCGTCCCCCCGAGGATCAGAATGCCATTGGAGAAGACGAGGCGATCGCCGCGCGAGCCGAACTGCCGCGGGAGGAAGCCGTCCCGGGCCAGGAAGAAGGACAATCGGGGGAAATCGGCGAAGGCCGTGTTGGCCGCGAGCACCAGGATGAGCATGGTGGCGCCCTGGATGAAGAAGTAGAAGGGGCTCTCCCCGAGGATCTGGCGGGCAAGCTGGGAGACGATGGTCTCCTCGACCATCGGAGTCAGATGGTAGTGCCGCGCCAGGAACGTGATGCCCATGAAGAGCGAGACGAGGATGAGACCGAGCCACCCGAGCACGATGCGGGCGTTTCTGGCTTCCGGGGGCTTGAAGGCGGGAATGCCGTCGGACACGGCCTCCACGCCCGTGAGGGCCGCGCACCCCGAGGCGAAGGCCCGGAGGATGAGAAAGACGGTCAGGTCCTGCGTGGCGGGAACGAACGGCCGCGCCGCGTGCGCGGCCACATCCCACGACAACGCCCAGCGCACGAGCCCGTAGAGGATGAGGATGCCCGCGGCGGCCACGAAGAGGTAGGTGGGCAGCGCGAAGAGCTTGCCCGATTCGCGCAGGCCGCGGAGGTTGGCGAGGGTGATCGCCGCCACGAAGCCGACGCCGATGGCCACGCGATAGTCGAAGAGGGCAGGGACGGCCGAGGTGAGGGCGGCCACCCCCGCGGCCATGCTCACGGCGACGGTGAGCACGTAGTCGATGAGGAGCGCCCCCGCCGAGATGAGGCCGGGCAGCGTCCCCAGGTTGTCCTTGGTGACGATGTACGAGCCGCCGCCTTGCGGGTAGGCAAGAATGGTCTGGCGGTACGAGCTGACCACCACGGCGATCAGGATGGCGATGGCCATGCCGATGGGGATGGACAGGTAGAGGGCGGCGGTGCCCGCGAGCACGAGGATGAGGAGGATTTCCTCCGTCGCATAGGCCACGGAGGACAGCGCGTCGGAGGAGAATACCGCGAGCGCCGCGGTCTTGGAGAGCCGCTCGTGACGGGCCTGGGCCGTGGCCAGAGGGCTCCCGACCACGAGTTTCTTGAGCGCGTGGAGATTCACCGGCTGTTCTCGGAGGCCCTACCCTAGCCGCGGCCGCGGCGGCCGTCAAGCTTCAGACGCCGGCTCACGCCTTGAGATGAAAGGGCACGTTGACGACGACGAGGCCGGGCCGGAAGAGGAGCGCCCCCTTGACGAGGAGCGCGGTCTGATTGTGCAGGGCGTGCTGCCACCAGTGGCGCGGCACGAATTCGGGGATGACGATGGTGACGATCTGATGGGGTGATTGGGCCCGCAGGCGCTCGACATAGTCGAGAAGAGGGCCCAGCACCGACCGGTAGGGAGAGGACAGAACCACGAGGGGCACGCCGCACCCGCCCTTTTCCCACCGCTCCTCGAGGCGCAGGGTACGGGCGGGATCGATCTCGACGTACACGGCCTTGGGATTCGGGCTCAGCGACTGGGCATAGCGCAGCGCCCGCACCACACCCATGTGCAGGTCTCCCGCCAGCACGAGCACAGTGTTGGCCACGGGTGGCTCGTCGGCGAGGTGCTCGAGCGACAGCTCCTCGGCCACGGCCTCGTAGTGGCGATGGACGGCTTGGAAGGCCGCGACCATGAGCGGGATGAGCAGCACCACGATCCAGGCGCCGTGCGAGAACTTGGTGGCGGCGATGACGAGCGTCACGAGGCCGGTGACCACGGCCCCCGTGCCGTTGATGGCGAGCCGCCAGTGCCAGCCCGACCCGTGATCCGTGAGCCAGTGGCGCACCATGCCGGCCTGCGAGAGCGTGAACGAGAGGAAGACGCCCACCGCGTAGAGTGGGATGAGGGCGTGGGTCTCGCCCCGGAAGATGACGATGAGGAGGGCGGCCAGCCCGCCCAGGATGAGGATCCCGTTCGAAAAGACGAGACGATCGCCGAGGGTGGTGAACTGGCGGGGGGCATAGCGATCCCGCGAGAGCAGACTCGACAATCTCGGAAAGTCCGCGAACGAGGTGTTCGCGGCCAGCACGAGGATGAGCACGGTCGAGGCCTGGATGAGGTAGTAGAAGAGGCCCGTCCCGAAAAGGGCCCGCGCGATCTGCGACACCACCGTCTCGTTCTCGATGGGCGTCACCTGCAGCGCGGACGCCAGGATGGTGATGCCGAGAAAGAACGCGCCCAGGATGCCCGCCATCCAGCCCATGGTGATGGCGGCGTTGCGCGCTTCCGGCGGCTTGAAAGCGGGCACGCCGTTCGAGATCGCCTCGATCCCCGTGAGGGCCGTGCAGCCGGAGGAGAACGCGCGCAGCACGAGAAACCAGGTCAGAGGTACGGCGGTCTCCACGGTTGGCGGAGGCAGCGGCATCAGGTCGCCGTGGAGCCAGCGGTACACTCCCGCCAAGATCAGCGTGGCGAAGGTGACGATGAAGAGGTACGTCGGGACGGCGAAGACTCGGCCCGACTCGCGGAGGCCGCGCAGGTTGGCGAAGGCGATGAGGCAGATGAAGCCCACACCGAGGGCTACGCGATGGGTCAGGAGCTCTGGAAGCGCCGAGGTGAGGGCGGCCACCCCGGCGGCCACGCTCACGGACACGGTCAGCACGTAGTCGATCAGAAGCGCGGCGGCGGCCACCAGCCCCGGGGTCGGGCCGAGGTTGGCGCGGGCCACGATGTAGGAGCCGCCCCCCGACGGATACGCGTGGATGGTCTGCTGATACGAGACGGCGACCACCACGAGGAGCCCGGTGATGGCCACGGCCACCGGCACGGCCAGATGGGTCGCGGCCATGCCGGCCAGGATGAGGACGAGGAGGATCTCTTCCGTCGCATACGCCACGGAGGAGAGCGCATCGGAGGAGAAGACGGCGAGGGCGACGCGCTTCGAGAGCCGCTCGTGGCGCGCCTGGGCCAGGGGCATCGGCCGCCCGACCAACCAGCCCTTCAGCAGGGTGGCGTTCATGGCCGCCGCGAGCGGGGCACCGCGCGGCGGGTCAGGAGCTTCCGCCCTTGGGCTCGCCCTCCTTGGCGGTGGTCTTGGCCTCGGGCTCATCCGTGCCCTTCTTGAACTCGCGAATCGCCTGCCCGAGCGAGCGCCCCAGCTCCGGGATCTTGGCGCCGCCGAAGAGGACGAGGGCGATCAGCAAGATGACGACCAGCTCCTGTGCTCCAAGACCAAACATGGTGTGCTCCTTTGACCGCGATTCGTCCACGCCGACGGCCGGCTCAACCGCTGCCAGCCTACGCCCCCAGCCGCGACAGTGTCAAACACGCTCGCCCCAAGCGTTTCTTGGCGCCGGGGCCCCTCGGTTGCTAGGCTGACCGCAGCCGGCCGACCGCCTTCAACTCCCGGGACTCCAAGGAGATGCCCATGAACATCCTGGTGCCGGACATCGCCGTGGCGGAGAAGATCCTCCGCTCCGTCGCCGTCTACGGCTTCCTGCTCGTGGCCTTTCGCATCGCGGGCAAGCGCCAGCTCGGCCAGATGACGGCCTTCGACCTCGTCGTGCTGCTCATCATCAGCAACGTCCTCCAGAACGCGGCCATCGGCAACGACAACTCCCTGGGCGGCGGGCTCCTGGGCGCCACCGTCATCATAGTGCTCAACTATCTCATCGCGTGGCTGACCTACCGCCACAAGGGGCTCGAGCGCATCGTCGAGAACTCTCCGACCATCCTCGTCAAGCACGGCCACGTCTTGCGCTCGAATCTCGATCGGGAGTGCATGAGCCTCCCCGAGCTCCGGGCGGCCCTGCGCAAGGAAGGCGTCACCACCTTCGCCGAGGTTCGCTACGCCATCCTCGAAGAGGACGGTCACGTGACCGTCATCCCCAGAAAGTCCACGCCAGCGTGAGCCTGATCGCGGGCTGGTTCTCCGCGGGCCCGGGGGTGGGTGACCCCGCGACCCTGCTAGCCCATTGGGGCTATGTCGCGGTCTTCGTCCTCGTCATCCTCGGCAACGCGGGAGTGCCTGTCCCCGAGGAGACCGTCCTCCTCCTCGCGGGCTACCTCGTGTGGCGTGGAGAGCTCGAGCTGCACATCGTGCTCGCCGTCGGCTTCGCGGCTGCCGTCACCGGCGACAATATCGGCTACTGGCTGGGGCGCCGCTTCGGCAAGGGCGCGCTCGAGCGCCACGCGCACTGGATCCTCGGACACCCGGAGCGGCTCGAGTCCATGCAGCGCTTTGTGGCTCGGCGCGGCGCCCTGGCCGTCTTCGTCGCCCGCTTCGTCCCCGGGCTCAGGTTCACGGCGGGGCCGCTGGCCGGCGCCCTCGGCCTCGATGCCTGGTCCTTTTCGGTCGCCAACGTGCTCGGGGCCGCCCTCTACGTCCCCCTCTCGGTGG